>Ga0209157_1004045_pt1 | contig 11059 bp, 19 predicted proteins | sample GraSoiAngelo_135_FD_185892 | JGI IMG/M metagenome (GOLD analysis project Ga0209157, IMG submission 185892) | Grasslands soil microbial communities from the Angelo Coastal Reserve, California, USA - 14_0929_05_40cm (SPAdes) (version 2) | ecosystem: Environmental > Terrestrial > Soil > Grasslands ... | reverse complement strand
AGTTGAAGCTAAACCACAAGAAACAAAACAGATGTGGATATACTATAGTCAAATGGATGCTTCTGAAGTTATACTAATACAATGCTATACATCAGGTGATGGATATTGGTGTCCAGCAAGTGGAGTAGGTGGTGGTGGTAATGCAAGAGTCATGTAGGAAGGACATCATAAGTTGGAGCTATAGTTACATAGGTAAAGACACAAGTATCCAATGTGTTTAGAATTGGTGAGATTGCATCTACTTGGATAATGTTGGCTATGCCTCTACAAGTAAATGCGGTCATATCACCAATAGTAATTAACTCTATTTGTTCTTTGTAACCATCATTGTTAGTATAAGTGAAAGGTGTAGCTCCTGCTGTTAATGGTCCTCTAATTGGTTGAGGATTGAAACCAGGATTTTCTGCAATAATCCATGATTTTAAAGGGTTAACTCCAAGATTGATTGTAGTGCCTGAGACTGTTCGACCGAGAGTATCACCAGTAATGGTTAGATTGGAATAATTAGTTGAGATAATGTTGATACCATAATATTGAGTTGGAGTAGCTTGAGTATCTTTGATTGCATTACTAATGATGGTTACTCCATCCCATGATGGCCTAACACCTTTGATCATTATACCAGGACAATGTTGATTATTGCATTGTACATCTAATCCTGGTTCTTTAGCATTATTGGTTATGATGTTGTCATTGATGGTAAGTGGGCCTGCTGATATTGATCCAATAGCTCCTGTAGTTAGGAGCATGCCACCTGCATAGTTATCATGAATTAGATTAGCTTCAATGGTGACGAATTTACCCCATGTTGAGCTTATGCCAAAAGAATTGAAAAAGAGATTATTTGATGTGATACTAATATAACTTGCTCCATTTGATGTTTGAATGCCTGAAACATCTGTTCCATTGAAACTTGATATTGAATTGAGAAAGATTCTAACTGATGTTGTTGTTGAGCCTGTCAGAATTCCATAATTACCACCACTGCCAGTATGAAAGCCTGTGATTGTACATGTTGTGACAATGTAGTTAGAGCCTTGAATGTTTATAGCATTACTTGAAGCGTTTACTATTGTCATTGATTGAATCAATCCATTAGATGATGATACTCCTACTGCAATATCATCACCTGCTACATTTAGGGTGTTATCACGATTGTGATCATCAATTGAAAAACCACTGAAAACAATGTTTGATGATGTAATACAAAATAGTGGTCTAAATGATCCAGCACATGATGGTTGTGCATTATAGGTTGTTAAGTTCTGTGAAATTATCTTTGAAGAGGGTGAACCATAGATGCTCACTGGTTTGTTGATTGCTATACCTTGTGTTAGATTGTAGCTTCCAGGATTTAGAAATACAGTACATGAAATTGAACATTGTGATGATGATATTATGTCATCATTCATTAATCTTGAGAAGTTTAATTCTGTAAATGAAAGAGATGTTGTTGAATATGCATTATAGGTATTTGATGATGTTATGGTATAGGTGAATGATGTAGGAATCTGTTGACCACCACCACCTGATGATTGAAGTAATGAAAATGATGCAATAAGAAGAATAGCAACAATTGAAAGACCATGAATTTTCTGAGTGTTATTCATTTGGGTTTATACACCGCTAAAGCTCTTGTTGATTCAATTAGAAGTGCAAGAGATAGGAGATCAATAGATGCAAAGATAGTACCAAGAGCTACTGTATATGTCAATGGCAGAAATGCAGTAGAGAGAGATAATGAGCCTGAGTTTTCGATAAAGAATAGTTGGCCTGATATCATGAAAGCATTGATGGTTAGCCATATGAAGAATGCAATAAGACGTTTGATGAAGATGATGATTAATTGAGAACGAGTCTCAGCAATTGTATCTTGGCTAAATACATAGGCAATGAAGATTAGAATTAGAGTAATTAGAGCAGTAGACCAAATAAAACTCATGCTGATACCAACTGTTTGTGTATCTGTTCAATGGGGATGTTGGGTATTTGAGGTTTAGGAGTTATCAGTACATCAGAATTGAATAGAGGAAAGAGTTTCCAGGGTTGTGTAATCCAGAAACTTCTATCTTTAGCTGAATATCGAGATTTGATCTTCATCTTTACTGCAATCAATGGTTTTCGAGGATCAGGTGGGTATCTGATTGATTGGATGTAGAAGTGTACATTGAGTCTAAGACGATTAACGATTGATTTGTGTCTAACTGTATCAAAGTGCCAATCAACATCTCTCTTAGTTGCTTGAACACCAAAGTAAGTTGCTTCTTTAACATCCTTAGTGATGTGCAAAGAATCAAGTCCACTTGTTTCACCTTGATCTGTCATGATGTAACAGTTGAATAGTTCAATTCCTCTATCAAAGAATTCTGATGCATCAAGATGTTTGTGTGGAAAGTTTAGAATACAGTTGTATTGATGAGTAACAGGAGAGATAGGACAGTTACAGTAGACTGTCTTACCCTGACAGTATGAAATCCATGCAAAGAGAGCATTACCACCTGTTTTGAATGATCTGTTATCTCCCCAATGTTCAAATAACATCCGCATCATCCAAAATTTCAATGATTAGAATAGAGAAGGGTATGATTCTTGTTGACTTTTCATTTGCAATTATTGATTTGAGATATGCCTTTAGTATCTGTCTTTTGTTTCTCTTTCGAGAAGTGCTTGAACCTTTCAATCATTTCTTTTGCTCCATTGATTTGACGCCACCAAGTTCTAAAAATCTTACCATTTCTCTATCTTTCTTACTAAATTTGCGTGTTTCTATATTAGGATTAGTAGTAACACTTCTTATTTTTCCATCAATTACTAATCTTGCAAATTCATCACGAATATTCTTAGCCTTTTCACGATTAGTTGTAGTTCTCTTAATTGATTCACCTTCATTTGATTTAGCAATAATAGTATATTTTGTCATTTCAATTTCTCCATTGATTTAGTCCCTCTTGGAAAAGCTCTTGAAATACTATAACCCTTCTCTCTTGCTTCTGCTAATGCTACTGCAACTGCTTGTTTATGTGACATATGTAATTCATCTTCATGCTTTCTAATGTGTTTAGAAACAAAAGCTCTTGTTTGTCTATTTGTATAGGTCATTTTGTTCTCTCCATTGATGCAACTCCTTTAGGCATTTCTCTATATTTCTTTGGTAATAGATAGTCATAGTTACCAAGTTTTGATTCTATTTCAAAGTGATTTGTCAATGACTTCGCTACTACTCTTCTTGTAGATGGTGAAAACTGTCTAAGTCCTGCTTGTGATGATCCTGAGAATTCTTTACCATATCTTCTTGCTCCATTATCTACTAAGTTCTTGAATGCTTTAACTGCTTTATCATGTTGATAGATACCTCTTGCCTGTTTAGTTCTTAGATTCTTCTGTATTGGTTGATATTGTTGTCTATAGAGTTGTGAATCATTTTCAATGAATAGTTCTAATTCTCTTGCTCCAATTGTATCTACTGACATTACTTTAGTCTCTCCATACTTCGAGTACCTGGTGGAGATTGAGATACTAAGAAGTTGGCTTCAAGTTCTAATCTTCGATATCTGTTTTCTATCTCATCATACTTCTTTGGATTGCGTACTTTCAGATCATCTAAGTCCTGATTGATTCTTCTACTAATATCTCTATGTGTCATTGTCCTCTACTTCTCCATATCCATTTCATCTTAGCTCTTTTATTTCCTACTTTCTTAGGATGAGTCTTTCTCATAGTTTGAATCCACCTAACATGAATAATATTAACATAGTGAAGATACCAATTATTGCTATATTGCGTAATAGATGTGATTCTTCTTTGATTGCTCCTCTTTCTCTTGCATGTAGATAGTCTTTGAGTTGTTTAGAATTGAATGCTTCTCTAATAGCTTCTGAATCTACAGATTGACGATCCATTGTAACAAGAGGAAAAGGAAATCCATTTTCAAGTGCAGGGTAGAGCCATGAAGCTCTACCATTAGCTTTGATGGTATTCAGTTTGTCAATATAGAAACGTCTACCTCTGAAATCGAAGTATGCAGGAGAATGTACTTTGATCTCTGTCCATCTAAGTACTGCTTTTCTTAATTCGAGATCAGCATCAAGATATCTGAATGCAAAGTATTTGATTCTAAAGATGCGATAGAATCCTTCAGGCCAACCACCAAGTCGAGCAAATGCAATTACTGGGATCATCATTAGAAACTCAAGAATCATTAGACCAATGAGTAGATCAAGAGTATCTGTCAAATTTGACTCAACTTGGTTTCTTTCTGTACTTCAGTCTTTATCTTGAATGATTGTAATGCTTCAACTGCTTTCTCTATACTGTTAGAATCAATTGATGTACATGCTCGAAGATGTAGAATAATGTCTTTCTTAAGCCAAGGTAATTCCCAATGATCATCAGGGGTCTTGATATGAAGAATTTGGGTTATACCATACTTTGCAAGTGTAATAGCTTTAGGAGTTGCGGCCGCTTCGAGTTTTGTTACATTGGTTCTTTGGATTACTTTGAAATCATCTTGACTATCTCCACCTAAGATGAATGAGATATCATCAGCAATAGTTTTACCTTCTTCACCAAAGTTGAAGATATCTTCAAGAGATGTTGGTATACCTAACTTTTGAGCATCATCAGTAGAGATGATCTTAGCACCATAAGTGATTTGATTTTTTATCTCGTCAGCCATTGTTCAAATCTCCAAATTGAATGTAATGCAGGTATTCCAGTAATGAATTGCATGAATCCCCATACAGTAGATTGATAATTCAATACTTGCCATGTTGCAATTAGAAACATCATGAAGATGAATAATCTGATGAAATTCCTTTGTCTCTTGTTCATCCACCATGACCACCTGGTTTGATAATAGCTACTCCAAAGATTACTAACAATACTCCAAATCCAAGAAAGATGAATCCTAAGAATGGTACTCCCAGATCATTATTCAAGAATGATATGAGTCCTGTAAGTAATAGGCCTGCCGATTCCACTTTGACAAGAAACACGAAAACTGTTTGCATGAATACTCCTATGCCATATCCTAATGTTGAGAATCCATTCCATATTGCCTGTGCAGATGATTGACCACCTACTGAGCCTGTAACAGATGCAAATACACATGGAGTACTAAAAATACACTTCCACCAAGGGGTTTGAGATAGTGCAACTGTTACATTTGTTGGAGTAGGTGGATTCCATGTAGGGAATGCACATGATGTTTCTGGTTGATTGTTTATTAGACATTGATATGGGCCATTGATTGTACTTGTGAAGCTCAATGATTGACTTGAAACACCATATAGAGTAATCAATCCAAATGTTACCATGATGAACATTACAATATATGAGAACGTCTGTGAGTTAGCCATTATTCTCTGTGACTCCTACCCATGAATCCTGATCCAAAGTATCCTGCTACTCCAAGAGCAGTTAGAATGAAGATTACAATTGTAACATATTGAGGTATCAAACCCATTGCTGTAAATGTGAATAGTTCAACTAAGAAGAATAGAAAGAAGATCGAAGGTGGAAAATGTATCTGTGTTTCATATTCTCTATTAATATATGATATTGCTAAGACTATTCCAATTACAAAGACCATGAAATAGATGAACATGATAATTGAACCACCAATGAAACAGTTAGAGGGTGTTAGACCACATGCTGAAGCAACTAAGAAACAAGAGAGATCAGCATTAATACATCCTGCTGATGTAGGTGGTGGTATTGCTCCTGCTATTATGCTTCCTGTGATCCATGCATAGAGAAGTGTATTACTAATGCCTGAAATGTTACATGGTGATACTGAAACTGTACAAGCTGAAGAATCAGATATCAATTGAGGTATAGTACCTCTTGTGAATAACATTCCAGGTGGATTATTACATATTCCACTACCTGTTGTTCCACATGATGCATTAGTTTGGTTTAGGTCTAATCCAGAAAATAGGCCTGTTACTGCTATTGCCACCCATGTTCCTGAAGATACTGTAGCATCTCCACCTTTAATAGTGAATTTACCTTTAGATGGATTAGGTGATGATAGTGATGCTCCTGGTTGTAATGTTCCTGCACATTGTAATGTGAATGGTATCTGTCCTGCTCCACAGTTAGCTAAGTATAATCCTAATCCGACTTGTTGACCATTAGAATATGACTTTCCAAGATTGACTGTAACATTATTGATCTTTCCCTGTAGATTAGATTGAAATTCATAGAATAGAGAATATGATTGATTGAAGTTGACAGTATGTGTAGTATTAGTATTGATGATTGTAATTGGTGGTGATCCACAGTTACCATAACATTGTGTTATGATTGTAGTTGTCTGAGGTTGAGAACCTTGAAGCTCAATTAAGAAGTGACTATATACAATGTTAGCTCCACCTAATCCTGAAACATTGATTCCATAATTGTTTGTTCCTGTTACTATTGTGCTCCATGCACTAATATACCATCCAAAGCCTGAGACATTAGTACATGCATCTGTTATTTTGGATTGACCATTCTGAGCAGTTGATGTATCACAACCCAATCCACCTTGATTCTGAAATTGAAAACCTTCAAAAGTTATACTGTTAGTTGTAGTTGTTAATGATGATTGTACTGTTACAGGAGTTGCAACTACACCACTTGCCTTAACGGGAGTACCTAATGCTACAACTCCTGAGTATTGTACTCCTACAACTGATGAAAAAGCAGAAGGTGATGCAATATTAATCAAATCCGATCCTCCAATCGTAATAGATGAACTCCAAAGTTTTCCACTTGCAAAGGATGCTTGAAGTGTCCAAGTATTAGCTAAACTATCGCTTATGCTAACACATCCTCCTGAGTCTATTCCACATGAAACAATGACTACATTACCTGCTATTAGTGTCATTGCAAGTTGACAGGCCGCATTAGTTGATCCACATCCTGCTTGTACTGCTGATGATACTATAGTAGGTGATCCACTTGCATGAGCATAGTTAGGTATGATGATTGATAATGATGTGATGATTAGAAAAAGAGGGAGTAGGAACTTTTTGTTCAAAGAAACTACACCTTATCGGCTTGAGTACCAGCTAAGTGACCGAACATTGCAAGAAACACTACAACACCAAGTATAATGACAGTTACGAAGATCAATGTAATCTGTGCAGTAAGTGAATTGGCCGCACCAGTTAGGTTACCGTTCTTCAATGCTCCACCTACTGCTGTTGCAACTGGTCCGATTAGGTTTACACCTATCAATGATGCAATCAAAGCCAGGATGAAGGCTACAATTACATCTACTGCTGTTGATGCAATGGATGGTTCAGGTGACATATTAGTGAATGATGGCATTGGAATACCGAAAGCTGATTTGAAGTAGTTGACTATTGCTAATCGAAATGCAATGACTACTGCTAAGTAATGTTCATAGAGTTGATTGAATGCCGCTTTGCTGGAAATTAGGGATATTGACTCCCTCATTTTCAATGACAGATGTATTAGATTTGGATTAGATATCTAACTACCACAAGAGTTATTAACTATTAAAACCATTAAGGTAGAATTCACCTTGACAGAGGAAAAATATGTCATGATTCCTGTATTGGAGTCAACTAAGATTCGTTTTGACAATATGACTCCAAAAGCATTCACATATGACAGAATGGTGAGTGCTTTGCTTGATAATTGGGAAAAGCTTATGAAATCAGGTGTCAAATCTGGAAAATCTCCTCAAAGTAATCAAACAAGTTGAAACTACCCATAGGGGGATAGGTGTACCATTGAGCTTTAACATTCTGTCAGTACTTGCAGGCCAATCAGTATTCAATGTCGCATCAAGTGGTAAGTGTAAGACTCACATGATCTACTCTACTGTTGATGGTTGTAAAGTGATTCCTAATATGACCATCAATAATTGGAATGCAATGACATACTATGAGCTTGTAGAGAAGATTGGTCTACAGATCAACAAGACTTTACTTTGGACAGTTGAAGAATGGTCAATGTTATCTGATTATCATAGAGAGCTTCTAATGGCTATTGCATCTAAAGTGCAAACTGATCACAACTTTGAGAGGATGGTATCAGTAAGAGGATTTGCAACATCTATCAGTATTCAGAATTGTAATCTTGTATTGATGATTGCTATTCAACCATTCAAGTTTGGAAAGCTAATGAGAGAATCTGACAATTGGAATTCATTAGCTAATGATAGATTCATCAAGATGATGTTAATCAATCCTCTACAAAGAGATACTAAGAAGTATCCACCACATTTTGATTTGCCCATACTTAGATTTAGAGAGCTTAGGCAAGAAGCTCATCCTATACTCTTGAAGATGTTAACAGATCATCTTACAGGTGGTAGAGCAGAATTATCAGCATTGAATTACATGAATGCCTGGTGTACTCTCAATGATAAAGATGTATTCACTGATGTTGATGCTTCAGCTTTCAGTATTCTCTATGGCCCATATCTATCTCTCTATCCTTTGATGATCTATACTTCTGATCCTGATAGAGAAGAATCATTTCATACAGGCCCATTCAGAATAGTTGAATACTTCATGAATCATTTTGATGAACAAGAAATAACTGCTCAACAGTTAGCAGATTCGTTTCATCTTGCACAGTCAGAGGATTTAGTCTATCTCTCATCATCATCAATGTACAGGCATCTTAATCTACTAAAGCATAAGAAGATACTAACTAACAACTCTCCTACTTGGTCATTATCTCCACAATATCGAGACTACTTTGAAAACTACAGGAAGAATTGGACATGAATGTAAATTATCCAGAACTATTTGATTTGATCATTTGTAGATCATGTAAACAACTGAATGAAGTAGCAAAGATTGCAATCAGAAGTAACTGTTTTAATTGTGGAGTTGAGATCAAACCATGATATCATCAGAATGTTATGAGTATAATCATCATCTCTGCTCAAGTGTGAAATGTGAATGTCAATGTCATAATGACCCTTATCCAGATACAGGTGAATCAGGAGTTACATACAACATTGAAATGGAACAAAATATTCAGGGTTAGATTAGGCTCTCGGATATTGGCCTGTAAAGTCAATATCTGGAATCAAGAGCTTCATACTCATTATGGAGTAACTAATGAAACACATGATGGAATGTATATACCCTTCTGGGATTTCATTGAAGATATTTCACTTCAAAGAGTTATTGAATCTCTTAGAGAAGTACAAAGAAATGGATTTGCAATATCTGATATCTACATCTTTCAAACAGTACCTAAGCTTAGCTTTAGAGCAATAGCCTTTGAACCCTTTGAATGGAAAGAGTATATTCAGATACTTGCATCAACTGACTTGATTGATATGGCATATCTCAAACATTCAGTAATGAGAGGTAGAGCAGTACTTAGACTATCAGAGAAAGATGGCACTAAGAATACCTTAGTGCATCATCTTGTATCTGAATCTGACTTACCCAAATCTATTGATCATTGGCAATTGTTCAGTACTCTCTATCCTGAGATGGACAAACCTATTGTTAAAGTTGATAAGCTAAGATTGAGGTTAAGCAAATATGAGTCATTCAGGTAATGATGCGGCCTACTTCTACATCTTACACCAAGTAGAAATAGACTTAGAGATAGATCATCAGGAATTGATTGATGCATCAAGAGGTTTACTTGATTTCTGGTTAGATGAATGGTTTAATAGACGTTCTAATGTTACAGGCATTAGACGTAAGCCTACCGAGGATTTAAAACAAGGAGTCTTTGATTGGAAAGAAGAAGAAAGAGAGCTTGAAGAAGAATGAATAGACAAACTGTAATCAACAAATTTATTGAGAAAGCAGGGTCATTAGACCCTAAGCCTAAGTATCAGTATGTTCAGGGGTCTATCAAAGGATGGTATGGTCTAACAACTAAACTTGATGATGTAATAATGAGATGGAGAAGAAAGTGGTATGAAGATACAAAGAAGATATCAGAAGTATCAGTTAAGAGAATGTCTGAAATACTTCCTAACATTCACAGAGAGATAGATGGATGGTCATATGATTTTGATAATCATGATATACTTAACTGTGCAAGAATGTTACAGAACTCTCCATTCAAAGACATCAAGGTCATTATTCCTGGTGATGTTCTACCTATTGCTTTCAATCGTCCTAACTGTGATATTTCTGTGTTACTTGCTCCAATCATGTTTGAGATACCTAAAGAGACTGAACAGAAGAAGGGGTTAAAGAAGTTCAAGTTCTATACAAGGTGGGTATCCCCATTGCCTGATACTACCTATTGGGTAGTAGAAGTACCTACTCGAACATCTACAGAGATGATTATCAAGTGTAAGAGATGTGGTAATGAGAAAACTATCCCTGAATGGAAATCTCTACTTCTTTCACATCATCCATCTTGTTACTGTATTTGCAATACTTATGGTGATGAATGTGGATGTAAAGCAAAGAGAGATGGTCAACGATATGACAGAATCAAAAGACAATATACTCAACAAGAAGAAAAGGAATACAATGAAAGAGTTGAATATACTGAAAACATTTGGAAACCTCTTGTCAAAGCTAATCCTCAAGAATATCTTTATTGGCATGAAAGAGAAGTTAAGTTCAATGGATTCCCATATTGGTTAACACAATGAGTCAAATTAAGATATTCAGTAAACGCTTCAAGTTGACTATGTGTTGGAAATGTGGAAAAGAATTCAAAGATGGGGAACAAGTAGTAGTTACAGGAACAAGTCATCAATGGCCTGGTAGTTCACATAGAACACATAATTATCATAGACTATGTTATACTGATGCACATGGGATACCAATCCATGAGTAGATTCAAAGGATGGTGTAACAAATGTTCCAGTTACACATGGCAAATATCCTACTATCAACATTATGAAGATGGCCTACTCGTTACACTTGAATGTCAGCAATGTGGTAATCAAGTCGAAGAATTCAAGAGGTATGATGAATGAATACATATGATTATTGTAAGACTTGTAATCTCTTACTCAAAGATGATCATGAATTTATAGATCATGCTGAACAACTAAGACATGATGTAGTTGTACTTACATCAGATGCTCTAATTGAGTTGTTGG
>Ga0209157_1004044_pt1 | contig 11062 bp, 6 predicted proteins | sample GraSoiAngelo_135_FD_185892 | JGI IMG/M metagenome (GOLD analysis project Ga0209157, IMG submission 185892) | Grasslands soil microbial communities from the Angelo Coastal Reserve, California, USA - 14_0929_05_40cm (SPAdes) (version 2) | ecosystem: Environmental > Terrestrial > Soil > Grasslands ... | reverse complement strand
CGGTCGCAGCTTCCTCGTCCGACGTCGTTGCCGCCTACAACCTCCTCTATCGCCAACTTTTTGATCGCCACCGCGATATGAGTGTGCCGATATCTTTTCTCCTCGACCCAGGCGGAAACGTGGTGAAAATTTATCAAGGGCCGCCGGCAATCGACCGCTTCGAGGCGGACATCGGGAACATTCCCCAAACCGATGCGGAGCGTCTGGCTAAGGCGCTTCCGTTTCCCGGATGGGCCGAATCGTATGACTTCGGCCGAAACTACCTGTCCCTTGGTTTCGTCTTCTTCGAGCGAGGGTATTACGAGCAGTCGGAAGCCTTTTTTCAACAAGCGGTGAAGAATGATCCGGCCAGCGCGGAAGCACTCTACGGTCTTGGCAGCGCATTTCTGCAACAAAACAAATCGAAGGAGGCTGGAGATTGCTTCGAGAAAGCGCTGCACCTGCACGCCCGCTATCCAGGCACGTTGCCGAACGCGTGGAACAATCTGGGCATCCTTGCAGCTCGCGAACGTAACACCGCTGCCGCGATTCAACATTTTCAGCATGCGCTTCAGATCGATCCCCAGCATGCCATCGCCTTGCTCAACCTCGGCAACGCGTATCGGCAAGCAAAGGACTGGCCCGAGGCCGAACGTGCGCTCGAGCAAGCGCTTACTCTGAATCCGGATGACCCCGAGGCCAATTACAGCCTCGGAATGGTCTATGCTCAAAAGAACGACACGGACCATGCCTACGAGTACCTGCAAAAAGCGCTGGCAGCTCGGCCTGCTTATCCCGAAGCATTGAACAACCTGGGGATTCTCTATCTCCGTACGCGGCGCACTGCAGAAGCCATTCGCAGCTTCGAAGAATCTATTCGCATAGCGCCTGCGTATGACCAATCGTATTTGAATCTGGCGAGCGTCTATGTCATCGTGGGCGACCGCGAAAAAGCCAAGGCAATTCTTCAGCAACTCCTCACGCAGCATCCCTACCACACCCAGGCAAAAGCACAGTTGAAACAACTGGAGCCTTAACTCCTCCCACCGCTCGCAATGTTTACCGGGATGAGCCTCTATTCACCGTCGCCGGCGTCACTGACACGTCCACTCTCGGCGCGCCCGGGTCCGATCGCGGGTCAAAGCGCGCCTTCGCAAGCGCCCGCATTCGCACCGGCTCCCCGCTGACATCGCCGCCCAAAAAGAGCGACAAAACTCCAGCGGGTTGGCGCGATAGAGTGTTGCTTGGTCAGGATCGGTCAGGCCTAGAATGTCAGTTTAAGCCCGAATTGCACCAGTCGTGGGTTGTTCACCGTCGACGGATACCTTCCGAAATGAGAGAGAGCATGGATGTCCGCGCCTGTCCCGCCTCCGAAGGCGGAGGGGGTGTCAAATTGCGCATGGTTGAAGAGATTGAAGATCTCTGCTCGGAAATCCAGTCCCATGTTTTCCCAGGGCAGCGCGAAACGCTTGATCACCGAAAAGTCGGTGTTTACGAAGTTCGGACCAGAAATTGGAGCACGACTCGCGGTTCCTAGCTCGCCGAGCGGAGCGGTTGCGAAAGCACAGGGGTTAAAGTAGTACCCGGAGGACTTCCCTAGTGAACTCGGGGCTAAACCGCCACTCGAAACCAATACATGGCACATGGGATTGGGATTGGCAGCCACGATACCGGGTACGAACGGATTGGCGACCTTATTGGCACGCCCGGCGGGGGATGCCGTCCCAATATTAATCAACGACGCGCCCGATTGAGGGTTACTGTCGAGTATAAAGACTGGGAACCCTGACGTGATCTTCTCAATGGTGGTCAACTGCCAATTGCCCAGCAGAGCGTTGGTCAGGTCGTTCCCGCCGCTGCCATATTTCTTACCCTTTCCAAATGGCAAATCGTAAATCACGCTGGCGGTGAAGCTATTGTTTAAGTTGGTCTGGGAAAGGGCCCAATCGAGCTTTCCCCAATCCGGCAGGGGAAAGTCAGGGGCTCCGATGGGAGTGCTCAAGCCGTCGGAATACCCCGTGTCATACGCCCTGGAATACGTGTACCCGATCAATGCATAGAGCCCGTATTTCGAGCTCTTGGTTTCCGCTTTTATCTGAAGCCCATTGTAATGAGCTCTCCCGGAGTCGTTGATGCTGTATATGTTTGAAAACGGAAACAGAGTGTAAGGCGCAGGGAAATAGGCTCCGCCCGGACCGCAGCCCAAGGTATATCCCGGCACGGCGTTGGGCCCGCCGGCACAGGCAGTCGGCGCTCCCGTGTTAATGTTGTTTCCAAAGTTGAGAATACGACCCGCACGAGACCCGGCGTAGCCGGCGGTCAGCACGATTTGTCCTGGCAGTTGCCGCTCGACGTTTACGTTGAACTGTTGGACCATACCTATCTTCAGGTTGGTGGGCTCGGTGTTAAACGAGCCTCCGAAATTTAGGGGCGTGACTGGGGGTGTGACGATGGGAAACCCGTCCGAGATCCCTACCATCTGGCCTGTGCCGATATTGGGCGTCTGGCCGGACAGCGACGCACAATAGGCAGTCGCCGTGGCACAGCCTCCAAACGAAATGCCGAACGATTCGGCGGCGTAGGGGGGATTCTGCCACAGTCCCTGAGCGCCCATACTCCACGCGGAATCGTGGTAAATCGCATAACCTGCGCGCACCACCGTCTCACCGCTGCCAAACATTTTCCAGGCCAAGCCGATTCGCGGTTCGAGGGCGGAGTAGTCCATATTGATACCCGCACCCGCCCCGGAATTTTTGCAGGTTGCAATCGCTTGAAGGGCCGTGGTGCAACCCGGCGAAGGAATCAGCCACTGATAACTCGTGGCGGCTGGAATGAAATCCGCCATCCTGCCTTTCGCTTCGGAAATTGGCGTCGCCAACCCCCAAGCCAAGCCCAGGTTCACCGTTAGATTTTTGTTGACGCGCCAGTCATCCTGAACGAATGGACGAAAAAGCTTCCAGCGTCGCCCGGTAATATCGCCGTTCAGGTTTTGGTCGTGAATGCGAAGGCTGGACATCCCGAGCAGAAGATCGGCCATCGAACTCCCGGCAAAGGCAAACTTGTCGCTCGTCCAGGCGCCGCCGATGACCCAAAATCCGTCCTGAAATCCTTCGGCGCGCACATTCATCTGATTGATGCGGATTCCCATTCCAACCTTGACATCATGCTTGCCACGAGTCATGTCGAATGTGTCATTGATTGAAAAAATGTTTGTTCCGCCTTGGAACGGGGAATAGCCGCGATCGCCCAGGGACCAATAGCCGCCCCCGGCTATGTTTATCGAAGTCAACCCGCAACTGCTGCTTGAACACGTGTTGCTCGCAGAACACCCGAGGTTTGCACCAGGGATACCCAGCTTTGCCGACGCGCAGGTGCCCGTCCCTTGAGACGTGATGTAGTTGAAAATCCTGTTATACCCGAAGGTGAACTGGTTTACGGTTGTCGGTGTGAAGACGTGCGTCTCTCCGATGGCCGCGTTGCGGGCATGGTTGATAATGCCTTGATTGCTTCCGAAGGCGTTCGCTTCGGCAAAGAACGCCGTTGCGCCACCTGGCACGTACGAAGTTGCCTGATCGTAGCTGAAGCGGGTAAACAGGCTATCCGCGCCCGAAAAGGTGTTGTCCAACCGAATGTCGAACTTGGTCTCATACAGCGAACGCACGGGTTGGCTCTGGAAGTTGTTTCCGTTTACGTTATAGCCAGGAGTGGACAGGGGATAAAGCCCGATCAGTTGCTGTCCAATCGAATTCCACAGCCCTTGCGGGATCACATTGCACGGCTGGCCCTGATATTGTTGTCCGGTGGACGCACTGACAAGGGGCATGGGCTGGTTGGTTCCCGGTACGCACTGAAAAAAGACATTGTTGTTGGGTACATTGGAGGTGCTGTTAGGTGCGTTGGGTGTCGCCGAAGCTCCGCTCATATATGGGTTGGTGATTACAAGGTCGCCTGCAGACAACGGATTGCCAAAGTTATCGGCGCTGAAATCGCCCTTGCGCATCGCTGCTGTCGGAACTAGTCCCTGAAAGGGGATGCCATGCAGCTGATCCTTTTGCTCGCCATCGACGAAGAAGAAGGTCTTGTTTTTCCGGATCGGGCCGCCGAGGGTCCCACCAAACTGATTCAGGTTGAACTTTTCGGTCGAACTCGCAAAGAAGCTTTTCGCGTCTAGCGAAGTATTCCGGAGAAACTCGAACACGGACCCGTGGAAATCGTTGGTTCCTGACTTCGTCGTCAGCAGCACCGTCGGTCCCGCCCGCGTGCCGTATTCCGCCGAATAGTTATAGGTAAGTACCTTAAACTCCTGAAGCGAGTCAATCGAAGACAGGATGGCAATCCCGCCGGCGGTCAATTCGTTGTTATCGACGCCGTCGATCAACCAGTCTGTGCTATTGGCACGGGAGCCGCCTACAGACAGGGAAAAAGGGCCGCGAGCCGCCACTTCACTGCTTGCATTGGTCGTAAAAAAGCTGCCATTGCTGGTTTCCTGACTGGTGCCGGGGGTGAGGGTCGCAAGCTGCACGAAATCACGCCCGTTCAAGGGTAGCTGCGCCACTTCCTGCGAGGTAATGACTTGGCCCAGTGAAGGGTTCGTCGTTTCCACGGTTACAGCATTGGCCACAACTTCCACCGCCGTAGTTACGGCTGCCAGGGCCAGGCTGAAATCCATTTCGCGCTGCTCATCCACCTGCAGCTTGACGTCCTTGCTTTCTACAGGCTGGAATCCTTTGAACTCCACGCGAATCGTATAGACCGAAACCGGTAGCAGATTCACGATGTAGTGGCCGGTGTCATCCGTGACCGTCGACCGTACCGCGCCTGTCGCCTGGGAAGTCACCGTTACCGCAGCCCCGACAACCGCTGAGCCGGATTTATCCGTTACCGTCCCGAGGAAGCTGCCCGTTACCTGCCCATAGGTGACCTGCGCACTGCAAAACATCGCCACGCTTACCGCCAACATGAACAAAATTCGCTTGCTCATTCTGAACACCCCCTCCACACCCCAACAAACCGAATATTCCAGATTCAAAGGAGGCGAGAAGAACCCGGCCCAGTTCTCCTCACACGACTGGCAGGAAGCCGGCTGAACTAACTGGAAGCAATGGAGGAGTTTGTTAACTCAAAACTCCCCGTCCGACAGACCCTCCCAGCCACCAAAAACAAGCCCACACTCCGGGAAAACATTGCGCAAACTTACTTCGCCCCTAGCGCCGTGTCAAGCGGATGTTTAGCATTGAGAAGTTGGGCCGCCGATAGAGTCCCAAGGGAAAATTCGGCGATCGAGCGTCATCATCCTCTGCGTCTAAATCTCGGATAGGAGTGAGTCGGCAGCGTGAATCGACAGGCGTTCTTCAGGCGACGCGCTGGCGAACTTTCGGAAGCTCTACGGCCCGTTGCAACAAGCGTTCGAATTCATGCGCTTCCAGCAGGCTCTTCTAAGTTCAGCTTCCTCCGCCGTTGCGACCCTCATCCGCGCTTCGCTGTCACGCACCGTTTCGCAATTGCTGTTTTCCATCTTCATCATTTGTAAACGGCCTTCCAGCGAGAACTGTTCCAATACTCCGTAGTGACCTAGTTCCAAAAACCGTTTCATGCAGCATTGCTATCAGGGGAGCGAAACGCTCGCAGGAAGGGAGACGCCGGGGGCTCAACTCAGGATCCGGCATAGAGTTGGAATGGCGCCCAATAAAACGGCCTGCGGTAGTTGCCAGCAGAATGAACCAGCCTGAGCTTGGCGGCACGTAATGCACTTGCCGGATCCTTTCCTTCATGCAATCCTTCGTACAGTTCATCCATGAGCTGCGGCGTCGAGGCGTTGCTGACTTCCCACAGTCCCGCTATAACGTTGTGCGCCCCAGCGCGAAGAAAAGCCCAAGCCAGACCAACAAGCCCTTCCCCCGCGTAGGTTTTCATTCCAGCCCCATTACACGCGGAAATGGTTACCAAGTAGGCGTGCCCTGGGTGCTGGACGACGTCGCGCGCATAAAGCTTGTATGTACCGCCTTCCGGCGAAAGAATCACCGCCGATTCGAGGGGACGAATGGTACTGGCGGTCCCGTGCGTCGCGAAGTGCAGATAGGAAAATGCCTCGGGTTTTCCAGAGAGAAACTGGGAAGGAACAGCTTGTGCGCCCGTCAACACCGTCCGCCGGTCCGCAGCGAAATGGCTCTGCACCAGCCCCACTTCCTTGCCCGCTTGCGGAAGCGGAGGAAAATCCGGGCTCGCCTCGAGCGCGTCACCCATCAAAAAGAGGTTCGGCTGTTGTGGAGGAAGGGCTGGGGAAGCCTTAGCCAGCAGCGCCAGAGAGTTCCCTGTTAATAAGGTGACGTCCTCAATCCAATAGTGAGGCTTCTCGCCGGGTACGATCAGCGTTTCGAAATTGAGCGAGTTCAGCTTGCCATCCGGGAGAATGATGACTCGCGAGTTTTTCGGGATGAGCCTTTCCGCAGGCTCGATCAACGTCGCGTACAGCTTCTTTCCGTCCGTGTTACCGGCCTCCAGCGGATCTCGCGGAAATGTGAAAGAATCGAGGTAGGATTTCACAGTGGCGTCGATTTCGGCGCGGCCCGGCAGGGGTAACAAAGAAAACTCTTTTCCTGTAATCACCCACAGGTGGGAGCGCTCCTCTCCCATCCAATAGAACAGCAGCGTGGCTTTCCATCGGCGCGCAATTTCCTGCGGAGCCAAGGAAGACGACTGCCCGTTCGGTACGTTGCTTCCAGATGACAGTCCGCGTTCCAATGTCTGCGCGCGGCTGAGATCAGCGACACCCAGGGCATCCAGGGGCCGATTATGCTCAATCAAGAAATTGACATAGGCGTCGTAAAATCGAATGGCACTGGACAAAAACGATAGACGGAATTCTTCGTTCTGAATGCCGTTCCGAGCCACAGTGATGGTATGGATGGATTCGCGAAATTCGCGCTCAGCGAGAGCAGTGTTGCCTTTAGCCGCGTGAACTTGAGCGAGACCGGCTTGTGCTTCCCAGCGCAGCGCCGTCTCAACCCCGTGATCTGCAATAATCGTCTGAAACGTCCTTTCCGCTTCTGGGTATTGCCTCCTGCCTGCAGCAATGCGTCCTGCAATGATGGTTGAAGACGCGATTCCAAACCGATCGAGACCCGCACGCTCGATCCCTAGCGCCTCACGATTGTGATTCTCGGCCAGTTCCACGTGCCCGGTTGCTAGCGCAATTTCCGACAGTGTGTTCAGGCACTCCGTGAGAGTACGCTTATCGTCCATTTTGCGCTCTAGCGCAAGAGCTTGCTGGGATACGGCTTCGGCCTCGACGTAGCGCCCCTGCCGGTAGTACGTATCCCCCAGCGTGTGGAGCCAATATGCGCGGTCCTCCGGCATGGCGGCTTTCGCCGATGCCCTCTCGGCTTCACTGAATTTAATCTCTGCATTTTGCAAATCGCCTATGGCCAAATAACTCCAGCCGAGATTTCCGAAAGTCCTGTTCAGCGCGAAGGTACTCTTGCGGGATTCCAGGGCCCGCTGAACAGCCTTGAATCGCCCGATGGCTTCGTCATAGTGCTCCTGCCACATGGCCAGATAGCCAAGGCCGCCAAGTGCGTTGGCTTCCAGGGAGGGCAGTTTCTGCTCACGGCTTATAGCCAGCGCCCTCTGAAACGCGACAGCCGCTTCCGGATAATTCCTTCGCGAAATCGCGAGATTGCCTCGTGCCTGCGCAATGTCGCCCAGGAGCGCGGGATAGGCCTTGGAGACTTTCGCTGCTTCGTTTAGTTCCCTATCCGCGTCATCGTACTTTTGCTGAGCATCATGCGCGATCGCTTGAACGATCTTTCTACGGACTGCAACGTCTGAGTTGGCGAGAAAATCGGGAAGATCCTCGGTCAAAAGCTCTAAGGCATCGTTGTACGCGCCCTGAAAGACTAGGATGTGCGCTTTTTCAATACGGAAACGCCAGGCCCACTCCGAATCGTGGCCCTCAAACTTGCGATACTGTCGGTCTGCATCGTGAAGAGCGGCGTCCAGGTTTCCACGCCTTTGCTCATCGCGTATGGCCTCAAGAACCGCCTCTCGACTCCTTCGGGATGAGCAGCCCGAGTTTTGAACTAGGCCGATCAAGATGACCAGGAGCAGGTATGTTAACCGCCAGGCGGGTAGGGCTTGCCGTTGCTGTCGGCTTGGACAACCGTGCCCGCGGCACTGACGGCCGATCCGATTTCCAGGCGAATCATCGTGAGCGTGCGGTGGCCATGCTTGATGACAAGTTCGCCGAGGAAAATCTTCCCAAAACCTGGCACGCTGAAAGCGTGGCCGACTTGTGTAACGCCGGCGCAGTCCAACTTCATCTCTTTGACGCAGGAACAAAGGAATATCCCATTCGGGCCCGGCTTTTCGATAGAGTGGCCCGTCCTGAAAGGATCATGCGCTATTTTGAAGAAATCGCCCTTATTTTCAAAATTGTTTAGTGCACTGGCATAGGTCGGAATTTTCTCAAACGTGTCAAGGTCCAGCTTAATATTCACGTCGCAGTCCGCAATGCGCAGGTTCTCAAATCGACTGCCAACGATCGTGAAGGAACCCTCTTCGTTTTCCTTCTCCTTCTTTTCTTTCTTTTTTTCTTTCTCCCTTTCTCTCTTTTCGAGCTCATATTTCGAGTACATGCGGGCGACAATGCGATCTGCGGTGAGGATGTCCAGGATATTGAGCCCCTCGATCGCGGAAATCACCAGCGTGTTGTGACTCACCGTGCCGTCTGGTTTCTTTTCGCAGGCCCCAGACACATGTGTGTACGCCTTTCGAAAGGACAGAAACTCGCGAAATTGAAAGTTTTCGACGCGGGCCTGCCCGTGGCCTCCGATGATGGGCAACGCGGAAGCGGCTTGCGCATCTATTTGATACTCGAACGGCCGCGTGAAGCGGGCACTAAAGCCATGGGCACAAGCGTGGTAGTGAAAAGTGCTAAGGGGCTCGGGGGACATAAGCACATTCTCCTAGGGTTCTGCGCAAAAGTTGGGCTAATACGGGGCTAATACTCCTGGCTTCAGTGGCTAAATTCAACACTAAACTTTACTTCGGCCAGAACCGTCGCCTTCGCAGGTTCACTCTCGGGGCCGGTGCTGCCGAACACCACAAGTTGGTAAGCTCCGGCGCGGCTCCCGGGGTTAACTTCAACAACCTGCGTTTTTTGCGCCTCTTCATACGTTAAGGTGCGCAGAATCACCGAATGCCCTGCCGGGTCCTCCAGCTTCAGGACATAGGCACGGTAGGAAGCGTCCGCCGGAATGTCCAGGTAGACTCCAAACGGCTCTCCGGCTCGGACCCGTATCGTCTGCGAATCCGGCCCACGGGTGTTCGCCGAGATCAGCGAATACATCGGCAATACCCGCGGGGCAGAAGCTTCTCGCGCCGCGGTCTTCCAATGCGGCACACTCACCAAGCTCTGATAAACGAGCGCTATCAGCAGCGCCGCAACCGCTGGCACTGCAACAATCGGCTTGAGCCATGCCAGCCACTTCCCACCGGCAGGCGCAGCAGCTTGCGAAGCTGCTTCCCGCGCCTCCTGACACAGCATGTTGCGGGCGTTGTCTGTAAACGCCGCCGCCGCGCGCACGTCGAGCGCGCATTTGGCGCAATCAAAATAGTGTTCCTCAAAGGAATCCCGCTCGGCTTGCGGCAACTCCCCCAGCACGTACTTTACAGCCGCCTGTAGTCGTACTGCTTCCTCGTGGTCCATTGCTCCCTTCCGCTGGGATAGTGCCTGGGACCGCAAAATCGTTTCATGAATTCCCGAATCCGGTCACCCAGGGTAGACCCCCAAATCTCTCCCTTTCTCATAGACGGCCTTGAACTTACCCTTCGCCCTGTGCAAAAGTACCCGCAGGTAATTGCGGTCCACTCCCATCTCCCTGCAAACGCTGTCCTTATCCTTTTCTTCGAAGAACACAGCCCGCAGCAGGTCCCGGTCCCGAGCCGGCAAGGCGGAAAGGATCTTCCGCACGTGCTCGGAGAATTGCTTGGACACCATCATTCCCTCGAGGTCGAGGATCTGATCGGGAATCTCCTGGTGCGTCTCATCAATCTGCTGGTTCTTCCCCAAAGTCCGGTAGTACTCCAGTAAGACGTTGTTACAAATAGAGTTAACGAACGCCCCAAAGCGATCCGGCTGGCGCACCGCCCCTTCTTTGCGCACCGCCGCAATCACCCGGATGAACGTCTCCTGCTTCAAATCCTCGATTTTGTCGGAGCTGATCGTTCTGGACCGCAGCTTGATGTTCAGCAGCTTCTCAAAATACAAAAAGAAATGGTGCTCCGTTGCCGGATCCCCATTCCGGAGGCTCTCCACATAAGCCTTGTCAAATGCAAAGAAATCCACGCGTGCCTCGCGGATTCAACTGCCTATACCTCGTGCACTTAGCCATGGAGTATACCGTCGCCTTCCTCCACCCGCAATGGAAGCTCGCACGGACGAAATCTCACCTACAACCGTCATGAAACGAAATCGGCCTGCCCGGCACTACTTCTCCGTGAAATCTCGGAATGTCCGGGATTCTCTACCCTGGGGGATCCACCCCGATCCCCCTGTGCCCCAGCAGGCGCATCCGGGCCGCCCCTGAACGGGCTGGATGCGCCTCCCCTGTTCCCGGGGGACAGGCCAAACCAATGGAGGTTTTGTGTCAACTCCTGCTCGCCAGGCAAACTACTCCGAAGAGTCCGTCGCGGCTTTCTCCGATCTCTCGGGCCCCACATGCAAAATCGAGTCGCCCATGACTCGTGGCGCCAACCACTTCACGGCGTTCAGTTTTGAATTCGTGGCCAAACCCGAGAAAGCCGCCCACGCCGTCCTGGACCTTCCCGAAGCGATGCAATCCGCGCCGGAGGATTTTGCCGGTTTCGCCGGCAGCCTGGTGATGGTCTCCGACTTGGAAGCTCGTCTGATCACCGTCATTATCTTCTGGCAAGGAGGCGAAGCGCGAAGCAGTTGCGCCCAGCGCGTGCGCCGGGTTAGCGCGCTGCTGGCCCCTTATCTGGACCGCCGCTTGCGTGCGCAAAACCTGCTGGCACACCTGCCGACTCCGCAAGCTCCTTCAAACGGGTTTAGTTCTATTGACAC
>Ga0209157_1004043_pt1 | contig 11065 bp, 9 predicted proteins | sample GraSoiAngelo_135_FD_185892 | JGI IMG/M metagenome (GOLD analysis project Ga0209157, IMG submission 185892) | Grasslands soil microbial communities from the Angelo Coastal Reserve, California, USA - 14_0929_05_40cm (SPAdes) (version 2) | ecosystem: Environmental > Terrestrial > Soil > Grasslands ... | reverse complement strand
TTTTTCTGCTGCTTTTGGAGAAATTGTAATCAATTGCGTTTGGTGTGTACTTTCCATTATCAGTACATTGCCCTAATAAACTATAATAACCTTTTGAAAATTAGAAAAGCATTACGAAAATAAAGAAAGGCTTTTAGACAAATATTATTTTAGGCTTTCCTTAATCCTATGCCATTTCGCCAGAGTTCCGGCTGCAGTAATCCAGGTGATTACCGAATGATATACCGGTATGTTAAAGGCTTCAATTTTTTTCGAAATTTCTTCAGTAAACGGACCACCCATGGCACCCACAAGTATCGGTTTTTTCTTTTGTTTTTGAAAATCTGCTAGAATATCGACAATTTTTTCTTCTAACGGATCATCTTGGAACACAAACCAGGGCATGACAACATCTACGTTGGGATCGTCTAGGAATGATTGAATTGCAAATCGGTAATCGTCGGCGGATGCAGAACCGGTAACATCACACGGATTACCAATTACATAAGTGGCAGGATAATGTTCTTTGAAGGATCTTATAGTTTGATCACTTAGTTGTGCCAGTTCCAGATTCAGCCTTTCGAAATTATCAATTGCTGCTATAATTGGTCCAGCTCCATTTGTTACCATGGCAATTTTACTTCCCTTTGGAACGGGTTGCCATGTCAATGCCTTAAGAGCAGAAGTAAGTTCTTCATAACTATCCAAGGATATGATTCCTGTTTGTTCAAAGGCTCCACTTATTACCGCAAAGGATCCACCTAGTGAACCTGTATGAGACGCCGCTTGCTTTGCACCTTTCGTAGATCGGCCATTTTTGAAAACAACTATAGGCTTTTGGTACTGTTTTATTACATCTTTAGCAGCATTCATAAACTTGCGACCATCTCCAAGCCCTTCCACATACAAGCCAATTACATTTGTATTTGGATCTTGAGCTAAATAGTGTATCATGTCAGCCTCATCAACATCCGATCTGTTACCATAGGAAATCATCTTACTTAATCCAAACGCATCGGATGTTTCCATAAAGGCGATACCCACGGTCCCACTTTGGGAAAGAAATGCAACGTTGCCCTGTTTTGGCCTTAACATTCGTAAGTGTCCCTGAAATGCACAATCCAATCTATTTTCTCCATTAAAAATACCAATGCAATTTGGACCAATTATTCTAATATTTAATTCTCGAGATAGATCCTGAATTCGTTTCTCAATAGCTGCACGTTCTCCCCCTAATTCCTTACCACCACCAGATATTATCACCATATTATGGATATTCTTTTTTCCACATTCTGTAAGAAGATCTGGAACAAATTTAAGATCAACAGTTACTATCACAACATCTATGGGATCTTTTATGTCCAGGAGGTTCTTGTATGCTTTTACACCCATTATCTCGGAATATCCTTTTGCATTAACGGGATAAACTTTTCCCTTGTAATCGTGTTTTGCAAGGCTTTCCATAACAGAATTTCCTATCTTGCCTGGCTCTGGTGATGCTCCTATTAATGCTACAGACTTGGCATTAAAGAATAAATCCATATGACTTGAATCGGGATTGGCTCTTGAAATAGCATCATCTGAAGATTTTTCCTTAAGGATAATTTTTGCGTCTACAACAAAATAATCATCCGGATATAGTACGACTGGATTAAAATCGATACTCTCATATTTTCCAGCCATGTCTACTCCTAACGTCCCAATATTTACAATTGCTTCACTCAACATATCCATGTTAATCGGTTTTGAACCTCTAAATCCTCTGAGAATGTCCTTACCTCTTAGAGATTCCAACATTTTTAATGCATCATTCTTTGTGATTGGAAGAACTCTGAATGAAACATCCTTAAATAACTCCGTGTAAATACCACCTAGTCCGACCATTATGGAAGGTCCAAACTGAGAATCGTTTTGGAGTCCTATAATTAATTCCACACCATTTGGAACCATCTTTTCCAATAAGACTCCCTTAACATCAAATTTTTCCTTAAGTCTATAAAACATATCATCAAAGGTTTTTTTAACTTCATCCTCAGAATTTAATCCTACTTTAACGCCACCGACGTCTGTCTTGTGTAAAATATCAGCCGAAACTATTTTTGCAACCAATGGGAATCCAATATCTTTTGATTTTAGCACTGCTTCATCAGTAGTTGTTACAAGTGCATAATGTGGAACTTTTATTCCGTATTCGCTAAGAATTTCTTTTGATGATTCTTCAGTTATGACTTTGGGATTGCCTTTCGAAGATTCAACAATACTTTGGATCTTTTGTTTATCAACCATATTAATGAGAAAGGGTTTTCTTTGTTTTTAATTAACTTTACTCCAATCAGCAATAACTGTGGTTGTTTAATTTTGAAATTAGTTACTCTCTTTTCTTAAACAAATTTGTCAATTTGAAAAATGGGACATATCTCTTAAAAATGCTTGAATTCCCGGAAATTTCTAATTGTATCTGATTGGTTAATTCTTCATGAATCTGTAAATATTGCATTCCTTTTGGAGTAATGATATAGCTAGATTCATTCCTAAAAGATTTTAAAAGATCGTATTTTTTCAATTCGAAAATAAATTTCATCAGATCTGATATTGTAAGATAGCTTTGGAGTTTGGAGTATAACTCCCTATGGTGACAGCTTTTATTAGCACTCTTTAAGATAACATATATTACATCTAATTTACTGATTGATTCCACAAAAGATATAAAATTATATAAAATAAAAACCTCGTCAATAACTCTTATAGTAAATGAATTTTTGCTTTTTCCAGTAATTTTGTCAGTATAATCATAAGAACAAAGTAAATGTTGAATTAACCATTAATACAGACATATTTTATATGACATACTTATAATACAGTAACTTGTCGAATCTTAAAATAATTTATTTAGACAGCTTCGAAAAAAGTTGTTACTATGATGTGATATTAAAAGCAATATTCTATAAAATATTGAATAAATATAGTTCTCAATCAAGATTCATTAGATACATTTATTTTTAAATGGAAAGAAGGTTCTGATCCGACTGTTTTCCAAATACATATATGTTCGAAGTAAAATTATATGCTTTTGATTCCTCGTACATTTCCAAATAATTTCTTCCCTTGCCTGTTGTGTGGTATGTGGTAAAGCCTTCAGATAAATTGTTTCTCTCAATAACTAGGCCATTTATGACTAAAATTTTTATGTATTTTTTTATTTGTCTATAATTCAAATGTGCCTTGGACATTATGGATGATTTCGTTTCCCCATTAATGGCCGTAAATAATATCATCGCAATAATGTCCGTAGCGCTTCGATAATTCAATATGACTTTGATAAAAATAAAATATCCCTATAAATACAGGAGTAGACAATTATCTGGCTTTTGAATAGCTAACATTTACTTTTTCTCAACTCAACTGGTTGTTGACCACTCAAAATTATTTGTAAGCCACAACAATTATTGCACCTCCAAATAGTTTTTTAGTAAATTTTACTTTCGAAAATTTTTTCATTAAGAGATCATTTAGAACGCCATTATTTGGCCATCGTGTAAAAGTACCGTACAAAGTCTTAAATCTCAAACCTCTCTTACCAGAAACCGAATATGCTATTATTCCCAAGATATATTTCAGGTAAAATGTGACAATTCTTCTAAAGAATACATTATCTGGCTTTCCAATATCGACAATAATGAATCTACCATCATTTTTGAGAATTCTGTGTATTTCAGAAATAGCTTCATTTAGCGAAAAGGCATCACGTAGAGAGTACCCACACAAGACAGCGTCTACGCATGATTCCCTAAATGGCATATATTCAAAGACTCCGCATGAAAGGTTAAGCCTCTGATTTCTTAGATTCTGCGCATAATGCAACATTTCACGTATCGGATCATGCAGGATTATCCTGGCATCATCTTTTAGAATCTCTAGTGCTTTTGATGACATATTCCCGAAACCTGAACCTGCATCTAAAATCAAATCACCAGGTCGAATTTGGCCGTTCAAACCACATTCACGATATTTATCATCCTGACCCAAAGAGATGCTCTTGTTAACTTTATCGTAAACTGGGATTATGTTTCTTAATACCGCAATGACTTCTTTCCAATAATTAAGTCCTAGTCCCGACAATTAATAAAATCTGAAAAATGAAAGGTTATTTTTTATTTTGGAATAAAAATTTCTGTGTCTGTGCACAAATTTTTTCCATTACCTTTCAAGATAAATTATCCCAAGGTATTGGTAATCGATAAACGGGTTCATAAAATTGATAAGGGACTCTTAGTTATTGAATATATTGTCTGATACAATGGAGTACATATGCGAATCTTGTGGCACACTGTTAATTCACAGTAATCCCGTAACGCTGGATAGCATGAAGGATGTTCACAATCAATTGTGTTCTGTTAAAAGGCAAAATATAGTGACTCCGGTTCCGCAGGTTCCACAAAAATCAACACCCCCCGCCGTTTCGACAACACCTTCTCAATCTCAAACTGCGCTAAGTCCTCCGTCAGCTGAACAAGCGTCTGCCGCCCCAGCTCCGGGTGGACAAACTACTATTTCTCTGACTGGTAGCGGCACAAACTATTCAAAGATAGAAGGTCCCATAGACCCTGAATTCAAATCAAAGCGTCAGATAAAAGGCATGTATCAAGGAATAAAAGTATGGGGTCCAATTGATCCTCCAGGACAGGTTGGAATTTGGGGAACAGAGGTTACAGTAGATTTCGATATTTGCATTGCTGATGGTGCCTGCATTGAAGCTTGTCCCGTAAATGTATTTGAATGGCTAGACACACCAGGACATCCTGCTTCAGAAAAAAAACCATTCATGATTAGGGAAAAAGACTGCATTTTCTGTATGGCCTGTGAAAATGTTTGTCCTCCCCAGTGCGTAAAGATATTTCAAAAGGGTCAGTAGTGTAATCAAATATCAGCTTAAACTGAGGGTTAATGTTTGATACTGTAGCTACCGGCGGGACATTTGACATAATGCATAGAGGACACTATACGATTCTCCTAAAGGCATTCGATGTAGGAAAGCAAGTAATAATTGGTATTAGTAGTGACGATTATGCAAGATTCAAAAAGAAAAAGATTACTAATGAGTATTCGGTTAGACTAAAGAATTTGAAAAAATTCATCCAAGATAAATTCAATAAAACCAACTATTTGATTTATGAGTTAAATGACTTTTACGGTCCTACAGTATTGACTAGGGATGTACAGGCCATCGTTACTACCGAAGCGACTAAAGTAAATTGTATCAAGATTAATGAATTAAGAAAATCAAAAGGTATGCCTCAATTAGAAATAATTATTGTGCCCCTAGTTGAGGATCAAGAAGGCAGAGTAATATCATCAACGCGAATACGAGAGGGTGAAATAGACAGAAATGGAAACAAATTAACTATCTAATATCTAGGATTAACATATACTCACAATTTGTCCCTAAATAAGGATTGTTTATTTCGCCTTTCTTACTATAGTTTATAAAATCAACTTAAATTCATCTACATTAATTGATAGTCTATGAAGCTTTGTGTACAACGTTCAATATATTTTCTTGACCAAAGGTCTTGATAACAACCATCGTACCAAATATTAGTTCTCCTACAAATTCCTTCAATTTTACAGCATTTATGTTATCTTTCATAAGAACAGCATGACATGATTTATCTTTTAACATTAAAACAATCTCATTATCTATGATTTTTATCACTTCAACAACAAAATGTACACTATCTTTATCTGGTAACAACATGCTACCCAGTTTTTCAGTTTCGTAAGAATCAAGACACTCAAATCTTGTTACTTTGTCCAAATACTCAATTATCCTCACTATACATAAAATCAGAAACCAAGTCTTTAGCTTTTTCTCTCCGTTCCTGAAACATCGAAATAAATGCAGTTGAGTGGCTCGATAGATCATGTTTACACTCGCCGCAGAGCAGATTACCGCTTCTACATTTTAGTTCCCTCTCATTGGATTCCATGGGCGCATCAAACAAATACCTGAGATATGAAAAGACAGAACAGATTCCGGGATTTCCACCCAATTTTTTCTGAAGCAAAGTTGTTGGCTGTCCTCCCGTGAATGCATTAGAAACTTTTTCTTCTATTATTTTTGGTTCATCAGTAGTGAACAGGGCACTTTCAGGATCTGACGATGACATCTTTCCTGTTGTTTGTAAGCTGGGTAAAAATTTACTATGTATTTGTGCAGGTTTGTAAAATCCCATTTTTTCTGCGATATCTCGTGTTAATCTCCAATACGGGTCCTGGTCAATTGCAGCAGGTATCAGTACTGGTGTGGGTTTTCCTTCAATTATAGAAGGGAGAAAACAGGGTACTCCTTGTAGTGGAGGAAAACCTATCATTCCAATATTGGTTGAATTAGTAAAACCAAAGATACTCTTTGCAGTTGAAAAAGTAATCCTTTTAGCTATTTCTAATGAGTTAGAGTAAAGATTTTTTATGTGTCTTGTATTGACCAGTATTTTTGTTCTACTCTTTTTGAAACCTATTGCGATAATGTCCAAGATATTCTCATATACATTTTTCTTGATTTCGTCCATTGTCTTGTTCCCAAACAAGAATTTTTCATCATCAGTTATCTGGAACAAAAGATTAGAATCAAATTTATCTTGTAAATGTTTGGTTAGAAACCAGGGCATCAGATGACCAAGGTGAACCATCCCAGATGGTCCTCTTCCAGTATACAAATAAAACTTTTCATTATTTTCATACTTGTTCAGTATCCAATCAAGATCTCTGTGAGAAAAAAAGAATTTGTTCCTAAGTAATGGATGTAATTCGCCTGTAAATGATTCCATTTTTTCAAGTAATTCGTCCGTTATTTCCTGAGTTCCAAATTTTTTTATCAGCCGAGCATAATCTACTGATCCCTCCACTTTCCAAGGGGTTACCTCAAAATCATCAGAATAATCATCTTTGAATGAACTACTCATTTTATTATATATACATGATTCGAGAACTTTAAACGTTTAAAAAGTATTCCATCAATGTCTGATCCATATTTAAATGACGGTGTCAAACCTGCATAAAATAGAGAAAAAAATTCTTCTAACACTTGTAAAACACGATAAAATGGATATTGAAAAATTAGCAACCATAACAAACCTTTCATTAGATAATGTTAGGCGTGGAATTGAATGGTTAAAGTATAAAGGAATAGTCTTAGTGTCTATTCAAAAAGAATCAATAATACATCTCATTCCAAAAGCACCAGAGCCTACATCTTTAGATGGTAAATCACCAGTTATAGATCATTTAACATTACCAGAAAGAAGGATAATCCACGAGATAAAAAAAACAGGTCAAAAAAATGTCAAGATTGGCAAGCTTGCCAAACTATGTCGAATGTCAAATATTGAATTTAGTGTTGGAATCCAAAATGCAATTAGGAACGGCTGGTTGATTAAAGAAGCAGATAGTCTAAGGATAACTAATAGCTCCGATAGGCCTTCGCTTGAAGAAACTTTATTAGAAAAAATTTCAAAATTAAAAAGGATCAAACTTTCAGAATTAACAAACAAAGAGGTACAAAACTTTAACCTCTTAAAGAAACGTCCAGGGTATGTCAAAGAAAGTATAGAAAAATCCTTCGTAATTTCTCTTACAAGCGAGGGTAAAAAAATAGCGTCAAGCATTAGTAGTGAGGACGAAAATGAAATAGGAACAATTACTGCTGAAATACTAAATACTGGAAAATGGAAAAATCAGAGATTTGCGGAAATAGATGTTACTTCACCTGTTCGTACTTACAGCATTGGAAGGACACATCCTCTTACCGATGTAATTAATGAAATTAGAGAAATTTTTATTTCGATGGGCTTTTCTGAAATTGAAGGATCAACAATTCAATCTTGTTTTTGGAACTTTGATGTACTATTTACTCCGCAAGACCATCCAGCAAGGGATATGCAGGATACGTTCTATCTATCAAATTTAACAGACGAAAACATAGATCCTATTATTAGTAATAAAGTATCAAATTTTCACAAAACAGAATGGAATTATGATTGGAATTTGGAAAAATCAAAGAAAACAGTCCTCCGTACTCATACTACTCCTGTCACCATAAAATATCTTTCAGAAAATAAGTTGAGCTATGGCAGGATTTTTTCAATAGGGCGAGTTTTCAGGAATGAAAAAATGTCGTACAAGCATTTAATGGAGTTTCATCAAATTGAAGGAATTGTAATAGGGGAAACAATAAATTTACGGGATCTGATGGGTCTACAAAAACAATTTTATTCCAAACTTGGGTTAGACAAGGTAAAGTTCTGGCCAACATATTTTCCTTATACCGAACCTTCATTGCAATCAATGGTGTATATAGATAAACTCGGAAAGTGGGTCGAGTTATTTGGTATGGGAGTGTTCAGACCTGAGGTAACTCAATCTGTAGGTATATTGAATAATGTACTTGCATGGGGTGGTGGGCTTGAACGTATCGCTATGATTAGATATGGATTAAACGATGTACGTGACCTCTACGATAATAGACTATCATGGTTAAGGATGCAACCAATATGCCCGTTGTAGAATTTCCACTAGAAGATATCAGTAGATTATTTCCTGGTTATGATTTAGATTACATTGTAGACATGCTGCCATATATAGGACTAGATCTAGAGTCAAGAGATGACAAATGTATCAGATTAGAATATAGTCCAAATCGTCCAGATTTTTCTACTTTTTATGGAATCGCCAGAGCATTAAACGGGTTGCTAGGCAAAGAACTAGGAATAGCAAAATTTCAGGTAATCGAAAACAAGAAAAATATGATTAGTGTGAATAGATCGGTATCAAATGTACGGCCATTTATTGTAGGCATAGTTGCTAGAGGTCATAAGTTGAATAACAAGACAATAAAGCAAATTGTTTCTATGCAAGAAGATCTGCATAATGGAATAGGAAGAAGAAGATTGAAGGCGTCCGTAGGATTCCATAATTTAGACAGTATTGAGTTTCCACTGGACTACACTACATCATCAGATAATCTGAGTTTTACTCCTCTTGACCATACTTCTACGTTGACATTGACTGATATATTGAACAGAACTGAATCAGGCAGAAAATTTAGAGAACTCATAGAGGGATCAATTTACCCCATTTTAAAAGACTCTAGGAATACTGTGATCTCTTTTCCTCCAATCATAAATAGCGAATTTACAAGAATTAAAGAAGGAGTTGATAATTTGTTTGTCGAAGTTACGGGTGTTGACAAAAAAACTGTTGACAACGTTCTAGCAAATATAATTGCAACGCTAGCGGAGATTGGATTTAAGTTGGAAAATGTCTCTATAAAACGGGATAGTAATAATAGTTTCTCTTACAATACAAACACAAATACTATTTTAGAGAACGTTAAACCGGCCTACATCAATAAGGTACTGGGTCTTTCAATGTCAAATGAAGAGATAGTAAATTGTCTACGAAAAAGTAGGTTTGATGCAAACGTTATTGATTCAAGTGGAATTAATTGTATGATTCCAAGTTACAGAATTGATATATTTAGTCCAATCGATATTGTAGAGGAAGTAGCAATCGGATACGGACTTTATAACTTGGAGCCCTCTCTGCCAGAGTATACACTTAATGGTAATAGAAGCAGGCAAAATTATTTTTTTGACAAGATTCGTCAGGCCATGATTGGTATGGGGTTGATCGAAAATATTAACTTCATTTTAAGTAACAAAGATATTCACTACAAAAGAATGAAAATTGATAAATTTGATTTCTTTACCGTGAATAACTCTAAGAGCGATGAACATGATGTATTAAGGAGATCACTTTTACCATCTTTACTACTTTCGTTGTCGAAAAATATTCATGAAGAGTATCCTCAAAAATTGTTTGAAATAGGAGAGGTTTTTGTACCTGAAAAAGACAAGTTTGAAAGATGGAATTTGTGTTGTGTTAGCGCCTTTAATGGGGTGACGTATAGTGAAATAAAAGCAGTACTTCAAACGCTTATGGAAATTTGTTTTAAGGCTAAATTTGAAACAAGGCCATCAGAAAATTCATCATTCATAAGAGGAAGAAGTGCAGATATAGTCTATAACGAAAAAGTCATTGGACAAATAGGAGAAATTTCACCTTTACTAATAGATAGTTTTAAAATAAAGATGCCAGTTGCCGCGTTTGAACTCGACCTTACAGAATTATTACAAATCTAACCAGAATATTTATAATGAATTAATGCGATGTTTTCTATTACTCCGTCAAAGAATAAATTGACGAAGAAGCCCCGGAAGAGAGTGCACTAGGAGATGTACATTTGAATGTATGGCTATCAATGACTAGTTGTGGGTCAGAAACGGGGTACATTTATTTATCTATTTAATAGCTAGAAATTTCTTTTTGCATCCAGAAAAATAATAATCAAAATGGTTCAACTTGAATCTAACTTTTCATTTCATTAAAGAATCTCACAATCAACATTTTTGCATTATCAGAGACATTAAACTGATCCAATATTTTTTTGGGATTTTTAAAAAATTCTATTCTAAACTCAGGATCAGAATGGGCCAAATTAACTATTTTACTAATTACCTTCGAATCATTATCTGTATATTCCAAGATGTTTAGTTAATACTATTTTCGTATATTTCTAATTTTAGAAAAATTGATATTGATACCAAATCATTCAAATCTACTATGGAACTTGAGCCAATATTGCTCAGAAGCCAGAAGAAGTTGAAAGGTAAAGTGTCATCCAGAATAAAATCAGTAGAAGAAACTCTTAGCACTGTTCTTCCAGTTTCTAGTAATATTGGAATCACAAGGCTTGCAGATATTACAGATATGGATATTCTTGGAATACCGAATTTTTCTGCAGTTTTGCCTGGAACGGAAGACTATATTTGGGTCTATAGTGGAAAGGGGCCCACGAGATTGGATGCGAAGGTAAGTGCATTGATGGAGAGTATTGAAAGATATTGTTCCTTACCGTCTAGCGATCATAAAAAGATGATTCAGGGAAGTTACAAAGATGTTTCAAAAGTGTCAAAGACACTGCACCCTTCTAATGTAGTTGAACCAATGTTATTTCAATACGATGAGG
>Ga0209157_1004041_pt1 | contig 11069 bp, 12 predicted proteins | sample GraSoiAngelo_135_FD_185892 | JGI IMG/M metagenome (GOLD analysis project Ga0209157, IMG submission 185892) | Grasslands soil microbial communities from the Angelo Coastal Reserve, California, USA - 14_0929_05_40cm (SPAdes) (version 2) | ecosystem: Environmental > Terrestrial > Soil > Grasslands ... | reverse complement strand
CGAGCCGGGGTCGGCGGGTTTCATGTCGCAGAGCGGTGCCCTGGGTGAGGTGATCCTGTCGCACGCGCACGAGATCGGCCTGGGGATCGCCTATTTCGTGAGCATGGGGAACAAGGCGGACATTTCGGGCAACGACCTCGTAGAAGCCTGGGAGGGCGACCGGCGCGTCAACGTCATCCTGATGTACCTGGAGTCGTTCGGCAACCCGACGCGCTTCCTTTCGATCGCCCGCCGCGTGACGCGCACCAAGCCGATCCTGGCGGTCAAATCGGGGCGCACCGCAGCGGGGGCGCGCGCCGCCTTCTCGCATACCGGAGCTCTGGCCGCCGCGAGCGTGGCGTACGACACGCTCCTCGATCAGGCCGGCGTGATCCGGGTCGAGTCGCTCAGTGAAATGTTCACCCTGGCGGCCGCTTTCGCCCACGAACGCCTGCCGGAAGGCCCCCGCGTCGGCATCCTCACCAATGCCGGGGGGCCGGCGATCATGGCCACCGATGCCTGCGTCACGCTCGGCCTCGAGGTGATCGAGCTCCCTGCCGACACGCAGTCGAAGCTGCGCCGCGTCCTCGTGTCCGAGGCCAGCACGCGCAACCCGGTCGATATGGTCGCCGCCGCCGATGGTTCGAGTTACGCCAAGGCACTCGACATCCTGAAGGACGAACCCGGCCTCGACGGGCTGATCGTCATCTTCGTGTCGCCGATCATGATCAACGCCGTCGAGGTGGCGCGCTCGATCATCGCCGCCGCGCGGAACGCCCGGCGGCCGATCCTGACCTGCTTCATGGGGCAGGAGCAGGGAAAGCAGGGGGTGGAGGAGCTGCGGGCGGCCGGGATACCGGTCTACATGTTTCCCGAGGAGGCGGCGCGCGCCATGGCGGGGCTGGACCGCTACCGGCGCATCCGGTCGCGGCCCGAGGGGCGCACTCGTTCCTTCGACGTGGACCGTCCGCGCGCCGCTGCGGTCCTGAGCGCGGCGGCGTCGGACGGCCGGCGCGTCCTCCTGCCCGAGGAGACCGAGCAGCTCCTCGTGGCCTACGGCCTGCCCATGGCGCCGTCGAAAATCGCCGCCGACGAGAAGGAGGCGGTCGCCGCGGCGGTCCAGGTAGGGTACCCGGTCGTCCTGAAGGGGATCGCGGAGGATCTGGTCCACAAGACCGAAGCCGGCGCGGTGTTTCTCGACCTGCGCTCCGCGGCGGAGGTCGAACAGGCCTGCCGTACCATGCGGGAGGCTTTCGACCGGGCGGCGCGTGACGAGCCGCTCCGACAGCCGGCCCTGCGCTACCAGGTCCAGAAGATGGTGCGCGGCGGCCGCGAAACGATCCTCGGTATCGCGCGTGACCCGAAGCTGGGTGCTATCCTCATGTTCGGCCTGGGCGGCATCTTCGTCGAGGTGATGAAGGACGTGGTCTTCCGAATCCTGCCGATCACGGACGTGGAGGCGGAGGAGATGGTGCGCGGCATCCGCGGCCATGCCCTTCTGGCCGGGGCGCGCGGCGGGCCGCCGGTGGACGAAGCGTTCCTCGTGGAGGGGCTTTTGCGGCTGGGGCAGATGGCGGCGGAGCACCCGGAGATCGACCAGGTGGACATCAACCCTCTCCTCGCCGGCCCGGATCGAGCCTCCTCGTTCGTCGTCGACGCCCGCGTTCGCCTCGCCCCCGCGGCGCGTTGACCCCGGGGGGGTCTTCCCCCATAATGCCGGGCGGGAGATCCCAGTGAAGATCCGCGCGACGACGGTGCTGTGCGTCCGCCACAGGGGCAAGGTGGCGATGGGCGCCGACGGCCAGGTGACGCTCGACCACTCCGTGATGAAACACGGAGCGCGCAAGATCAGGCGCCTGTACCGCGACAGCATCCTCGCAGGCTTCGCAGGGGGCGCGGCCGACGGGTTCGCGCTGTTCACCCGCTTCGAGGCGAAGCTCGAGGAATACCACGGCAACCTGGAACGGGCCGCCGTGGAGCTGGCGCGCGACTGGCGAACCGATCGGGCGTTGCGCCGTCTGGAGGCGCTCCTCCTCGTCGCTTCCGACAAGAAGTCGTTCCTTCTCTCGGGCACGGGTGATCTCATCGAGCCGGACGACGGCCTGGTGGCGATCGGCTCGGGCGGACCGTGCGCGGTCGCGGCGGCAAGGGCACTCGCGCGCAAGACCGACCTGGGCGCCCGGGAGATCGTCGAGGAGGCGCTCAAAATCGCGGCGGAGATCGACGTCTACACCAACGACCGCATCGTGGTGGAGGAGCTGTGATGGCCGAGCGGCTGCCGAAGGCGGGTGGGGACGGTACGTTGCGCCTGGCCGAGCCACCCGCGGACCTGACGCCCCGGCAGATTGTCGAGGAGCTGGACCGCTACATCGTCGGGCAGGAGAAGGCGAAGCGGGCGGTCGCCATCGCGCTGCGCAACCGGATGCGCCGTCTGAAGCTGCCACCCGACATGGCCGAGGAGGTGGCGCCGAAGAACATCATCATGATCGGCCCCACCGGCGTCGGCAAGACCGAAATCGCCCGCAGGCTGGCGCGTCTGGCCAACTCTCCGTTCATCAAGGTGGAGGCCTCCAAGTACACCGAGGTCGGCTACGTCGGCCGGGACGTCGAGTCGATGGTGCGCGACCTGGCCGACATCGCCCTGGAGATGGTGAAGGTCGAACGCTCCAGGGAGGTCTCCGTCACCGCGCGCGCCCACGTCGAGGAGAGCCTGCTCGACATCCTGCTGCCGTCGCCGGGCCCGCGGCGCGACGTGCCCGAGGGCGAGCCGGAGGACCAGTACCGGCGCACGCGGGAGAAGCTCCGCCAGCAGCTGCGCGAGGGCCTTCTCGAGGATCATCCGGTCGAAATCGAGGTGAAGCAGGACTCCTTCCCGGCCTTCCGCATCTTCGGCGGGAGCGGCCTGGAGGAGATGGACATCAGCCTGCGCGAGTCGCTCGGGGGGTTGTTCGGCGCGCGCAGGAAGACGCGCCGCGTGTCGATCGGCGAGGCGCGCGAGATCCTGCAGCACGAGGAGGAGGAGAAGCTCATCGACTTCGACGCCGCCAAGCGGGAAGCCCTGCAGCGCGTCGAGCAGTCCGGGATCGTCTTCATCGACGAGATCGACAAGATCGCCGGACGCGAGCGCGGCCAGGGGCCCGACGTCAGCCGCGAGGGGGTGCAGCGCGATCTCCTGCCCCTGGTCGAGGGGACGCGCGTGTCGACCAAGCACGGCATGGTGCGCACCGACCACATCCTGTTCATCGCCTCGGGCGCGTTCCACGTCAGCAAGCCGTCCGACCTGATTCCGGAGCTGCAGGGGCGCTTCCCGATCAGGGTCGAGCTGCAGCCGCTGGGGGCGCCGGAGTTCGTGCGCATCCTGACCGAGCCGCAGAACGCGCTCATCAAGCAGTACCGGGCCCTTCTCCTGACCGAGGGTATCGAGCTGGTGTTCACCGACGACGCCATCCGCGCCATCGCCGAGCTCGCCGCCCAGGTGAACCAGCAGTCGGAAAACATCGGCGCGCGCCGCCTGCACACCATCATGGAGAAGCTTCTGGACGTCGTTTCGTTCGAGGCCCCCGAAATGACGGAGAGGAAGGTCACGATCGACGCCGCCCACGTCCGCAGGATGCTGGCGGACATCGTGAAGGACCAGGACCTGAGCCGCTACATCCTGTAACGTGCCCTCCGCCGCCACCCGCCACGCCTCCCGCGCGTTCCGGCTCCGGGCCGCCCTGTGCGTCCTCCTGGCCGCGGGCGCCGCGGCCGCATCGGGCTGCGGCAAGAAGGGCCCGCCCCTGCCGCCTGTGCGCATCCTGCCGCGCCCGGCGCAGAACGTGCACGTGCGCCAGCTAGGGCCGGATATCGTGATCGAGTCCACCCTGTCGCTCAGCCGCACCGATGGATCGCCGCTCGGTCCCGGAGCCGCGGTGCACGTCATGAAGATGCGCCCCGCGCCGACCCTGAAGCCGGGGGGCGTGTCGGTCCGCTACCTGATGCTGGTGTTCCAGAAGGAGGCGAAGGTCGCGGTATCGCTCAGCGGGGCCGAGATGCAGCGGGCGACGGCCTCCGGCCGTCTCGTGTACCTCGATCGGGCGGCGGCCGATGTGGGGACGGGTGCTGTGCCGGGCGCGCCGGGGCCGCGCTACCTCTACTCCGTCCAGATCGTCGACGAGCGGGGGGAACGATCGCCCCCATCCGTGCCGCAGGAGATCCAGGTGGCGCCGCCGCCCAAGGCACCCGTCGGTCTTGTCGCGACGGCCGCCGAGGGGGAAGTGCGTCTGTCCTGGGAGTCGGGCGAGCCCGGGACGACGAAGGAGCTGTTCAACGTCTACCGTCGCGCCGCAGCGGAGGAGGACGTGCCGCTTCAGCCGCTGAACCTGGCTCCGATCCCCGACCGGACCTACGTGGACACGAAATTCCAGTACGGCGAGACCTACCGATACTCGGTGAGAGCGCTCCTGACGCCGCCGCCGCCCATGCGCGAGAGCGCCCCGAGCGCCGAAGTGGAGGTGCGGCCGCTCGACGTCTACTCTCCGAAGGCGCCGACCGGTCTGGCGGCGGCGGTCGAGGGTCAGGCGATCAAGCTGTACTGGTTCCCCAATAGCGAGCCGGACCTGCGCAGCTACCGCATCTATCGCCGCCAGGAGGGGGAGGAATTCCGGCAGATCGGCGAGGTGGACGCGGCGGAGACGTCGTTCGCCGACACGACCGCCGCGCGCGGCGTGCGCTATCATTACGCGGTGAGCGCGGTGGATGGAGCGACGCCGCCCAACGAGAGCGCCCGCTCGGAGGAGGTGTCGGAGGGCCTGCCCGCCGACGCCTCGGGATGAGCCCGGGCCATGGGGAGACGATCATGACGCCTCCGCAGATCGAGTTTTTCAAGATGTCGGCGGCCGGCAACGACTTCATCCTGTTCGACAATCGTTCCGGGACGCTGAGGCGCGACGATTTTCCGGACCTGGTGCGGCGCCTCTGCACGCGTGCGCTGTCGGTGGGCGCCGACGGAGTCATCCTGCTGGGGTCGTCGACGGTCGCGCATGTGCGCGTCTCCTTCTTCAATCCCGACGGTGCGCCGACCTTCTGCGGCAACGGCGCGCGTTGCGCCAGCAGGCTGGCATACCTGCAGGGGATCGCTCCAGCGCGCATGACGGTCGAGACCGCCGTCATGGTGCACCGCGCCGAGGTGAAGGGCGCTCTCGTCTCGTTCGAGATGCGCGACCCGCAGGGCTTCGACGATGCGGTGGAGGTCCGGACGGGGAACGAGACGATCCGCGGTTCCTTCGTCGATACCGGGGTCCCGCACTTCGTGGTGTTCCGGGCGATTCCCGAACATGATTCGATTCACGACCTGGGTCGGGTCCTGCGCATGCATCCGCGCTTCGCGCCCTCGGGCACGAACGTCAATTTCGTCGAGCCAGGTGGCGACGGTGTTCTCGCCATCCGCACCTACGAGCGCGGGGTGGAAGGGGAGACCCTCGCCTGCGGCACCGGCTGCGTCGCGGCGGCGATCGCCGCGGTCGCTTCGGGCAAGGCCGAAGCGCCGGTGTCGCTCCGGACGCGTTCGGGCGCCCTCGTCCGCGTGCGCTTCGAGGGGCCGCCAAAGAGGGCCTCCGGCGTGCGGCTCGAGGGGGAGGCCCGGCTGGTCTACGTCGGGCAGCTCACCGAGGAAGCGACGCAGGGATTTCAGCCCAGAACCTGAGGCTCTCCCCCGGGGACCCACCCATGGATCTGGAGAGTGGCAAGAAGCAGGCGTGGCATTTCATTCGCCTGGGCATCGGCTGGCTGCTGACGAGCATCGGGGTCGTGCTCCTGGTCCTTCCCGGCCCCGGTGTCCTGTTTCTGATCCCCGGACTGACGCTTCTGAGCGCCGAGAGCCGCTGGGTCCGGCGGATCCTGCGCCGGGCGCGCGAGAGGTGGTACTTCCGCCGCGCGATGCGCGAGGCGGAGAAGGTCGGAATCAAGTTCGACCTGGGGCCGGATGAAGACGGCCCCGACGATTCCTCCCCGTCCGGCCCCCCGCGGCCTTCGTCCTAGGCACCCGCGCGCCCTCCTTCCCCCTCCGTTTCGCCCGCACGCTCTTCGCCGCCAGGAGCGCGGCCTCCAGGTGACGTGACGGGCAGTGCGGCCGCAGGGGGCAGGCGCCGCAGCGTGGAAGGCGCGCCTGGCAGATGGTGCGGCCGTGAAGGATCATGGCGATGGAGAAGAAAATCCACTCGGTGGGCGGGACGGCGGCGAGGAGGTCCCGCTCGATCTTAACCGGGTCGGTCTGTCGCGTCAGCCCCAGTCTGGTCGCGACCCGCGCCATGTGGGTGTCCACGACGATTCCAGACGCGATACCGTAGCCGGCCCCCAGCACTACATTCGCCGTTTTTCGCCCCACACCGGGCAGGCGGGTCAGCTCCTCCATGGTGCGCGGCACCTGCCCGCCGTGCCGTTCGACCAGAGCCCGACAGCACGCCACGATCGAGCGCGCCTTGGAGCGGAAGAAGCCGGTCGAGCGGATCGCCCTCTCGAGATCAGGATGAGGGGCGCGCGCGAAGGCCGCGGGGTCCGGATAGGCGCGGAACAGCTCCGGGGTGACCTTGTTGACTCGCGCGTCAGTGCACTGCGCCGACAGGATCGTCGCGATCAGGAGCTGGAAAGGCGACTCGTGCTCGAGCTCGACGCGCGCCTCCGGGCGGGCCTCGTGCAGCGCCGCGATGATCGCGGCGACCCGGGAACGCGCCGCCGGGGAGCGGCCCGGCTGGCCTGTGGCACGGCGGCGCTGCGGAATCACGAGGCGGGCCATGTCATCGACCGTGGGCCAGCGCGGCGTCGAGGTCTCCGACCGGCAGGGCGATCTTTTCCAGGAAGTTGGCGACGCGGCTCTCGTCCATGAGCGGATGTGGCGAACCGGATACTACCGGAGCCGAAGTGACCTGTCAAAAAGTCATGGTGTCGCCCAGGTGCGTCAAAAAGGCGGGCGCTGTCCGGGTCGTACCGCTCCGGGGGCGCGAACGACACGAACCGGCCCGAATGGGAAGGGTTTCTCATCCTCCGGAAATCGCGCGCCTTTCAGCGTTCGGCGGCCGCGGGCCGCGGCATTCGACCCGCAAACCTGCCCTTCCGGCCGGCGGGCCCCGTTGGCAGGAATGTTGCTATGTGCACCTGGGCAGGGAAAGGAGGACGGCATGTGGCGTCAATTGCTTCCGCACGCAACCAGCTACGATGACTTCATTTCCCCCAATGAGGACACGCGTCTCGAGGCGCTCATTTCCGATCCCGACTCCTTCCGACAGGAGCGGGAGATCCTGCGGGCCGAGGTCGACCGGATCCTCAACAGGGCCCTGCGGCAGCTCCCGGCGCGGGAGCGCTACATCCTCGAGAGGCGTTTCGGGATGCGCGACGGCAGTGAGTTGACGCTCGAGGCCGTGTCGCGGATCCTCAAGCTCAGCAAGGAGCGTGTCCGGCAGCTCGAGCGGGAGGCCCTGCTCAAGCTGCGTCTGACCCTCGACGGGATGCGCAGTCAGCTCATGGGGGCCTGACGAAGAGAGCGCCCTTACGGCCGGTGAACAGTGTCCGGACCGCCGCCCGGCTCCGCGGGCGGCGGCTTTTTTTTGAACCGGCGGCGCGGGCGCGAAGGCTGCGGGGAGTATGCAGAAGCAATTCCACCCGCACGTGAGCGGGCTCTTGTGTCGCTTGGCAAATCGGGTAGGATCGCGATACTATCCCGCCCGGGCCGGTCGGTGGACACGGCCCGTCCGCAAAAAAGACGATCGGGACGGGAGGCGGCGGGCCGATGACGCCGCACGAGGGAAACGATTGATGAGACCTGAACGCCTGGCCCGGGGACTCGCCCTCCTGACGCTGTGTCTGGCCGGCATGGGCTGCGAGGGCATCGTTGATCACCTGAAGGCCAACTTCGCGGCCAAGCAGGGAAACGACCTCTACAAGGCGCAGGACTATCAGAAGGCGGTCGAGTGGTACCGCTATTCCCTGTATCTCAATCCGGAGCTGCCCATCGCCTACCACAACGCCGGGCTGGCCTTCATGGCCCTCTACAAGCCCGGATCGCACCACCCCAAGGATTTGTACTACGCGCAGCAGGCGATCGATCACCTGGGGCGATTCCTCAGCTACGAGCCCGACAACGAGGAGGCCAAGAACCAGCTTCTGACCGTCTTCCTGCAGGCGGAGCGCTTCGACGACGCGGCCAAGTTCTTCGAGGGGGAGATGAAGGAGCGCGGCAGCGACCCGGAGGTGGCATCCCGCCTGGCGCAGATCCTGGGGATGATCTACGCCAAGAAGGGCGACTTCGATTCGTCGCTGGAGTGGTACAAAAAGCGGGCAGAGATCCAGAAAGACAATCCGGAGGCGCTTTATACGATCGGCGTTCTCTGCTGGGACAAGGTCTACCACGCCGGCATCACGATGGACCTCGACAAGCGCAAGGAGCTCGTCGAGATGGGGATGGACTATCTCCAGCGCGCGGCGGACATCCGGAACGACTATTTCGAGGCGACCTCCTACATCAACCTCATGTACCGCGAGAAGGCGAAGCTGGCGCAGCTGGCCGGCAACATGGAGGACTTCGCCAAGTACACGCAGGAGGCCGACAAGTTCATGAAACTGTCGCTGGAGCAACGCAAGAAGGCGATGGCCAAGAAGGGTTGAGGACCGCGGCGCCGCCGGCCGCCGCTGCGGAAGAGGCCTTCCCATGACGATGAGGTGAGCCGTTGTTCGACTCGATGGTGTTCTCCACCACGCAGAAGCGCCGGACCCGCCGGTGGCTGACTGTCCCCTTCGCCCTGTTCGCGCACGCGGTGGTGTTCGGAGGGCTGATCCTGACCTCGTTCCTGTCGGTGGAATCGGTCCCTCCGCCGCCGATCACCATCTCCTTCGTGGCGGCCCCCCCGCCGCCACCGCCACCGCCACCGCCTCCGGCGCGGCACAAGAAGACGACGGAGGTGAAGCCGAAAGAAATCCCGAAGCCGACCGAGATTGTGCAGCCGAAGGTCGTGCCGGAGGAGAAACCGGTGCCGATCACCGCGCCCGAAGAGGACTCGAGTGAGGACGACGGAGTGGACGGCGGTGTCGAGGGCGGTGTCGAGGGCGGAGTGGTCGGCGGGGTGGTCGGAGGCGTCGTCGGGGGCGTTCTGGGCGGCATGCTCGGTGGTGTGGACGGCGGCATGCTGGACCAGCCGCTCTACGCCGGGATCGGCGGCGTCACCAACCCGGAGCTCATCCCGAAGTCCAAGATCAAGCCCACATATCCCGAGATCGCCCGAAAGGCCAAGGTGTCGGGGCAGGTGATCCTCCAGGCCGTGGTCCGGAAGGACGGCACGGTGGGGGACATCCAGGTGCTGCGCTCCCCCGGCTCGAAGTTCGGGTTCGACGAGGCGGCGATCGCGGCGGTGAAACAATGGCGTTACAAGCCCGGGCTTCAGAACGGCAAGCCGGTGGATGTGTATTTCACGATCGTCGTCGATTTCGTGCTGCAGTGAGAACGAGACTCGAGGTCTAAGAAGGAGGATACGCGCTCATGATGGGGCATTCGGTCCTTGACATCTGGATGCAGATGGGGTTCCTGGCGAAGACGGTCGCCATGTTCCTCATCCTCATGTCGATTTACTCGCTCGGATTGTTCATCGAGCGGTTCCTGTTGTTCCGCGCCGCCAAGAAGCAGTCGATCGAGTACCTGCCTGTGGCGACCAAGGCGCTGCGCGAGGGGAACTACAAGCTCGCGGTTGAAACCGCCAAACGCTTCAACAAGAGCCACCTGGCGAAGGTCCTGGCGGCAGGGCTGCAGCAGTTCATGTTCGAGAAATCAGAGCAGCCGACGCACGACGCCGTCGAGTCGGTCCGCCTGGCGGTCGAGCGGGCCGCGGCTCTGACCACGGCCGAGATGAAGCGCGGCCTCGGAGGCCTGGCGACCATCGGCGCCACGGCCCCGTTCGTCGGTCTGTTCGGCACGGTCGTCGGGATCATCAACGCGTTCACCGGCATGGCCGCCACCGGTTCGGGCGGGATCGGCGCCGTGTCGGCCGGTATTGCCGAGGCGCTGATCACCACCGCGGTGGGGCTGGCCGTGGCCATCCCCGCGGTGTGGATGTTCAACTATTTCCAGGGCCAGGTCGAGTTCTTCGGGATCGAGATGGCCAACTCGTCGTCGGAGCTGGTCGATTTCTTCCTGAAGCGGCAGGGGCCGGGTAGCAAGTAACATGTCGATGAATGTTGGCGGCGGCGGAGGCCTCAACTCCGACATCAACGTCACCCCCTTCGTCGACATCTGCCTGGTGCTCCTGATTATCTTCATGGTCGTGACGCCGATGCTGCAGGAGGGGATCACGATCAACCTGCCGTACGCCAAGAAGAGCGAGAAGCACGAGGACGACGATGCGCATGCTATCGTCGTCGCGGTGAAGACCGAGCAGAACGGCGAGCAGACCGTCTACGTGCAGAAGAAGCCGATCCCGCGTGACCAGTACCTGGCCGAGATGACGGAGATCCACGACCGGATGTCGGACAAGAGCATCCTGATCAAGGCCGACCGGAGCATGAAGTACGGCGACGTACGGAAGATGATGATCGAGACCAACCAGGCCGGGTTCGACTCCGTCGCCCTGGTGACCGAAAAGGTCCCCGGCCAGGAGGAGTGAGAGGAGCGAACCATGGCCATGCAGCTCGGATCGTCCGGCGTCAAGTCGGACATCAACGTCACCCCGTTCGTCGACATCGTCCTGGTGCTGCTGATCATCTTCATGGTGGTCACGCCGATGCTCAGCCGGGCCCTCGACGTCGCGGTGCCGCCGAAGGTGGATACGCCGTCCCCGGTCGATCCGACCGAGCAGTTGATCATCAGCGTCAAGGGTCCCAGCAACCCACCCAAGGTCTTCCTCAACCGGGAGGAGATCCCGGGGGGCCTGGACGGGGTCAAGGACCGGATCGAGGAGCTGATGAAGGGGCGGCGCGAGAAGATCGTGTTCTTCACGGCGGACAACGATCTCGTCTACCAGGACGTGGTCAACGTCATGGACAAGATCCGCGAGGGCGGCGCCCAGCTTGGGCTGATCACCGACGAGAACCTCGACGTGACGCAGGGCGCTCAGTAACACGTCGCCGTCGTC
>Ga0209157_1004039_pt1 | contig 11076 bp, 13 predicted proteins | sample GraSoiAngelo_135_FD_185892 | JGI IMG/M metagenome (GOLD analysis project Ga0209157, IMG submission 185892) | Grasslands soil microbial communities from the Angelo Coastal Reserve, California, USA - 14_0929_05_40cm (SPAdes) (version 2) | ecosystem: Environmental > Terrestrial > Soil > Grasslands ... | reverse complement strand
CGCGGACAGCTCTGCGAGCGGTCGTCCCTCTGCTCGGATGAGATGCATCACCTCGAGCGCAGTGAGGATCCCGTCTCCCGTCGTGTGGTACTTGCGGAAGATCACGTGGCCAGACGGCTCGCCGCCGAAGAGGGCGCCGGTGCGCACCATCTCCTCCCACACGTATCGGTCGCCGACCTTGGTGCGTACCAGGTCGATGCCGTCGCGAGCGAGGGTCGCCTCGAGACCGCCGTTCGACATGACCGTGCCGACGACGAGCCTCGGGTCCAGCTCCCCATGCCGGGCGAAGTGTCGGGCCGCGAGCGCCAGAACGAAGTCGCCGTCGTGCACCGCGCCGCGCGCGTCCACGGTGATGACGCGGTCGCCGTCGCCGTCAAACGCGAAACCGATGTCGGCCTTGCGGTCTACGACCGCCCGTTGGAGCGCCTCAGGCTGGGTCGCGCCGCAGCCGGCGTTGATGTTCGCGCCGTCCGGGGTGTCGAAGAGGGTCAGCACCTCCGCGCCGGTCTGCGCGAACACCGACGGCGCGACGCGGTAGGTCGCGCCGTTCGCGCAGTCAAGGACCACGCGCGCGCCCTCGAGCTTTGGCGCGAGTGATACGAGGAAGTCCTCGTACTCCTTCACCAGGCCGCGCGAGTCGCCGACCAGGCCGATGCCACCCTCGGTCGGCCGCGGAAGCGTGTCGTCGCCGGTCATCGCGGCCTCGATCTGGTCCTCGGTCGCGTCCGGCAATTTGAGGCCACCATGATCGAAGAACTTGATGCCGTTGTCCGGCGCCGGGTTGTGTGAAGCGCTGATCACGCCGCCGGCGACGAAGTCGCCGGTGCGGGCGAGGTACGCGAGACCCGGCGTGGGAATGTGACCGACGAGGCGGACCTCCATCCCGACCGAGCAGAGGCCTGCCGCGAGCGCGCTCTCGAGCATGCGGCCGCTTCGTCGCGTGTCGCGGCCGACGACGACCCGATGCCCCGGTCCGCCCAGGACGTGGCCCGCCGCCCGGCCGAGCCGCAGCGCGAGCTCGCATGTGAGGTCCTTGTTCGCGACCCCGCGTATGCCGTCGGTCCCGAACAAGCGACTCATTTCGCACGTATCGTGAGGGTGACTCGCGCGGGCTGCACGGTCTGCACGCTCACACCCGAGGGCGCGCGGACGACCACATCGAGGGTGTACGTGCCCGGACCGCGCCCGCCCGCATCGATGGATGCCACGACCTGCTCGGCCGGCAGGGCGGCGAGGGTCGGGACCGGGCCCGCGACCAGCACCGAAACGCTCGTGACCTCGAGCTCGGCCGTCTGATTCGCGGGAAGGCCGGTCACGACGACCGCCGAGTTGAACGTGCGCGTTCCAGCGAGCGCCTGCACCGTCACGGTGACGGTCACGTCAGTCGGGCGAAGCAAAGTTACGCCGGCCGGCACCGAGAGACCAACGCTCAGTGTCCTCGTCGCGCTGAGATCGCCGACGTCGATCGGCAGCGTCTCGATGCGGTCGAGGGACGCCAGCACCTTCTCCTCGCCGCGCACTGTCACGGCGAACGGATCCATCGCAACGCCGACGACCCAGTAGCCGGGCGCCACGACACCGCGCAGCGTGAACACCACCGGCACGGTCCGCGTCGTCGCCGTGGGCAGCACCGGAACCGTGACCGTGACGATGCCCGGCTCGGCCTGAAGTCCGTCGATCGGGACACCCTGTGCGTCCACCGGTATCGCGGGTGTGCCGGGGGCCACGATGTCGGTCTGCACATCGCCGAAGCGCACGGTGCCGAGCACCGCGGCGATCCGCGCGACGTCGCTCTCCGGACCGGTCACCCTGACCTCGCTTGGCGTCACCGCGGCGTCGCCCGCGCGCGTTCCGGACGGCGGATCGTTCGCGAATCGTGGCTGCACCAGGAGCGTGCGCGACGTGAGGCGCTCGATGCGCACCGAGACCGTGGGCGGCGAAACGTCGATGACCTCGACGCCCTCCTTTGCGACCGTCACGTTGACGCGCGCGTCCTGCGGTTCGGCGGACCCGAGCGTGAGCGCCTGCGCGTCGAAGCTCGCGTGCAGATCCGCCAGCACGACGCGATCCGCGACGCCGGGTTTTCCTCGGAACGTCACTCCGACATCCGGAAGCTGTCCCCGCAGTACGTACCCAGAAGGTACGTTGTCGGGGCGCTCGACGGGAACGCGTCCATCGAACGCGACGGTGATCAACCGCGGGGCGGCGTTCTGCGTGATCGCGACCCAGAAGACGATGGCGATGACGACCGCGATCGCCTTCAGGGGAAAGTCGTGCGTCACGAGGCGGCGGACGTCGATCCGCCGGCGCAGCCAGGCGGGCCGCGTGCCCTCGACCGCGCGCACGGCTAGGACGCCTTGCTGCGGAAGGGCAGCGGCTGGATGCGGCTGCGCAGCAACGACGAGAGGACGCGGCGCAGACGCTCCTCGTCGAGGCCGCCGATCATGCGGCCGTTCGACGCGATCGAGATCGCCTGCGTCTCCTCGGAGACGACAACGACGACCGCGTCGGTCTGCGAGCTCACCGACAGCGCCGCGCGGTGACGCATGCCGTAGCGGTGCGCCGCGCGCTCCGGCGTTTCCTCCAGCGGCAGCAGGCACGCGGCGGCGAGGATCTGGCCACCGCGCACGATGACCGCGCCGTCGTGCAGCGGCGAGCGCGTCATGAAGATCGACGCGAGGAGCTCCGCGGTGAGCTTTCCGTGCACCGGGACGCCGGTCTCGCTGTAGTCCTGGAGTCCGGTGCTCCGCTCGACCACGATGAGCGCGCCGTGCCGTGCCTCGGCGATGAGCAGGGCTGCGCGGACGAGCTCGTCGACGATGTGATCGACTTCTTCCTCAGGCTGCTGGACCAGCAGGCGGTTCAGGGGACCGAGCTGGCCGAGCTGTCCGAGCGCGCGACGCAGCTCCGGCTGGAACACGATCAGCAGCGCGAACACCGCGAACGCGAACACGGCTGAGAGCACGAATTTCGTGAGCTCGAGCTTCAGCAGCACGGCGAGCCCATAGATCGCCACGAGGACGAGAACGCCGAGGAGCAGCTGCACCGCGCGCGTGCCGCGGATCAGGACCAGTACGTAGTAGATGAAGACCGCGACGATCAGGATGTCGAGGACGTTGTTCCAGCCACAGCATTGTCCGTTGAAGACCCTCTGCAGTGCCTCGTTGATCGCGTCCATCTAATCCGCCAGCGCCAGCTGCTCGACCTCCGCAGCAAGGTCTTCGCGCCCGTCGAGCCGAAGCGCCTGCACCAGGAGCTGGCACTTCGCTTTCGCGACGTCGCGCTTGCCGAGGGTGCGCACCACATCGACAAGCAACCGCTGCGCGTCGTGATCCGCCACACCGCTCGCGATGAGCTGGAGCAACAGATCGGATGCCGCGTCGTTCCGACCGTCCGCGATGTAGCGGCGCGCCGCCTCGAGCGCCGCGTCGCCGCCGCGCGGATCGTGCTTCGCGAGGTAGCGCGCGGCGTCCGCCTCCACCGCCCGCGAATCGGCGTCCTCCGCCGGATGTTCGCCGTCGCTGCCGCCGAGCGTCACCGCCTCTGGATCGATCACCGGATCGCCGTCCGAGGACCACGGATTCGACGCCGCTGGCGAGGCTTCGACCGGTATGGCCGCAGGTAAGGACTCGGGCGCCGTGGCGGTTTCGGATGGGGCAGGCGGCGCAGCGCGCCGCGACGCTTGCGTCGGAAGCGGTGACTCCCGTGTCGGCTGCGCGCCGCCGAACGCGGAACGCATCAGCGCGGCGCGATCCTCTGCGACGCGCGGCGGTACCGTTTCCGCCGCGGGAGCCGGCGCGTGCGTGGGCTCGGGCGCCTCCGCGGGTCCCGGCGTCGGTTCCTCGACGTCCAACCCCAGGGTGCGCGCGAGCTTCACGAGCTCGCTCGAATGCGGAAGCCGCTCGAGCGCGAACTCCGCTTCCAGACGCGCTCGCTCGCGCGAACCGAGGAGGAGCGCGGCTTGGATGTACCGCACGAATTCGGCGGTGGCTGCGTTCCGATCGTCCGCGAGCACCAGCGCGGCGGCGAGGCGTCGATGCGCGGTGAGATCCTGCCCGTCCAGCGCCGTCGCGTCGCGATACAGGCCGATCGCACCGGTGCGCTGACCGGCCTTCGCGACCGCGGCTCCTCCGTCGAGAAGCATGCGCAGCGCGGCGGGACGATCCTCCTGCTCGATGAGCACCTTCGCGAGGCCGCGATAACCACCGTCGGCAGCCGGAAAACGTGTCAGGAGATAACGGAATTGCTCCTCGGCCTGACGCAGCCGCCCCGCCTGAAGGCTTTTCAGACCAGACGCCAGCGCGACCTTGTAGTTGAAGTCGGACGAACGTGTTCCCACTGCGCTCTAGTGTGCGCTGGCTGGGTGTGAATCGGCTACCGCTTCGTGAACTGCGGCGCCTTCCGCGCCCTCTTGAGACCCGGCTTCTTCCGCTCTTTGGCGCGAGGGTCTCGCGTGAGGAGCCCGGCGCGGCGCAGGGCCGGCCCGAGCTCCTTGTCCATCTGCTGGAGCGCGCGGGCGATCCCATGGGCGATCGCGCCGATCTGCCCGGTCACGCCGCCGCCTTCCACCTTGATCATCGCGTTGAAGCGGCGCGCGGTATTGGTGACGGTGAACGGCAGCGTCGCGCGGTCGGTGGCGCCGTCGCGGCCGAAGTAGTCGTCCAGCGCCTTGCCGTTGACGACGACGGTGCCCTCGCCGGGCACCAGGCGGACACGCGCGATCGACGTCTTTCGGCGGCCGGTCCCCTGGAAGTACGGTGCTGACTTCATCGCGCTGTCGCCTCCTTGAGCTCGGTCGGACGCTGTGCCGCGTGCGGGTGCTCGCCACCGGCGTACACGTGGAGCTTGCGCATCATCTGCTCGCCCAGCCGGTTCTGCGGCAGCATCCCGCGAACGGCCCGGCGGATCACTTCCTCGGGGCGTCGCGCGAGAAGCCGCTCGAGGCTCTCCGTCCGCATGCCGCCGGGATAGCCGGAGTGGCGCACGTATTGCTTCGCCTGGAGCTTCTTTCCGGTGACCTTGATCTTGGACGCGTTGACCACGATGACCGGATCGCCGGTATCGATGTGCGTCGAGAACGTCGCGCGATGCTTCCCTCGAAGCAGCGTCGCGATACGCGTCGCGAGGCGGCCGAGCGTCGCGCCATCGGCGTCGACGACGCGCCACTCTCGCTGGATCTCAGACTTCTTCACCGCGTATGTCTTCGTCATCATTCCCAGTTCTCGCTTCCGTCCTGTCGTCTTCGTTCCCCGTCACCATACCGGACCGACACCAGACATAGACCCCTCGCCGGCGCGCTCGGCCCCGCGAGACCGCGGTCCCTCGCCGCGAGCACCTGTGCGAAGGCGGGAACCGTCAGCTTTCCGCGACCGACCCAGAGCAGCGTCCCGACGATGCCGCGCACCATCCCGCGGAGGAAGGCGTCCGCTTCGATCTCGAAGCGCAGGATGCTCCCCTCGTGCGTCCAGTCGGCGCGCTTCACGGTTCGCTCGCCCGACTCGCCCGCGGCGAACGCCGCGAAGTCGTGGCGTCCCACGAGGTGAGCTGAGGCCGCGCGCATCGCCGCGACGTCGAGCTCGCCCGGGTGCCAGTGCTCTCGCCGCGTCCACAGCGGATCGCGCACCGCCGCATTCCGGATCCGATATTCGTATGTGCGTCCCGTTGCCGAGAACCTCGCGTGGAACGCGTCCTGCGCGGGCTCCAGCTCCGAGATCGCGATGTCCTCGGGAAGAAGGGCGTTGACCCCTCTCTCCAGCTCCGCTGCTGCCAGACCGCTCCTCGTCCGAAGATCGATGACCTGTCCGCTCGCATGCACCCCCGCGTCGGTCCGACCCGCACCGGTGATGCGCACCGGCTCCCCGCAGATCACCGCGAGGACGCGTTCGAGCTCTCCCTGCACCGTCGGCGCGTTCGGCTGGATCTGGAACCCCGCGTACGCGGTCCCGTCATACGCCACACGCGCCTTCCAGTGCTTCGTGTCTGCCGCTCGCTACGCCTCCTTCGCGCCCGCGGTCGTCTTCTTTCGCGCGGGTGCGCGCTTCTTTGCCGGTGCGCTCTCGGCCGCTTCGGCCGCGGTCTTCTCAGCCGAAGCCGTTTTCTCGCGGCGGCGCGGAAGAGCCAGTCGACGGCGCCGCGGCGCGGCCTCGGTCTCCGCTTCGGGCTCCTTCGCTTCGGTCGCCGGCATGAGCTCGAGCAACATCAGCGGCGCGGAGTCGCCGACACGGCGCGGCAGGTGAGTCGTGCGCAGGTAACCTGAGGTACGGTCGCCGTATCGCTTCGCGAGGTCGTCGAAGACCTTCTCCACGATCGCCTGCTCGGGCAGCCAGCCCTGCGCACGGCGGCGCGCCTCGAGGGAGCCGTCCTTGCCCAGGTTGATCATCCGATCGACGAAGCCGCGGATCTCCTTGGCCTTCGCCTCGGTCGTCTTGACGCGCTCGTAGCGCAGGACGGACAGCGTCAGGTTCTTCAGCATCGAGCGGCGTGGGCCGATCTTGCGTCCGAACTTGCGCTGATGGACCTGATGGGGCACCTAGGACTCCTCGCCCGCCGGGAGCTCTTCCTCGCCGTCCTCCGAGGGACCGCCGTCGTCGGTGATGGTCTCGTCGCGGACCGGCGGCTCGATGAGACCGCGCGCCGCAAGGCGCTCCTTGATCTCGTCGAGCGACTTCTTGCCGAAGTTACGCATGCGGAGCAGCTCCTCGTCCGGGGTCTGCAGCAGCTGACCGACCTTCGTGATGCCATGCCGCTTGAGCGAGTTGAACGCCCGCTGGGGCAGATCGAGATCCTCGATCGGCATGTCCGCGATCGCCGATGGCAGGGCGCTGCCGTTCGTGCGGTCCGGCGCGGCGATCGCCGTCTGGGTCTTCGTGAGACCGGCGAACAGGCTGAACTGCTGGACCAGGATGTTCGAGCCCTGCGCTACCGCCTCGTCGGGCGTGGTCGTGCCGTCGGTCCACACCTCGAGAATGAGGCGGTCGTAGTTCGTGACCTGTCCGACGCGGGTGCTCTCGACCGCGAAGTTGACCTTCTTCACCGGGCTGTAGAGGGCGTCGATCGGGATCACCCCGATGGGCAGGCCCTCACGCCGCTCGGCAGAGTGGAAGCCGCGACCGGTCTCGATCGTGAGCTCCATCCAGAGCGAGGCCTCGGGCTCGAGCGTGGCGACCGGCGTTTCCGGGTTCACGATCTCGATCTCGCTGGTCGTGGCGATGTCCGCCGCGGTCGCGACACCGGGTCCCTCTTTCTCGATGGTGAGCGTCACCGGCTCGTTGGAGAACGAGCGGAGACGGATCTGCTTGAGGTTGAGGACGATCTGGACGACGTCCTCCTTGACGCCGGGAATCGTCGAGAATTCGTGCGCGACACCGCGCACACGCGCGGCGGTGATGGCCGCGCCCGGCAGCGAAGACAGCAGCACGCGACGGAGCGAATTGCCGAGCGTCGTGCCGTATCCCGGCGGGAGCGGTTCGCAGGCGAATTTCGCGTAGCGCTCGTCGCCTTCGATGCGCTCGATCTTGGGGTACTCGAGTTCCACGATGGTCATTCGGTGTTCCTTCCTGCAGCGCTAACGGGAATAGTGCTCAACGATGAGTTGCGTGTTGACCTGCGCCTCGATCTGGTCGCGCGTCGGCACCGAGAGCACCTTCGCGCTGAAGTTCTCGGGGTCGGTCTCGAGCCAGCCGGGGCGCGTCTGCGTCTTCGCCCAGGCCAGCATCTCCTTGAAGTAGTTCGAGTCGCGGCTCGACTCCCTCACCGTGATGAGGTCGCCGGCCTTCACCTGATAGCTCGGCGTCTTCGTGATCTTGCCATTGACCTTGATGTGCGCGTGCGCCACGAGCTGCCGCGCCTGCGAGCGCGACTTCCCGAAGCCGGAGCGGTACACGGTGTTGTCGAGGCGCCGCTCGAGGTTCTGCAGCATCACCTCGCCGGTCGCGCCCTTGATCTCCGCCGCCTGCTCGAACGTGTTCTTCATCTGGCGCTCGAGCACGCCGTAGATCCGACGCGCCTTCTGCTTCTCACGAAGCTGAAGCGCGAAGTCGGACACTTTGCGACGACGCTGCTGGTGCATACCGGGCGGAGAGCTGCGCCGCTCGAAGGTGCACTTCGTCAAGCACTTCTCGCCCTTGAGGAAGAGCTTCATGCCCTCGCGGCGGCAGAGACGACAGACGGGACCGGTGTAACGCGCCATTTAGACCCTCCGCCGCTTTGGAGGGCGGCAACCGTTGTGCGGGATCGGCGTGACGTCGGTGATCGCGGTGACCTCGAGACCGGTCGCCTCCAGCGCGCGGATGGCCGCTTCACGCCCGGCGCCCGGACCGCGCACGAACACCTCGACGGTCTTCATGCCGGTGTCGACCGCCTTGCGCGCCGCGTTCTCGGCGGCGACCTGCGCCGCGTACGGCGTGCTCTTGCGCGAGCCCTTCCATCCGGACGCGCCGGCGGACGACCACGCGATGATGTTCCCGACCGGATCGCTGATCGAGATGATCGTGTTGTTGAAAGATGCCTTGATATGCGCCGCGCCGCGCGGCACGACCCGCCGCTCGCGCTTCTTGCGCGGCGCGGCCTTCTCGGCGCCCGCGGCACCCTCGGCCTCGGGCGCGCCGGCCTTCTTGTCCTTCGCCGACGCGTCTTGAGCTTTCCCCGCGTCGCGCCTGCCCGGCCGTTCCTTCGTGGCGACGTCCTTGTTGTCCTTCGCCATTAGGTCTTCGACACCGACTTCTTCTTTCCGGCCACCGTCTTACGTGGACCCTTTCGGGTACGCGCGTTGGTGCGCGTACGCTGACCGCGGACCGGTAGCCCCTTGCGATGCCGAAGCCCGCGATAGCTGCCGATCTCCTGAAGGCGTTTGATGTTCATGGCGACCTCGCGGCGGAGGTCACCCTCGACGGTGAAGCCGCGATCGATGATCTCTCGGATCTTCGCGACCTGAGGCTCGGTGAGATCGCGCACGCGCACGGCGCCGTCGACCCGCGCCTGCTCGAGCACGTCACGCGCGGTGGTCGGTCCGATGCCGAAGATGTAGCGGAGCGACACGTCGACGCGCTTCTCGCGCGGGATGTCAACGCCGGCGATACGTGCCATGACGAGCCTCCCCTACTGCACCTCGTTCACGAGGTGCACGTATGAATGACGACGAGTGCAACGAAGTCGTCATTCTTAACCCTGGCGCTGCTTGTGCTTCGGCTCCGAACAGATCACGAGGATCTGACGGTCGCGCCGGATGATCTTGCACTTGTCGCAACGCTTTTTGACTGACGCCCGGACCTTCAAGCTCTAGTACCTCACTCGACGCGTAATGCGACCTCTCTTGAGGTCGTACGGCGATAGCTCCACGAGGACCTTGTCCCCGGGGACGACACGAATGAAATTCATCCGCATCTTTCCCGAGATGTGTGCCAGGACCGCGTGGCCGTTCTGGAGCTCGACCTTGAACATCGCGTTGGGGAGGGCCTCTGAGACGGTGCCCTCCACCTCGATCACGTCCTTGGACGGCTTGTTACTTGCCATGGACTCCAGACACAGGGGTCTCCGCGGCGTGTGCCCACGGGAACCAAAATTGTACCGAAACCGCCCAAGCGGAGCAACGGGCGTTCATGCGGCGGCCGCCGCCCGGCCTTCAGGGGCGGTGAGGACCACGGGCCCGCCCGCCGTGCACCAGAGGGTGTGCTCGAAATGGGCGGACAAGCTGCCGTCGGCCGTGACCACGGTCCACTGGTCGGCAAGGGTCTTCGTCTCGGGGCGGCCGATATTGACCATCGGTTCGATCGCGATGCAGAGGCCCTCCTTTATCTGGAGCCCGCGCTCGGGCGCGCCGTAGTTGGGGACCTGCGGCTCCTCGTGCATGGCCCGGCCGATCCCGTGACCGACGTAATTGCGGACGATGCTGAAGCCCTGGGCCTCGACGAAGCGCTGGACGGCGGCGCCGATGTCGCCGAGGCGTTTCCCGACGACTGCCGCCGCGATCGCGTGCCCGAGGGCTTGCTCGGTCACGAGCATGAGCTGCGCCGCCTGCGTTGACACGGCGCCGACCGGCACGGTGATCGCGGCGTCGGCGTGCCAGCCCTCGACGATCGCGCCCGCGTCGATGCTGAGGATCTCGCCCTCTCTCAGGCGGCGCTTGCCCGGGATCCCGTGCACGATCTGCTCGTTCACGCTGGTGCAGATCACGCCCGGGAACGGCGGGAGGATCGGGACGCCGTAGCCCTTGAAGTTCGACGTCGCGCCGTGACGTTTCAGGATGTCGGCGGCGATCCGGTCGAGCTCTCCGGTCGTGACGCCCGGGCGCACGGCCGCGCGGCACGCGGCGAGCATCTCGGCGACGATGCGACCCGCCTCGCGCATCTTCGCGGTCTCCTGTGGGGTCTTCAGTGTGATCACGCGGTCGACCTCGGCGTCTTTCGCCGTTCGAGGAGCGCCATCAGGCGCGCGCCGATCTCGTCCATCGCGCCCACACCGGAGACGCGCTTCAGGATCCCGCGCTTCTCGTAGTACTCGATCACGGGCTTCGTCTCGGCCTCGTAGACCTCGAGCCGCTTCTTCACGACCTCGGGCGATTCGTCGGAGCGCGCGGTCGCGCTCACCGACCCGCCGCAGCGGTCGCAGACGCCCGGCACCTTCGGCGGTCGCACCGCCAGCGAGTACACCGTCTGGCAGCGCGAGCACGTCGCGCGCGTGCCCAGACGCTTCAGGAGCTCGTCGCGCGGAACCTCGAGCAGGAGCACCGCGGTCAGCGACCGCCCGCACTCCTTTAATAGCCGGTCGAGCGCCTCGGCCTGCGCGACCGTCCGCGGAAAGCCGTCGAACACGATGCGCGTCTTGCGCGGGATATCCGCCAGGCGCTCGCGCACCATCTTCACCGTCACGTCGTCGGGTACGTACTGGCCTTTCGACATGTAGTTCTGCGCGAGCTTGCCGAGCTCGGTGCCCTGCGCCAGGTGCGCGCGGAAAAGATCGCCGGTCGCGAGCTGCACGTAGCCGAGCTCGTCCACCATCCGTCGCGCCTGCGTGCCCTTGCCCGAGCCCGGTGGGCCCATCAGGACGAGATCGCCCTGAGTCACTAGCGGATGAACCCCT
>Ga0209157_1004036_pt1 | contig 11082 bp, 5 predicted proteins | sample GraSoiAngelo_135_FD_185892 | JGI IMG/M metagenome (GOLD analysis project Ga0209157, IMG submission 185892) | Grasslands soil microbial communities from the Angelo Coastal Reserve, California, USA - 14_0929_05_40cm (SPAdes) (version 2) | ecosystem: Environmental > Terrestrial > Soil > Grasslands ... | reverse complement strand
GCCTGACCTCATCGCTGTGTGCATCGTCAAAATTCAGCGCGGGTCCCCATGGTGTTCTGTACCGATCCGTGAAGTATGGAGCAAACTGTGAGAGATAATTGCCTTCAGGGCCGATATGGTTGTACACAACGTCGAGAATCACCGCGACTCCGCGCTGGTGACACGCGTTCACAAGCTTTTTCAGCGCAACCGGACCGCCGTAGGAATTTTGAACGGCAAAGGGGAACACGCCGTCGTAACCCCAGTTTCTTTTGCCGGGAAATTGCGCGACCGGCATGATTTCCACAGCAGTTATTCCGACATTGACCAGATCATCAAGGTGGCGAAGGACAGCCTCGAATGTGCCTTCGGCAGTGAACGTCCCGGCGTGTAACTCGTAAATGATGTAGTTTTCGATTGGCAGTCCAAACCAGTGTTGATCTTGCCAATCGAATCGTGGATCGACCGCTTCCGAAGGTCCGTGTACTCCCTCGGGCTGATAGCGCGAAACCGGATCCGGTAATTCTTTGCCGGTTGCGAGGCGATACTTGTATCGCGCTCCTCGCGGGAGTTCTTCAACGGTCACCTGGTGATAACCGTTGGGCCTCTGCTGCATCGGCAACAAGTATTCCTGTGGAGACAAAATATGCAGCTGCACCTCGCCGGAATGCGGAGCCCAGACGCGAAATCGGCACCGGCTCTCATCCAACCAGACCGCTCCAAGATCATTCATTACTGCTTTTGAAGAACACGGCACCGAGCGGCGGGACAATCAGATTCAGCGAGTACTGTTTCCCGTGCCAGGCGATGTCTTGGGCATCGTTGCCGCCGAGGTTGCCGAAGTCCGCCCCGCCGTATTGCTGCGAATCGCTATTGAAAATTTCTCGCCAGTAGCCGCAGCGCGGAACGCCGACGCGATAGTTGTGCCGCGGCACCGGAGTGAAATTAAAGACAGCGGCGATGAGTTCATCTCCGCCTTTCGATCTCCGCATGAAACTGAGCATGCTTTGCTGCGAGTCACTGCCGTCGATCCACTCGAAGCCCGCGGGATCGCAATCCAGCTCGTGGAGAGCCCGCTCGGCTCTATAGGTCGCGTTCAGATCGGCAATCAGCTTTTGGAGCCCGCGGTGGGGCTCATACTGAAGCAGATGCCATTCCAGGCTACTGTCGTGCGACCACTCGGCCCACTGGCCGAACTCTCCGCCCATGAACAGCAGCTTTTTCGCGGGCTGGGCGTACATATACGAGTACAGCAAACGCATGTTCGCGAATTTTTGCCACAGATCGCCGGGCATTTTGCTCAGCAGAGATCCTTTGCCGTGAACGACCTCGTCATGCGAGAGGGGAAGAATGAAATTCTCGTGAAATGCGTAGAGCATTCGAAAGGTCAGTTCATTGTGGTGGTATTTGCGATAGACCGGATCGTGGCTCATGTACTTGAGCGTGTCATGCATCCAACCCATGTCCCATTTGAAGCCGAACCCCAATCCGCCGACATATGTCGGCCGCGATACCATAGGCCAGGCCGTCGAGTCTTCGGCGATCGTCTGGATGCCTGGATGGTTTTGGTACACGCTGGCGTTGAAGCGGCGCAGACAGTCGATCGCTTCCAGATTTTCGTTGCCGCCGTAGATGTTCGGGATCCACTCGCCTTCTTTTCGCGAGTAGTCTAGATAGAGCATGGACGCGACGGCATCGACTCGCAACCCGTCGATGTGATAGCGGTCGAGCCAAAACGTTGCGCTGCTCAGCAGGAAACTCCGCACTTCATGCCGGCCGTAATTGAAGATATAGCTGTCCCAGTCTTTGTGAATTCCTTTGCGTGGATCGGAATGCTCGTACAGATGAGTGCCGTCGAAGTAGCCCAACGCCCAATCGTCGGTAGGAAAATGTGAAGGCACCCAATCCAGAATCACCGCAATCCCATGCTGATGAAGGTAATCGATGAGATACATCAGATCCTGTGGGGTGCCGTACCGGCTCGTGGGGGCAAAGTAGCCGGTCGTCTGGTATCCCCAAGAGCCATAGAACGGATGCTCGGTCAACGGCAGAAACTCGACGTGAGTGAAGCCCGTCTGCGCGACATACTCCGCGAGCTTCGGGGCAATCTCACGGTAACTCAACGACCGGTTCTTCTGTTCGGGAATGCGCCGCCACGATCCGAGATGGACCTCATAAATAGAAATTGCCGAATGGATGGAATTTCGATTTGCGCGCGATGACATCCAATCCTGGTCATGCCATTCGTAATCGAGATTCCAGACGATTGATGCCGTTCGCGGCGGTGTCTCGGCGTGAAACGCCACCGGATCCGCCTTATCCACTTTATAGCCGTGGTAACGCGATACCACGTGGTATTTATAGGCATCGCCGTGCCCCACGTCCGGAACAAAGCCTTCCCAGATGCCCGACTGGCCGCGAGGATACAATTCCTGAGCGGTCTTATTCCAGCCGTTAAACGGTCCCATCACAAACACTTTCTCGGCATCGGGCGCCCAAACCGCGAAGTTTGTGCCCTCCCTTGCATCAACGACACGTGTGTGCGAGCCAAGGCGCTCATACAATTTCAGGTGACTGCCTTCGTTAAACAGATAAAGATCGTGATCGGTGAGCAAAGACATCGGCGAGTACCCCAGCGACTCTCGACATTTTTCGGATTTGCTCGATGCTTGGCCGCATCCGGCGGCGCCAGTTTGGACGCTCTTGATCGGTTGCTGGAACATTTTGTGGAAGAGTCTCCTGCCAGAGATCTTCTATATTAATTAGCACGATATCAGCCATACTCTTGGCTAAAAAACGAATAGCGTCGAGGAAGGAACGCAAGTTCCGCCTCATGACCGCGCGCTGTTTCAGTTCTTTGCTGGCTGTCTTCTGATCCAAAAAACCCAGATCTAACCGGTCGTCAATGTCGAAACCTTTAAGGAACGCCTGAAACGGCGGCATATCGTGGGTGTTCAGGCTCGCGACGCTTCTGGCGGGAATAGGCTTCAGCTCAGGTTTGCCGGGATTTCCCATGAACTCGTACTGCGTAACGTACATCCGGCGTATATCATGTTTCACAAGCGCCTGATTCACACCAGCAGCGACGGTTCCGAGATTTTCGCCAACGATTCCCGCTTGGTACCGATGTGATTCGAGACAAAGAATTGCATAGAGTTCATCGGCAGGATATTCGACGTAGACGCCTTTGTCTCCGCTCAGTCCTTCCGGGATCCAGTAAAGCCGATGGAGACCCATAACGTGATCGATACGGATGAGTCGTGCGAAGCGAAGGTGATTTCGCAGGAATGCGATGACATACTCGTACCTATTCAAACGCATCGCTTCGGGATTCATCGGGGGAAAACCCCAATTCTGTCCCCTCGTAAATACCGGATCCGGCGGTGCTCCGCCCGTTACGCCGGGGACAAAGAATTTGCGATATCGCCAGACATCATAGCTGTCGCGATGCAATCCGAGCGGAAGATCCAGGTAGAGCACCTGGGCTCGCGTGCGGGCCTTATCCGCCAGCATCGCAAGTTGTTCCTGAATGATCCACTGCGCGTAGAGATGGTATTTTTTGGCCTTCTCATCGTAGTCGCTTCGGCCGAGCCTTCCTTCCCGCTGCACGGCGGGCCACGCAGTCCAGCCTTTGCGCTGGCGATCCGTCGCGGCGCGAAACTCGGCATAATTCTCGATCTGTTTGTTTTCAGCGATGAATTTCCTGAAGGCCCGAAGGCGTCGAGGAGCGGGTTCGGAAAAAAATCGGTGTGTGAGCTCTTCGAGAATACGCCTTTTGTATGTCATGACAGCGCGGTAATCGACAAGCTTCGTCTTTGGCGGCCGCTCACCGGGAATGCTGCCGGCAAATTCCGGAACGCGTTCCAGATCAATATAAAATTCATTCCAGAAGAGCCGGGTAGCGGGAGAGTAGGGGCTGGGATCAAAAGGTTCGTCTAAGAACGCGCCCAGCAGCGGGAGCGTTGCGGCAACGGTTCCGCCAAGCTCATGCATCCAATCCATCAAATGTTGGAAATCGGTGAGATCCCCTGCGCTGGGATTGCGCTTGGAGTGTAGGGAATAAATCGGGGCAAAGATGCCCCACTGTTTGCGTGGCATTCCCCTCCTCGCAGAGGAGGGGAGGCCGAAGGCCTCCGCTTCGCTCGGCGCAGCCACCCCTCCTCTGCGAGGAGGGGAATAATATGCTTTCGTTGGGGTCGAGATCACGAATGTCTCCTGTCCTTTGATCTCAATCTGGTGATATCCAAACTCGAATTTTCGGCTGCCGAGCTTCCCATCCCATGCGACCATCACCGGTTCGACTCTGCGCTTGCTTAATTCATTTTTGCGTCGAGCAAGTGCTTCAGGCACATTCTGGAAGTTCTCAACACCCGCGCCAATCGCTCTCAGAACCAAAAGCAGCGCCTCCGGATCGGCTTTGCGAGGTTGCTTCGTCATATCGAGGTAGGAAGTTTGAATGCGATAGAGCCGGGCCAATTCCAGAAGTTCACGGCCGGATCCCCCACTCTTCATCTTAGTCCTGCTTCTCGTAATTCACTTCAAACCGCCTCCGCCGTTTGAAGCAACTGAAGAATTCCAGTTAGCGGGATTCGTACCCAATCCGGACGGTTGTTGAGCTCATAGCCCAGTTCGTAAAGCGCCTTTTCGAACAGATAAATGTTCAACAGTATATTCAGCTCCTCACGATTTTCGGGGAGAAATTGACCTGGCGCGGCGTGCTCCAAATAGGAGTTGAGGAAGGTGGAAGAGACCCATACGTTCCAGAGGCGAGCCCAGGGTTCGAGACCAGCCAGATCCTCAGGTCGGACGTTGGCGCTCCCTAAATGACCAAACAATGACGTGTACGCGGCGTAATGGAACGATTGCAACATTCCGGCGACATCGCGGACCGGCGACTTCTTGATTCGCCGCTCCGTGAGCGGCCGGGCCGGCTCTCCCTCGAAGTCGATAATCGAGTAATCTTTTCCCGTGTAGAGGACTTGCCCGAGATGAAAGTCGCCATGAATCCGCGTGCGTTTGGCTGTTATCTTTCTTGAAAGCACCGTACGGAAGCGATTCAGCACCTCTCCTTGAAGATCCAGCACCCTCAATGCTTCGTCGAGCGCAACACCACGCAGTGTACCCAGACTGGTTTTCAAGAGCTGGAACATCTGCCCGGAGTGGTTCCGCATGGACTGGTACAACGATCGTTGATACAGAAGCGAAAAAGGCTCCGGGACAAAATCCGGTTCCTCGGTATTCGATGCCAGTGCCATGTGCAACTCAGCTGTCCGCCGGCCGAGCAATTTCACATTTTCCTGGTAGGGACCGATAAGTTCGATCGCGAATGGCGGCACCAGCGTAAATTGCAACCGTTCGACGAATGGCATCGGGCACAACAGATCCTTCAGTTCGTCCGAAGGCCGTGTGACCGCCCGATCAAGGTACTGGCTAAGCTGATCCAGCGTGTGCCGCCACGCATCGCCTTCATTGGCGATGTAGCGTTGGAGCATACCGACAGCTGCAGCCCGGCCATTGTTTGTTCGATATTCAATGGTACCGGCGACGGGCGGAGCATGCGTAAAACCTATCCGTTCGGTCAAAAAACATCCGATTTCGACATCCGGATTCGTTCCTTCCTCAGCGCGGCGAAAAAGTTTCAGGATGAGCTGATCTCCGAAAACAACGGAAGAATTACTCTGTTCAGCGCGTATCGAGGCGACTTCAAGATTTCGGATTGCCGCTGTGGGTCCGTTTCGGAGCAGGCGCGTTGGAGCTGCGACGAATTCGCCGGCAATACCGCGCAAATGCCGGCGCCGCAAGATCATATCGATAAGGGATGTGCAAAATTCCTTATCGAGCACCGCATCATATAGGATGCCTTCCAGGGCATCTTCTTTCAGTCGTACGGTCACGTCCGCCAACACGGCATTCGGCGACGATTGGCGGATTTGTTCGGCGCGCTCACCGGTGGCGAACGACAGCGGCAGCATGTAGGTTTCCGGGTCTTCTTCCGTGTATTCGATCTGAATCTGGGTGATACAAGCGTCGGCCGAATTGAAATTAACGGGAACTCTTTCGACAAATGTCGCGCCTTTGACCTCGCGCGCCTTCCGGCCGAACCACCGCTGTGTTTGAACGTACCGCATGACGCGATCCTCCAAACTGAGGCGCGCCTTTCCTGCGAAGACATTTGTCCAAGGTGCCTGGACGGTCAGCTGCAGAGCCGCTCTATGAGCGCCGGTGCGGTCAATTGTTGAGGCTGCGCGCTGCCGCGCTTGCGCTCCGACGACCGCCTCTACAGGTGTTAATGCAAACCAGTAGAATGCGTGTGGCCCCAGAGTGAGAAAGTACGGCGCATCGCCAATTGGCGGGAACTGGGCCCGGCCGAACAGTTCAACCGGCGAACTTCCCCTGAATGCAGACAAATCCAGACCAGCGTATTGAACGAAGCGGGAGAGGTTTGCGATGACCAGAATGATTTCGTCTTGATATCGGCGGATAAACGCGAGAACTCGATGGTTTTCGGGATACAGAAACTCCAGCGTGCCCCGTCCGAATGCCTTATATCGTTTCCTCATGGCAATAAGCCGCTTCATCCACCACAACATCGAATGTGGGTTGTTCTGTTGCGCCTCGACATTGAACGCTTCGTAGTGTGAATCGGGATCGATCACGATGGGCAGATATAGACGGTGCGGGCTTGCTTTCGAGAATCCGGCATTCCGGTCCGCGCTCCACTGCATCGGGGTGCGCACGCTGTTGCGATCGCCCAGATAGATGTTGTCCCCCATAGCGATTTCATCCCCGTAGTAAAGGACGGGCGTTCCCGGCAATGAGAACAGCAGCGCGTTCATTAGCTCGATGCGGTTCCAGTCCTTTCCCAGCAGCGATGCCAGCCTGCGGCGGATTCCGAGGTTGATGCGCATTTGCGGATCGTGTGCGTAGGCACGATACATGTAGTCGCGCTCTTCATCGGTGACCATTTCGAGCGTCAGTTCGTCGTGATTGCGAAGAAAAAGTGCCCACTGGCAAGTCTCGTGAATCGGCGGCGTCTGCGCCAGGATGTCGATAATGGGGAATCGGTCTTCCATCCGCAGTGCCATGAACATGCGCGGCATCACCGGGAAATGGAAAGCCATATGACACTCGTCCCCGCTTCCAAAATAACCGATCGCATCTTCGGGCCATTGATTCGCTTCGGCAAGCAGCATGCGATTGCGGAACCGCTCATCGACTTTCTGACGAAGATTTTTTAGAAATTGGTGAGTTTCCGGAAGGTTCTCGCAATTGGTCCCATCGCGCTCGTAAAGGTATGGCACAGCGTCCAGGCGCATGCCGTCAACACCCATGCCGAGCCAGAAATTGACCACCGCCAGCAAGCTGCGCCTGACGTCGGCGCTTTCAAAATTCAAATCCGGTTGGTGATGATAAAACCGGTGCCAGTAATACTGATCCGCAAAGGGATCCCACGTCCAGTTGGAGGTCTCGAAGTCTTTAAATATGATGCGCGCTTCTCTGTATTTCTCGGTCGTGTCATTCCACACATAGAACTTGCGAGCGGGACTTCCGGGCCGTGCCCTTCGCGCTCGCTGGAACCAGGCATGCTGGTCCGAGGTGTGATTCAGCACGAGTTCCGAAATCACCCGAATGCCGCGCCGGTGAGCCTCGCGGAGGAACGCTCGGAAGTCATTTACTGTACCGTATGAAGGATGGACAGCAGTGTAGTCCGCGATGTCGTAGCCGTCATCCCTCAGTGGAGACGGATAGAAGGGCAGTAACCAGACGGCCGTGATGCCGAGATCCTGCAGATAATCGAGTTTCTGAGTCAGGCCCGCGAAGTCGCCGATGCCATCATCGTTGCTGTCGTAGAAGGCGCGGACATGCAATTCGTAAATGATGGCGTCCTTGTACCACAGGGGATCATCTTCGAGGGTGAAACCTTCGGTGATTTCGCGCATGCAATCCTCGGCCGGTGACCCTCACCCGCCGCTACGACTCCCTCCTCAATATATGAGCCGGCACTTCATACGGCCTCAACTCCACGTAATTCCTCGAGCCCTGCCACATGAATTTGGTCCCGGTGAGCAGATCCACCATGCGATAGGGATGTCGCACGTCGATTCCCAAATCCTCCACTGGCAACTCCACATAGCCAGATTGTGTCCACAGAGAATCGAGATTAACGAAGGTCACGATGATATTGCGTTTATCTGCGGTTCGCTTGCTGTAGCAAATGATCTGGTCGTTATCGATTGCGTGGAACTGCAAATGGGCATTCGATTGAAGCGCCGGATTTTCTCTTCGTATTGCATTCACGCGTGAGATGAACGGTCTCAAGCTCGCCGGATCGTCCAAATTGCGTTGTTTGATTTCGTACTTCTCCGAGTTCAGATACTCCTCGCTTCCAGCTTCACGCGGAACGTTTTCGCACAGCTCATAGGCGGGCCCATATATGCCGTAATTTGCGCCAAGCGTGGCGGCGAGCACGAGCCTGGCCATGAAGGCCGGCCGTCCACCGCGCTGGAGGTATTTATGGAGGATATCGGGGGTGTTCGGCCAGAGGTTCGGCCTGAAAAATTCCGCAACCTCTGAACGTGTCAACTCGCTGAAATATTCGGTGAGTTCATGTTTCGTGTTGCGCCACGTGAAATACGTATATGACTGATTGAATCCGAGTTTTGTCAGATGATACATGATATTGGGACGTGTAAAAGCCTCCGATAAGAAAATCAAATCGGGGTGTTTCTTCTTGAGATCGCGGATCATCCATTCCCAGAAGTCGAATGGCTTCGTGTGCGGGTTATCGACGCGGAAGATCCGGACGCCCTGGTCGATCCAAAATTCAACAATGCTCTTTAATTCCTCCCAAAGCGGTCGCCAGTGCGGGTTTTCGAATTGGAACGGGTATATATCCTCATATTTCTTCGGGGGATTTTCGGCATACTGAACCGTGCCGTCGGGGCGCCAGCGGAACCATTCCGGATGTTCCCGCACGTAAGGATGATCGGGCGAGCATTGATAGGCCAGATCCAACGCGACGTCGAGTCCCAGGCTTTTAGCGGCGGCTACAAACCGGCGAAAATCGTCCAGCGTGCCAAGCTCAGGAAGGACAGCCTTATGTCCCCCCTCCTTGGAACCAATCGCCCAAGGGCTCCCAGGTTCTCCAGGCTCGGCTTCCCGCGAGTTGTTTTTGCCTTTGCGATGTGTGCGCCCGATCGGATGGATTGGAGGAAAGTAAAGGACGTCGAAGCCCATTTCAGCAACTTCAGGAATGATCTGCTCGCAATCCTTGAACGTCCCGCACGAGCGTGGAAACATTTCGTACCAGGTGCTGAACTGTGCGCGAATCGGATCGACGCTAACCCTCAGCTCGCGGTAATGGGAAGCCCTGGACCGCTCGGCATACCGGGACGCGAGCGCGGCGAGGCGATCATCGAGATCTTCAATTCGAAGACGCCGCGCTGCATGTTGGAGCTTCCGTGCATCGGCGCCCATCGCCCGCTCGGCGGCGGCCGTAAGCAGTTCGGCGCCGGTTTGAAGATCGACGGTAACATCTTGATCCGCACGTATTCTTGTAAGGAAGTCCTGGTACCAGGTCCGAAAAGGATCGATCCAGGCCGTGATCGTGTAGATATACTGGCCGAGCTTTTCAACCGGGAACTGAGCCCGCCAATGGTCGTTGCCAACCGCCTCCATGGATGTTTCCGTCCATAGTTCATCGTCCTCGTGACGGTATCGCACGACGCACTCCAGCGCGTCGTGCCCATATGAGAATATGTCTGCTTCGACTGCAACCGTTTCGCCCAGAACCCGCTTGACCGGAAACCGCCCGCATTCGAGTTCCGGTTTTACCCCTCGAATGACCACTCGTTCCGGCGGCCGCTCGCTCATATTTTAGAGCGTACCACGGACCGTTGACTCCTCTTGTGGTCTCTCCTATTAGTGGGGGTTTGTGAAGGCGCTCGGCATTTCCTTCGTGGCCGACCGGATTCAAGGGATACGGGAGCGAAACCCGGCCGGCGAAGGGGCATGGTCAACCCATCGGCGAACCCGCGCCGGTTTGCTCGATGCTGCACGTGAGGTGATCAACGCAGGCCAGCTTGGTTTCCTCGATCAGTGCCGGCGTACCAGAGTTTTCTCTTCTGATGCGCAAGGTATAAAGTTCCCCTGGCTAAGGCCGATCAAGGAGTTATGGGATGGACCATTCTTTCGATTCTGTTTTTCGCGTTGCAAGTCCCTGCTCAGACTGGCGCCGTCGTAACGGAAACCATGCGGATCGAGATCGACAACCGCATACACATTGCCCGGAAAATCAACGGCCGGTGGTGGAGTGAGGACAACCGCGAACTGTCGCAGACAAACGTTGGTTGGTTATGGAACATCAGCGGCAACGCCCGGCATTTGGTGCGGTTCGAGCATCACCTCCCGCTGGACCCTGCTAAGGTCGGCCACGTTGATCGCTCTATGGGGCCTGACCAGGTGAGAGCTATCCTTGGGCCGCCCAACAGCGTTTTCCCGAGTGACAAGCCGACCGCGCAGCAAATCTGGAATTACTACGGCGCCGGAGGCTACAAGCTCTCGATCCACTTCAGCTCAAGCGGCGGTATCTTCAATGCAACCTTTGAGCCTGATGGAAAGTCCATGCCTAAGGACGTTCCGCATCTTGCTTTCCGCTTCAATGGAAAGTCAGCCCAGGAATCGTTCGAGGAACAGAAGAAGAAACAGCCGCAACGACAGATCCCGGATTCGCAAGAGGAATTCCGGAAACAGCTCCGGGAGGAGATGGCCAAAGCGCCGTTCTCAGAGAAATCCTTAGACCCCAATTCTGCGCTTGCTGCCGAAACTTAAATAGATATTCTTGCTCGATTGGTAAACGCGGCAGGTGATAAAAGCCGCTGCTGTTCTCCGTCTGGTGCTCAATTCTTACGGCACGATCAAGCGAGGTGCTCAACAACCATTCAGCATTACGCTGACCGCGAAAACACCAAGAGCCTTTTCCGTCGCGGAGGTGATCGTTTCCAGGACGGAGATAATTGCCTCGTGTATATAAATGATCGAATCCGGTCCGCAGATGATCGTGGACGGTCCATCAATAACCAAGATGCGTTTGGAAATGATCGC
>Ga0209157_1004035_pt1 | contig 11085 bp, 8 predicted proteins | sample GraSoiAngelo_135_FD_185892 | JGI IMG/M metagenome (GOLD analysis project Ga0209157, IMG submission 185892) | Grasslands soil microbial communities from the Angelo Coastal Reserve, California, USA - 14_0929_05_40cm (SPAdes) (version 2) | ecosystem: Environmental > Terrestrial > Soil > Grasslands ... | reverse complement strand
TTCAGCTCCATCGGGACCCGCTGGCCCTTTTCCATCCGGCCGGGCCCGACCGCGATGACCTCACCCTGGATCGGCTTCTCCTTGGCCGTGTCCGGGATGTAGAGACCACCTTTCATCTCCTCGGTCTCTTCCAGCGGCCGGATCGCCACCCGATCGGCGAGCGGGAAGATCTTGAGCCGCGTCTTCGTCGCAGTAGCCATGATGCTCCCCCGTGTGCGTGCTCGGTAAGTTTCTAGGCTCTCCGAACCGGTAGGGAGAGCGGCCCATGCCGCCCTCCTCCCTCGTACTCGTAAGGTCAGGCGTTCAACAACGCCTTCGCCGGCGTGACCTCCACCTTGATCAGGTGAGGCTTGGCCGTCTCCGCCTTCGGCAGCGTGATCGTCAGCACGCCGAGGTCGCAGGTCGCCTTGATCTTGTTCGCATCGATCGAGGCCGACAGCCGGAACGTCCGCTCGAAGGCGCCGTAGGTCCGCTCATAGCGATGGACCTTCTCGGCCTTCTCCTCCGCCACTTGCTCCTTCGTGCCCTTGATCGTCAGCAGGTTGCTCTCCACCGCGATCTTCACGTCCTCGGGCCTCACTCCAGGCACCTCCGCCACCAGGCGGATGACATCGGGCTCCTCGAAGATGTCCACCAGCGGCAGCCAGGCCGTGGTCACGGCCTCGGGTACGGGCCATTCAGCCGCGCGGAGGGGCTCGTTCAAGGTCCGGCCAATCCGGTGCTCCAAGTGATGCAGCAGATCCAACATCGGGTCCCTCTGTATGGTGCCGAACATGTCACTGCTCCTTGCTCGTGGTCGGGCGATTACAGTTAACTAATTAGGTTCGCATACTGCTGTCATACGTGGGAGTAACATAGCTGTAATGTACTATACTTGTCAAGTACACTTGTTGGCCTTAAATTGATTCACGGCAGGCCTTAGAGTACCTGATGGGTTAATCCCAATCACTCGGGCCTAGGAGGCACCCTGTGGACGTACCGTTTGTGATCCTGCACCGGTTAGAGGAATTGGGATTGGAGCAGCAAGCGCTCGCGCGCGCCGCCAACGTGACCGAATCCTACATCTCTCAATTACTGACGCGGAGAAAAGCGCCCCCCGCGCCGAACCGCACGGACATCTATGACCGCATGGACAAGTTCTTGAAGCTTCCGAGCGGGGAACTGGCCAAGCTGGCGGATCTCCAGCGCAAGGAGGAATTGAAGCGGGAATTGGGGGACGAGCCCGCCCCCTTGTTTCACGAAGTCCGCGAGCTGATCCTGCGCAAGTGTAATCCCGAGAGGCAAAAACACGTCCGCGCGATCTTTGAACAGCAGCCCTTCGGCGAGCTCGAACGCCTCGTCACGCAGACGCTGCTGGACGTGGTCAAGCGCGTGGCGCACGACGAGCTCGAGAATGACTACTGGCTCCGGATGGTGGCTCGGCTCAGTCGCCGCAGCTATGAAGAGATGCGCGTCGTCGTGCTCGAGTTCCTCGATACGGACATCTTCCACGTGTCCGCTGAGAACTGCGTCGCGTTCTTGGATCCGCTGATTGAATCCTGGGACATCGACCTCGCGACGTTCGGTCTGGAGATTGTCCTAAACCACAGCGTCGTCCCAGGGCAGGCGAAGCGATTCGATTATGTCGAGCGGGAAGCCGAAGAGGCCGTCGCCGAAGAGCCGGGGCTCCAGGAATTCCTTCAGGATTCCTCGCTCAGCGGCACGGCGACCGCGACGGAAGTCGAGTTTCTCAAGCGCCTGAAGTTCCAGGGCCGGCGGCCGACGCCCCTCTACTATTACCGGGAGTTGCAGAACCTCAGAGACCCGCTCCATTTTCGCACGCCATAGGCCGCAAGAAGAGGCGCGTCGGCGCGTTCGCCCGCAGTGACAGGGCGCGTACGGACCTGAGGATTGGAAGCTGTGATGACCCGGAGGAAACAGCCGTGGGGACAGCCGCGCGGCTGGATCGTCCCGGCGGACGGCAGCCCTCCGCAGGAGCTGCCCCAGCAGATGGTCGGCCACAAGCTCATCTCCTGGCCGGGAAGGATGCCCCAAAAGCAGCTGCGGAGCCTGTGGAGTCCTTCCCTCGAAAGCATTATTATGTCGCCACCTGCTGAACCGGCAGGGAGCTTTCCACCTCAAGCTGGAGCCCTAAATCGGGATGGCGACGCCGCCCGGTGGCGCGGAGGTCTAGCGGACCATGACCACGCCTCGCATGCAGGACAAGCGATTGCGCCAGATGCTCGACGCCGCCCCCGATGCCATGGTCGTCGTCGACCAGCGGGGCAGCATCGTGGCGGTGAATCGGGAGGCCGAGCGGCTCTTCGGGTGGACCGACGCAGAGCTCCGAGGCGAGCCCTCCAGTCGGCTCATCCCGGAACGCTTCCAGCGGGTCTACGACCCGCTGGACGAGAGCGATGGCGAGTCACGCGAGACCGCGCCGAAGCGTACCCCGGTCAGGATCTTGGCCCGACGACGGGACGGGAGCGAGTTCCCAGTAGCAATCCACCGCAGCCCGCTTGGTCCCAGCAAGAACGCGCTGTCGTTGGTGACGGTGCACGACCTCACCGCGTGGCGGGACGTTCAGGAGAGCCTGTTTCGGCAGAAGGAGCAGGCCGTCGTCACCCTGGCATCGATTGCGGACGCCGTCATCACGACCGACGTGGCGGGAAGGATCACGTTTCTAAACCCCACGGCGGAGCGGCTCGCCGGTTGGCGCACCACCGAAGCGCTGGGGCAGCCCGCGGACACCGTCCTCACGCTCATCTCCGACGCGACGCGGCAGCCCATGGAGAGCATCCCAGCCCGCTGTCTCCGCGAAGGGCGCGCGGTGGATCTGGCCGACGGCGTGCTGCTGCTGCGCCGCGATGGGACGGAGGTGCCGATCGGGGACTCCGCGGCTCCGCTCCGGGACCGCCACGGGACCACGATCGGCGTGGTACTGGTCTTTCACGACGTGACGGAGCGGCGGCGCGCCGCTCGCAAACTCTCGCACGAAGCCACTCACGATGCCCTGACCGGCCTGGTGGGCCGAAAGGAGTTCGAGGAGCGCCTGGCGCGAGTTCTGGCGGAGGCCGCGGCCGGCGTGGCGGAGCACGTCCTGTGCTACCTGGACCTGGACCGATTCAAGCTCGTGAACGACACGTGCGGTCACGAAGCCGGGGATGACCTGCTCCGCAAGATCAGCCGCCTGCTGAGCGGTCGCTTGCGCAGCCGGGACACGCTCGCACGCCTCGGCGGCGATGAATTCGGTGTCCTACTGGAATACTGTTCCTTGACCAAGGCGGCAGAGATCGCCGGGAAGCTCGAGCGGGCGATCGAGGAGTTCCGCTACGTATGGGGGGAGCGGAGCTTCTCGCTAGGCGTCAGCATCGGCGTTGTCGCGATCACCGCCGCGAGCGGACGCACGGCTGACGTCCTGCGCGCCGCCGACGAAGCCTGCTACGCCGCCAAGGACGCCGGAGGCAACCGCGTCCATGTCGCGCAGCCGGAGGCGGCCCCTGGGCTCCAGCAGCAGGTGGAGAGCCGACGGATCATTCGCCTCAGCCGAGCGGTGGACGAGGGCCACTTTGAGCTGTACGCGCAAGCGATCGTACCCCTGGCGCCGGAGCATCCGGCACGTCCGCGGTGCGAGATTCTGCTGCGCCTGCCGGACGCGCGTGGGGGTGTGGAGACCGCAGATGCCTTCCTTCCGCAAGCGGAGCGCCATCGCCTGATGCCGGCCATCGACCGATGGGTCGTGCGCCAGACGGCTGCCGTATTGGGTCAGTGGCATCGCGAGCACCCGGAGCTCGAGCTGCCCCTCTGTGCGATCAACCTCAGCGTTTCCTCACTGGACGATGCGGACCTGATCCCCGCCGTGCGAGAGTACTTGACGCAGCGCCGGCTGCCGCCGGAGGCTCTGTGCTTCGAGATCGCCGAAGCCGCCGCGCTCGGGAACTTTGCGCAACTGGTGCGCCTCATTTCCGAGATCCGGGCGACGGGGTGCGGCGTCGGGCTGGACAACTTCGGCAACAGCCTGGCCTCGTTCGCCCACCTCAAGGCCCTGTCGGTCGACTACGTCAAGATCGGCGGGCATTACGTCCGGGGCGTGGCCGACGACCCCGTGTACGGCACGCTCGTGCGCGCCGTCAACGAGATCGGTCGAATCATGGGCATCACCACGATCGCAGAAGAGGTAGAGAGCGAAACCATTCTGCAAAAGCTGCGCGGCCTTGGGGTGGGGTATGCCCAGGGCCATGCGGTGGCGCCGCCAGCGCCGCTGGTGGACAGGGACGGACAAGTGACACTACCCCACGTTCAACGAACGGGTTGATCTAAATCAGCGGCTTCAGGGTCGACTACGCGTCCTCCTGGGACTGCAGGGCGCGGTGCTTACGGACGTGGAGGTGTCCTACACGGCTCGTAGGCGCTCTGGATCTGCTGGGCGGCTCAACTATGCCGCTTAGATCCATTCGACCTTGAACCAGCGCTCGAGGAACCAGGCCCCAGCGAACCCGTGGATCACCCCCGTGCCTCGTCCACCGCCGCGCCGTCGCGCCTCCGCTGGCGCCGGAGCTCGGCGTGCTGGACCCGAATCGCCGCCATCACGCGGTCGATCACCGCCTGAGCCGTCTCCCGCTACGCGGCATCGCGAGCAGGTCCGTATAGTCCTCGGGCGAGCCGAAGGACACGGCGATGCGCTTGAAGATCCGCGGGAGGTAGCGGCCGATCGGGAGCACCGCCCGCATCCCGTCGATCGCGACAGGGACGACCCGCGGCCGAGTCGCAAGAATCAGCAGCCCCGCTCCCGGTCGTCCAGGGCCCACGGCGCCGTCCCGCGACCGGGTCCCCTCCGGAAACAGCGTCATCACGCCGTGGGGGAGCACTTGAATCATGCGGTGGAGGGCGTGCAGGTCGCGGCGCCCTTCCCGGACCCAAATGCATTTCCAGTTGTCTGCCAGCCAGGCCAGCAGCGGGTTCTTGTAGAAGTTCTCCGCCGCCGCAGGATTCCAGGGAATCAACTGGGGCTTGAGCCACGACGTGGGATAGAACGCGGCCAGGCCGACCAAGAAGCTATCGAGCATCGATTGGTGGTTCGAGAGGAGGAGGGTGTTCTTCTCCTCGCCGACGTTCCGGCGGCCGATGACCACGGTTCTATTGAACACGAAGAAGACGAGCCAGAGCAGGGTCACGGTGACATTCGTCACCACATAGGACGTGACTGGCCACACGAGCTGGAACAGCGTCCCTCGGCGTGGCGCGTGCTCCGCCCGTCGACGTCCAGGAGTTGCCGAGTCGCTATCGGTGTTCGACGGCCGCTGGTCCGATGCGGAGTTGGCAGGCATTCCCATCGCTGGATTATACCCCGCCTGGGCGTCTGCCTAAGGGGTGGCCCGGTGGAGTGAGTTGAGCAGCGTTCAGGGGTCGGTTCGTTCCATCGACGAACCGCCTGATGCACGTACAGGGGGTCGGTGCTCTAGACACCGACTCAGCAGCGACTCGTGGTAACCGACGGCGGTAACAACGGTGCCGTTGCTCGGTGGCGCCGGTCAACCCACGACGCACGTAAGTGCGCTCGAAAGAACAACGGCCAGCGTCGGTGGGCGCAGGTCGGTGCCACCTCCGGAGCCGAAGGTCCCGCCGCCCTCGTTCGTGCTTGAGCTTCGCCGTGCCTAGGGTTGAAAGGCGGTCGGCACTTCGCTGGTCAGGGCTTTGATTTGCATCCACGTCCGGACGACGAACTCGCCTGCTCGGAATCCAGCTACTTTGGCGTCTTGTACCAGCGGACCCTCATGGGACACGGGGACGAATTGCTCCGACGTGCCTTCGTGCGCGATTGCGTGGCGTAGCTCCTTCATCTCCGCTACCCAGCCTTCATGCTGACGCAAGATCTTGAGGAGACGAGCTTCTGCGCCACTCCGCTCCGCAGAAGTCATTCTTTAGATACTTCAGAAGCAAACCAAGACTCGTGCTTGTCGCCCCACTTGCCTCGTCGTCGACCTGTTCAGGTCGAAGGCCGTCTCAGGGCTGTCGATCGCCTCGCTCGGCTTCTCGTCGTGGCGCACGAGTCTCTCGCCAGAGGAAGCTCTCGACGTCGCATCTGCGGCTGCCGATGACCCCTAGGCAACCGCAGCCGTGGTGACGTTCCTCGGGCACTACCTCCATGATGCGGAAGCCGGGACGCGGAGTCTCTTTCGCGGCCTCGTGCTGCGGGTCCTCGTAAAGGCCTCGCGCAGACGAGAAGCGAAGCACCTTCGATTGGGAATGGGACGAGCTGGCGAAGCTCTACGCCGAGGAGGCGCCGCTGGAGGTCGCCGCGGCTTTGCTGCAGGACATCGCGGCCCGCGAACACGCGCACGACCTAATGCTCGACGAGATTCTCAAACGAGCCTGGGCGGCGGCGCCGGACAAGCGACGTTTCTTCACGGAGGTACTCGCCCCTTGGCTAGACGCCGGGACGAGTGGGGGCTGGTGCGTACGACAGGCGCTTGAACACTTCCCGGTCGAGGAGGTGGGCGTCGACTTCTTGGTCGATTGGGTCGCGGCGAAGCCCGACCCGAGAGCACACAACCTGGCCGACGTTCTTGGCCCGCCGTTGGGCCGTCCGTCCGACCTGCACGCCGCCCTTTTGGAGCGGTTCACCGAGTACGGCGTCGGAGACGTTTTCTTCGGGGGATTCATTTCGGGAACCTGGACAGGGTCGGCCTCCGGTTGGAGCAAAGGGAGATTGGCCGAAGCCAAGAAATGGCTCGAGGACGAGCGGCCGGTGATTCGCGAGTGGGCCAAGCGGGCGGTGGCGAACCTCGAGCAGATCGTCGAGCACGACCTCGTGCGCGATGCGGAGGAGCAGATCCGCCGTCGGTAGGAGCCGTTGAGTGGTGCCAACGGTGGTGCCAACGGGGCCGTCGCTGACCGTCGCTGACTGGTGCGTGCATCCCCTAACGCATTGAAATCACAACGGCCAGCGATGGTGTGCGCTGGCCGTGCGGGATGACGAATCGAGAGCTCTACCACTGAGCTACGGTGGCAACGGGACCTAACTTAGCGACGGGCTGCTCGATGCGGTACTCCACGCCCCTCGGAGCGGAGCCTCACCGCCCGGGCTCTGGCCCTCTGCTGGGCAGCGCCCTATGATGGAGCTGTCCCACGCCCGCGAGGGCCCGCCTGGCTGATCTTCTCGCCCGTCTACAATCCGCCCTCGCTGACCGCTACGCCATCGAGCGCGAGCTCGGCCGCGGCGGGATGGCCACCGTCTACCTCGCCCGGGATCTCAGGCACGGCCGCCCTGTCGCCATCAAGGTCCTGAAGCCCGACCTCGCGGCCGCGCTCGGGCCGGAGCGTTTTCTCCGCGAGATCGAGATCGCGGCCGGCCTCAACCATCCCCATATCCTGCCCCTGCACGACTCCGGCGAGGCCGGCGGATTCCTCTATTACGTGATGCCGTTCGTAGAGGGCGAATCGCTGCGGGGTCGACTGAATCGGGAGCGGCAGCTGCCGCTCGAGGACACGCTGCAAATCACACGCGAAGTGGCCGATGCGCTGAGCTACGCCCACAGTCACGACGTCGTGCACCGGGACATTAAGCCTGAGAACATTCTTCTCCAGGCGGGGCATGCGGTCGTGAGTGATTTCGGGATCGCCCGTGCGATCACGGCTGCGGCGGGCGAGAATCTCACCGCGACGGGGGTGGCGGTCGGCACGCCGGCGTACATGAGCCCCGAGCAAGCGAGCGGGCAATCGCGGATCGACGGACGGGCGGACATCTACGCGCTCGGTTGCACGCTGTACGAGATGCTCGCCGGCGATCCGCCCTTCCTCGCCTCGACGCCGCGAGCTGTACTGGCGCGCCAGTCGCTCGACCCCGTGCCCCGGATCCACACCGTACGCCAGACCGTTCCCAGCTCCGTCGAACAGGCGATCACGAAAGCGTTGGCGAAGGTGCCGGCCGATCGCTTTGCGACGGCCGCCCAGTTCGCTGAGGCATTGACCGGACCTGTCGCCGTGGCCCAAGTTGGCCACGAGAACTCGATCGTGGTACTCGATTTTGCAAACATCTCCGGCGACCCTGCACTCGCCTGGCTCTCAACCGGGATCGCGGAGACGGTGAGCGTCGACCTGAAAAAGATCCGGGGCCTAAAGGTCGTCAACCACGACCGGGCAGCGCGGGCCCTCGCGGGAAGGGAAAAAGGAGCGATGAGCGGAAGCGACGTCCTGAGTGTGGGACGGGCGCTGGGTGCCCGGTGGGTCGTGTGGGGCGGGTTCCAGAACGTCGGCCCGGCCCTCCGCATCACGCCGCAGTTCGCCGAGACCGAGACGGAGGAGCTGATCAGCGCCGCCAAGATCGACGGACCGATCCAAGAGATTTTCGCGCTCCAAGACCGGATCGTCACCGGGCTGATGGACATCCTCAATATCAAGCTCTCAAGCCACGACTTGGAACGCATCGGCAGACCGCAGACCGCCGAGCTCCAAGCGTACGAGTACTACGCGAAAGGCCGACAGCTGTTCACGCTCTTTGGGAAAACGAGCCTCGAGCAGGCAGCACAGTACTTCCAGCACGCAATCGAGGTCGATCCGGCCTATGCTCTTGCTTACTCCGGCCTCGGGAGCACCTTCGGATTCCGCTACATCGCGCGCACGCGAAAAGAGGATCTAACCCTCGCGATCACGCACCTGGAACGGGCCCTCGCCCTGGACCCCGACATCGCGGAGCCCTATCAATGGCTGGCGTACGCTTACACGCGCGCGTACCGGTTTGACGAGGGCCGCCAGGCCGCGGACCGCGCGGTCGTGCTGGATCCGGACAGCACGTTCGCGTATTATTTCGCGGGGCTTAATCGGGCTGTTCGCGGAGCCGTCGAGCACCGGTGGGAGTTGTATCCCGAGGCGGCGCCGCTGCTCGTCCGGGCGACTGCGGTCGAACCTCTGTTTCAACCCGCCTATATCGGTCTCGGCTGGATCTACATGCTGAACGGGCAGTACGACGTCGCCCGCACGGCGTTCGATCGTGCAGTGGAGATCGAGGAAACGGGGCGGTTCAAGGAGATCCGGTTCGTGGGCGGGTTGACCCTGCGCGCGGGTCTCGATCTCCGGGAAGGTCGGTGGGAAGATGCGCGCACCCGGTTGCGGCGCGCGCTCGAGCGCTACGAGGGGACGGACCACGTCTACGCCGAAGCCTTCGCGGCGCTCAGCTACTGCGGCCTCGCCGAAATCGAAGAGCGCGCATCGAACTACGATCGGGCAGTCGAGCACTACACCCGGGCGGGAGAGATCATCGCGCAGCATCCCGAGCGGCTCGGGGTCGGCTACCTTCGCGTGAAGGCGGGGTTGGGGCTCGCCAGAGCATTCCATCAACTCCACATGCGGCGCGATGAGGCACGACAGGTCGAAGACGCCTGCCGGTTGCTCGAGCGCAAGCAGGACTACGATTTCAACTGGATGTGGGAGGGCAGCGACGCCCAGGCGCAGTACGACCTAGCGCGCTATCACGCCGCGGCTGGGCACCAGGAGGAAGCGCTGCGGGCGCTGCGTGGCGCCGCGACGTACGGCTGGGGTGATCTGCCGGCACTCGAGGCGGACGACAGGTTCGCGCGCTACCGCGATGACCCGGAGTTCAGGGCCGTGCGAGACTTCGCGCTGGCGCGCCGGCTCCCCGAACTCGACTCTTTGGGGGACATATGAACCTCGTTATCGGCGCCACGGGGCTCCTGGGCGGTGAAATCTGTCGACAGCTGAGGCAGGCCGGCAAGCCGGTCCGGGCGCTGACGCGCGCGACGGCCGACCCCGTGAAGGTCGAACAACTCAAGCGCTCGGGCGCAACCCTCGTCCAGGGAGACCTGAAGGATCGCGTATCGCTCGACGCCGCGTGCCGCGGCGTGGCCACGGTGATCACGACCGCGTCCACGACCTTCTCCCGCCAGGCGGGGGACTCGATCCAGACCGTGGACTTGGAGGGGCAGCTGCGGCTCGTCGATGCGGCAAAGGCCGCTGGGGTTTCCCGATTCGTCTATGTCTCGTACTCCCACCAGATCAACGTCGACTGCCCGCTCACGACGGCGAAACGAAGCGTTGAGGCCCATTTGCAGCAGAGCGGCATGACCTTCACGATCCTTGCGCCCAGTGTGTTCATGGAAGTGTGGCTCAGCCCTGCCCTCGGCTTCGATCCCGCGAACGCTCAGGCCCGGGTTTATGGGTCGGGAAGGAACGCGATCAGCTGGATCAGCTTAGGTGACGTGGCTCGCTTCGCCGTCCTCTCAGTGGATCCGCCCTCCGCGCGAAGCGCGACGATCGAGTTGGGCGGTCCCGCAGCTCTCAGCCCCCTCGAGGTTGTCCGCATCTTCGAACAGGTCGGTGGACGAGCGTTCCGGGTGGAGCATGTCGACGAGAAGACCCTACGCGACCAGCGGGCTGCCGCGACCGATCCCTTACAGCAGACTTTCGCAGCCTTGATGCTCGCCTATGCCCAAGGTGACGCGATCGAGATGACGCAGACGCTCAGGACCTTTCCTCTGAAGCTCGTTTCGGTTAGCGACTACGCCCGGCGCACGTTGGCGCCCACGACGCGCCTCGCTCCCTAATCAGGGATCCCCGGAGATCGCCGACATCCCACGCGTCAGACGTTCATCCCAAAAAACGTGGTGCCAACGGTGGTGCCAAGAGATTTGTTGGTCATCGTCGCTGGACATCGTGTGCGTTACCCTGTTCTGCTGAAGCACAACGGCCAGCGCTGGTGCGCGCTGGCCGTGCGGGATTACGAATCGAGAGCTCTACCACTGAGCTACGGTGGCGAAGACGCCCCCAAAGTTAGCGGGCTACTGCGCGACACGGTACTCCACCGCCTCCTCGGGAGACCGTCGCCGTCCTAGGCAACCTCGCCGTCCGTACCCTCCCCTCTCCAAGCCTCGACACCTTCGCGCACGATCAGGGGCAGCATCGCAAGAGCAGCTACTGGATCCGCCCACCACCAGCCGAGCCCCGCGTTCAGACCCAGACCGAGGAGCGTCGTCGCCGAGAGCCACGCACACACGATGGTCTCGTGCGCGTCGGCCCGCAGTGCCCGGCTCCCGAGACTGCCCGCCACGCGGAGCTTCGCTCGGGCCAGGAGGGGCATCACGATCAATGAAA
>Ga0209157_1004033_pt1 | contig 11090 bp, 11 predicted proteins | sample GraSoiAngelo_135_FD_185892 | JGI IMG/M metagenome (GOLD analysis project Ga0209157, IMG submission 185892) | Grasslands soil microbial communities from the Angelo Coastal Reserve, California, USA - 14_0929_05_40cm (SPAdes) (version 2) | ecosystem: Environmental > Terrestrial > Soil > Grasslands ... | reverse complement strand
CCCCGTCCAGGGTGGTGAGGCGCTCGCCGGGCGTTGCCAGGCGCACCACCAGCCTGCCCTCTTGCACCCGATCGTAATCGAACGCGTGCATCGGCTGGCCGAGCTCGAGCATCACGTAATTGGTGACGTCGACGACGTTGTTGATACTGCGGATCCCGCAGGCTTCCAGCCGGTGTGCCATCCAGTCCGGTGAGGGACCAACCGTGACGTCCGCGATGAGCGCGGCGGTAAACCGCGGGCAGAGTGCGGGTTCGCGGACCTCGACGCGGACGGCATCAGACCCCAGGGCGGAATCGGCGCGCAGGCTCCCTGCCGGCGGCCGCGCTGCGGTCCGCGTCGCGGCCGCGAGCTCCCTGGCCACACCCAGGTGACTCATCAGGTCGCCCCGGTTTGCGGCGATCTCCAGATCGAACACGGCGTCGCCGCCGGAACGCTCGATGCCGTCCACCCCGATGCCCAGCATCGGCAACCGCTCGCCCAGCTCGTCGATGTCGTATGGGATGTCAACGTACTCCTTCAACCACGAGAGCAGAACCTTCACTCGCAGTCACCTTCCGTTTGATCGGTCATCGCGAGCGGAGCGAAGCGATCTCGTTGTTGCAGGAGATTGCTTCGTCGCTTCGCTCCTCGCAATGACAGAAGTCGCGTTCCCGTCTGTCAGAACTGTTGCAACATCCTCAGATCGTTCTCCCAAAACAATCGAATATCGGGAATGCCGTAGCGCACCATCGCCGGCCTGTCCACGCCCAGCCCGAACGCAAAGGCGGTGTACCGCACCGGATCGATGCCGGCCAGTTCCAGCACCCGGGGATGGAACATCCCGGAACCGGCCAGTTCCAGCCAGCGGCCATTGAACCATACCGCGAGCTCGGCGCTGGGCTCGGTGAACGGGAAATAGCTCGGCACGAACCGGTATACGGCCTCCACGCCGAACATCTGGCGAACAAAGGTCGCGAGCACGCCTTTGAGGTCGGCCATGGTGATCCGCTCCCCGACCATGAAGCCATCCGCCTGATGGAACACGGGCATGTGGGTCGCATCGGGGGCATCGCGCCGGTAGCACCGGCCGGTGGTCAGAATCCGCATCGGCGGCGTGCGGCCCACCATGACGCGCGCATCCACGACGGTGGTGTGGGTCCGCAGCAGCAGGTCGTCGGTAAGGTAGAACGAGTCTTGCGCGTCTCGCGCCGGATGGTCGCGCCCCATGTTCAGCCGTTCAAAATTGAATTCGTCGGTTTCGACCTCGGTGCCGTCGACAATCTCAAACCCCATGCCGAAGAAGATACGCTCGATCTCCTCCAGGGTGCGGGTCAGCACGTGCTGGCGGCCCAGGGCGATGCGGCGGCCGGGCAGGGTGACGTCGATGGCTGCGTCGGCGAGGCGGAGTCCCTGCTCCGCCCGCTGGAGGTCCTCTCCACGACGGGTGAGCGTGTCCTGCAAGCGGTCCCTGATCTCGTTCAGCCGCCGGCCGGCCTGCGGCCGCTGTGCCGCGGGCAGGGAGGGCACCTGATCAAAGAGCTGCGCCACGATGCCCCGCCGACCCAGGTAGGTCCGGCGCACCTCCTCCAGGGCGTCGAGGGATACGGCGTCGAGGATCGCCCGCTCGGCCTCTTGCGCGATCTTGTCGAGATCTTTGAGTTTGGACATACACGCCCCCATATGATGCTGTCATCGCGAGGCCCGTAGGGCCGTGGCGATCTCCTCACGAGAGGAGATTGCTTCGGGGCTGCGCCCCTCGCAATGACATCGGCTTTCCGCCGAAATGAATAACGCCCCTTTCGTCCCAAGGGCGAAAGCGGCGCTTTCGTGGTACCACCCTGCTTCCGGCCCCGACAGAAGGGGGCCGGCGCTCGATCCCAATTAACGGTGGGGCCCGGACCACCTACCAAGCCGGGTTCGCGTTCCCGCGTTCCCCTGTTCCCGCGTTCCCGATCTTTTCAGCGGTCGGCTCAGGAGTGAACTTCTCCCGCCACCCTCAGGAAGGCTCACCAGCCTGCGGCCTCCCCTCTCTGCGAGGAAAGCGACGGGATACTCTCTCCGTCGTTGCCAGATGGCTCAGTTCAGCGAGATGGACGCCAGCAGAACCGGTCCTACCACCGCGAACCGTCGATAGACCAGGTAGGCCCAGATGGACCCGGTGGACTGGAACAGGCGCCAAAACGCGTCAGGCGTCACTGGTTGCACCCTACCTCACCCTCCAGCCACGTTCCCGCGTTGCTCGCACGAAGTATAACACAAAACCAGCATTGCGGATTGCGGATTTCGGGATTGCGGATTTCACTGCTGTCCTTCAATTCGCAATCCGCAATTCGCAATTCGAAATGACATTACGTTGGTCTTGTGCGCCTCACCTCATAGAGCAGCAGTGCTGCCGCCACGGCGACGTTGAGGGATTCGGCCCGCCCGTACAGCGGTATGCGGACCGTGGCTTCCGCGACGGTCCGCCATACCGGGTCAGGCCCTTCGCCTTCATTCCCAAGCACCACCGCGAGGGGCGCGTGGTAGTCGGCCTCCTCGTAGCTGATCGCCCCCGACTGGTCCGCGACGAGGATCCGCACGCCGTGCTGCCGCAGCAACGCGACCGCCTCCTCTGCGGGGGCGGTGACGACGGGGAGGTGGAAGAGCGATCCCATCGTGGCCCGCACCACCTTGGGGTTGGATGGATCGACCGTACCGTGCGTGGCCAGAACCGCCGTCGCTCCGGCCGCATCGGCGGTGCGGATGATCGTACCGAGATTTCCAGGATCCTGGAGACGGTCGGCCACGACCACGACCAGACCAGCGACGTTGAGCAGGTCGGACAGTGCCGCCGGGGACCGTTCTACGACGGCCACCAGCCCCTGGGGGGTATCGACCTGGCTGCACGCGGCCACGACGTGAGGAGCGGCCGTCACTAAGCGCGCGCCATGCCGGCGGGCGCGATCGAGGAGGGCCTCCCCGCGTGGCCCGGCGAGCGCGTGCGGATCATAGACCAGCACCTCGACTGGCACGCCCGCGTCGAGCACTTCCTCCAGCATCCGCACCCCTTCGACAACCATGCGGGCCTCGGCCTTACGAGCCTCAGGGTCCAGGAGCGCGCGGATGCGCCTGATGAGAGGGTTCTTTGTGCTTGTGATATCGAGGGACCTTGGCATTACGGGTCAACCGAAACAGCGGGACTAGGGACTGGGGACTAGGGACTGGTCCAATCTTGTTGAGATGCCGCCACGAGTCCCTAGTCCCAAGTCCCCAGTCCCGTAGTTGAGCGTTACAGACTCGACTCTAGCTTTGCCAAGGCCTGCTTCTCACCGAAAACCACCAGGACGTCTCCGGCCCGCAGTTCAGTCTCTCCACCCGGGACGACGACGATCTGACTGTCCCGCTTCAACAGCAGGATACTCACCCCATAGCGAGAGCGCAGATCGAGGTCGCCGAGACTCTTTCCATTCACGCGCGGGCCGACGCTGACTTCTTCCACCAGCAGGTTGGGCGACAGCTCCAGGAGGTCGACAACATGGCCGCTGGCCAGGCTACGGGCGACCCGCACCGCCATGTCTCGTTCGGGCCGGATCACCAGATCGGCGCCGACCTTCTCCAGCACGCGGGCCTGCAGTTCGCCCGACGCCTTACTCACGACCTTCCGGCAGCCCATTTCTTTCAGGAGCAACGTTGTGAGAATGCTCTCCTGCACGCCTGCCCCGATGGACACGACGACGGCATCGAAGTTCGTGATCCCGACGGCGCGCAGGGCCTCGGGGTCTGTCGAGTCGAGCTGCACCGAATGGGTGGACGAGTCCTGCACGCTGCGCAGGGCGTCCTCGTCCCTGTCGATGGCCAGCACGTGATGCCCCATTTCATAGAGCGTGCGCACCACGGCGCTGCCGAACCGCCCGATTCCGATCACGGCAAAGTCCATGCTGATCGCCTCCGCCACTCACGCGCTATCCAATATACAGGCGTTCCTCGGGCAACCGGTAGTCCGCCGGCCGCGGCTGCCGCGCCAGCGCGAAGGCCACCGTCAGCAGACCTACGCGCCCAGTGAACACCGTGGCAATCACCACGATGCGTCCCATCGTGCCGAGCCCCGGCGTCAGGCCGGTGGTCAACCCGACCGTACCGAACCCGGAGGTAATCTCAAACAGCGCGGCGATGAACTTCACACCTTCGGTCAGGGACAAGATCGTGGCCATCGTCACCACAAAGGCCACCGACAACAATGCAATCGTCACGGCTTTGTACACGACGATGGGCGGGAGGCGGCGCCGGAACAGCTCGGGATCGGGCCGGCCCCGCAGCATCGACAGGATGACAGCCATGGGAGCAACGAAGGTCGTGGTCTTGATGCCGCCCCCCGTCCCACCCGGCGACGCGCCGATGAACATCAGCGCGATGATCAGCATCAGGGTGGGCTCGCGCAGGCTGCCCGTATCGATGGTGTTAAACCCCGCCGTGCGCGGGGTCACGCTCTGGAAGAACGCCGCAAGCAGGCGGGCGCCCCAGGGCAGCGCCCCCAGGGTGGCGGCGTTGGAGGATTCCAACAGCAAGATCAACGTCGTTCCCAAGACGATCAGGACTGCGGTGGTGGTGAGCACGACACGCATGTGCAGGGTGTAGCGCCGGGGCCGGAACAAGTCACTCAGCACCACAAAACCCAGACCGCCGATGATCAGCAGCGCGGCGACGGTCAGATTGACGGTCGGGTCTGCCACGTACCGCGTCAGACTGCGAAAGTCGCCCATCAGATCAAAACCCGCGTTGTTGAACGCCGAGATGCTGTGGAATACGCCGTAGTACACGCCCCGCGTCAGGCCGAATTCAGGAATCCACCGCCATGCCAGGATCAGCGCCCCAACCGTCTCGATCGCCAGCGTGGCGAGTACAACCGTACGGGTGAAGCGCACCACTCCGCCCATGGTGTAGAGGTTGTGCGCCTCTTGCAGGACGAGGCGATCTCGCAGCCCGATCCGCCGGCCGATGAGCATCGCCATGAGCGTGGCGACCGTCATGTACCCAAGCCCGCCGAGCTGAATAAGAAGCATGATGACCAACTGACCGAAGAGGGAGAAATAGGTCGCGGTGTCGACGACCACGAGCCCGGTCACACACGTGGCCGAGGTGGCCGTGAACAGCGCGGTGAGAAACGGGACCGGCCGGCCCGCCGCCGAGGCCACCGGAAGGGAGAGCAGGAACGCCCCGGCGAGAACGATCGTCGCGAACCCCACCACGATGGTCTGAGCGGGGTTGAGCTCGAACCGGACGAGTGCTGACCGTTTGGGCAGGACCAGCACCCTGGCCATCTCTAACGCCTCGATCGACGCAACCTACACAATCGACACAACCTACACAATTACCTCCCTAGCATCCGCCGCTGAGGGTGATCGTGTAGATTGTGTAGATTGTGTAGATTCAGGATTTGAGCCCTTCCTTGGCTTTGGCGACCAGCTCGGCGAATGCCGCGCTGTCCTGCACCGCCAGATCCGCCAGCATCTTGCGGTTCACGCTCACCCCGGCTTTCCGCAGGCCGCTGATGAGCCGGCTGTAGGAGACGCCGTTGGTGCGCGCCGCGGCGTTGATCCGGGCGATCCACAGCCGCCGGAAATCTCGCTTCCGGGCGCGCCGGTCGCGGTACGCCGCGGCCAGCGCGCGGATGACGTACTGGTTGGCCAGTTTGAACCATCGACTCTTCGCGCCGTAGAATCCCTTCGCCAGCCTCAGAACCCTCTTGTGCCGGCGGCGGGACGTCACACCGCGCTTAACCCGAGCCATGAACCACCTCAACAATTCGCAATTTCTTCTTTATCTGTATGGCAGGAGCGCTTCAATCTTCCCGCGGATGTCTCCGTGCACCGCCACCTCGCGTTTCAGTGATCGCCGTCGCTTGGGCGACTTGACCACCCTCAGGTGTCCGGCCATCTGCCGGCCACGCATGAGCTTCCCGCGTGCCGTAATCCCGATGCGCTTCGCCGTGCCCTGATGCGTCTTGGCCTTGCTCATCGTCAGACTCCGCCTTTACCCTTTCTTGGGTGTGAGAATCATGATCATGTTACGCCCTTCCATCAGCGGCGGCCGCTCCACGATGCCGACATCGACCACGATATCCGCCAGCCGCGCCAGTAACTGCTCACCGGCTCTAGGATACGCCATCTCCCGGCCGCGGAACCACACCGACGCCCGCACCTTGTTGCCCTCGTGCAGGAACTCGTAGACGTGGCGGGCTTTGACCTGGAAGTCGTGCTCCCCGATCTTGGGGCTGAACCGCATCCCCTTGATGTCACTGGTGCGGCGATGACTGCCGCGGCTCTTTTTCTGCTGTTCGTACTTGTACTTGCCATAGTCAATGATCCGGCACACCGGCGGCACCGACGTCGGCGCCACCTCGACGAGGTCGAGCTCAGCCTCCGCCGCTTTCACCAGTGCGTCACGGACCCCCATGACCCCCAGTTGTTCGCCGTTGGGCCCGATGACCCGCACCTCTCGTGCGCGGATTTTTTCGTTTACGCGTGGCTCGCGTTCGATGCTCCCGCTCCTTCCGCCGTTACCCCGGCACGATCATGCCAGCACGGGGCGTTGCCTGCGTCCAGAGGAAACACAACGGGGACGGCCGCAGCCATCCCCGGCAGAGCCTCTGGCTCCCTCCCTGCAGACCGGCGCGACATCCTGCATCGGCCGGTGAGAAGCGGATGGCTTCTACTTGGGTCGATCACAGCGCTGGCAGTATAGCATAGGCCTTTTGAGTGCGCAACACGGGTCAGTGACCGGTCTCGCCCATATCTTCCTTCAGGATCTCAAGCGTCGCCTGCAGCGTCTTGATGCGCAGCTTGCGATCGCCGACCAACCCTTCCTTGTCGTCCGCCCCCGCGAACCGTTCGAGAATCGCCTGGTCGTCCAGATCGCCCTCGATCGGCTCGACGTCGCCGAGCATCAACGCCAGATCACGCTCGTAGCGATCGATCGTCCGCCGGATGTGCCCGATGGACCGGAAGGGACCCGGCACCACCCTCCAGGGGATCCCCTCACGCACTCTCCCGCCCCGCAGCCGCGTCATCCGCACCAGCGTTCCCATCGGGCTGCTCTGACATTCCACGGAGTCCATCAGCGCGTGGATGAGGTGCATGCCGCGGCCGACTCCCGTCTGGGGGCGGTACGGCCGGTCGACCAGGGTGGTATCGAACCCCTCCCCGTCGTCCTCCACCTCGACGGTCAAGCCGCGTGGCTGGACGGCGTACCGCAGGGTGATCCAGGGGGTATTGGCGTGGATGATGACGTTGGTGTACGCCTCTGACATCGCCACGCACACGTCGAACGTCTGCGCCTCAGTGAATCCTGCGTGGGCTGCGGTGACCCGGAGCAGCGCGCGGGCCAGGCTGACGTAGCGCGGCTGGGCCGGGAGCAGGAGTTCCTCAAACCACGTGCCATCCGCACCGGTGGGCCGCCTCATCCGGGGTCTCCGTGGCGCTGCAGATCTATTCAATCAACACCTCAGGCAAAATGTATGCCTCTAACCCCCTCACCCTTCGTCCCTCTCCCTCCAGGGAGAGGGGCACAACGTTGGGCGCTACCGCGCCCTCACATCTCGGGCGTTAGTTCCGCTTCCTGGGGAGAAACCCTTCGAGGCGTTGGAAGGTTGGAGCGTTGGAAAGTTGGAACGTCACTGACCTCGCTCTCGCTCCAACGGTCCAACGTTCTAACGTTTCACCGTATCGTGGCCATCGTCGCCACCGTCCGGCGGATGGCATGGAGCGCGTGGTCGATATTCTGCCCCGAAATATGCCGGTGGGTGACCATCCGGATCGTCGATGCGCCGGTGGGCAGCGCCAGCACGCCCTCTCGCTTGAGGCGCTCGATCACCTCAGGGGCGGTCAGGGGGCCATTGACGGTAACGAGGACCATGTTGGTCCGCACACGGGAGAGATCGACCGCCAGCGGGGGGATGCGGGCAACGCCTTCGGCGAGCCGCCTAGCGTTGGCGTGGTCGTCGGCCAGACGGGCAACCATCGTGCGCAACGCGACGACCCCGGCCGCGGCGATCACGCCAGCCTGCCGCATGCCGCCGCCGACCATCTTGCGGAAGCGCCGCGCCCGTTCGATGAAGTCCGTGCCGCCGAGCAGCACCGATCCCACCGGCGCCGACAGGCCCTTGCTGACGCAAAACATGACCGAGTCCGCGGAGCGCACCAGCTGGCCGGCAGGCACACCGAGGGCGACCGCCGCGTTGAAGATGCGCGCGCCGTCCACATGGACCGCCAGGCCCGCGTCATGGGCGGCCACACATGCCGCGTCCATCTCCTGCGCGCTGAAGGGAATGCCACCTGCGCGGTTGTGAGTATTCTCCAGGCACAGCAACCTGGGGATGGGAAAGTGCACGTTGGGCGGCCGGACGGCTTCGCGGATCTGGTCCGGAGCGATATAGCCAAGCCGGCCCGGAATCGGCCGGGGCATCACGCCGGCCACTGCGGAGATCGACCCCACTTCGTAGTAGTAGGTGTGCGCCTCTGCTTCGACCAGCACCTCATCGCCTCGCTGGGTGTGGCTCATCACCGCGACCAGGTTGGCCATCGTGCCGCTCGGAACAAACAACCCGCGCTCCTTGCCCAGCATCTCCGCAGCGAGGGCCTCGAGCTCGCGGACCGTCGGATCCTCGCCGAGGACGTCATCACCCACCCGGGCGCGGGCCATCGCCTCGCGCATCTCGTCGGTAGGCTCAGTGACGGTGTCACTGCGCAGGTCAATTACAGCCATGCCATGTGCCCCCAGGCCGATTGCGGATTGCGAATTGCGAATTGCGGATTGACATACAGCAGTTCAATTCGAAATCCGCAATCCGAAATCCGCAATTTCGTTTTCACCCGACTCTCGCATGCTTGAGCGCGGTGGCGCACGGACAGTCGCGCGTGGACGGGATGGCTGCCACCATCCGCAGGACCAGCTCTCGCAGCCGCGCGGTATTTTCCTTGAACCGCACCAGGACCTCGCGCGCGGTGACCGGCTGGGCGTGCGGATCGCCTTCTACGCCCACGTCGTAGTCGGTGATCAGCGAGATGTTGACGTAGCAGAGCTCCAGCTCGCGGGCCAGGGCGCACTCGGGGTACTGGGTCATGTTGATGACCTCCCACCCCTGTGAGCGAAACCACCGGCTCTCCGACCGCGTGGAAAAGCGCGGCCCCTGGATCACCACGACGGTGCCGCCGTCATGCACCGGCCAGTCCATCTGGCGGGCGGTGTGGACGGCGATCGTGCGCAGGGTCGGACAAAACGGATCGGCCATGCTGACGTGCGTCACGACCGGACCATCGTAGAATGTATCCTTTCGCCCGGAGGTGCGGTCGACGTACTGGTCGCAGATCACCAGGTCGCCCGGTCGGATCTCCGGCTGCAGGCTGCCGACCGCACAGGGACCCATCACGCGCGTCACGCCCAGCGACTTGAGGGCATAGAGGTTCGCCCGGTAGTTGATCGCGTGCGGTGGCAGGACGTGCCCGCGGCCGTGCCGGGGCAGGAAGGCCACCGTCCGGCCCGCCACTTCCCCGACGGTCACGACGTCGCTCGGCGGCCCGTACGGCGTCTCGACGCGCAATTCCCGCGCCTCTTCTAAGAGCTCGTAAAAACCCGAACCTCCGATGACGCCGATCTCGGCCTCTGCCATCAGGACCCCACTCTACAGTCTATGGTGTGAGCGACGAATAGAAATTCTTCGCAGGCCCAAGAGGTCCTTGAGGGTTTGGCAGTCAGTAGGCGGTTTCAAAGAGCGCGACGATATCGTTGTAGGTCGTCGCCCGCGGGTTGACGAGAATGTTGCCGCTTTTCATCGCGTCTTCGGCCATGCGCGGGATGCCTTCACGCGTGACGCCAACGTCGCGCAGCCGCTCAGGAATCCCCACATCGTGCGACAGGCGCCGGACGGCCTCGACCGCGGCCTCCGCCGCCTCCCGGTGGGAGAGGCCGGCGATGCGCTCACCCAGCGCCTCGGCCACGCGCGGGTAGGTCTCGTAGCAGGCAATCAAGTTCCAGACCATCACGTAGGGCAGGAGGATGGCATTGGCCACGCCGTGCGGGACATCGAAGTGTGCGCCCAGCGGATGAGACATGGCGTGGACGTTGCCCAGGCGCGTGCGCGCAAAGGCCATCGCCGCCATGGTAGACGCGAGCAGCATTGCCGTCCGGGCGCCGACATCCTTGCCGTTGGCGTACGCGGTGCGCAGGGAGCGGCCGATGAGCCGCATCGCCTCCGCCGCCAGGGTCTTGGCGATGGGGTTGTGCACCGTGTTCACGTAGCATTCGATCGCGTGAGTCAGCGCGTCCATCCCGGTCGCCGCCGTTAGTGGCTGCGGCATCGACAGCGTGAGCTCGGGATCACACAGGCCGACCTGGGGAACGATGTGCGGGCTGCCGACGGTCATCTTGAATTTCCGCTGCCGGTCCGTGATGACGGCGAAGACCGTTACCTCGCTGCCCGTGCCGGCGGTCGTGGGAATCGCCACCACCGGCACGCCGGGTCCCGGGACCTTGCCGATGCCCTCGTAGTCGGGAGCCGTCCCACCGTGCGCGGCCAGCACGGCGACCACCTTGCCAACATCCATCGCACTGCCGCCGCCCACGGCCACGACAAACGATGCGCGTGACCGGCGGAACATGTCATGGGCGGCGTGCACCGTCTCCACGCTCGGATTCGGCTCGACCTGTGTGAAGGCGTCTCCGGTGACACCGGCATCCTTCAGCAATGCCTCGACCCGGTCGAGGATCCCGGCCTTGGCAATGCCCGGATCGGACACCACCAGGACGCGGGTGCCCATCCCGGCCACGAGCTCGGGCAGCTTGGCCAGGGCACCGACCCCAAACGTCAGCCGTGCCGGCGCTTCGAACGCAAACGTATCAGGCTTGATCACCAGCCCGCCCCTCCTCAGAATCCCTAGCCGTCGATGTCCCGATTCCGCGATTCCGCGTTTCCGCGCTTCCGTCCTTCCTCTCCTTGCGCCGCCTTCAACCGGGCGATGTACAACCGGGCCGCCTGTTCCATTGACTCCGAGACCGCGGCGTCCGGCTCGACGAACTTCCAGCGGTCGGAGGCGGCATACTGGTGCTCTTCTTCAATCTCCTGGGCGGTTGGTGGCCGG
>Ga0209157_1004030_pt1 | contig 11094 bp, 12 predicted proteins | sample GraSoiAngelo_135_FD_185892 | JGI IMG/M metagenome (GOLD analysis project Ga0209157, IMG submission 185892) | Grasslands soil microbial communities from the Angelo Coastal Reserve, California, USA - 14_0929_05_40cm (SPAdes) (version 2) | ecosystem: Environmental > Terrestrial > Soil > Grasslands ... | reverse complement strand
CTCTTCGCGCTGCACAGTGATGGAGGCCCACTATTACCAGGACTGCATACGCGTTCTACTGCCGCTCCACGTGGCCCAGCAATGGGCGGGATCCGACGAAATCTCGCTTTCCGTTGACCGCGCCGATGATAGAGGTCCCTCTCTGTTGATCGAAAAGGACTTTCAGTGTCTCCACCGCGATGAGACAAGCCCGAGCGACGATCTGGATGCTTTTCCGAATCCTTTAGCGGGGGATCAGTGCCGGTGAAAACATCAGATGAATAGTCCCTCGACGACCTTTTCCGGAGTCGCGTCACGGATCCAGATCGCCATGAATTAGACTTGCGTCGGCGCGTCATCCTGCGTCTGCGCTGCCCACCACATTCGGGCTGCTTTGCGGAGAAGGCCGAGAAATCCCGAGCTTCTGCATCTTGTGGATCAGCGTAGTTCGCTTCAAGCCAAGTTTCGCGGCTGCGCCTTTCGGGCCGCCGATCACCCAACCGACTCTTTGAAGCGTGTGCAGAATCAGAGTGCGTTCCGAGTCCCTCAGAGTAGTTGCAGCCTGAGAGATGATGACACCCTGAGTTCCTGCCGCCGGCAGGGGATTGGGAAGCACGCCATCATTTGAAAGGATCACGGCACGTTCGATCATGTTCTGTAGCTCGCGGACATTCCCAGGCCACGTATACGAGCTGAATGCAGACATCGTCGTCGCGGGAATGTGTTCGATTTGCTTACCCATCCGGTGGCCACAAATCTCCACAAAATGGGCTACCAGAGCCGGAATGTCTTCGCGGCGCTCCCGCAACGCTGGCAGCAGGATCGGAAACACATTCAGACGGTAGTAGAGGTCGCTGCGAAACTCGCCCCGCTTCACCATATCCGTCAGATCACGGTGTGTGGCGGCAACCAGCCGAACGTCCACCTTGTGGGTGCGAGTGCTACCCAGGCGCTCAAACTCCTGTTCCTGCAGTACGCGCAGCAGTTTGGGCTGTAATGCGGGCGGAATGTCTCCCACTTCATCCAGGAAGAGCGTGCCTTTGTCGGCCAGCTCGAAACGACCAATCTTCTGCGCTATCGCTCCGGTGAACGCGCCTTTCTCATGGCCAAAAAGCTCACTTTCCAGCAGATCCAGCGGAATAGCAGCGCAATTCAACCTTACGAAGGGACGTCCGCAGCGCGAGCTGATGTTGTGAATCGCGTGCGCGATCAGCTCCTTGCCGGTGCCTGTTTCTCCCTGGATAAGAACGGTGGAATCCGTAGGTGCCACACGTTCGACTTGTTCGAGCACCTCTTCCAGAGCAGGACTGTTGCCTATGACCTGCTCGAATCGGCGCTCATAAGAAAGTTGCTCACCACTCTCGACTCTTTGGAAAGCTCCCACAGAGGACCTCCTGGGTACGCGTGCGCACTGGTTAAGGGGTTCAACTGTCCAGAGCGGCTCGAACATTCTCGAGCAGGACTTCATCGTCGAACGGTTTTGCCATGAACTCTACTGCGCCCGCTCTCAACGCCTGCAGGCGCATTTTTGTGTCGCCGTGTGCCGTGATGAAGATGGTCGGAATCCTGCAGTGCTCAGCGTTGAGCTGGGCCTGCAATTCCAGACCGGACATTCCCGGCATGCGAATATCCGCGATCAGGCATGCAGTCTGGTGCTGTTGGCCGGACTTCAGGAACTCCTCCGCCGACGCAAACGCTCGCGACGGCAATCCAACCGCCTTCAGCAGGCCCTGCAATGCCCCGCGCATCAACTCATCGTCATCGACAATCGCGACCAATTTCGCCTTCGCCTGAGTAGCCATAGTTGCAAGGTAACGCTCCGGCAGGGACCGCGCAATTATGCTTTGGTATGAGGGCTCTAATACCGCGCTGCGTGCGTCATTCGTGCGCCTCGGCTTCGACAGGCAGGGTGAGGTGGAAGCTTGCGCCGCGCGGAGAGTTGTCGGCAGCCCACAAGCGGCCACCATGAGATTCAATGATGGAGCGGCTGATCCGAAGTCCCATGCCGGTCCCATGAGGTTTCGTGGTAAAGAACGCATTAAAGATTTGGTCCGCCTGCTGCGGAGGCAGGCCTACGCCGGTATCGCTGATCGACACCATGAGTTGCTCATTCTCCGCCCTCTGCGATTTGACGGCGAGTTCGCGCGTCCCGTCTCCATCTTTCATAGCATCGATGGCATTGATCATAAGGTTCATGAGCACCTGCTGCAATTGCACGCGATCTCCTGTGAGCTGGGGGATATCTTCCGCGAGCTCCGTTCGGACTGAGATGGAATATCGCGTTACCTCGCTGCGCATCAGGGCTACCATCTCTCGAATGATCTCGTTTATATCAACCAACTCCCATTGCGGAGTACCCTTCTTGAACAGCAGGCGGGTTCGGCTGACAATTTCCGCGGCACGGGTTGCGTCTTTGACCATTCTCGACGCCGCTTCGCGCGCCTCTTCCACATCGGGATGATCGCGGTTGAGCCAGCGCAAGCAGGTGTTGGCGTCGGTGATCGCCGCGGCAATCGGTTGATTCACTTCGTGCGCCAGGGAGGCCGTCAGCTCTCCCATGGTGGTGACACGGCTAACGTGCGCGAGGTCCGATTGCGCCTGACGCAAAGCCTCTTCGGCCTGCTTGCGCTCGGTGATGTCGGTAGAACTACCCACGAATTGCACCAGATTCCCGGACGCGTCCAAAACAGGATGTCCGACAGTGTGGAGGTGTCTTACCTTGCCATCTGGAAGAAGAAGTCGGAACTCAACTTCGTAATCCGATTTTTCACTTATTGCTTGATCGATTGCCTGTTGCCACTTGGCTCGATCGTCCGGATGAATGCGCTGTAGCCGTTTGTCCCAAGCCGGCATGCCCTCTTCTGGATCGAAGCCATATATGCGATACCATTCCTCGGATAGATGCAAGGCGCATCTTCCAGCTACCTCCCAGACCCAACTCCCCGTATGCGTGAGCTTCTGCGCCTCCGCTAAATAGGCCTCGCTCTGCCGCAGCTTCTCTTCAGCTCGCTTGCGCTCCGCAATCTCAAGGCTTAGGTCCTCATTGGCCCGAGTCAGCTCTGCTGTTCGCTGTGCGACTCTGACTTCAAGCTCGCTTCGTGCTCGGTTCACGCCCACCATTAGCAGCGCAAAAATCACAAACACAACATCATAAAGAACGCGAGACACGGCGCTGACTTCAGACCAATGGGTGTAACGGATAATCGAGGCGAGTGCCGCTGCCACAATGCCAGGCTTAGTGCCGCCGTACCAAAACGTAATCGCGATTGCGGATAGCGCAAATGCGGCAAACGGCTGAGGCAAATGAAAATATAGAAAAGTATGCGCCAGGCCCAGAGCCGCTGCGATCGATGCGAAGGCCAATCCATAGCGCAGAGCAGCAGAGGCTGCTGGCCGTGCAATCCATTTTCCTGTAACCCTATAAGTCATCGTCGAAAGTCCTTCTTGTGTCTCCGGGAAATTTCCCGAGAAGCGGTCGGGAATGAACGATGCCTGCGCGCCACGAGCTGAGGATCCCCGTTGCGCGAGAGCGGCGGACTGCTATTTCTTGCCAGCGGGAAGCTCAAGCTTCCCCGCCATTCTGACCAATTCTGCCAAGGAGTCAGCCTGCATCTTGTGCATCACGTGACCGCGATGGATCTTCACGGTGATTTCACTGGTCCCAAGGTCATAAGCGATTTGCTTATTGAGCATGCCCGAAACTACCAGTCCCATGACCTCGCGCTCGCGTGCGGTCAGCGACGCGTAGCGGTTTCGCAACTCGCCAAGCTCACTCTGTTGTTGGCGCGTCACACGGTCGCGGTCCAAAGCCTGGTGGATCGCATCCAACAAGTCCTGGTCCCGGAAGGGCTTGGTAAGGAACTCCACCGCGCCGGATTTCATGGCCTTCACCGACATCGGAATATCTCCATGCCCGGTGATGAAGATGACGGGAATCCGGATGCCCGCATCCGCCAACTCGCGCTGAAAGTCCAGGCCGTTGACGCCAGGAAGTCTCACGTCCAGAACCAGGCAACTTGGCCCGTCCGGACGCTTGCTGCGCAAGAACTCTTGCGGCGTCCCGAAGGTCTCGGAACGCAAGCCAACCGATTTCAGCATGCCCTGGATCGCCGTCCGCACCAAGTCATCGTCGTCAATCACGAACACCGTGGGAACGGCTGCCGACGTCATTCACGCGCCTCGACTTTGAGTAGGTAAAGCGATGTAAAAGCTCGCCCCACGCTGAGAGTTGTCGGCAGCCCACAAGCGGCCGCCATGCGACTCCACGATGGAGCGGCTGATCCGAAGTCCCATGCCGGTGCCCTGAAGTTTGGTGGTAAAGAAGGCATTAAAGATTTGGTCCGCCTGCTGCGGGGGCAGCCCGACACCGGTATCGCTGACCGAGATCAACAGCTGACGGTCTTCCGCTCTCTGCGACTTGATCGCGAGTTCGCGCGTCCCATCTACATCTTTCATCGCATCGATGCCGTTGGTCATGAGGTTCATCAGCACCTGCTGCAATTGCACGCGATCTCCCATGACTTGCGGAAGATCTGCCAGTTCCGTCTGGACTGATATGGAGTACCGCGTTGCCTCGCTGCGCAAGAGGACGATCATCTCTCGAATGACTTCGTTTATATCAACCAACTCCCATTGCGGAGTACCCTTCTTGAAGAGCAGGCGGGTTCGGCTGATGATTTCCCCAGCACGGGTTGCATCTTTGACGATTCTCGATGCAGCATGGCGGGCCTCTTCCACATCGGGATGATCGCGCGTAAGCCAGCGCAAGCAAGTGTTGGCGTCGGTGACGGCCGCGGCAATCGGCTGATTCACTTCGTGCGCCAGGGAGGCAGTCAACTCTCCCATGGTGGTCACCCGGTTGCCATGTGCGAGATCCGCCTGCGCTTGGCGCAAAGCCTCTTCGGCCTGCTTTGCTACGGTGACGTCCATCACCGCTCCAACAAACTCGACGCTGCCCGATTCATCGCTTAAGGCATGAGCCACAACGTGGACATGTTTGACGGAACCATCCGGCATCAGCAAGCGATATTCATGTTCAAAATTCTTTCCATCCTGCGACGCGCGCTCGATGGTCTGTTTCACGAGGGCCGCGTCTTCCGGATGAACCCGTTGGAGAAGAAGTTCCACAGTCGGTTTCGTTGTTCGGTCGTATTGGAAGATTCGAAAGGTTTCCTCTGACCAGATGATCTCGCCGGTGGAAACCCTCCAGCCGAAGCTCCCGGTATGACTGAGCCCTTGAGCTTCAGCCAAGTACGCCTCGCTTCGCTGCAGCTTCTTTTCCTGCAGTTCCAAGGTCTGGACAGCGAATCGCCTATCCACCCAGGACGTCAGCAGAGCCAGCCCGAGGACGATAAAGGTGACGGCGGCAATTCCGGCGGTGCCAAGTGTGGAGATGCCTACGGCGTGAGACAGGTCCGCTGGCATGCCGGTGGGCGTGAAACTGGCGGCGGCCATGCCGGTGTAATGCATGACGGGGATCGCAGCACCCATCACGACAGCGCCGGCTAACTTTTCCCGGCCGATCCCATTTTTCTCATCTCGGAAGTGAAAGGTAATCCAAAGCGCGGCGAGAGAAATCAGAACCGCGAACACGACGGACAGGACGACGAGAAAGGAATTAAACTGGCATATAGCCGGTAAACGCATGGCGGCCATGCCGATGTAATGCATACTCGCAATACCCGCACCCATCAGGACACTTCCGGCGACCGCTCGGGACACACCCATTTTCGGTCGGCTCACCACGTACAGCGCAATGACCGACGCGAGAATGGCCGCAAGCAGTGACAGTAGAACGGTCGGCCAATGGTAGGCCACGGGAATCGGTAGGATGAACGCCAGCATCCCAATGTAGTGCATGGACCAAATGCCAGTCCCCATCGCACCGGCCCCGCCCAGCAGCCAAACCGCGCGAGTCCAACCGCCCGCGGCCGTTACGCGACTTGCGAGATCTAGAGCAGCGTACGACGCAAACATGGCGATCAAAACCGAGAGCGCCACGAGTGCGTAGTTGTACGAGCCAATCAAGTTCACGGCAGCCATGTGACTCCATCCGGTTGCCACGCGGAACAGTCGCCCCGCGCTTCAATTAAAGGTTAACTGTCTCCCTGGCACGATACTTCCTCTGTTCGCCGTCCGTAACGACCGGAGAGCCCGCGGCTTCAAACCTCTCAATGGTCTCTCGAATCGGATCCTCATAGAAAGGAGCGAGGTTAGGAGATCCTCGCTGTCGCCTTTTGCGAGTCGCTTGATGAGATCCAGAGGTCTTGGGATACTGCCAGTTGGCTCGGTGGGTATGGTAGTTGATGTAGGCGTAGCCATACTTACCACCTTTCTCAGGTAATCGAGAACATGATACCGCAGTAGCGGCAGCGCGACTTCTTTTGGCTAAAAGCTGAACTGTTCTGGCGGCGGTTGCGAAGCCCAGGATTTCGGCAGACCGAAATTCGGCTTTCTAGTAGCAGGATTGCCGCCTCGCACAGCCGATTCGAAGCTTTCAGATCAGAGGTGTCGGGTAAGCCCTCGGAAATCCTTCACACTCAACAGACCAGCTACGCGGTTAGCAGATACTGCACAGCGAAGGTAAGCTTTTCCGTGCTCACGCAACCATCTACATGACGCTGCTGGAGCACGGAGCGCACCACTAGTACCACGCATGCCCCGATTGACAGCTCTGTCCAAATCCCGACGCCTCGCCATCCGCCGAATCCCGAGATGTGCTCCCGGCGCCGTTCTCACATCAACACTCAAGTTTCCAGCCCGTCTCAGCAGAATCTCCGATGCGCGCGCAAACGCAAGCGGCTCAGTGGCTTCAAGGTGAGTTCGACAGTTTCGACACGACGGGTCTCCCGTTTACCCCGTTGGTTAATTTCAATCACAACTTTGGCATTTGGGGTGCCTCTCTCCAGTTGTCGAAAGTCAAAAGAAGATTCTTCGGAGGATGGCTATGGCACCGGTGATCAAGTTCTATATTCCCCCAAGCTTTCACAAGCTTGTGAAGTGGATCCCGCCGGCCCGACGGGGCAAGGTCCTTGAGTTTCCAGCTGAGATACGAAAATCGGCATAACGGGATGTTGATATCGAGCGGCGATACCCGCACCCAGCGCAAGCCGGTTGTCGAAGGTAAGATAATCGCGACCCGAATCGGAGAGAGGCCATGCGGCACGCGCATCACAGACGCTGAGCAACTGCCTCCAGCGCCAGGTTCCACTCTCGCCAACCACCCCGCTGAATAACGGCTGACGCTCCACCGGCTCCTGAAGAATTGGCAGTTACAGAAAAGCTGATCAAGCAGCGGTGCACTGTCCAAGCGCCGCGTTTAGTTGACGCCGGGCGTTCCCTTCCAATCGATAATGTCAACCAGGTTCCAAGGGTTCCCAATAAGATTCATTTGCAAGTCGCCGTGCTTATCGATCACGAACTCGGCTGCAGGGTACAAGACGCCCGTGCTCTTGCTTTTGTCCGTGTCGTTCAAGTCAAATTCTCCAGCCGTCAAATTGTAGGCGGTAGATCGGGTGTCCCAGTACACCTCACCGAATCTGAGGAGGCGGTTGGTGACAAAGCGAATCTTCCGTCCAGTTGGGGTTGGAATCATTCGGATGTAACTGCAGTCATACCCCAGAGTGCCGGTGACCTCGATGTGACCCGCCGCTTTCATCTTGCTGAGCGCGTTGACTAGCCCCTGATTCTGGCCTTTCTCGAATGCCTGCACCAGTATCTGCTTGTCTGCGGGAGTAGAGTAATCATAAATGTTCAGCGTGATGCCGAATTGAGATCCCATCTGGGTGCTTGTACCCATCGCAGTGGCTCAATCGTCTCGGGCTTGTTAGCGGAAAAACTGAGAGTGCTTCCTACGATGAGCAGACCTGTAATCAGCAAACTGGTAATCAGCAAACTGGCGAGGGCAAGGTTGTGACTTTTTGGGGCGGCGTTCTTAGTTTGCAACATTTCTCTTCCTCCTTTAAGCTGCATCGAAAATAATCTCGTCAACCGATGGGCCAACCGAAAAGAATCGGCCCGGCCACGTGAACCACTCGGCTATAAAAGACGTGGCCGGACTGCGTCAACCAAATCGACCCTATGGCCTGTGCTTCGGGGTCTTGGCATCTAGGGTCGAGATCAATTGTTCGGCTGCTGGGGGCACGGCGACAGCTCCGGACAGGACAATACTTCTCGCGGGAATCTTCCTGCCGTACACACGGCGGTTGTCGCCATTGTCCGGGCGGATCGTGGAGCCCTCGAGGGAAATTCCGGCAAACAAGCCACGCGCCCTTGAGTAGCTCAAAATTTCAGCTCGCAGAGTCACGTCCGTATCGGCTGATGCATCACGGCCGACCGGGCCCGCGGCCACGGAAGCATCCGCTCCCAGCTTGACCTTGCTGCTAAGGATTCCACTCGCGCCGCTTTCATTCATCACGAGCAGCACAAAATCCGTGGCTTGTCCACCTATCTGAAAGCCGAAGCTTCCACCCTCGAGGGCCATCATCGTGGGAGCACCCCAAGGTCCCTTGAAGTTTTCACCCTTGCGGCACGACATAGCACCCCGCCCGTAGCTTCCGCCAACGATGAATGCAGCTTTCAAGACGGAGGGAAAGACAACGACGCAATCTGCCTTGTCCAGCAAGTCCTGCGGAATGTCGTCAGGGACATCGAGAATCCCTTTCAAGACCGTGCCACAATTTCTCAATCGGTCGTCATCTTTGGTTTGGTCCGATGCGCTCGCCACCTCAGCAAAGAATGGTAGAACTGCTAATAGAATGCTGCTCAGACAGGGCAACAACTTTCGCATGTGATTTCCTCCAGTAGTTTTTTGAAATTCTGCGAGCGTTACGTTTTTGTGGTCCCCGGGGGACAGCGCCAACATCTTCTGCACTTCCTTATCGAGCTTTAAGTTTGTTTCGATCAGCCAGCATTCTTGGCTGACAGCGAGTGTCTTTCGGCGGCCGCAGCTTTGGCCGCATTTTGTTCGGCTTTCGACGGCAAAATCTGCATGCCGGAATTTTGTCCCTGGATCCAGATGAGGCTTAGAAAATCAGCCTTGCCGTACTTGTTGAAGGCGACATCGCTTTGGGGATGAGGATTATCTGAGGAGGTGACTACGTACTCTACGTAGACGGAGCCGGCAGTGTCTTCGATCAACAAAAGGTTGTCGTCCACGTTCGGCTGAGTAATCGTGTAACTACCTGCAGGCATTTTCGCATTCCCCGCATAAAACGCGAATGGTGCATCAAACGTCACCTTATTGGAGATCTGCGCCATCGTAGGGATTGCACACAGGACTGATAACAAGCCCATGAGTGCAATCAATTTCTTTGAGGTATTCATTCTGCCTTCTCCTAATGTTTTCGCTCGTGTCTGGGCTGGCTTGCCATTCGGACACGCCGCGCCCTTAATCAAGCACATGCATTAGGCATGCCAAAGTTGAGTGGAGCAGGAGATCGTCGCAAGTGATTGAACTTAGGAAGGAACAGAACGGCTAGGATTGCAATTCTGAGGTCCCGACCGATAACCTTGCGTCAATCTTTCGACACCTGTCGTCCAGTGGTTAGTGACTCTCTTCCGGCGCGGTGGCTCTCCAGGTCCTCAAGCAAGTGTTTGATCCGAATGCCGCTAGCCATGAACTCCGCTCCTTCGGCTTTCAGCAGAGCGAGAGCACTTTCCCCACCGCTATCGATTCTCGTCACGCCCCTGAGGTCAACCACAAACTTGCGTTTCGGGTGAGCATGGCGCATGTCTTCCCAGTGGGAGCTCAAGTCCGCAATCCAAGGTTCAGTAAGCCGTCCCTCGAGAATAAGCTTTTGCTCAGTTGGAGTGTCGATCTTCGTGATCCTTAGCATCGCGCCCTCTCTTCGCAGCTTCCACAAGCGGCCCGGGTCCTGAAGCCCGGCCAGCAACGTAAACACTTAGCCTGACATTCGCTCACGTTGACAGCAGCTCGGGCGAGCGAATGCCAGGCCAATACACTTAGTTGCCAGATCCGGTAGTCTCGGAATCGGACGTTGGTTGTTGGTTGGCTACGATAGTCTGTTGCGTATCCTGAGCTAGTTGCTTCTCCTGTTGCCCGGAATACACGAACTCATGACCGGTATCGCGCCCGGGATAAAACCACTTCAAGAGGGCATCCGGTTTTCCGCCACCCTGCTCGGCCAACGTAATCGCAGTATCTCCGGTGGGGTCCTGACGCTCCGTTGCAACTGTCTGAAGCGTTGCATAGAGGTGAGTCTGGTCCGAATTAAAGATCTGCACAACGTTTGGGTCAGAATTACTATCGAGCAGCTTGAAAGAGTAGGTCCCGGCGGGCAAAATCTGTCCCGGGATCTGGATTGGCTGACTAAACGTAATGGTGGTAGCCTGATTTGACTCGTCAGCATGAGCAGCGAGTTCAAAAAAGAGAGTAAAAGCAATGATCATTCCAACGGCAATGTAACGTTTGCTAATCTTCATTTTGGTTCATCTCCTTGAATAATTTTTAACTTCACCTTAGAAAAGGAACTTCACGAACGCTTTTCCCGCCTTGCCAGTTTCTTTCGCTGAGACCTTCGCGGCTTTGTAAGAGTCCTTGCCTACGACCTTAGCGGAATGGCCGACAACATCGGCTCCGAATGACGGGGCCGCCATACATAGAGAAAGAACAGCCAGAGCAAAAAGCTTTTTCATATTTCCTCCTTGGTTTTTCTTGCTGTGCGTGCGTACTTCTTCCCAGCGAGGAGCGAAGTCCTAGAACTAAGTTTCAGTAAGCTACGCATCAGCATCGTGCCTTTCTTTTCATACTTTGGATAAGGCACGGCAGATGCCAAAAAACAGAGCGGTATAGATTTAGTGAAAAGGAGTTTTATTCTGAGGAACTTAAGTCGAATGGCGAGCCCTGCGCAGTCGAACTATCGGAACTGTCGGAAGTGTCGGCGCCAGCTCCGACGCGTCCCGACACTGTGCTCGGGTTGACACCCAGCTTCTTCATCCGTGTGATGAACGTAGTCCGTTTGAGTCAGAGCGGATAAGTTAAAGGGCGTAGCAGGGCTACCGCTGGAGAACTTAGCGTAGAGGCTTGATTCTTGTTAACGGCTAAATGGCAAGGATGACGGGGTGAAGAGCACCGTCAAGCATTTCACCACACGT
>Ga0209157_1004026_pt1 | contig 11101 bp, 8 predicted proteins | sample GraSoiAngelo_135_FD_185892 | JGI IMG/M metagenome (GOLD analysis project Ga0209157, IMG submission 185892) | Grasslands soil microbial communities from the Angelo Coastal Reserve, California, USA - 14_0929_05_40cm (SPAdes) (version 2) | ecosystem: Environmental > Terrestrial > Soil > Grasslands ... | reverse complement strand
GGCGCGGCGACCTTCTTGCGCCAATGCCGACACAAGGCACGCCGCAAGGCCAGCCGCATGCGGCGAGGCCATGCTGGTCCCGCCCTTGATCTCGTTGCCGGTATCCCAGCGCGGGACGCTCGAGAATGCGACCCCAGGGGTGACGACATCAGGTTTGGCGAGCTCCCCGCCGCGCGAGCTGAACCACGCCAGCACATCCCGCACGGGCGGCACGCCCTGCTGGGGGGGGCGCTGGAAGGCCCCCGGGTAGGCCGCGCCGACCGACAGCGCCAAGTCGGCCGAGCCGGGGAAGCCGAGAGTCGAGAGGCCCGGCCCGTCGTTGCCCGCGCTGATCGCAAACACGGCTTCGGGATGAGCGAGCAGGAACGCGTCCACGATCGAGTCGATGACCGCGCGTCCCTCATGCTCGTTGCCGACGCCAAAGCTCATGTTCAGGACGAGGGGCATGTTGCGCGCCGCCGCGTAGCGCGCCGCGTAGTCGATCGCGCGCATCATGCTGCCGTGGACCGTGACGCCGCCGCGCGCGTTGTTGGCGATCTTGAGACCGATGATCTGTGCGCCCGGCGCGACGCCGTTGAATCCTGCCACATCGAAGAGGTTGTTGCCGGCCGCGATGCCCGCCACGTGCGTGCCGTGCCCCGAGGTGTCGAAGAAGAGATCGAGGATGGGCGCGCTGTCGGGGGGGGCGGTTTCGCTGAAGTTGGCCACGATCGTGAGCGGCTTCGTGCCCAGCGCGATCGTCTCGTGGCCTCCCCCCTGGCGGTAGTCATGGAGCGGCATTTCGTCTTCGAACGAGCCGTCGAGGTTCGTGTCGAGGAAGGCCGCCCAGCCGTTGGAGGCCTTGACGACCACGACCGGGAATTTGTCCGTGTTGCGGCCATTGCCGTTGACGTCCCCCGCGGGCGGCCGGCCGAGCGGCAGCTCGCGGAACACGCCGCGATACCAGGTGGTCGCGGTTGTCAGGCGCCCGATGCGGGCCGCGCCTTTCATCTCCTGGTCGGTCGGCGCGGGAAACGCCGTCAGCCGGACGCGCCCTTCCCCCGAGAAATCTCGTAGCTCGACGATCTTGGGGGCGCCGGTACTGGTGGCGATCAGTCCCGGGACGCCCGGATCGATGCCGCTGTCGAGAATCGCGATGAGCACGCCGCGGCCGTCGTAGGTCGGATGCAACGCGCGAAACAGGTCTACGCCGGTGCTCTTGAGCGGCATGAGCCCGAGCATGTAGGCGACCGCCGGATCGACCGCCGGCCGCGCCGTGGACGCTCGACTGCCGTCCGCCGGCTGAGAGGGGGGGGCTGCGGGGGCTGCGGGGGCTGCCGTGACCGGCTGGGACGGCTTCGGCTGGGTTGGTTTCGTCATGCCCTTGCTCGTCGCACAGGCTGCAAGGGCGAACAACAGGATGGCAGCAGGCTTCACGAGAGGCTCGGCAGTGCAAAGGCCCCGAGGTGCGGGCCGGTGAATTCGCTGGACACCTCGAGGAGAAACGCGAGCGCATCGCGCGTTCCTTCGGGTGTGAGAATCGCATCGAAAAATCCGCGCGCGCCGGCGAATTTGGCGTCGAGCTGATGCTCGTAATCGGCGCGCATGGCGTCGACCGCGGCGGCGTTGTCGGGCTGGGCCGCGTCGGCGCCGTATACCGCCTGGATGGCGGACTCCCCCTCCATCACACCCATGCGCCCGGTCGGCCATGAGACGATGAAGTCGGGGTCGAACCCTTGTCCCGCCATCGCATAGTAGCCGGCTCCGGACGCGTGGTTGACGGTGAGCACCAACTTCGGGACCGTCGCCGTGGCCATGGATTCGACGAAGCGCGCGCCCGCGCGAATGATACCCGTGTGCTCCGCCTCGGTCCCGACCATGAATCCGGAAACATCTTGAATGAACAGTAGCGGGACCCGCTCCCGGTCGGCGTTTTCGATGAAATAGGCCACCTTCTCGGCACTCTCCGTGTAGATGATGCCGCCGATCCGCGGCGCTTCGCTCTTCCGTTTTCCCTTGATCACGCCGCGCGAGTTCGCGATCACCGCCACCTGTCGCCCTTCAATGGCGCCATGCCCGCAGATCATTTCGGGCGCGACGTCCGGCTGGAACTCGTCGAGCCGCCCCGCATCGAGCAAGCACTCGAACAACGACCGCACGTCGTAACTCATGCGGTGATCGACGGGAATCAAGTCGTAGAGCTCCTTGGTGTCGCGTTTCGGCGCGGGATGCGTGCGACGCGGTGATGCAACGTGCGGCAGCCGGCCCACGTATTCACGAATCCGGGCAAGACACTCTGTGTCGTTCTTGGCGCGATAGTGTGCTACCGCGCTGACGGCGGTGTGTGTCGTCGCCCCGCCCAATGTTTCCGCGTCCACGACCTGCCCGGTCGCTCCTTTGACCAGATTGGGTCCGCCCAAGCCCATGAAGGACGTGCCTTCCACCATGAAGATCACATCGGACAGCGCGGGCAAATACGCGCCGCCCGCGATGCACGGACCCATGACGGCCGCAATCTGCGGGACTTTGAGATAGCGCCGCATGATCGAGTTGTAATAGAAGATGCGTGCCGCCCCGTACTGTCCGGGAAAGACCCCGCCCTGATAGGGAAGGTTTACACCCGCTGAATCGACCAGGTAGACGATCGGGATGCGCTGGCGCATCGCGATCTCCTGCGCGCGCAGAATCTTCTTGATCGTTTCCGGCCACCACGAGCCCGCTTTGACCGTGGCATCGTTGGCCACGACGACGACCGGCCGTCCGCCGACTCGACCAAGCCCCGTGACGACTCCGGCTGCCGGTGCCTGGCCGTCGTACTGGTCATAGGCAACGAGCAGTCCGACCTCGAGCCAGAGGCCGTCCTTATCGAGCAATCCCGCCACGCGCTCGCGGGCCGTCAACTTCCCCTGCTCGTGCTGGCGCTTGATGCGCTCCGCCCCGCCGCCTTGCTCGAGGCGGGCGCGGAGCTGCTGGTACTCGTCGCTGAGCGTCTTGAGGCGACTCACGAACGGCCGTGCGTCGTGCGTGGTGCGTCGTGCGTGGGATTACGCCGCCACATGTTCCGCAGCCCATTCCTGGATGTACTTGATGAGATCGGCCGTCGGTGTGCCGGGTCCGAACAGCTTCCCCGTGCCCTGCGCTTCAAGCGCGGTCATGTCCTCGGGGGGAATAATGCCACCGCCGGTCAACAGCACATCCTGCCGGCCGGCGGCGTCGAGCAGTTTGCGGACGCGCGGGAACAGCGTCATGTGCGCGCCCGACAGGATCGACAGGCCGACGACGTCGACGTCCTCCTGGATCGCCGCTTGCGCGATCATCTCGGGGGTCTGATGTAGACCGGTGTAGATCACTTCCATCCCGGAGTCACGGAGCGCCGCGGCGACGACTTTCGCACCGCGATCATGCCCGTCGAGGCCCGGCTTCGCGACGAGAATGCGAATCGGCCGCGTGCGCTTCGCCATCAAGCGCGGAAGCGCAGCAGCGCCGCGAGGCCGTCCACGACACGCCGAGCCTTGTCGTCGTAGAGGACATCCACCTGCGCGCGCTGACTCAGCGCTTCTTCGACCGCCTCATCGATTCGCGGGTCATCGTCCTGCCCGTCCGCGAGCAAGGTGCGGACTTGCCCGCGGCTCAGTGCTTTCAGGGTTGCCTCCACGCCATTGACCGCCCAGCCGCGCGGCACGCCATCCTGCACCGCCTCCGCGTGGGCGCGCTCCCAGGCGCGCTCGCGCTCTTCGCGCAGCACGAGCGTCGCATCGCGGACCTCGGCCGGGGTCGCCTGCCGGGGGCTGAGCTTCACGACGCCGAACACGAGATCGTGCACATACGTGTGAAGGTGGGGGATAACCGCTCCAGCGTCCACACCGACGCTGCCCAACACGATGCCGCTGAGCGGCTTCTCACGGTTGATTTGGAAAATGCGATCGGCGATCTGGGCGTACAGCCGCTGCTTCTCGGTGCGGATGCGGTTGTGGTAGTTGAACTCACCGGCGCTGCCCGATGGCGTCCCACCACGCGCCATCACCTGGCGTTGGTTACCCCCGTGAAATTTCCCGGCGCGTGAGGACTCGATCCCGGGCAGGCCCGGGCGTTCCACGCAATCGTACGCCGTCACCTCGAAGAACCGGGCGGCGGTGCGGTCATAGACGACGGTGAGGATGGTGCCGAACTCTTCTTCGAGGCCGAGCAACTCACGGATCAGTGGTTGGTGATCGACCGCGAGCCGGGAGCGATGGACGTGTGGTAACGGCAATGCCTCGAACAGCCCCAGCTCGCGCGAGGAGAAGATCGCAATCGCGCGCGAGCGGGGCAGATGGTTCGGCTCCTCGAGGAAGTCGAGCACCTGGCGCAGGTTGGCCGCGATCGCCTCGCGGTCTTCGTGCGAGAGCGGCTGCCGTGCCAACGTCAGTTCCCGCTCGCGCACGCGGTTTTTCATCTTGATGAGGTATTTCCCGCGCGTGCGATCGCGCGGCTCGAGCTTCAGGTAGCAGGTGACGACCCAGTCCCGGACGGGCGCGATCGATGCGAGCCGCGCAATCGCGGCACGGGCATCCTGTTCGGTAATGGCCTCGGGTATGGCGCTCATGTCCTAAAAGAACACGGGTTCTCGGTATGCTCCCCAGACACGTTCCAGGGCGTGTCGGATCTCGTAGAGCGTCGCGTACGCGCGCGCGCAGTCGAGCATCGGTCCGATGACGTTTTGATCGGCCTCCGCGGCCTGGCGCAGCGCCTCGAGCCGCCGTTCCACGAGCGCGTTCTCCCGCTCGGCCCGCACGCGCGCCAGCCGTCGCCGCTGTTCCTGCTCGGCGTCATTGGAGACCTTGAGGATCTCCACGGGATGGTCGTCGTCGGACAGGAATTCGTTCACCCCGACGATGATCTTGTCGCCCGCTTCCACCTGGCGCTGGAAGGTGGCGGCCGATTGGGCGATCTGCCGCTGGAACCAGCCGGTCTCGATCCCCCGCACGACGCCGCCGATCGAAGTAATCTCGGCAAACAGCGCTTCCGCCTCTCGCTCGAGCTGATCCGTCAGGGCCTCGACGTAATACGAGCCGCCCAACGGGTCGATCACCTTCGCGACGCCCGTTTCGTGCGCCAGGATCTGTTGTGTCCTGAGCGCGACCTGTACCGACTGCTCGGTGGGGAGCGCCAGCGTCTCGTCGAGGGAGTTCGTGTGCAGCGACTGCGTTCCGCCGAGGACGGCGGCCAGCGCCTGGTAGGCGACGCGCACGATGTTGTTCAGCGGTTGCTGCGCCGTGAGCGTGACACCGGCGGTCTGGCTGTGAAACCGCATCATCCAGGAACGCGCCTGCTTGGCCTTGTACCGCTCCCGCATGTGGCGCGCCCAGATGCGACGCGCGGCCCGCAGCTTGGCGATCTCCTCGAAGAAGTCGTTGTGAATGTCCCAGAAGAAGGAAAGGCGCGCCGCAAAACTGTCGATATCGAGGCCGCGGGCGATCCCCCGCTCGACGTAGGTGAAGCCATTGGCGAGCGTGAACGCGAGCTCCTGGGCGGCGGTGGCGCCGGCTTCGCGGATGTGGTAGCCCGAAATCGAGATCGTATTCCAAAGTGGGGTGTGTTTGGCGCCCCATTCGAACATGTCCACGATCACTTTCAGCGCCGGCTCGACCGGATAGACCCAGGCATGTTGGGCCATGTACTCCTTCAGAATGTCGTTTTGCACCGTGCCGCGCAGTTTCGCGATCGGCACGCCCTGCTTCTCGGCGGCGGCGACGTAGAAGCAAAACAGGATCGCCGCCGGGCCGTTGATCGTCATCGACGTCGAGACTTGATCGAGCGGAATCCCGTCGAACAGCGTCTCCATGTCGGCAAGCGAGGAGATCGCTACGCCGCACTTCCCAACCTCCCCCTCCGCGCGCGGATGGTCGGAGTCGTAGCCCATCAGCGTCGGAAAGTCGAACGCGACGGAGAGGCCGGTCTGACCGTGCTCGAGCAGGAATTTGTAGCGCCGGTTGGTGTCCGATGCGCTGCCGAATCCCGCAAACTGCCGCATCGTCCAGAGCTTGCCACGGTACATCGTGGGATGAATGCCGCGCGTGAACGGATACTCCCCCGGCCGGCCCAGCTCGCGCTCGGCGTCGAACCCGTTCAGGTCCGCGGGCGTGTACACTGGCTTTTTCTGGATGGTCATTCCCCGTTCCTCACCTGGTCCAGGACCTCCGCGGCGACTTCGTATGGCGTCCGCGTTCCGGCGGCCACGTCATCGAGGCGCCTGGCCAGCAGATCTTCGGCCTGCGTCTGGTCCCATACCCATTGGCGGATAGCCCGGTTGACGACCGCCCGGGTGCGGGCGGCGAGGCGGCGTCTTCGCCGCTCGACCAGTTTCCCCGTGCGCTCGAGATACTCATGATGCTGGTCGAGTGCGGTCACGAGATCGGCGATCCCCTCTCCCTTCGAGGCGACCGTCGTGAGGACCGGGGGCTCCCAATCGTTGGAATGTTGGACGGTTGGAAGGTTTTTCCGTCCAACATTCCCACCTTCCGACCTTCCGTGGTGTGGCCGCACATGCGCGAACGCGTTCCCCCGCCGAATTCCCAGCATCACTTCTACTTCCTGCTTGAGCTTATCCGCCCCCGGCCGGTCGCTCTTATTGATCACATACAGCTCGGCAATTTCCATGACGCCTGCCTTGAGGGTCTGGATGCCATCGCCCGACTCTGGCACGAGGACCAGCACCGTCGTTTCGGCCGTCGCGGCGACGTCGAGCTCGGTCTGGCCGACCCCGACGGTCTCGATGAGGATGCGATCGAATCCGAACGCTTCCAGCACATCGGCGACCTCTTCGGTTGTGGTCGCGAGACCCCCCTGCGCGCCGCGCGTGGCCATGGAGCGAATGAAGACGCCCGGGTCGAGACTCACCGACTCCATGCGAATGCGGTCGCCGAGGAGCGCGCCGCCGGTAAAGGGACTGGTGGGATCGACGGCGATCACGGCGACCTTGCGCCCGCGCTCCCGGTATGCACGCACCAGTTGTTCGGTGAGGGTGCTCTTGCCGGCGCCGGGCGGGCCGGTGACGCCGATGCGTTGTGTGCCGCTCTTTCCGATGCGCTTGTGGATTTCCGACAACACGCGCTCGAACCCCTCGCGCTGGTTCTCGACCAGGCTGATAGCGCGGGCGAGTGCCGCGGTGTCGCCGCGCGTCAATCCTTCGAGCACCGCATCGAGTCGCATACGGTCTAAGGATAACGGCGGTGTGGCGGTCAGAGGAGGGTTCCGCGCAGAATGATGCTCGCGACCGTGAAGTAGATGACCAACCCAGTGACGTCCACGAGCGTCGCCACGAACGGCGCGGATGCGCTGGCGGGGTCGAAGCTCAGTCTCCGCAACACGAACGGCAACAGCGAACCGGCGATGGTCCCGAACGTCACGACCCCGATCAGACTGCCGAACACCGTCAGCGCGACCAGCAAGTAATGCGCGCCGTAAATCCCAGTAATGGCGTGCCACAGCGTGATACGAAGGAAGCCGATCGCGCCGAGCACCATTCCGAGCACGAGCCCGGTCGCCAGCTCGCGCCGGATGACGCGCCACCAGTCGCGCAGCTGCACCTCGCCCAGCGCCATCGCGCGGATCACGAGCGTCGATGCTTGTGAACCGGAGTTGCCGCCGCTCGAAATGATGAGCGGGACGAAAAGCGCCAGGATCACCGCCTTGGCGATTTCCTCTTCGAAGAACGCCATCGCCGTCGCGGTCAGCATCTCGCCGAGAAACAGCGCGGCCAGCCAGCCGGCGCGCTTCCGGACCATGCGGCCAAACGCGACCTTCAGGTACGGCGCGTCGAGCGCCTCCATGCCGCCGAATTTCAGGATGTCTTCGGTCGTTTCCGCTTCGACGACGTCGACCACGTCGTCGAATGTGATCCGACCCAGGAGCTTTCCCGCCTCGTCCACGACGGGCACCGCGGCCACGTTGTAGCGCGCCATGAGCCGCGCGACTTCTTCTTGATCCTGCTGCGGCTGCACCTGCACGATCGGCTGCTCCATGACGTCCCGCACGAGCTTCGTGGGCGCTGAGACGATGAGACGCGCGATCGGAACGATGCCGTGCAACGTGCCCTGGCCATCCACCGAGTAGACCTGATAAAGCTGACTCTCGTCCTCATCACTCTGACGCCGGATCGCCTCCATCGCCTCGGCCACGGTCGCGTCTTCGCGGACGCTGACCACGTTCGCGGTCATCAAGCCGCCCGCGGAATCCTCCGGGTACTTGAGCAGCCGTTCGACGTCGGCGCGATCGGTGATCTCTTCCAGCACGGCCTCGCGCTCACCTGCGGGCAGCTCCGCCACCAGATCGGCCGCGTCGTCGCTCGGCAGCTCCTCGACCAGCTCGGCCGCGTACTCAGGGCCGACGGCCAGGAGGATGTCCTCGGGATGCTCGGCGGCTTCCATCTCGGCGAGCGCGCTCGAAGCGAGCTCGGTCGGCAATTCCGAGATCACGCGGACGCGGTGTGGCTCGTCCAAGGCAGCGAGGATATCGGCGAGATCCGAGGGATGGCAGTTCTTGGCGCGTGCGAGAAACGGGCGCAGATCGTCCTGCTCGGCGAGCTCCTTCATCTCGTCGAGTCTGAGCTCCGGGGCTTCGGACGTAGTCACGTTGCGCTTCCGCCCAGAGCGATCGTCCGGACCGGGCCGGGACGGACGGCGACACGTTCGACACGCGTCGCGCTGGCGGCGAGAATGTCGAACTCCAACCCCTTCAGCGTGAACCGCTCACCGGCGCGCGGGATGCGGCCCAGCGCTTGAATGAGCAAGCCGCCAACCGACTGCGCGCCACCGGTTCCCGGGGTCACCAGCGGAATGCCAAGCTTCTCGGCAAGCTCCGTCGTGGGAGCATTGCCCTCCACCTCCACCACGCGCGTGACGTCAGGAGCGGAGGTGGTAGGTTCGAACAGCTCGCTCACGAGGTCGTTGAGCAGATCCTCGAATGTGACGAGTCCCGCCGTGCCGCCAAACTCATCCAGGACGACGGCGAGGTGCTGGCCCCCGCGCTGCATCTCCAGCATCAAGTCGCCGGCGCGCATCGGTCCCGGCACGGTGAGGGGCGGTCGCACGAGAATTGGGTCCTCCGGCTGGCGCCCCAGCAGATCGAGCGTGTGGGCCACGCCGACGACTTCGTCGAGCGAGCCTCGGTAGACCGGGTAGCGACTGTATCCTGACTGTTGGAGCACGTGGCCCGCTTCCGCGGTCAGGATGCCTTCCGGGAACGCGACGATCGCTGTTCGCGGGGTCATCAGCTCGCGGACCGGCCGATCGGAGAACGCCAGGACGCCGGAGACGACCGCCATTTCGTCGGTGGCCGCCAGTGCTTCCGTGCCCCCGGTCGACAGCAGTGCCTCGAGTGTCGTGCGCGTGGAACGCTCGCGGCGCGGAATGAAGAGTGACAGCACCACGCCCAGGCGGTCCATCCAGGGCACGGCGCGTGCGACGAGAGCCTCGGCCCAGCGCCGCCCGACGACCCGCGGCACGAGGTAGGACGCGCTGATGAATAGCGGCACCCCGACCATGACCGTGAAGATTCCCAGGAAGGTCGGCGTCGTCGCCGCGAGCAACGCGGGCGTGGCGCCCGCCGCGAGGAGTACGCCAAGGGTGGTGAGCATGTTCGCCGCCGCAATCGTGCGCCCGGGGTTTTGAAGCACGCCGGCCGTTGCGGCCGAGCCACGCAATTTGTACGCCACCCAGCGCGTCAGCTCGTGCTGGCTGACGGTCGCGGCCGCGACGCCGATGGCCGCCGCGACACCGCCGACCAGCAACCCGACGAGCAGCACGACGAGCGCGACGGTCATCGTTTCTCGAAGGACACCTGGGTCACCCGGCGTTGCTCCACCCGCTCCACCACCACGCGATAGCCGTCGAGGGTCAGCTCGTCCCCCGGTTGTGGGACGCGCCCCAGGACCGAATACACGAGCCCGCCGACCGTCGAGACCTCGGCGTGGGCGATCGTTGTCCCGAGCGCCGCCGATAGATCATCGAGGCTGGTGCGCCCGTCGACCCAGAACCGGCCCCCGTCCTGCCGAATCGCCGGCGCGGTCTCGGTGTCGTGCTCGTCACGGATCTCGCCGACGATCTCCTCGAGGATATCTTCGCGCGTGATGAGCCCGGAGGTCCCACCAAACTCATCGACGACGATCGCGATGTGCGCCGGCGTCCCCTGAAAGTCGCGCAGCTGATTGTCGAGGGTCTTCGTTTCGGGCACGAACGAGGCCGGCCGCACGAGCGACTGCCAGCGCGTGTTGGGCTCGGCGAGGCCCATCGCGATCGGGACCAGGTCCTTCCCGAACACCACTCCGTTGATATTGTCGGGTGAGCCGTCCAACACGGGTAACCGGGTGTGCTGGCTCTGGCGGAACGTTTCCAGCACCTCGTGGGTGGACGCGGAGATATCGATCCCGGTCATGTCGAGGCGCGGCGTCATCACTTCGTCGACCGTCGTGTCCGCGAGCGTGAACACGCCCAGGAGCATATCGCGCTGGGCGATGCCGAGGTCGGGCTGCAGGGGACGCGGCGTGTGCACCACCGCATGCAGGCCGCGGTCCACCCAGGCGAGGAGCCAGAGCAGCGGGCCGAACGGGGCCAGCGTGCGACGCGCCAGCGGGAGCGCCGCATCCAACACCTCGGGGTTGATGCGCGCCACGCTCCGCGGCAACGCGTCGCCAACGATGAATAGCAGCAGCGTACTGACGATCAGCGTTGCGAGCGCCTCCGCCCACCCCCTCGTCCACCAGGCTACAGCGTTCGCGCTGGCGACCGCGCCGAGGACGAGGAGCGCCAGGCGCGCGACGTGCAGCGCGCGATGCAGCGGCACCCGACGTTCGGCCGCGATCGGCGGCGCGTCACCCAGCGTGTGGAGCGCCTCGCCGACCGCCGCTTCCTCACCCAACGCGAGCAGCGCCGCCCAGATGCCCGCGCTGATGGCGACGACAAGCCCGATGAGGCGCAATGCCGCTTCGGTGAGCATCAGCCGAGGATTCGTTTGACGTAGCGTTCCTGCAGCTGCCACATCCGCGAGCGTGTGCGGCCGGCCCCCGTGGGATGGTCGTATCCCAGCACGTGGAGCGTGCCGTGCACCGCCAGGCGCACCAGCTCTTCGTGCAACCCAGAGCCAG
>Ga0209157_1004015_pt1 | contig 11111 bp, 8 predicted proteins | sample GraSoiAngelo_135_FD_185892 | JGI IMG/M metagenome (GOLD analysis project Ga0209157, IMG submission 185892) | Grasslands soil microbial communities from the Angelo Coastal Reserve, California, USA - 14_0929_05_40cm (SPAdes) (version 2) | ecosystem: Environmental > Terrestrial > Soil > Grasslands ... | reverse complement strand
GTCTTCGAGCGTGACGATTTCCACGTCGACAAACTCGACGCGCTCATCCTGGAAGCGCGCAAGGCGTACCACCGTCGCGAAGACGCCGTTTCCTGCCATCTCGATACCCACATCTTCAGCGGCGACCGGGTATTCGACGACATTCAGTTCGTCGACTTCTATCGCTACTGGAGCGCTCCGCTCGCTGAGATGCACGATTTCCTGCGCACCAGGACTCCGTGGATGCGGCCCTCGGACACAGGCCGCTCGACCAACTGCCGCATCAATGACGTCGGGATCTTCGTGCACAAGAAGCAGCGCGGCTTCCACAACTACGCGTTGCCCTACAGCTGGGACGTCCGCCTCGGCCAGAAGACCCGGGAGGAGGCGATGGCGGAGCTCGATGATGCGATCGATGAATCTCGCGTCAAGGAAATCATGACGGAGATCGGCTACGAGCTCCCCGACGGCGAAGAACCGGCGATCAAACGTCTCGCTGCGTGGTACGTGAGCGAGAAACCGCTGACGGCTTCCGAGCTCCGCGCCTACCTTGCCGAACAACTGCCAGACTACATGCTGCCTTCGCACTTTGTACGGCTCGAGCGATTGCCGCTCACATCGAACGGCAAGATCGATCGCGGCAAGCTTCCGACAGTCTCGGCGAGTGACACGCAGCCCGCTCCTGGCGCTGTGCAACCGCGCACCGAGACAGAGAAGGCCCTAGCCGCGATCTGGAGTCAATTGCTGAATGTGCAGAGCGTCAGCGTCCACGACGATTTCTTCGACCTCGGCGCGCAGTCACTCGTCGCTATCAGGGCGGTTTCCCGAATCCGCGATGCGTTTGGTGTCGACGTTTCGCTTCGCAACCTGTTCGAACGGCCGACCGTGGCCGGGCTCGCGGAGGTGATCGACGGCCTGTCGTGGGTGGCGAATGGAAACATAGCGAGTAGTTCTGTCGGCGATCGTGAGGACATTGCACTGTGACTGTGGCTTCTCTTCTCGCCGAACTGCGCAGCCGAGACATTCAAGTGTGGCTGGATGGTGACCAATTGCGGTGCAACGCTCCCGTCGGAGTGCTGACGCCCGATTTGCGCGATGTGCTGCGGCAGCGCAAAGGCGACATGGTCGAATTCCTTCGCTCTGCAGCGACGTTCGCGCGGCAGCAGCGGGCAATCGTCCCGCTCCAACCACGCGGAAGCCGCACTCCGATTTTCGGAGTGCCGGGACACAACGGCGATGTCTTCCTGTATCGGCCGCTGGCGCAACAACTCGGAGACGATCAACCGTTCTTCGGTCTTCAGCCTCCCGGACTCGATGATGGCAATGAGCCGCTTGCGTCCGTTGAAGATCTGGCCACGTATTTTGCGCGACAAATCCGTGAATTCCGATCGCCTGGGCCCTATGCCCTCGCCGGTTACTGTGCCGGCGCGACGATCGCGTATGAAATTGCACAACAACTCGTTCGGCAGGGAGCGGAAGTCAGTTTTGTGGCAATGTTCGCGGGCGAGTACCCGACGTCATACCGCAGGTTGCCGCAACTGTGGGAGCGATGCGCTCTGCGCCTGAGACGCGCTCGAAGGCATCTGGCCGTTGTCACATCTCAATCGTTGAGTAAGAGCCGGCAGTACATCGGGGAGAGATTGCAAAGGATTGCGGAGAATCGCGCGGCGTCCGATCCGATTCTTGCTGTTCGTTCGCGGCTCATGCGGATCACGGCGGCGGCCGTCGCTCGGTACAAGCCTCGAGCGTTCGACGGGCGTGTATGTCTCGTGTTTCCCAGCCGCGGCTGTTTACCTCAGAAATCGATGCTCCGCTGGCGCGAAGTCACGGGACAAATTGAGGAGTACTACGGCGCCCGCGGTTGTGAGGGCGACGTGATGCTTCTGGAACCTTATGCGGACGCGACGGCGGAGCTTGTCCGCCAGTGCCGGGACAAAGGAAGGGTCTGACACCGTGCAACTCACCGAACGAAATCTCGGGCGACTGTTCCGAATGCACCTTCCTGAGCTGGTGATTCGCGGCAAGCAGGAGACCTACAAGTTAGTCGATCGCGTGCGATCGGCCAGGGCGGCAGCCCTCAGCGAATTCGATCTCCGGTCGGAGCGCCTCGCTCGTTTTCTGACTGATGCAGAAAAACATTTCTTTGCCGGAGTCTTCGATCCGAGCCTGCCTGAAACACTGCAGAGTGCGAATTCCGAGGAGTGCCAGTCGGTGTTGATCGCCGCGCATCATGCGTCGCGCGGCCGATTCGATCTCCTTGGATATCGCGGACTTGAATTTGGTGATCCGATCGATTGGCATCTCGATGCTGTCGCCGGGCGTCGCGCGCCGGCCGTCCATTGGAGCCGTCTCGACCCGCTGGATTGGTCGAAGGTCGGTGACTCCAAGGTCATCTGGGAGCTCAATCGCCATCAGTGGCTCGTTCGCCTCGGTCAGGCCTGGCGATTGACGCATGACGAAAAGTATGCGCACGCGGTCATCCAGTCGATCCGGGCATGGCTGCGCCACAATCCGACGGGCATTGGCATCAATTGGGCCAGCAGTCTTGAAGTCGCCTTTCGCCTCATCGCCTGGTGCTGGTCATTGCTCCTGATCCGCGATTCGAACGCAATGACCCCTGAGGTCTTCGGCGAGATTGAACGAGGAGCAGAGTCACACGCGACCCACGTTGAACGCTACCTTTCGTATTACTTCTCGCCGAACACTCATCTTACGGGCGAGGCTCTCGGGCTCTTGTATGCAGGGACTCTATTTCGCGGCATGAAACAGGCCGAACGGTGGAGGTCTCTCGGCACGCGCATTCTGGTTCGGGAAATCGAACGTCAAGTTCTTGCCGACGGTGTCTATATGGAGCGCTCGACCTGCTACCAGCGCTATACGGCAGACATCTATTTGCACTTTCTCATTCTGGCTGATCGAGCGGGAATCGAAGTGCCGGCAACTGTCCGCGAATCTTTGAAATCATTACTCGACGTCCTCGTCGCTTTGCGTCAGCCCGATGGATCGATGCCCAACATTGGAGACGCGGATGGCGGGATGGTCGTGCCGTTGAGCAACGCTTCGCCCGACGATTATCGGGCAACATTCTCGACCGCAGCGGTCATCTTTCGCGATGCGACGTACGCCTGGGCCGCTGGACGCCTTGCTTCTGACACGCTTTGGCTGCTCGGGACAGAAGCGGACAAAATCTTCGAGGAGCTCGAGAAGCATCCTCCGCGATCTGCAACAACACAGGTGTTCCCTGTAGGTGGCTTCGTGTCGATGCGTAGCGGCTGGGATGAAGCGGCGCATGCGCTGGTCTTCGATGCCGGCCCTCTCGGCTGCGACCCCAGCGCCGGTCACGGCCATGCTGACCTTCTCAGCATCCACTGTTCCGCGTTCGGCGAGCGTTATCTCGTCGATGCGGGAACATGTTGTTACACGGCCAACCGTGAGGTCCGCGATTTTTTCCGCAGCAGCTCGGCCCATAGCACGGTGACGATCGATCAACAATCGCAGGCTGAACCCGCCGGTCCGTTCTCCTGGCGAAACCGCTGCACCGCGCATTTGCTCTGCTGGAATATCAGGGACACTTTCGCGTACATCGACGCACTCAATGATGCTTACAAGCGCCTGGAACATCCTGTGTCGCATCGGCGGCGCGTCGTCTTCGTCAAGTCCCGCTACTGGATCGTGATCGACGATTTGTGCGGTTCCCAGAACCACCGCGTTGATCTCCGTTTTCAATTCGCTCCCATGCACGTTGCCATCGACGATGACCAATGGGTGCGCGCGACACGCAGCGGCGATCGCGGTCTTCTTCTGCGCGCTTTTGCATCGTCGCCGCTCGATGTCGCGGTCCGGCAAGGACTGCACGACCCGATGGAAGGTTGGATTTCGTCGAATTACGGGTGCATGGAACCGGCGCCGGCCCTCGTCTACACGACCACGACACGATTGCCAGTCCGTATCTTGACGCTGCTCTGGCCGTCGGAAAACCTCAGCGAAGTGCCAGCTGTCGACGTGATCCATGACGCGCAAGGCGTGCTCTCCGGTCTGACGTTTCACGATCGCCACGAAACGATGACGTTCGATGACGATGAGGTCCGCGTATCGTGAATGTCGCCCGGATCATTCGCAACGTGAACCGAACGCCGGAAGTGTTCGTCGCCGGCAAGCGGACGCCCGCCTACGGGCAACTGTTGATGCGGTATTTGGGTATTGGAAGCAGGCCTTATCCGTTCGAAGTGCCTCTGAAGAGCGGCGGATCGTTGACTCTCGCCAGCACGGAGGAGGTCAAGGTCTTCTGGAACGTCATTGTCCGCAGGAGCTACGTGCTGCCGGCACAATGCGAAACGATCCTCGATTGTGGAGCGAATGTCGGAATCTTCAGCGTCTGGGCTGCCGCCGAGAAGCCGCAGGCGCGCATCATTGCACTCGAGCCTTTTCCCGAGACGTTTGCTGCGCTCCAGGCGAACATCCGGCGAAACTTGCTCGCCAGCCGAGTGGAGTGCGCTCAGCTGGGCCTCGCGTCGCACGCCGGCGAGGTGTTGATGCGAACTGAAGGTGAATCGCCGAACCGCAGAATGATGCTCGACGAAGACGCCGAAGTGAAAGACGCAACGGTGGCAGTTCCCTGCCTCACGCTCGCGGCATGTCTCAGAAGATTCGACATCGACACGCTCGACATGCTGAAGATGGACATCGAAGGCAGCGAGTGGCCGGTGCTGTTGTCGACCTCTCCGTGCGTCCTGCGGCGGATCAGGTACATCCAGGTCGAGTATCACGAGGTCGCCGCTCGCTTTGGATACACGCCCGCGCGGCTCTTCTCCCATCTTGCAGCTGCGGGTCACCGCCTCACGTTTCGTATCGAGGATCGGTTCCGCACCGGCATGGCTATTTTCGAGAGACCGTAATTCATGTGCGGTATTGCTGGAATCATTAATCTCGATCCCGGCCAGCCGGTCGATGTCGAGCGTCTGCGCCGGATGCGCGACGTCCTTCGCCACCGCGGTCCGGACGGCGAGGGCTTGTGGTTTGAAGGCCCGGTCGGGCTCGCGCACCGGCGGCTGTCGATCGTCGATATCGCCGGTGGTGCTCAACCGATGACGACATCCGACGAGAGGGCGTGGATCGTCTTCAACGGCGAGATCTACAACCATCCCGAGCTCAAACCTCAACTCGAGGCCAGGGGTCACCAATATAGGACACGCTCCGATACTGAGACCATCCTCCATATATATAAGGATGAAGGGGAGCAGGCAGTCGAACGCCTCAGAGGGATGTTCGCGTTCGCGATTTGGGACCGCCCCCAAAGGCAACTCCTGCTGGCACGCGACCGATTAGGCATCAAGCCGCTGTACTACGCGCTTACGGAGCAACACCTTCTCTTCGCTTCTGAAATCAAAGCGATCCTTGCTTCCGGTTATCTCCGGTCTGCCTTGAATGAACGGGTCATCCCTGAGTACCTGGCCACGGGATTCGTAGCGGGCGCGGAGACTTTCTTCCGAGGAGTGCGGAAGCTCTTGCCGGGACGGACGATGACGTGGACGCAGGAGTCGGGCATTCGCGAGCGCCGCTACTGGCAGTTACCGGAGAGCGGGACAGAAAAGGCGCGCTTCAACGTGAAAGCAGAAACGGACGAATTGCGCTCGCGCCTCTCCGAAGCGGTGCGTTGTCATTTGATGAGCGACGTGCCCGTCGGACTGTTTTTGTCCGGCGGCATCGACTCGACAGCTCTTGGGGCGTTAATGACGTCGATGACGAAGGAGCCGATCAAGACATTTTCAGTCGGCTTCCCCGAACGCGAAGGCAATGAGCTGCACTATGCGCGACTCGCTGCCCGCTCGATCAACTCAGATCATCACGAAGTAGTCATCACCGGCGAAGATTTCTTCCGCGAGCTGCCGCGCCTGATCTGGCATGAGGATGAGCCGATTGCATTCCCCTCGAGCGTTCCGCTGTACTTCGTCTCCGCGCTCGCTGGTGAACACGTCAAGGTCGTGCAGACCGGCGAGGGTTCGGATGAGCTCTTTTATGGCTACAACCGTTACCGCGTCACGGCGTGGAATCACCGCTTCGGTAACGCTTACCATCGCCTCTTCCCGACATCGGCGCGTGAAGCGGTCTCGCGCACGGTGACCGCTCTTCCGTGGAGCGCGCGGCGCTATCTTGGCCGCACATTTCTGACACTCGCACCTGGCCCCCGCTCATTGTTCTTCGAGAATTTCGCCTTTTTCAGCGAACGCACGCGGCAGGCGATGTTGAGCGCCGACGCACTTTCCTCGCTCGATCCGTTCGATGAGCTCATGCGCTGCTACAACGAGAGCTCCGGCGGGATCGTCGATCGCATCGCGCACACGGATCTGCAGACGTATCTGGTCGAGCTGCTGATGAAACAGGATCAGATGAGCATGGCCGCATCGGTCGAGAGTCGCGTTCCGTTTCTCGACCACAAATTCGTGGAATACGTCGTATCGCTGCCGGCGGAGATGAAGCTTCGCGGATGGCAGACAAAAGCAATACTGCGGGAGGCAGTTCGCGATCTCATTCCACCGCAGATTCGCACTCGACGAAAGATGGGCTTCCCCGTTCCGGTGGGACGCTGGCTGAAGGAGAGGTTCGCGGGCCTGGTCGACGAGCTTGTGACCGGCCCGCGAGCTCTGGGCCGAGGGCTTTTCAATGCCGATTTGGTGCGCGAAATCGCGGGTCAGCACCGGTCCGGCCGGCAACCGCATGGAACGCGACTGTGGCTTCTGATGAATCTCGAGATTTGGCAGCGGATCTTCCTGGAAGGCGAGACAGCAGAATCGATGAGCTTTTTCGACGGCCGCGCTGCGGCGTGAGCAAAATGCGCAACCAGTCAATTGCATGGCCCGAAGGCAAGCGTTTCGCCTTCACGATCTTCGACGATCCCGACAGTCAGACGCTCGAGGCCTCTCGTGAGGTCTACGCCTTTCTCAAAGATTGCGGTCTGCGGACAACAAAGGCGGTCTGGCCCATCCGCGGCAACGGCCGGCCTTCGGATCACGGCGCCACGTGCGACGATCCGGAGATGGCGCCGTGGTTGAAGACGCTTCAGGCGGATGGGTTCGAGATCGCATACCACAATGCCACATCACACACTTCGAATCGCTCAGAAACGATTCGCGGTCTGGAGCGCTTTGCTGAATTGTTCGGCGATTATCCCCGTGCGATGGCCAATCACTATTACTGTGATGAAGGTCTGTACTGGGGCAACGAACGCCTTACAGGCGTCAATCGTGCCTTCTACAACGTCCTGACAAGAGGAAGAAACCGTAATCGATTCCTCGGTCATCTTCCTGACCATCCGTATTTCTGGGGTGATCTGTGTCGCGAGAGAATCAAATACGTTCGTAATTTCGTCTTCGCGGACATCAACACTTTGAAGGCGTGCCCGTTCATGCCGTATCACGATCCACGACGGCCATATGTGAACTATTGGTACGCGGCTTCAGAGGGCGCGAAGGCCTCGACGTTCAACGAGTGCATACGGGAGGAAGCACAGGACCGGCTTGAAGCGGAACAAGGTGCCTGCATCATGTACACACATTTCGGCCACGGGTATCTCGAAAATGGACGGCTCAATCCGCGCTTCCGATATCTGATCGAGCGATTGAGCGCGAAGAACGGCTGGTTCGTTCCAGTGACAACGCTCCTCGACTTTCTTGCGCGCAGGAAGGCGGAGGCAGCGATCACGAATCAGCAACGAACAAGTTTGGAGCGGCGATGGTTGCTTCACAAGATTTTCTTCGGCACAGCGTGATCGCACCGCCGCGTGAGGCGACGAGCCGCGAAGCGATCGAAGAGCTCGTCGCATCCGGCTCGGCGGAAGCGGCTCGGCATCTCGCCGCTTACTGGCAGCAGCACAAATCGCCGGCGGCGGCGCACTTCGTGGTCGGCGCTTTCGAAGCCCTGCTGCCGCAGCCTCACCTGATCGAGTGCCGTGTCATGATCCTGCGGTCATTCACCGTCGAGCCGCTCATTCCGCTGTTGCGGGCAGCCGCGTTCAGCGCAGGCATCCGCCTGCACGTGCAGATCTCGGACTTCAATGTCTATGTACAGGAGATTCTCGACCCGGAGAGCAAGCTCTATCGGTCGAAGCCGGACCTGGTCATCCTGGCGGTGCAGACTGCCGATGTCGCTCCGCAGCTGTGGCGTTCTTATGGCGGACTGACGTCAGAGCAGCGCGCAGAAATCATTGCCGGAGTCGCCGATCAATTTCGAAATTGGATCGAAGTCTTCCGCGATCATTGTGAAGCCGATCTGATCGTGCACAACTTGCAACTTCCGGCGGTCCCTTCGCGCGGTCTCCTCGAAGCCCAGTCCGTGGATGGCCAGCAGGATGCGGTCGTCGATATCAACCGGTGCCTGCGTCGCCTTGCCAGCGAGCATTCGGGAGTGCACATCCTTGATTACGACGGACTGGTCGCGCGACACGGCCGCGTCGGATGGTCTGACGAGACCAAGCGTTTCACCATGTCGTTGCCCATTGCCCCCGCTCACATGGTCGATCTTTGCGAAGAGTGGATGCGTTTTCTGCACCCGATCACCGGGAAAATCGCCAAAGCGGTCGTCGTGGATCTGGACAACACTCTGTGGGGCGGAATCCTTGGCGAAGATGGAGCCTCCGGAATCCAGATCGGCCCTGAATATCCGGGTGCGCTGTATCTCGAAGTGCAGCGCACTCTGCTCGATCTTCGCGATCGCGGCATCGTGCTCGCCGTCGCCAGCAAAAACGATCCTCAGGAGGCGATGGAAGTGCTGGCCACCCATCCCGATATGCTCCTGCGACCGTACCATTTCAGCGCGTTTCGAATCGGCTGGCAGGAAAAATCGCAAAGCCTTCGTGAGATTGCGGCCGAGCTGAACATCGGGGTGGACACGCTCGCATTTCTCGACGACAACCCTGTCGAGCGTGAGCGGATTGCCGCTGAATTGCCCGCTGTGACAGTGATCGATCTACCGGGTGAGCCGGTGGGATTTGCGCAAGCAATCCGAGCCTGTCCTGCGCTCGAGCGGCTTCGCGTTTCCTCGGAGGATCTGCAGCGCGCGCAGTATTACGACGATCAGAAGCGTCGCCAAGAACTGCAGAGCGCAAGCAGATCGCCCGAGGAGTTCTTCAGTTCGCTGAAGCAGGTCGTGGAAATCAGACCGGTGAGCCCATCGAACATCAGTCGTATCGCTCAGCTGACGCAGAAGACGAATCAATTCAATCTCACCACCCGGCGCTATACCGAGCAGCAGATTGCCGCGATCGCCAGCGACACCGAAGCGGACGTCTTCGCCATGCGCGTCAAGGATGTCTACAACGACAACGGCATCGTCGGCGTGGTGATTCTTCGTTACGACGATGCAATCTGCGAGATCGACACGTTCCTCCTGAGCTGCCGGGTCATTGGACGGACGGTAGAGACCGCGCTCCTGTCATTCGTCTGCGAACGTGCAAGAGAGCGCGGCGCCACAACATTGAGCGGCAGGTTTGTGCCGACGAAAAAGAATGCTCCGGCGGCGGATTTCTATCCGCGTCACGGCTTTGCCGCGGCTGCAAAACGTGACGGCGAATCTTCATACAGCCTCGATTTGCGCGACGGTGACGTTATTTGTCCGGAATGGATTCGAGTTCTATGAGCACCCAGGTTCTCGAGCACGTCAGAACTCTTGCGGCCGACGTTCTTGGCGTCCGCCGTTCGGAAATCGACGTCAACTCCACACCCAGGCAGCTCGACAACTGGGACTCGATTTCCCACGTCAGCCTGGTGTTGGCGATCGAGGAACAGTTCGGGGTGGCCTTCACTCCGGAAGAGATCACCGACATGGAAAGCATTGGCAGGATCGCCGAGCTGCTTTCGCGAAAGCTCAACAATGGAAATTCGCATTGAACCATACGCGCGCGAGCATGTTCGCGCTGTAAGGGCGTTCAATGAGCGTCTGCAGACGCGCGCCGGCAGCGCGTTCCGGCTGGGGGAGAGTCCAGAGGAAAGCGCGCCGCTTCGAGAATATCTCGCACTGGATAAAGCCGGCGAAGTTCGCGGCAGCTTCGGTCTGAAGCGCCAGCAGTTCTGGATCAGCGGCCGACAATTGGAAATCGGCAACTGTCAATTGCCGCTCTCTGAAGGAATCTTCGATCCGACATACGCAAATCTTGGAATGGTCCTCCTTCGGCACGCTCTCACGCTGCAGCCACGTTTGTTCTGCCTCGGCATGGGAGGTCGGGACAAGCGATTGCCGCGACTTCTAACGGCGATGCGCTGGACGCTGATCGACATTCCGTTTCGATTTCGTGTATGTCACGCCACTCGCTTCATGCGCAACATCGTGCCTCTTCGGCAAACGCCGCAACGGCGTCTTCTGATGGATGCGATCGCTGCATCGGGTGCAGGCTGGCTTGCACTCCACGCTTTGCAAGGGCGATTACCGATCACGCGCTCCGTCGATGTGGAAGAGGTGAATGAGTTCGGAGAATGGGCCGACGATCTGTGGAAACGATGTGCGGATGACCTTTCCCTCAGCCTGATCCGTACCAGTGAGGTCCTCAGTGGTCTCTACGCCGGTCCTCGCTATCTGCGGCTCAAGATTTCGCAAGGCGGTGTGGTCGTCGGATGGGTTGTGCTGCGCGACACGCAAATGCAGGATCACCGCTACTTCGGCAACCTGCGCGTGGCGACGATCGTCGATGCGCTTGCCTTGCCGGCCGCAATCCATACAGTTGTGCAGGAGGCTTCAAGGATTGTCGAGAAACGCAGCGTGGACCTGATCATCTCCAATCAAGGACACGAATTGTGGGTGCGAGCACTCCGCGACTGTGGTTTTCTTCCTGGGCCATCCAATTACATCCTCGCAATGTCTCCTGCGCTGGCGACACTGCTGGAGCCTCTGGCAACGCATCAGTCGCGCCTGCACATCAATCGCGGAGACGGTGACGGCCCGCTGGACCTATGAACATCCTCTGGGTGAAGATCGGGGGCTTGTGGCCGCTGAACGCCGGCGGAAGACTGCGGAGCTTTCACATTCTTTCCGAGCTCTCGCGGCGCCATCGTGTCACAGTGCTGACAACACACGCGCCGGGAGAGGATCCTCACGCACTGGCGGGGCAGCTACCGGATTGCGATCGTGTCATGTCGTTTCCATAC
>Ga0209157_1004014_pt1 | contig 11112 bp, 10 predicted proteins | sample GraSoiAngelo_135_FD_185892 | JGI IMG/M metagenome (GOLD analysis project Ga0209157, IMG submission 185892) | Grasslands soil microbial communities from the Angelo Coastal Reserve, California, USA - 14_0929_05_40cm (SPAdes) (version 2) | ecosystem: Environmental > Terrestrial > Soil > Grasslands ... | reverse complement strand
CCGCGACGCGATCGGAGATGTCCATGACCACGCCCATGTCGTGCTCGATGAGCGCGATCGTCGTGCCGAACTCGCCGTTGACGTCGAGGATGAAGCGGCACATGTCCTCCTTCTCCTCGACGTTCATGCCGGCCATCGGCTCGTCGAGCAGCAGGAGCTCGGGCTCGGCGGCGAGCGCGCGGCCCAGCTCGACGCGCTTCTGCAGCCCGTAGGGCAGGCGGCCGGCGGCCGTCTTGCGGATCGCCTGGATCTCGAGGAAGTCGATGATGCGCTCGACGAACGCGCGGTGCTCGAGCTCCTGACGGCGGGCCGGGCCCCAGTAGAGCGCCTCCAGCAGGAAGCTCCCCTTCATCTTGAGGAGCCGCCCCGTCATGAGGTTGTCGAGCACGCTCATGCCCTTGAAGAGAGCGACGTTCTGGAAGGTGCGGGCGATGCCGAGCGCGGCGACGTCGGGCGGCTTGAGGTGCGTCCGGTCCTTGCCGTCGAAAACGATCCGTCCCTCGTACGGATGGTAGAAGCCACTGATCGCGTTGAGCAGCGTGGTCTTGCCGGCGCCGTTGGGACCGATGATGGCCAAGATCTCGCCGTGACAGATCCCCAGGCTCACCTGGTTCAGCGCCACGAGCGCGCCGAAGCGGACGCTGACGCCCGCTACCTCGAGGAGCGGGCGCGCGTCGGGTCCCGTCACGGGCTCACCGAGTCCCCCGGCACGGCGACGTCACGAATCCTCACGTCGGCCCGGATCGTGCCGGTCCGGCCGTCCTCGTAGGTCACCTTCGCCTCCACCTCCACGTGCTCGCGGTCGCCGTAGAGCGCCTCGATGAGGGCGGCGTACTTCTGGGCGATGTACCCGCGCCGTACCTTGCGCGTCCGGGTGATCTCCTCGTCGTCGGGATCCAGCTCCTTGTGGAGGATCAGGAACTTGCGGATCCGGGCCCCGCGCAGCGCCTCGTCCTCGGCGAGGCTCCGGTTCACCCGCCCTACCTCCTGGTGGATCAGGTCGTAGACCTCGGGCTTCTGGGAGAGGTCGGTGTAGCTCGTGTACGCGATGTTTCGGCGCTCCGCCCAGTTCCCGACCGCGGCGAGATCGATGTTGATCAACGCGGTCACGAACTGGCGACCCTGCCCGATGCACACGGCCTCCTTGATGTACTGGGAGAACTTGAGCTTGTTCTCGAGGTATTTCGGCGCGAAGAGCGTACCGTCGGCCAGGCGCCCCACGTCCTTGGCGCGGTCGATGATCCTCAGGTCGCCGTCGTGGCCCACGATGCCCGCGTCGCCCGAATGCACCCAGCCGTCCTCGACGGTCTGGCGCGTCGCCTCCGGGTTCTTGTAGTAGCCCAGGAAGACGCCGGGGCTCCGGTAGAGCACCTCCCCCTCGGGCGAGATCCTCAGCTCGACATTCGGGATCGGCGTGCCCGCCGTGTCGAGCCTGACGTCTCCATTCTTCTGGACGGTGATGAACACGCTCGCCTCGGTCATGCCGTAGATCTGCTTGACGTTGACTCCGAGCGCCCGGAAGAAGACGAAGATCTCGGGGCCGATCGCCTCGCCGGCGGTGTAGGCGCGGCGGATGCGCCGCATGCCGAGGTTGTCCCGGAGCGGTCCGTACACGAAGAGCCGCCCGAGCGGGTAGAGGAGCCGGCGCCAGGCCGGCACGGGCTGGCGGCTGAGCCGCGCCCGCTCGATGTCCTGGGCAAGCTCGAGGAAGAAGTGGACCAGCTTTCGCTTGGGCCACGCACAGTCCTCGAGGCGGACCATGACGTTGGTGAGGATGTTCTCCCAGATGCGCGGCGGGGCGAAGAAGTAGGTCGGGCCGATCTCCTTCAGGTCATGGAGGACCGTGGCGACGCTCTCCGGGCAGTTGATCGCGAACCCCGTCACGATGGACTGTGCGTAGGAGAAAATGTGGTCGCCCACCCACGCCATCGGCAGGTACGACAGGATCTGCTCGTCGCTCTGGAGGCCCTCGAACTCCGCCGCGTTGCGCGCGGTCACGATCAGGTTCCGGTGGGAGAGCATCGCGCCCTTGGGGACGCCGGTGGTCCCCGAGGTGTAACAGATGATCGCGACGTCGTCCGGCTTGCCGCGTGCCAGCTCGTCGTCGAAGTACGTGGGGTGGCCGACCTCGAACTTCTTGCCGAGCTCCTGCAGCTCGGCCAGGCTCGTGAGGAAGGGCTCGCTGTAGCCCCGCATCCCGCGCGGGTCGTCGTAGATGATGTGCTCGAGGTGCGGGCACTGGGCTTTGATGTGCAGGAGCTTGTCCACCTGCTCCTGATCCTCGACCACCGCGAACCGGACCTCCGCGTGGTCGATGATGTACTGCGTCTCCTTCTCGATCGAATCCTGATAGATCGGCACGGGCACCCCGCCCAGCGCCTGGCTGGCCATGACGGTCCAGTAGAGCTGGGGGCGGTTGTCGCCGATGATCGCGGTCTTGTCGCCTCGCGTGAAGCCGAGCGCCGCGAGCCCGAGCGCGATCAGCCGGGCCTCGGCGAAGTACTCACGCCACGTGTATGACTGCCAGATACCGTAGTCTTTTTCGCGGATCGCGACCTTGTGCCCGCGGTGCTCCGCGTTGCATCTGACGAGCTTAGGAAATGTGTCGCGGTCGGGTTCGAGCGCCTGCGGGTCCAAATCGCCTCCTCGACGTCGAGGGTCGTGAGCCCACTAGAGGGGGGCCGGAATCGAGTGGCGGAGAGTGTAGCCAAGAGGCTATCGAGTGTCAAGCATTTCGGCCGGTATGACAGGGACTTACGACGCGCCGCGCGTTCGCCGCACGATTCGACGCCGCATGATCGCGTCAACGCTGGGAAACGCCTTCTGCGCGGCGGGGGGGACCGCCTTCCAGTTCTCGGTGCCCGGCCGGCCACGGAAGTAGTCGAACGCCATCGCGCCGGGCCCGCCGGGCTTTCCCACGACGATCCGGCCGACCATTCCCGCCGCCTCGTGGGGCTGACAGAAGTAGTCGTAGACGCCCGGGACGGTGAGGGTCACGTCGTAGCGGTCGCCAGGGTTTACGAGGAACCCCGAATCCCAGGGCGTCGCGCCTTCGGGGATGCGCAGCGAGTGGCCGTCGTTCTTCGGATGGTACGCCGTGGTCGTGTGGACGTTCGCGTCGACGATCCACCGCACCGTCTGTCCCGGCTCGACCCAGACGCCGATGGGGTCAAACCAGACGTCGGAGCCCTCCGTGTCGCTCTTCATGTGGATCTCCGCGACGCGCGCCCCACGGGCGAGCCGAGCGACAGCGAGGCCGGCGAGCGCGAGCCCGCCGGCCGCGAAGAACCTTCGCCGCGTCAGCACGGAGCTACTTGAGCAACGCCTCCTTGTCTGCCGGGATGTACCAGAGAACGATGTGATAGTGAGGCTCGGGCACGCCCGGATGGCCCGCGTTGTAGTACATGTCGACGTGGTCCACCCCCTCCTTGGCGACGTTGAGGTCGTAGAGCTTCTTGTGAGCGTTCAGATCCTTCAGCGGGACCATGTAGACCGTGCTCACGAGCTTGCCCTCTCGGTCGTACGCGAGGAAAGGACCGGCCGGAAGCGTGGACGGCACGACGTAGAGCGTGCCGATGCCAGGGAGGAAATCGGGGAGCTTCACGAGGCTGCTCACCTTCTTGTACTCACCGCCGGGCGGTGCCGTCGTGAGCGACTGCGCCGTGGTCTGAGCGCCGCCGACGGTGAGCAGCACGGTAAGGGCGAGGAACGGGGTCAAGAACCAGGCAAATTCAAAGTTACTAAAGATGACGGCCAGAGCCCACCTGCTCGCCGGGACAAAGCGGGACATCCTGAAGCTACTGATCAAACAGGAGCTCAGCGCCATCTCCCTGGCCGAGACCCTGGGGGTCAGCCCGGCCGCAGTGAGGCAGCATTTGGAGACCCTTCAGGCCCTCGAGCTCGTCACCCGCAGGAAGAAGGTGGTCAGGCGACCAAGTCGGCCGACCTTCCTCTATCGGCTCTCCGTGCAGGGCGCCGCGATCTTTCCCAAGCGCTATGACCTGCTGCTCGGTTTGGTCGTCGAGGTACTCCTCGAGCGGAACGGAGCGGACGCCGTCGAGGAGATCATGCGCGCCGCGGCCGAGCATCTCGCCGAGCGCGGGCGGCATCGGTTCCGGCGCGGCGACGAAGCCGCGCACTCCAAGCAGCTCGTCGAGTGGCTCGAAGCCGAGCTCGCCTGGCAGGCCGACCTCGCGAACGATCGGACGGGACGGCGGATCACGATCCACCAGTGTCCGTTCCAGGACGTGGCGCGCGAACACCCGAGCGTCTGCGGCGCGTTCTTCACGACGCTCCTCCGCGCGCTCGGCGCGGGCGCCGACGTCGAGCAGGCGCCGCCGCCGCCGCCGCCCGCCTGCTGCGCCTTCGTCCTCGGCCGGTAGCGGCCGGTCCCGCCCGCCTCGAGTCAGAGACAGGTGTGGTCGGTCGGCCGGCCGCGGAGCCGCTCCATGCCGTCGAGCATGCGGGGCAGGTCCAGGGGCAGGTGCAGCTCGTTCCTGAACTCCTGATAGCAGCGCATCACGTTCGGCAGGATGCGCTCGGCGTCGCTCCACGCGGCGTAGACGCCGAGCTCGATGTCGCGCGCGGCCTCCTCGGCGGGCATGCCGGCTTCGAAGCGCTCGCGCGCCTCGCGACGGACTGTCACGAGGTAGTCGCGCATGCGCGTCAGCTCCCTCGTCGTCCCGATCGGGCCGTGGCCGGGCACGATCACGTCGGCGTCGTACTCGAGGAGCCGGTTCGCCGCCTTGATCCAGTTGCCGACGTGGCCCTGAAAGGCGAGCGGCGTCACGTAGTGGAAGGCGATGTCGCCCGCGAACAGGATCCGCTCCTTCGGCAGGTACGCGACCGCGTCCCCGACCGTGTGCGCGGCGAAGCCCGGGTGCCAGAGCTGGATCTCGCGGTCGCCGTCGTGGATGACGAGGTGGTCCTTGAACGTCACGGTCGGGAGCACCACCTTGAGCAGCGGGAACTCGCGCGCGAAGCGCGGCATGAAGCGCTGCAGGAGCGGGACGGGCGGGAAGCCGGGCTCGAGCGCCTCGCGGCACTTCTCGGAGGCGATCATGGTCGCGCCGCGGAAGAATCGGTTGCCGCCGGTGTGGTCGAGGTGATGGTGGGTGTTGACGAGGGTCGCGATCGGCTTGCGCGTCGTCTTCTTGATCGCCGCCACGAGCCTCCGCGTCATGGATGGCACCATCAGGGCGTCCACGAGCACGTTCCCCTCGTGGCCGAGGATGAGTCCCGCGTTGGAGACGCCGGTGTCGCCCACCGGGTCGATCCCCGACGCCTGGACGTAAGCGAAGACCCTCGGCCCCACCTCGAGCATCCCGCTCTTCCAGCGTGTCGGCACCTCGTGTCGCGCCATGGGTCGCCTACGTCATCGCCTTCTCGATGAGTGGCAGAGCGAAGTAGACGACGAACGCAGCCGCGACGAGGTAGACCATCCAGTGAACCCGCCGCCCCTTGCCGTTGAGGACCTTGATCGCGACGTAGGTCACGAAGCCCGCGCCGATCCCGTTGGTGATGGACCAGGTGAACGGCATCGTCAGCATCGTCACGAACGCGGGGATCGCCTCCTCGTAGTCCTCCCACGGGATGTCCCGCGCGATCGTCATCATGAAGAAGCCGACGACGATCAGCGCGGGCGCGGTCGCCTGGGCGGGGATCACGCTCGCGAGCGGCGAGAAGAACATGGCCAGGAGAAAGAGAACGCCCACGACGACCGACGCGAAGCCGGTCCTGCCCCCTTCCGCCACACCCGCGGCGGACTCGATGTAGGTCGTGTTGCTGCTCGCGTTGGCGAGGCCGCCCAGGCCGGCGCCGATCGAGTCCACCAGCAGCACGCGGTTGGCGCCGGGGAGCCGGCCCCGCGCGTCGAGGAACCCCCCCTTGCCGCCGACGCCGATGATCGTGCCCATCGTGTCGAAGAAGTCGCTCAGCATGATCGAGAACGTCACGAGGACGGCCGTGACCACGCCGAGCTTCGCGACGAGGCCGAAGTCGAGGCGGCCGAACGTCGAGAGATCCGGCGGCTGCACGATCGCCGTCGGGATCCGCGCCGCGCCCGGCGTCGGGAAGCCCTTCCAGTCGGCGACGGCGCCGTTCAGGATGATCGCCACCAGCGTGGTGAGCACGATCCCGAGCAGGAGCGCCCCGCGCACCCGGCGCGCCATCAGCCACGCCGTCAGGACGAAGCCCACAAGGAACACGAGGATCGGCAGGCCGCGCATGGACCCGAGCGCGACGGGCAAGGGTCCCGACGGGGGCTTCACCACGAAGCCCGCGGTGAAGAAGCCGATGAACGCGATGAACAGGCCGATCCCCACGCCGATCGCCCGCTTGAGCCCAATCGGGACCGCGTCCATCACGGCCTCGCGGAACCGCGTGAGCACGAGCAGCGTAATGACCACGCCCTCGAGGAACACCACCGTCATCGCCTGGGGCCACGTGAGCCCGCGGGCCGCCACCAGCTCGAACGCCACGACCGCGTTGAGCCCCATCCCGGGCGCCAGGACGAGCGGATAGTTGCTCGCGAGCCCCATCGCCATCGAGAGCACGCCCGCGGTGAGACACGTCACCGTCAGCGTCGGCGCAAACGGCAGCCCCTTGCCCTCGAGCCCCGGGACGCCGACGTAGCCGAGGACGATGGGGTTCACGAAGATGATGTAGGCCATGACCATGAACGTGGTCAGGCCCGCGCGGAGCTCGGTGGCGAGATCCGTGGAGCGCTCCGCGAAACGGAAGTAGCGGGCGACGGCGCTCACGTGCGGAACTTCTTGAAGTTGACCGGACGCTTCTCGACGAAGGCATTCCGGCCTTCCATCGCCTCCTCGGTCTCGTAGTAGAGGTTGAGCGCGGTGTGGGCGAGCTGCGCCACGGCGGCGCGCTGCTCGGAGTCGATGTTGAACGATTGCTTGGCGAGCGCCAGCGCGGTCGGGCTCTTCTCGAGCAGCTCGGCGCACCACTTCTCCACCTCGGCGCGAAGCTCCTTGAGGGGAACGACCTTGTTCACGAGCCCCATCGCGAGCGCTTCCTGAGCCGAATACTGGCGGCAGAGGTACCAGATCTCCCGCGCTTTCTTCTCGCCGACGACGCGGGCGAGGAAGCCGGTGCCGTGGCCCGCGTCGACGCTGCCCACGCGCGGCCCCGTCTGCCCGAAGACGGCGTTGTCCGACGCGATGGAGAGGTCGCAGAGCACGTGGAGCACGTGGCCGCCGCCGATGGCGAAGCCGTTGACCATGGCGATGACGGGCTTCGGGATGTGGCGGATGGCGCTGTGCAGGGCTTCCACGTCCATCGGGCGCTGGTCCACCGTGCCTGCGGCGCCTGGCGTGCCTGCGGCGCCTGGCGTGCCTGCGGCGCCTGGCGCGTAGCCGCCCTGCCCCCGCTCCTTCTGGTCGCCGCCGGAGCAGAACGCCTTGTCGCCGCTTCCGGTGAGCACGACGACGCCGACGGCCGGGTCCCAGCGCGCGTCGAGGAACGCGTCGGTCAGCTCCGCCACGGTCTTCGTGCGGAAGGCATTGCGCACCTCGGGACGGTTGATCGTGATCCAGGCGACGCCGTCCTTCTTCGCGTAGAGGATGTCCGCGTACGTCATGGGGCCTCCGAAACGCGCCGCGAGGTCATACCTTCCGCGGGCGCGGCGGGTAGAAGACCGGCTCCCGCCTCTCCTGCCAGGCCCGGTTGGCCTCGTCGATCTCCCAGGAGCCCATGCACTCGTTCTGCGCCTTCACCACGTCTTCGATCGTGGCCCGCGGATCGCGGTGGAAGGACTCGTGGAGGAGCCGCTTCGTGTGGGCGGCCGCGGTCGGCGAGGCGGCGCGCACCTTGTCGATGACGGACCGGAGCGTGCGGTCGAGGTCGGCGGCAGCGCACACCCAGTTGACGAGGCCGATGGCGCGCGCGGCCTCGGGGCTCACGTCGTCGTTGAGCAGCGCGAGCTCCTTGGCCCGGCCGAGCCCGACGACCCGCGCGAGGCGCAGCACGGCGCCATCCGGGATGAGCCCGTGCCGCGTGGCGCCCAGGCCGATCACGGCCTCGTCGGTGGCGAGGCGCAGGTCGCAGGCGAGCGCCAGCTGGAGCCCGCCGCCGATCGAGTGCCCGTGCAGCACCGCGAGCGAGATCTTCGGCATGTCCTCGAGGCAGTTCAGCGCGCGGATCCAGTGGCGGTAGAACGCCTCGCCGATGGCTCCGGCCGCCAGCGCCGTGCGGTCCATGCCCGAGGAGAACGCCCGGCCGGCACCACGTACGACGACGAGAGTGACGGTGGGATCGGCAGCCGCCGCCTCCGCGTGATCGGCGAGCGCAGCGGCGAGGTCGGTGTTGAGCGCGTTGAGCACCGCGGGGCGGTTGAGCGTGATCCAGGCGACGCCCTCCGCGACCGCGCGGGTGACGGGGGCGTCGTTCATCGGTCGGCGGTCACGCGTGCGGGATTGTGGAAGCGGCTCACGACGATGTACGATCGCGGCCAGCGCGTCTGACGCAGGCGGTACCCATGGAAAGCGCGCCTAACGTATGGAAGGCTCGCGCGAAAGTCAAGGAGACCGGCTCATGCCCGCGACCTCGATCTCCCGCCGTCGCTTCCTCGCCACTGCCGCCGCGATCCCCGCAGCTCTCAGGCCGCGGCCCGCTCGCGGAGCGACCCCCGTGAAGATCGGCACGGCCGTCCTCGGCGACTACTCGATGGCGGGGCCGGTCATCGTGGCGCGCGAGCGCGGGCTCTTTGCGCGCGAGGGCCTCGCGGCCGAGTTCGTCCCCTTCCGCGGCGGCCCCGACCTCCTCAAGGCGGTCATGGCGGGCGAAATCCTCGTCGGCATCACCGGGAGCACCGACATCCTCGTCTTCCGCGAGGCGGGCTCGCCGATCAAGGCGATCGCGACGCACACCGAGGGCAACCACTTCACGCTCAACGTCGCACCCGACGTTCGCACGGTCGCCGAGCTCAAGGGCAAGGCGATCGGCGTCACGCGCGTCGGTGCGACCACGTGGATCTTCGCGCGCATGCTCGCGAAGAGGCAGGGCTGGGATCCGGACACGGACGTGCAGGTCGTCGGCCTCGGCGGTCTCGATGCCCAGCTCGCGGCGCTGGCCCGCAGGGAGACCGCCGCCTACGTGTGGGGCGACGGCGGCGCGGTCACAGAGCTCCAGGGCAAGTCCAAGGTGCTGCTCCGCTTCGACGCGGTCACGGGGAAGTGGATCAGCCAGATCCAGTACGCGTCGGAGGACGCCATCAAGACGCAGGCCGACCTGATCCGCCGCGCCATGCGGGCGATGTTCACGGCGCTCAAGCTGATGCGTGAGAACCCGAGGGAGGCGGCCGAGATCTGCTCGAGGACGCTCGGCTGGCCGCCCGAGGCGGTGCTGGGCGCCCACAAGATCTCGGGTCCGCTCCTCCCGGTCGACGGCCGCATTGACGTCACGGCGCTCGCGGTGATGCAGGGCACGCTCCTGGAGTATGGCGTCATCAAGAAGAAGCTGCCGCTCGAGGAGCACTTCACGCGCGAGTTCACGCCTGTCAAGATCTAAGGCCTGCGTCCTCGCCGGGCTCCTGCTCGCGGCGACCCCGGGCGCGGCGCGGGCCCAGGTCTTCCTCGCGACGCGGCCGAACCCTTCGTTCATGGTCGGGCCGGTGTACATCCGCGCCAACGTCGGCCCCGAGCTCGGTCCCGTCGAGGTCGCCGTCCTCTGGAGTCTCGTCCTGCCCGCCACGATCGCCGGGACCGCGATCGAGCAGGATCTCTACCTCCTCTGGCCGGGCCCGGTGGACGGCGAGACCGTGCCCGGCGCGCCCGACCCCGCGCTCGCCGCGTACCTGACGGAGCGCGGCTTCACCGTCGTCCGGGAGGGGCGCCTGCCGCTCCGCGCGCACCAGCTCTACGGCGGCAAGGAGCGCCCCAGGCCGGATCCCCTCGAGGGCGGCGCGCCCTTCGCCATCTACGTGAGGGAGACGGGCACGCTCGTGCGGTCCGCACCGGCGACGTGGATCCGCATTCCGTGGACGCCGAGGCTGCTCAATCGCACCTGGTTGATCGAGCTCCGGATGAAGCTGCCCAAGCTCATCCAGGAGCGGCGGGCCTCCTGGCTCGAGAACGTCGTCTGGGGACGCCGCCACTCGATCGCGTTGACCTTCAACGACGCGCGGACGCGCGCGGCGTTCCCGATGTACTTCGAGCACCGCGACCGCGCGGTCCGCCTGGCCGCGGACCCGTCCCAGCTCCTGATCAACTTCGCGGACTCGGAGCACCTCAAGATCCAGGAGGTCTCGCCGCTGACGAGCCGGCGCGAGGCGAGCGAGACCAGCGGGAGCACCGAGGTCGTGTTGTTCGACCTCGATCCGGCGGAGGGCTTCCGGTCCCAGGTGCTGACGGTCCAATTCGGCTACTTCACAGGCTGGAAGTCCTGGGCGCCGGTGCTGTTCGCCGCGCTCTTCTTCGTGCTCGGCAACTTCGTCGGCCCGCTGCTCACGACGCTCGTCACGCGCGTGAGCGAGACGCTCGCCGGACGCATCCACATCAGCCCGCGCAGCGGGCCGACGGAGCGGCAGACCGGCACCGTGGTCGCGCGCGAGACGCTGGCGCGCATCGCGCCGGGCACCACCACATACGCGGAGCTGATCCGCCTGTGCGGCGCCGACCACGAAGAGCACGAGCAGCCGCTCGCGCCCGATCGTCGGGTCCTGGTCTACCGAGGGCGCAAGGTCGTGCCCCAGCGGCGGCGCCGGCTCGGCTGGCTCACCACGGTGAGCCGTTGGGACGTCGAGCACCACGAGGTCGAGATCACGCTCGAGCGCAACGTCGTTCAGGACGTGCAGGCGCGCGTGCGCCGCACCCACCTCGCCCGGCCCGGTGCGGCCTGACGCCGCTCACGGGTCGTGGCCGACGGGTACGCACGATCGGGGATCGCCGGGGCCCGTTCCCATCACGTGGCAGCGGAGATCGCGCGCCCAGATGGAGCCCAGCCGCAACGGGGCAGCGAACGCGCGCCGCGTGGCCACGGCGATCCGCATCGTGCGTGCCCGTCCGCCTCGGCCTCCGCTGTAACGCGATGCTAGTTCAGAGCGCTCAGTCGTCCTTTGTCGGCAGCCCCGCCTGCATCCACGCCTGTACGCCGCCGCGA
>Ga0209157_1004013_pt1 | contig 11114 bp, 11 predicted proteins | sample GraSoiAngelo_135_FD_185892 | JGI IMG/M metagenome (GOLD analysis project Ga0209157, IMG submission 185892) | Grasslands soil microbial communities from the Angelo Coastal Reserve, California, USA - 14_0929_05_40cm (SPAdes) (version 2) | ecosystem: Environmental > Terrestrial > Soil > Grasslands ... | reverse complement strand
GCTCGACCTCTCCGAAGCGGCGCCGAAACTTGTCATTCGCGGCGCGGAGGGCCGCCTCGGCCTGGATGCCGTGGCGGCGCGCGACGTTGACGAGCACCATGAGCAGGTCGCCAAGCTCCTCGTAGTTTCCGGCCGAAGGGTTTTCGAGGACGATGGCCTCCAGCATCTTCACGCGCTTGCGGCGAGAGAAGCCGCGCATCGACTGCCGCGCGAGGCCGAGATCGGGAACCATCTCCATGAGGATGTAGACCGTCGCGCCGATGGCTCCGAAGAAGAGAATGATCCATATCCAGTAGCTGTCCGGCCGCCGGCGGATGAAGTGCACGATGGCCACGACCTGCAGGATGAACCCGTAAGAAAAAAACCGCCCCAGCGCAGCGCCGTGACTTGCGGCATATGCGTATGGGGCGAAAAGACATAGGACGCACGCGAGCAGCAGAAGTCGCGCTCTCATGGACGGGCGCGATTATACGGGGAGGGTAGGAGATTCTTCCCTGCCATCACTCCTTAAGTAAAGATATTTGAAGGAGGAACCTATGGAGAAATCTTTCCTGGGGAGACCATTCCGTCTTGTTGTCCTTCTTGCTCTCGTAGCAGCCATTCCCTGCTTTGGCGCCCCTAAACCCGGCACCTGGACGAGCCTCGCGCCGGTTCCACATAACTTCATTGGTGTGGAAGGGATGAGCGTTGCGGTGGTTGGCAACCGGATCATTGCCGCACTCGGGTATGACGGCGGCGACACGAGCACCACGCGTATCTACGACATTGCAACCAACAGCTGGTCCTTCGGTGCGAATGCACCAGGTACCAGCTCCGAAGGAGCCGGCGTGGCCCATGGTGGTCTGTTCTACACCGCAGGTGGCAGATTCATCGGGCCGAGAAACGATTTGTGGGCGTATGACCCTGTAAGCAACACGTGGGCAACCCGTGCCTCCATGAGCCAGGGTCGCGCGGGCCTGGCTATTGCGGTCGTGGGCAACGCCATCTATGTAATCGGCGGCCGGACTGGAACTGGCGGTCCCTGCAGCGGTGGAGCACTCTCTTCGGTCGAACGTTACGACATCGACGAGGATACATGGACCACGGTAGCGCCGATGCCTGTCGCGCTTTCCGACCGGGCGGCTGCCACCGTCGGCGGCAAAATCTATGTTTTTGGCGGCTGTTCCGGAGGTTTTCCGATCTTCACCAATGCCGTGGACGTCTACGATCCGGTTACTGATACGTGGAGCAGCGCCCCCGCCGACATGCCGACTGCGCGAGCCGGCATGTATGGAGTGGCGACGAAAGGTGATGCCGTCTACGTGATTGGCGGGTGGGATGGAATCCAACCCGGTTTGCACACCAACGCGGCGTACCACGTGGCAAAGGACAGCTGGACCGTTGAGACTCCGATGCCGACCGCACGCGCGGAAGCGGGAGCAGCCGGACATGGCGGACAGGTCTACATCGTTGGTGGTGCGACACCAGGATTCGGTGCCTCGGTCGACGCCAACGAAGCGTACAAACCTTGAAGATCGCTTCTCGGCTCTACGGGCGACCCGACAGGTCGCCCGTAGTCAGCCTCTCTAGTCCTTCAGATACTCCATCAGATAGTCGGCCGCCACTTTTGAATTGATCAGCGACAGCTTGCTGATGATGGCCTTCTTCAGCTCGGGATCCTTCTCCTTGCGCGCGAGGTCCACCAACGCCCTGGCGTTGCCCTGAATGAAGAGCGAGTTGATGACCGTCTTGCGAATGTCAAAGCGCTGATCCGATTCGTAGATCGAGACGAGCATCTGACCGGCGCGTTCGCCGCCGAGGAGGCCGAGGTTGCGGATGGCAGCGAGCTTGAGGTCCTGATTGGGCTCGTTTTTGGCGATCTCGAACAGCTTTTCCGAATTGCCGCCGATGAACATCGCCTGAATGATTTTCTTTCGCACGTCGGTCGAGGTCTCGGTCTTGTAGAGCTCCCCGAGCTCTTCTCGCGCGCCGATCAATCCGAGTTGCGAGACCGCTTCTGCACGAAGCTCGGGATTCTGCTCCCCTTTCGCCAGGGCGAAGAGGTGATCCTTGTCTCCGGCGACCATGTAGGACTTCAGAACCGATTTCTTCGTATCGATGTCCGAGCTGGAGGCGTAGAGATCGGCGAGCAGCCGGCGATTGCGTTCGCCTCCCATGATGCCGAGGTATCGGACGGCGCGGCGCTGCAGCACCGGATTGCCGCCGTTCTTCGCCACACGCGAGAGAACTTCGTAAGCTTGCTGCGAGGACGACTGGCTGAGAACGAAGAGCGCCTTGTCCTTCAGCTTCGAAGACTTGCTGGTCTGCAGAATGCGATCGAGCACCGGGACCGCGCGCTCGGGATCGCTCTGCATCAGACCGTTGAGGGCGATGAGTTTCAGCTCTTCGTCGTCAACGTGCTCCGGCTCGATCTGCTGTCCCGCGGACTGGCGGATTTCCAGCTCCGTCTTGTTTGCCTCGTCATTCCATTTGCTCTTGGGATAGGCGCTCTTCAGCTGCAGGAGCGTGGATAGAGCTTCCGAACGCATCCCCATCTTGCTTTGCGAGACGGCCAGCCAGTAGAGCGCGGCGTCCGCGTGCGACAGGCGCATGTCGGCCACTTTCTGGAACGCCCTGGCGGCGCGCTTCCAGTCGTGGTCGTCCATGGCATCATTTCCCTCTTCGTAGAGGTCCTGCTCCTTCTCGATCTTCGCCTGTTGTTTCTCATCGTCGATCGGAGCGAATACATCCGCGCGAGCCGCCGGCGCACTGATGACGCAGGTGAGAAGAGCGGCAGCACAAATCATTTTCGTTTTCATAGTGAGGTGATTCCCTTCTGTGGTATGGCCGGCGTTTCCTGCCCGCTTGTCTGTGCGCTGATGACGCGCACTTTGAACAGCAATCCTTTCGAGTCAATGCGCTTCTGCAGCGCGGCCGCCTCGTCGGGCGACAGTTTCCCCTCCACGTGTGCGATCTCGATCAGTACCGGCTCCAGGTCGGAAAGGACCATGGCCAGGCGCTCGTCGCCACGTTGCGTCGCGGTCTGGCGGTAAATCCGGTTCGACGCCACCAGCTCCTCGGCTCGGTCATGCTCGTTCGACAGATCGAGCCCGCGGCTGGCATCGGCATTCGCCACCTGGAGAAGCATCCGTTCGGAGCTGTCGAGATGATCGGTAACGACGACCAGAAGAACGCGGTCTTGTGCGCCCTCGTGGGCGACAGCCGCCCTCTGCTGTCCCGTCGGCGAAAGGACCGCGGAGGGCCGTTGTGCTGCATTTTTCGCGTTCCACAACTGGCCCGCGAAGAAAGCGACGGCCAGTACTGCGGCAGCCGCGAGCGCTGTTTGCCACGTCCGCCGGCGACGGCTTTCGCTTCCGAGTCTCCATCGCAGCCGGTTCCAGACCTGCTCTCCATAGCCCTCGCCGCGTTCCGGGACGGGCAGTTCGTCGACCAGCGCAAGCACGCGCCGGATGGAGTTGTATTCCGCGCGGCAGACGTCGCAGGACTGCAGATGCTGCGCGATCGCCGCCGGCGATTCATCGTCGTGATAGTGATGCATGACCAGTTCTTGTTCTGTCAGATGTTGCATGCTGAGGACCTCACGAACGGCTCCAGGGACTGGCGAAGCTTCCGCACCGCGCGGAAAATCGTGTGCTTCGCTGCATTCACCCGGATGCCGAGCGTCTTTCCGATCTCCTCGACCGGCATTCCTTCAAAATGGCGCAGGACGAACGCCGTGCGCTCGTTGCCGCTGAGCCGTTCCATTGCCGCGGCAACCTGCTCGCGCAACTCGGCGCTGAGCAGCAGCCGGTCCTGCTGGGGATCGCTGCTCGCTGCCCCGCTCATCTCGGCCTCCTCCGGATCTCCTCCGTAGTGGCGATCGAGGCGGCCGCGCGAGCGCAGCAGGTCGAGCGCGCAGTTGACCGCGATGCGATGCACCCATGTTCCGAAATTCGCGCGCTCCTCGAACTTGTCGATCTGTCGGTAAGCGCGAAGGAACGTCTCCTGCACCACGTCGTCGGCATCATGTTCATTTCCTGTCATGCGATAGGCCACTCGAAAGATAGGTTGACTGTGGCGTTCGACCAGCAGCCGGAACGCGTCGGGATCGCCGGCGCGCGCCCGGCTCACTGTGGCAACGTCAGTCATCTCTATCCCAATGGCCTTAGACTCGGAATTTGGAAGGTAGTTAGCCGGTGAAAGCACCATGAATCGGGACCTGGGACGCCTGCTCATGGTACTCGGCGGAGTGCTTCTGCTCGTCGGAATCGCTCTGACCGCCTTCGGGCGGCTCGGTCTGGGCCGCTTGCCGGGCGACCTTGTCTATCGACGCGGCAACTTCACGTTCTATTTCCCCCTGATGACTTCCATCCTGCTCTCGGTGGTGCTCTCTCTGCTGCTGTGGTTGTTCCGCCGGTAGACTAGGAAGATGGCTCGACTCATCCACCTGGTTGTGGTCTACGGCGTCCCGCTCATCTTCCTGAACGTTTTTCTGGAGCAGATCGGCGCGCCGGTACCCGCCGCGCCCACGCTCATCGTCGCCGGCGCGCTGTCGCGCGAAGGGCGGATGTCCTCAACCCACGTCCTGATCGCCGCCGTGCTCGCTTCGCTGGTCGCCGACTGGGTGTGGTTCCTTCTCGGCCGCCACTACGGATATCGGATCCTGCGCCTGCTCTGTCGGATTTCGCTCTCGCCTGATTCGTGCGTGCGCGACACGGAAGCGAAATTCGAACGCTGGGGACTGAAGTCTCTTCTCATCGCCAAGTTCATTCCCGGATTCTCGACTGTCGCGCCGCCACTGGCCGGCGCTGCACGACGATCGACTTTCGCGTTCCTCGTCTATGACGGAATTGGAGCAATTCTCTGGGCGGGAAGCGCCGTCGCCGCCGGCCGGGCCTTTCACCACGCAATCGAGCGCGTTCTGGTCGCACTCGAGAACCTCGGGTGGTGGGCGGTAGTCATCGTCGCTCTCACTGTGGGCCTGTTGATTCTCTTCAAGTGGGCACAACGCCGTGGCTTCTACAAACAGCTGCGGATGGCGCGTGTGTCAGTGGACGAATTGAAGGAGATGTTCGATCGCGGTGAGGAGCCGCTCGTCGTCGACGCACGCAGCGCGAGCGCGCGCAACCGGGATCCGCGCCGCATCCCCCGAGCGGTCGACCTCGATGGCTTCGATGACATTCCGGCGGAGCGGCAGATCATCGTCTACTGTACGTGACCGAATGAAGCGTCAGCCGCCCGTGTGGCGCGCATGCTGATCGAGAAAGGATTCGACCCTGTCCGACCGCTCGCCGGAGGGTTCGAAGCGTGGATCGAAGCGGGATATCCGGTGGAAGGCCAATGAGCGAATCCGTTTACATCCACGGGACGGCAGCGGACGAGCAACGCCGCCTCTCGCTGCTGAATGACGTCTTGCTCAATAACGCGTCGCTGCGTGAGATGGCGCTGCGGGGCAACGAGTCCATTATCGATTTCGGCTCCGGGCTGGGCCAATTCACTCGCGCCATGGCTCGCGCTGTTCCACGGGGACGCGTGGTCGGAATCGAGCGCAGTGAAGAGCAGCTCGCCGAAGCGCAGCGCCTGGCGGCCGCGGACAACGAGGCGAGCCTCGTCGAGTTCCGTCGCGGCGATGTGCTCAATCTGGAGTTAGGGCGCGAAGAGTGGGGCGCGTTCGATATCGCGCACGCCCGATTCATTCTCGAACACGTGCCCGATCCGCTCCGCGTCGTGCAGACGATGGTGCACGCGCTGAAACCGGGCGGGCGGATCATTCTCGCGGATGACGATCACGACATCTTGCGGCTATGGCCCGAGCCGCCGGGTTTCGATGACCTCTGGTTTGCGTACATTCGAACCTACGATCGGATCGGCAACGATCCATTTGTCGGTCGCCACCTCGTGTCGCTGCTCCACCAGGCCGATGCCGTTCCGCGCCGCAACACCTGGATCTTTTTCGGCGGCTGCGCGGGGATGGAGATTTTCGACGTCCTCGCGGCGAACATGGCCGGCGTGGTCCGCAGCGCGCGGGAGACGATCATCGGCATGTCGCTGTTCGATCGCGACGCCTTCGATAACGTGATGCAGCAGTATGAAATATGGTCGCGGCGCCCCGATGCCGCGATCTGGTTTGCAGTCGCATGGGCCGAGGGAGCTCGACCATAAGCGGCATGAGCCGTGCAATTTAACGGCACAATGTCACCCCTCGCCAGTGCTGCGTCCACTCTCGACGATGAGAGCCGTGACTTCTACAGGCACGCGCTGAACCTCCTCGATCAAAACAACTTGCAGTATCTGGTGGGCGGTGCCTACGCGTTCGCGCGCTATACAGGAATCGAGCGCCATACCAAGGACTTCGACATTTTCGTGCGCCGGGATGACTGGCCTCGCGCGGCGAAGATTCTCGAGAAAGCCGGCTACGGCACGGAGCTGAGCTTCCCGCATTGGCTGGGAAAGGCATTCGGGCGCGGCGAGGCCTTCATCGATCTGATCTTCAGCGCCGGAAACGGCGTCGCCGCCGTCGACGAGGCATGGTTCGAGCACGCTGTTCCTGCCGTTGTCCTGGACATGGACGTGAAGTTGATTCCGGCTGAGGAGATGATCTGGTCGAAGGGATTGATCATGGAGCGCGAGCGCTACGACGGCGCCGATGTTGCCCACGTCATCCATGCATGCGGCCAGAAGCTGGACTGGCGCCGGCTGGTCGATCGTTACGGCCGATATTGGCGTGCCTTATATGCACACGTTATATTGTTTGGTTTTATCTACCCTTCGCGGCGGTCCAACGTACCGCGGTGGGTCATGAGTGAATTCGCCCGGCGGCTTGCCGATGAGTCGCGCTCGCCCGACAGCAAGGATAAAGTCTGCTACGGAACGATCCTCTCGCGGCAGCAATATCTCATCGACGTCGAGAAGTGGGGCTACCGCGACGCGCGATTGACGCCTCTGGGAAACATGAACGCGGAAGAAATCGCGCACTGGACCGCTGGAATCGAAGAGGACGGAAGCAAATAATGGCCGAGAAGGACACGTTGCGGATCGCCGCAGTGGCAGACATTCATACCAAAAAGAACTCCGCGGGTGAGCTCCATCCCCTTTTCGCGAAGATTACCGAGTCGGCAGATGTTCTTCTGCTCTGTGGTGACCTGACCGACTACGGCAGCCCGGAAGAAGCCGGCGTCCTGGTGAAAGAGATCACTTCTTCACTCCGCATTCCGGCGATCGGAGTCCTTGGAAATCACGATTTCGAAGAGGGGAAGCAGGGCGAAATCACGAAAATGCTGACCAACGCCGGAGTGCAAATGCTCGACGGCGGGGCTACGGAGATTCACGGCGTGGGCTTCGCCGGCGTCAAGGGATTTGGCGGCGGTTTCGGCCGTCGCGCGCTGGGCGCATGGGGCGAGGAGATCCTGAAGAGATTCGTTCATGAGACTATCGAGGAGGCGCTGAAGCTCGAATCAGCGCTGGCACGGCTGCGCACGCCGCAGAAAATCGCCGTGCTGCATTACTCCCCCATTCAGGCCACCGTGCAGGGCGAGCCGCCGGAAATCATCGCCTTTCTCGGCTCCAGCCGGCTCGAGGAGCCCGTCGACCGGTATCGCGTCAGCACCGTCTTTCACGGTCATGCGCACCACGGCTCGCTCGAGGGAAAAACGAAAGGCGGGGCGGCAGTCTACAACGTGGCCCTTCCGCTGCTCAAGAATAAATTTCCCGATCAGCTACCGTTCAAGCTGATCGAGGTACCCATCGGTCAGCCCGTCTCGACATAAAATCTCCGCGCGATGCAGCACCTCTCTTTCCCTCAGGGCATCACACGCCGGAACCTCTTCGATTGGTTCCGTCAGGGTCGGGCACGATCGCGCGAAATCTTCTCCATCCCGAAAGCGGAGATGTACTACGAGCGCCCAATCCTGCTGCGCAATCCGATTGTTTTCTACGAGGGCCACCTTCCGGCATTCGCCGTAAACACCCTGTTGAAGCTCGCGCTGAAGGAGCCCGGTGTCGATGGCGAATACGAAGTGCTGTTCGAACGGGGCATCGATCCGCACAGCATCGACGCGGCGAAACCGACTTCCGACCAGTGGCCCACTCGCCGTGAAGTGCAGGCGTACGGAGAAGAGGCCGAAAAGCGGATCGAGAGAGCGCTATGCAGCGGCATCATTGAAGACGATCGCGTGCCGCAACTGCGCGGGGCCGAAGCGGCCATCGCCATCCTCGAGCACGAGCAGATGCATCAGGAAACGCTGCTCTACATGTTTCATGAAATGGCGTACGACCAGAAAACCCCACAGCCGCCGCTTGGCAACGCGCGGGCGGCGGGCGGCGGGCGGCGGGCGGGGAGTCCGAGGGTCAAGATCCCTGCTGGCGAGGCCACGCTCGGCGCGGGCGATCACTTCGCGTGGGACAACGAGCTTCCCGAGCATCGTGTTGAAGTCGCCGCATTTGAGATCGATCGATACAACGTCACCAATGGCCAGTACCTCGATTACTTACGCGCCACCGGCGCAGAGCCGCCGCATTTCTGGGCGCGCCGGAATGGCGAGTGGTTGTGGCGCGGTATGTTCGAGCTGCTTCCGCTTCCCCTGGACGCGCCCGTCTACGTGACGTATGACGAAGCATCGGCATTCGCGAGTTGGCGGAGCGCTCACGTACCGTTAGAAGCGGAGTACCACCGCGCAGCGTTCAGTACGCCAACCGGCGAGGAGCGCGTTTACCCGTGGGGCAATGAGCCCCCGGATCCGACGCGCGGCAACTTCGGATTCGCAAATTGGGATCCGGTAACTGTTGGCTCCTATCCAGCGGGCGCGAGCGCATGGGGAATCCACGACCTCGTCGGCAACGGCTGGGAGTGGACCTCGACAATATTCGCCGGTTTCGACGGCTTCCAGCCGATGGCGTCGTATCCGAATTACTCTGCCGACTTCTTCGACGGGCAGCACTATGTCCTCAAGGGTGGCTCTCCTGCCACCGCTCCCGAGCTGATCCGCCGCAGCTTCCGCAACTGGTTCCGTCCGAACTATCCCTACCTGTACGCGACCTTCCGCTGCGCGGTGTGATTCATGCACATCATCGGTGCATGGAAACGAAAATCTATAAGCCACAACAATTCAATCTGAGCGGCCTCAAGGGAATCTCCGACCAGACTCTGGAGATGCACTTCAAGCTCTACGAGGGGTACGTCAAGGCGACGAACGAGCTGACCGAGCGCATCGCGGCGATTCTCGCCGACGGCCAAGTCGACAAAGAGGAGATGCCAGCCTACTCCGAGCTCACCCGGCGCCTGGGCTTCGAGTACAACGGCATGGTCCTGCACGAGTACTACTTCGGAAACATGAAGAAGGGGGGCGGCGGTGACGCCGCGCGCGGATCACAGTTCCGCAGCGCGCTGGAAAAGACCTTCCCCAGCTATGAAATCTGGCGCACGGATTTCGTCAGCGTCGGCAAGATGCGGGGCGTGGGCTGGGCGATCTGCTATCTCGATCCGAAGACGGGGCTCGTCTCCAATCACTGGATTGAGCTGCATGAGACTGGCAACATCGCCGGATTCATTCCGCTACTAGTGATGGACGTCTGGGAGCACGCGTTCCTGCTCGACTACAAGCCGGCCGATCGACCGAAGTATATCGACGCGTTCCTGTCGAATGTCGATTGGAGCTCGGTCGAGCACCGCACCCAGACGGTGCACGTCACGGCTGCAGCTCGGTAGGCCGCAGCTCCGGAGCATCGGGCAGCAGGGCGACGGTTCCCTTCCGCTCCAGCTTTCCCCAGCCGGTGCGGATGCCGGAAATCGCTGTTTTCAGCGACTTCAGGAGAACTGCGTACATGACCTGGCGATACAGGAACCGCTGCCAGAAGAGCCACACCAGGACGCGGCTGTCTTCGCGATCGAGCTTAAACGCAACGATCGATCCGACCAGCTCGACGACGAAAAAGAACGCGTACATGAAGCCGATGAGATAGAGCGACGTCAGCGCCTGAGGCAGCGGTTGCCAATCGTGCGACAGCCAGCCGCGCCACCACCACGTGCTGGCGACGTTGCCTAATGTCCAGAGAATCTGGAGATCGATCAGAGGCGAAAGCGCCTGGAAGACAACCTGGAAAAGCCATAGGGAAGGCAGCATCACGCTGCCGAACCAGCCGTAGCGGCCCATGGCGCGTCGATGCTTCCACAGGCATTGCAGAGTTCCAAACGCCCAACGGAATCGCTGCACGAACAGCGCGCGGAAACTATCCGGCGCTTCGGTGTATCCCACGGCGTCGCTGTCGGTCTCAATCGTCCAGCCGATCCGCCGGATCCGCCACGTCAAATCCATGTCCTCGGCCATCGTGTCGATGGTGTAGCCGCCGGCCTGCAGCACCGCCTTACGCCGCCACGCGCCAACCGCGCCTGGAACGACAGTCACCGAATTGATGACTGCGTATGCGCGGCGATCGAGGTTCTGGCTGGTGACGTATTCAATCGACTGCCAGTACGTCAGCGGATTGATGCGATTGCCGACCTTGACGTTCCCGGCGACAGCGCCCACAAGCGGATTTGAGAAGTGCCGAATGAGATTGGCAATCGTATGCCGGCCGAAAATCGTATCAGCGTCGAGTGCAATGATGATCTCGCCTGTCGCTTCAGTGATGCCATGATTCAGCGCTGAGGCTTTTCCGGCGTTGTCCTGCCGCAGGAGTTGAATCCTGGCGTTGTCGCCGAAGTTGCGGATGACTTCTCCCGACGTGTCATCCTTCGAGCCGTCGTCGACAACGATGATCTCCAGCGGCTCGTAGCGATTTGCCAGAACCGCGCGAATCGTCCGGGCGATCACCTTCTCCTCATTGAAGGCAGCGATCACAATGCTGACGGCCGGCCGGTAGGCGTCATCCCATTTGGCGTGACGCGATCGATACCTGGCAATCAACGCCAGCAGCGTCACGAAGAAGACGCGCGCTGCGCCAAGGATGATGGCGGTGACGAAGGCGATGCTGAGGAAGAGCTCGAAGAGATAGATGGCCTCGAAAACGACGCGATCGTTCGCCAGCATCAAGGTGTCCCGCGAAGTCACGGGCGGATTCACTTCGTCGCGCGTTGCGCCGATCAGCTCAGAAACGGTTACGAACCGATAGCCGCGCTTGCTCAGCTCCTCGATCAGCAG
>Ga0209157_1004011_pt1 | contig 11115 bp, 12 predicted proteins | sample GraSoiAngelo_135_FD_185892 | JGI IMG/M metagenome (GOLD analysis project Ga0209157, IMG submission 185892) | Grasslands soil microbial communities from the Angelo Coastal Reserve, California, USA - 14_0929_05_40cm (SPAdes) (version 2) | ecosystem: Environmental > Terrestrial > Soil > Grasslands ... | reverse complement strand
CGCAGCACCCGTCGCGCCACGGCGGGCTCGTCTCGAGGATCTGCTTCGGCGCGTTACGAAGCGCAATCTGCACGGCGACGTGGAAACGGGGCCCGCGATCGGCCGTGAGGCCTGGTAGTGCCGCGTCGTTACGTACCGCGGCGCGGTGACATTGTCTGGCTCTCGTTCACCCCACAGGAAGGCCATGAGCAGGCCGGCCGCCGACCCGCGCTCGTGTTGTCTCCGTCGGCGTACAATCGCAAGGTTGGACCTGGCCCTGTTTTGCCCCATAACGAGCCGCGTCAAGGGATACCCGTTCGAGGTGACGGTCCCCAAGGGCCTACCGGTGGCCGGTGTCGTTCTGGCCGACCAGGTGAAGAGCCTGGACTGGCGAGCCCGGCGCGCAGAGTTCGTCGACCGTCTTCCTGATGCGGAGGTCAGTGGAACTCTGAGCTTGGTGATGGCGCTCCTGAGCGCCGGCGACGCGTGATTGTGGGTCACGAAGAACGCAGCGCGGCGCCAAACTGAGGACAATGCGCGGTCTCGACCATGCGCAGTACGGCCGCCGCATCCACCTGGCGCCGAAACCAGACGACCAGCGCCTCAGGGGGAAGGTCTGCTTCGGCACAGTTACGGTCCTCGTCTATGCAGAGGATCAGGTTTGATAAATGAGCGCCCCGGTACAGGGCGAGTTTCCGCGCCACGTAGTCGGCGGTCCAGAAGCCCACGATCTCCAGGAGCCACTTGCGCGACGGGTCGGAGCGATGTCGGAGGGCGAAGTCGGGGAAGACCAGCGTGTCACCGGCGGTTATTGGCTCCGGCTCCCGAATCACGTCCCAGGCCGTCGCGAGCCGTCGGAACTCTCGAGCGAAGCGCTCCTCAAGCCGGCTGTCGTATCGGCGCGGCGCGCTGGCCGGAAAGATCGGGTCGCCAGTGCCCAATTGCAGGGTGAGACGGCGCCCCTGGAAGACGCACTCCGCCCGTAGGCGGAAACGTGGACACCACGCGAGCAGAGGAACGAGCTCACCGAGCGCTCGCCCATAGAGCCGAGTGTTACGAAACAACGCGAATGGCCCCGAGAGTTCCAGTGTGGCGCCGGCGGCGCCGGATCGTTCGGCGACAGTGCAGATCAGTCCTCGCCACTTCGCGTGGCGGACCAGAGTTCGGGTGTTCCCCTCGACGTCGATCCTGACAACGGTCGCCCGGAAGAGGAGCGCCTGAACCAGCGCGAGGTTGCTCCGTAGCGCCAGTTCCATCGTTGAGAACGGCTGCGCCGGCGCACCGACGAGCTGTTCGCCGGGCAGGTCGCCGAACAGTGAATCTTGCAGGTCCTCTTGGGTCACCCCCAGGGAGGCGGCCACTGCCGACAGGACGCTGTGTGGAGGGGCCGGTGTCCGCGCCGCCTCCCCGAAGACGAGCGCCCGAGCCCGTCTGGGCGGCACCGCCGTCTTCCGACGGCTGGGCCGGAGTCGAGCGAGAATCTGGATGGCAAGTCTGAGCTTCCTTGGGGGGCTCTCGCACGGAAGGGGCTCGCGCAGCCGGGTTTCCAGCTCACGTTGTGGCCGTCCGCTGAACCGTTCATGCTCCTCGATGAGAGCCCGCAACCACGGGTGGTCGTGTTCCCCGAAAAAGTGAGGCACCACGAGTGCCCCGGCCACGCTATAGCTGAGCAGATCGTCGGACGACAAGGCCCTGACGCCTCCTGCGCGCCTGACCGACTTCGATGGTGTTTCGTGTGACGAGCTCGTACACGACAGCGCGCTTGCCCTCGCTCGGCCGTAGCAACCGGCCGACTCGTTGCACGTGCTCGCGCTCCCCGAGAGCACCGCCCACGATCACGGCGACGTCGGCGTCAGGAACGTCGAGCCCTTCGTTGAGCACCCGTGCTGACACGAGGGTCCGGATGTCGCCCCGGCGAAAGCGTTCGAGCACGTCATCGCGCTCTTGACGGCCAATGTCGCAGGTCAGAGGCATGACGAGGTGCTCCCGCGCAATCGCATACGCTGCTTCGTTGTCGGCGGTAAAGATCAGCACCCTGGAATACCGGTGGCGTCCCAGTAGAGCTTCCAAGGCTCGCCGCTTGGCATGCGTCAAAGCGAGAAGCCGTCGCATCTGGCGCCATGACGAAAGAGCACGACGTCCCTCGGCCGTACGGGCGGAGTGGTGGTTGAAGTCCGCCCAGCTTGCATCTGGCGCTATCCGGCGGAAATCTGCGTAGACTCCGTTGAACACCGTAGCCAGACTCACGTACGCGGAGCGTTCCGCGGGAGTGAGATCCAGGTACAACGTGATCGCGTCGAGGCTGGCGAGGAACCCCCCGGCCAGGTCGGCGACGGCGAGTTCGAAAACGGTCGGCCCCATGAGTTCGGCGAGACGGGCCACCGCGCCGGCATCGCGTGGAGGTGTTGCCGTGAGCCCCAGGCGGGCCTCTGCGACCGTCATCTCGAGGGCCTCATCGCGAAGACCACTGCCGAAGTGATGGACCTCGTCGACGATGAGGAGATCGAAGCGATCGCCGAGCTGGTCCATGTGCCGATATGCGCTCTCGAAGGTGGCAACCGTGAGCGGCGCCCGCTGGCGCACGCCGTCGCCATAGCACCCGACGGCACCGCGGTACACTCGGCTGATCTCCCGAACCCATTGATCGAGCAAAACACGGGTCGGGACGAGACACAGCGCGCTCAGCCGCGTCCGGTGCATGGCGGCGAGGGCGAGCCGGGTCTTGCCGCTCCCGGTGGGGAGGGCGACGACGCCGCAGCGGTGCCCCAGCTCCCAGGCGGATAGAGCTGCCTCCTGATAGGGGCGGAGGTCGACGTCCAACCACGCCTCCTGCACCGGTCGCAGAGGTGTGGTGATGTCCTCGAATCGGGCACCGTGCTCGAGAAGCCAGCGCTTGAGGCTGGGGTATCTGCTGGCAGGTGCCCGATGCGCATTCACGCGAGAGTCCCAGAGAACTCCCGGCGCCTCGGCGAGTTTGAGGTCCTTGGGTGGATCGATCAGCAAGATGGTGCCGCGGTCGAATCGCAACTTCATGACTAACGCATGATCCGAGTTCCGGCGCGCTCCACCCTTCATGGCCGCACGCCACACCTTGTGATACTGCGAGGGACGATCCGAGCCAATGCCCAAAGATGGATACGCCTCGGGCACAACCAAATGGTGACTCGGATCGGCGTTCCGGAGCTCTAAGCCCTGACGACCTCAGCCGCCGCGCGCTGGGGATGCTCTAAGTTCGGCGAGGCGGACGTGAGCGTTACTGGGCTGGGTCTCGGAGAGAGAGGTGAAGACGCGCGCACCTTCTGAACCGGACGAAAGGGCAATGCTCCGTGTTCCCGGAGAGTTCAGCCACGTCCTCAAACATCGAGGCGTCAAACATCAACGAAACCAACGTGGTGGCCCCAACGGGATTCGAACCCGTGTTTGGTCATGGTCGCGTTTTCGCCACGATTTCCAATCACTTCCGAGCGGCATGACTCGAAAGAAATCGACGTGACTCAAACACGCACGAAAACGGTTCCCTTCAAAACTGGCGCAAAGACCAGAGTCGCTGGTTCGAATCGGGGCCCGCAATGTTCCGACGGCAACCGTCTGGGTCCCGTTCGAATTTCGTGTCCGTGTACTGTTCTAGGCATTGGCCAACCCCCTACGCTCCACCTGCATGGCGGCGATCATCCGAGCAGTGGGTAGTGCCTCAGCTTGGTTCGAGTCTCTTGTCTTACCTGTATGACGTCGCCGGCTTCAATCCAAAGCGCTTGCCTCAGGCATTCGTTATACATAAGCCAAAGTGAGTCGTATTCGACATGACACCCCTCGTCACGAAGTCGGAAGCTCTTCTCGTACACAGCGTGCCACTCGCGGCTGCCGTGTCAGCGTTTGGTCTGCCTTGGCGAACAACCGTTTAGCTGACGTGGTCCCCATTGGCGCGGCGCGAAGGCGCCAGTAGCGCGTTGGATCACGCTGCCCATCTAACAACCCGCGCCCGGAAGGAGCTTTCGTGATCACGGGACCGATACTCGAAGCGTTCCTCCAATGCCCGCTGAAGGCCCACTACCTGCTTTCGGGGCGCACGCCACCCAAAAGCGAGTACGACGAGTTCGACGAACGGCTGGAGCGAATACACGCCGACAAAGTTCGACTCACTCTTGGTTCGATTCTCTCTACGGAAGCGTCGAGTGCCGTCCCGCTCGTTCACGAGGATCTCTCTACGCACCCTGACGCCTTGGAGCGCGTTGGCAAGAACGCGGGGGTCGTGCCGATTCGGATCTTCCCGCGAGCGTGCATCTCGGATCTCGACAGGCTGAGGTTGGGGTTCGACGGACTTGTGATCGGGCACGTCCACGGGAACGTCCCAACGCACGGCGTCGCCATCATCGGCCCCAACCTTAGGAAGTCTCGCGTCGCCCTTCCACGGCTCGTTCGCCGTGCACGGAGAGCCGTGGACGCTCTTCGTGTTCTGGCATCCGGTCCTGCCCCGCGGCTCGTGATCAATAGGCACTGCGAAACGTGCGGCTTCCGCGACGACTGTCGACGGCGCGCGGTCGATACCGACGACCTCAGCCTGATGTCTGGGCTCAAGAAGGCTGAACTCGCGACGGCGCATAAGAAGGGCGTCTTCACGATCACCCAGTTCTCGCACACGTTCCGCCCGAACCGACGCCGGAAACGACTTCGCCACGAGTGGTCGCTCCAGGCGCTCTCGATTCGCGAAAAGCGCACCCACGTCCTCGTCCCCCTGGAGCTGCCGTCGCGGGATCCTGGGGAGCAAGTCCTCTTCCTGGACGTCGAGGGCGATACCGCAGCCAGCTCCTACTACCTCGTCGGCGTGCTTCAGCTATCGGATGCGGGGACCGCGCAACATTCTTTCTGGGCTGACTCCCCCGAGCAAGAAGAAACCATCTGGCAACGTCTTGTCGATCTTGCCGAGGGTCTCGCGGACTTCCGGATCTTCCACTACGGGAGCTACGAGACGACCTTCCTTCGCCGCATGGGGCAGCGGTACTCGGCTTACAAACCGGCCATCGCTGCACGGCTGCGTGAACGTGCCACAAATGTGCTCGGACTGATCCACGGGCACGTTCACTTCCCAACCCTCTCGAACAGGCTGAAGGACATCGCCGTCCACCTCGGCTTTCGGTGGACCGAACCCGGGTAACGGGTCTTCAGTGCGCGCTTTGGCGTCGTCGGTGGGAACACGAGCCCGCCGTGCGGCTGCACGCCGCCATCACTACGTACAACGCCGAGGACTGCGCCGCCCTCAGGGTCGTTGTCGACGCCTTGTACGCGATCCGCGACGGCGGACTCCGAAGCGATGTGGTGGATGCAGGAGCGCTGAAAACCCAAAGCCTCTTGGGGAAGTTCAAGAAGAACGTCTTCGTTCTTCCCGAGCTGGAGTTCATCAACAACTGTGCGTACTTCAACTACCAGCGTGAGCGCATTCTCTTGCGGACTAACCGCACCGTGCGGAGGGCGCTGCGCCGGGAGGAGAGAGCGCTCCAGCGTAAGCCGCGCGTCAACAGCATCGTCGAGTTCAGGCCGCCCACGTGCTGCCCCAGATGCGGCCTCGAGCGTCCGTACCGACACAAGCGCTTCAAGAAGACGCAGATCGACCTTCGCTTTGGCCCGGGCTACATCAAGCGGTGGGTTACCGAATACCGATCCGCGCAGTACCGCTGTCGATCGTGTCGTAAGACGTGGTTCCTCAAGAAGTACCTGGCCGTCGGCACGAAGTACGGGCGCAACCTGGGATGCTGGCTCGTCTACCAAGCCACCGCACACAAGCAATCCTCAGGGGCCATCATCGAGATCCTCGGAGAAGCGTTCGGAATCCACATTCATCGGCAGAAGGTTCAGATCCACAAGCATCAGTTCGCAGAGTTCTATCGAGGGACGTACCCGAGCATCCTGCGACGAATCGCCCACGCACCGATGGTCCAGGTCGATGAGACGAAGGCCAACATCCTCGACGCAACGGGCTACGTCTGGGTCTTCGCCGCACAGGACGACGTGGCGTTCGTCTATACGGGCAGCCGTGATGGTTCGGTCCTCGGGCGCGTGCTCGAAGGGTTTCGAGGCGTGCTCGTCTCGGACTTCTACGCATCCTACGACTCGATGCCATGCGCACAGCAGAAGTGCCTGGTGCACTTGATCCGCGATATGAACGACGACCTCTTCCGCAACCAACTCGATGCCGATCTTCGAGACCTCGTCCAAACCTTCTCCGGTGTCCTGAAACCGATCATTTTGACGATCGATGAGCACGGGCTCAAGCGTCGACAGCTCAGGAAGCACAAGGAATCGGTGGACGAGTTGCTCGATGATCTGGCGGTTCGCGAATATCGGTCCGAGGTCGCTGAAAAGTGTCGCACGCGGATCGTCAAGTGCGGAGAAAAGCTCTTCACCTTCCTGGATCATGATGGGGTTCCGTGGAACAATAACGGGGTGGAGAACGCGATCAAGGACTTCGCGATGCTCCGTCGGAGCGTCGGCGGGGTCTCTACCGAGAGCGGCATGAGCGACTACCTCGTCCTCTTGAGCATCCGCCAAACATTGAAGCGGCGGGGCGTCAGTTTCCTAGACTTTCTGGTCTCAGGTAAGAAAGACCTGGAGCGCTTTGCTCTTCGGTAGCGCGTCAATCCTGCCACACCCCCCCAGCTCCGCGACGGTCACCAACAGCAGCTTGACCGCCGAGCGCAGCTCCAGCGCGAGCTGTCGGCCAGCGAGACCCGTCTTGGCCGTCTTGTCGAGGCGCTCGTGAGCGGCGGCGCGGAGAGATGAAACTCGGTCGCCAGCACATCACGCGCCCCAGAGAGCGAATGCTCGCGGCCGTCGGCGGCCATCCTCAACAGCGGCAGCATCAGGGATTGAAAATCAGGTACGGCCATCCATTTTCTCCCTCAATTGTCTGACTCTCAGCATCAGCCGCGCACGTCAGCCGCGTGGATGTCACGGCGCTGCATTTCCAGCATGGTGGCGTGGTCAGACTTCATCACTGATCATCTGCCCTCGCCTGTCCCGGTTCTACTGGACCGGGTTGAGAGTCGCGATGCCGTCTCAAGAATTCGGCGATGTCCTCGCGGATGACTGCGGCGCCTACTGGTCGCCGCATGTTCTGATCAACCGCGAGCGACGTGACGTCGAGGGGAATTGGCTGGCCCTCAACGGTCATCTCGTATCGCCGACTCCGGGCAGCGCTCACGTGGATCTGGCCCAAGTCCGTTCTCGTTTGAATGAACCTGCCACAGGCCCTCCACGCCGCGGTCCCCATGGCCAGGACGGCCCTTGGGGCCAAGAGCGCTAACTCGGGGCCCAAGTGAGTCGCTGTCGTGTGCGTGACCAGCGTGTCTTGTGTGCGCGGTCCAAGGCCGTTGAAGCTCGGTCGCCGCTTGCGGCGGCCTTTTGCGAGGGGCCATTTGACGGTCTGCAGAAGAAATAGGTTCCCGGCCATGAAGGTTCGAATTGCCGGATCTCCGTGAAAATCGCTGGGGAACCGGCACCCAAGTCCCTGCAGGACGGAGAAGACATGTTCTCGGAGATCGTCGTACTGCCCTGTCCGCCAAAAGCCGCCGGTCAGGGGTGGCGCTTCGGAGACGAGCAGAAAGCGCCCCTGACACTCGGGCCACCACGGACGGCTCGGCACTGCTCCTTTCGTGTCGAGCGCGGGATCACGACGGCAAACCAGACAGTCGTCGCATCCTCGTTGGACGGCCGCCCAGGCCTCTTCGTTCAGCGTCTCCATGCAGTCGCCCTCCGCCTGGCTCGGGGCATCTGCGGCCGAAGCGGCTACCGCTTGGCGGCGGCGAGCCGCCGGCGAGCGGGGTGCTGCGAGATGAACCCGTTCAGTGCCTCGCGCACAACATCCGCGAGTGACCGCCGCTCAGAAAAGGCGATCGCCCGGAGCGCTTCGTGCTGTTCAGCCTCGATTGCCGCGAAGAGCGTCACAGGCTCCGAAAGTTTCTTGTCTCCGGCCCGGGCGCCCCGGCGCGGCACGGCGGCTCTGCTGGCGCGTTCAGCCTTCATCGCTAACCTCCTCTTCACTGACGATCAGGTGTTCCACCGGACCAACAAATTTCAAATAGATGGCCTTCTGGCGGAACCGTTCCCGCAGCACGTCGCGCGCGTAGGCTCGCAGCCAGTCGCGCGACTCCGGCGTGTCGGGGACGTCCACCTCGATCAGTGCCAGCACGTCTCTGTCGACAACGCCTTGATCCCACCAGAACCCTCGCGGAGGGTCATGGCGGAAGATGAAAAGCGTGCCGCCACCGAAGCGGCGGGCGAGTTCATCCGCCGTGTCCAGAAACTTGTCGTCCTCAACCGCCGCGCGATAGCCTGCTGCGTCCGGGTTGTAGAGCACCGGGAGCCGGAGGAGCACGGTGATCCAACCGGTGGTACCGTTGCTCATCGCCTCCCTCCCGGCGTCGCTGCTCTCGGCTGGCTCAGCTAGAATACTAGCATACTAGGGACAGCCGGCGCGACGGGCATCCTCGACTGGGCGCCGCGAGCGGTACGTGGATAACAGCTTGCCGAACCCAGTCCGAGTCGGCTGCTCCGGTTGCACGGCACGCATTACATCGACCGTCCAGACCCGGCGTGCCAGCGGGCAGATCTGCGACACCGAGGGGGGCCCCAGTACTGACGGTCCCAGCTATTCGGCACGCGCGTGCTCACGAGCCAGACCTCCTCAGCGGCGAGCATGTGCCGTCCCCAGCCCGCGTGTGGCAACGGCAGGCCGAGGCCGTCTACGTCGCCCGACAAACCGGCGAGAAGGAGCTGATCGTTGATGACCACTGCCTCCGGCCCGAGCTCCGCCACGTCGCCAGCGAGGGCGACGACGGGCTTGAGGACCGGCTGCACACCGCCTACGCACGGGCCAGCCCCGAGGTAGCCTCGAGCGCGCCCGAGGGACGCTGCCCTGGGACTCACGCAGGCCGCCGCCCCCGCCCACCGAGTGGGGGTTCCCATATGATGGCGCGGTACAGCCGCGCCGTGCGCTCGAGGAGAGATTCACATGCGGGTCGAGGCGAGGGATCACGGCAAGCAGTGCGCCGCGAGCGGGACGCCGAACGACAGCCTGTCCGTAGGTCTGACGGCACGCGCGCCGCCACCGAGCCTGCGCCGCGACGGGGCGAAGGCCACGAAGTACTCCATAGGGGCGTGCTTCATGACTTCGCTCGAACGATCGAGGACTTCCGTCGCGTGTGAGGTGAAGCTTTATCTTGCCCTACCATTCCCCTCTTCCTCCCGCCTCGCTCTCCCCGGTCTCATCGCTAGCTCGTCTTCGGTCCTCGGCCGGGCCCATTCCGGGGCCGCCACCGCGACGCTTGGAGGTCCGGCTCCGGGCCCCAGAACAAGTCAATCATCGGTCTCGCCGAGGACTAGCAATCGAACACTTGGGTGCTGGCCTCGGGCCCAGCCCCGGAATCGACGCCGTGCATCACGACAGCCGCGCAGAAGGACCGCGGTGAGCCGAGCGCGACGTCCGTCCATCTCGGTCCGCCAGATCGAATCGCGCTCGCGCCGGCCATGCTCTGGGGCTGGGTCGGACATCGGCACGAGCTCCAATCACGAGGCCTGGCTCCGCGCCGCCTGAACCCAGGCCAAGGACCGAGCGCCGGCCGGCCGCCAGGCTACCTCTCTGCGCTGGCCCGGCGGTGACGACTCCTTTCGCGCGGCCCCGCCTAATGCGGCGATCTGACGCGGGGCCATGCATCTTGCCGCAGTCGAACAGACCCACTGATCCGCGGCCCGCATCGCGTCCAGCCTCCATCGCCCGGGATTCGGCAATACCGCGGGCCATTTCCTCGTGACCCACCGCCGGGCGGCGGAGCAGGACGGTCGCGGCAAGTTCCTTGCCTCATGGCGAACCAGGCAGTCGCCATGCCACCCCGACGGACTCCTCGTGCTCGCAGGGCGATCGCGGGCCTTGCGAACCAGCTGGAGCTCCCTGCTCCGACCCACGCGGACCATGCGCGACCAGCAGAAAACAACGCGGACCTTGACGGCTGGCTGGTCTCGCTCGAGACTGGGCCCCGGCGAAAACGTGGCCGTGGCCCGGGCCGGAGGACCGCGAGCATGGCCCAACCGCTCATCGACCTGGTGGAGCAGTTCTGCATCTTCCAACGCAAACAACGTGGCAAGACGGAAGGAGGAGTGAAGACCTAGCGATGGAACCTGAGTCAGTACCTCGAGTTCGTCCGCGGGCGCCGCGGGCGGCCGGCGTGCGTGGGCGATGTCGAGCCGGCGACGATTCAGGCGTGGATGGATAGCATGGCAGCCGCGGACCTGGCCCTCGGCACCATGCGCGTGCGGCAGTCCACGCTCTCGAGCTTGTGCGCCTTCCTCGTGAAGCGAGGTCACCTCGATGCCAATCCCGTGGCCCGCCTCGATCGGCCTCCTCATCGCCGCGAAGCGCCGCGCCAGGTGCCGGGCCCCTCGATCATGGACGCCCTCGTCAAGGCCGCCCAGCAGCGGAAGCGTCCGCGCGACCTGGCGATCTTTCTCATCCTCCGCTACTCAGGTATGCGGCGGGAGTCGGTGGCTACGCTCCGAGTCCGCAACCTGGACCGCCGCTGGGGCCTCCGCAATGTCCCCGTGAAGGGCGGCAAGACCCGCGACATTCCTCTGCCCGCTGCCGTGATGCAGTATCTCGACCGCTACCTTTCGCAGTACCTGCCGACCGAGGTTGAAGACATCAAGCCCGACACACCGCTTTTCTGGTCCACCTTCGGCCAGCAGCGCCAAGGCATCGTCCGACGGCCGATGGAAGGAAAGAACATCTGGCGGCTCTGCAAGACGTACGGCCGCCTGATCGGCTACCCCATGCTGAAGCCGCACGACCTTCGCCACGGCGTGGCGATGGAGGTCTACGAGCAGCACCGCGATCTCGAGCAGGTCCGCGGCCTGCTCGGCCACACGCGCATTGAGACGACCCAGCTCTACGCGCAGATCCGGCCGGCCGCGCTCAAGCACGCCGTGGAGTTTTACGAAGCGAAGGCGCTGAACGTCCTGAGCAGTTAACGAGGAAAGAACGAGGATAGCGGCTTCGTGTTTGAGTCCGGTCGGCGACGCGACTCGAACATGCAGCCCTCAAACATCAACAAAAACAATTTGGTGGCCCCAACGGGATTCGAACCCGTGTTT
>Ga0209157_1004009_pt1 | contig 11120 bp, 13 predicted proteins | sample GraSoiAngelo_135_FD_185892 | JGI IMG/M metagenome (GOLD analysis project Ga0209157, IMG submission 185892) | Grasslands soil microbial communities from the Angelo Coastal Reserve, California, USA - 14_0929_05_40cm (SPAdes) (version 2) | ecosystem: Environmental > Terrestrial > Soil > Grasslands ... | reverse complement strand
TCCTGGTGGCGAGACCGCCGCGTGGGTGCACTGGCAGTTGGGCAATATCTACTTCAACACAAACGCGCCGGACAACGCCGCCGCCGAGTATCGAGCTGCGCTTGACGCGTTTCCCGGATACGTCCATGCGGTCGCCGGGAATGCTCGCCTCGCCGCGGCTCGCGGAGACTACGAAAAAGCCATCGAGCTGTATCGGGATGTTACAGCCCGTCAGCCTGTCGTCGACTACGTAGCAGCCCTTGGCGACGTTTACCGCGCCGCCGGCCGCGATGGCGAAGCGCAACGCCAATACGATCTTGTCGGTGCAATCGACAGCCTCTACCGAGCGAATGGCATTGACACCGATCTCGAAATGGCTCTCTACATGGCGGACCACGATCTCAATCGCGACGATGCCCTGGGCCAGGCCCGTGCCGCATACGAAGCACGTCCCGGGAGCACCCGTGCCGCCGACGTCTTGTCTTGGGCGCTCTACAAGATCGGGAAGAACGACGAGGCGCTGAACTACTCCCGCGAGGCGTTACGCCTTGGGACGCAAGACCCGATGATCCTTTTCCACGCGGGCATGATCAACTACAAAGTCGGCGATCGAGATGCGGCGCGAGACTATCTCTCACGGGCCATCCAGATCAACCCAAGCTTCTCGATCCTTTACGGTGAACAGGCGCGGACCACACTGGAAGACCTGCAGAACGCGGTGAAAAGACAAGAATGACTCTTTCTGCAAGCGCTGAATTCTCCCGGCCCTCCGCACCGGCCTCGCTTTGATCAAGTCAGTCGCTTGCATCCGCGTAGCGGCTGAAGCCCACCACCGGGCAATTTCACAATCACCTGTGGTACATTGGCTGGCGCACGCTGATATCCAGGGGGACTCAATGGCGTCTGTCTCGAAGGCTTACGAAACGCTGCTTTACGAACCGGACGGTAATGTTCTCGTAATCACTCTCAACCGGCCGGAAAAGCTGAACGCGTGGAACGGCAAGATGGAGAGCGAGTTTCTAGATGCTCTCGACGCTGCCTCCTCCGACGCTGCGATACGAGCAATCGTGGTCACGGGAGCCGGCCGCGCCTTCTGCGCAGGCGGAGACATAAGCGCCTGGTCTGAAGACCTGACTTCCGGTAACAGTCGCAGACAGGCTTCCCCGCTGCTTGCCCGCGACGGAAGCCCGGAAGTGCCCATCGCTCTCGCCCGGAGCAAACCCGTTATTGCCGCCATTAACGGACACGCCGTTGGCATCGGCCTGACGGTGACGCTCGCTTGCGACATGCGAATCGCGTCTGAGCGCGCCCAATTCTCCGCTCGTTTCGTAAAAGTGGGCCTTACGCCGGAATGTGGCAGCACCCGCTACCTTCCATTGGTCGCCGGAATGGGAAACGCGCTTTTTATGGCTTTGACGGGGCGGATGATCGATGCCACTGAGGCCAAGGAACGGGGCATCGTGGACCGCGTAGTACCCCACGACTCGCTCTTACAGGAAGCGATGGCGCTTGCGGATGAAATCGCTGCGAACCCTCCGTCAGCCGTTTGGCTGGCCAAGCGGCTGATCCATGAGAACGCCAATGAAAGCAACCTGCGACGTGTCGTCACGGCCGAGGGGTTTGCGATCCGTGAAGCCCGGCGGCAGCCGGACCATGCCGAGGCCGTGCAGGCGTTCGTCGAGAAGCGAGCGCCTAACTTCGGGGGCTAACAAATCGACCGTTGGGGGATGACATATCCGCTCGAAGGGATTCCTCTCTCCGAGCACGAACCCGTTCTCCAGACTGCGGAGGAACTTGGCTACACTGATGCTTGGACGGCTGAGGTCAACGCGAACGATGCCTTCACGCCGCTCGCTGCGTTCGCCACATGGGCTAAAAACACCAGGCTCGGCTGCGCAATCGCCAACATTTACACCCGCACGCCAACACTGCTGGCCCAGACGGCATCCGCTTTGGCGGATCTCGCCGCCGGGCGGTTCTGTCTCGGAATCGGGACGAGCTCGCCTGCCATCGTCGAGAACTGGAACGGCGTCGCTCTTGAACAGCCGGTCGCGCGCATGCGTCAGACGCTTGCTTTCCTCAAAGAGGCACTCACCGGCGAAAAGATGGCCGCCACGATCGGGCCGTATAACATTCGTGGCTTTCGCCTGGCGCGACCCCCGAGCGCGCCGCCGCGTGTTTACGTTGCCGCGTTGAGAGAGAAGATGCTGCGTTTAGGCGCGGCCGAAGCGGACGGTGTCATCACGAACTACATATCTCCCGATGACGCTCGGAAGATCTCGGCCGTAGCCAATGACGCTGCGAAGGCGGCCGGCAAGGAGGCGCCGGATATAGCCTGCCGCATATTCGTTATTGCGACTGAGGACGAGAACGCCGCTCAGATGATCGGGCGCTTCATCGTCTCCGGTTATCTCACGACTCCCTATTATTACGCGTTCCACGAGTGGCTCGGCCGTGGCGACGCGCTCGCCCCAATGATGAAGGCCTGGCAGTCCGGCGAGCGCCAGCAGGCAGTTGGCCTGGTGCCGACGCGGGTCGTCGAGGAGATCTTCGTCTACGGCAGCCCGGAGGCGTGCCGGGAGAAGATCCGAGGTTATTGCGAAAACGGGATAACGACGCCCATTATTAATATCATCCCGACAGTCAGGGAGCCGACGGGGCAGCGAGAACAATGCATTGCCTGGCTCGAAAAGCTGGCGCCCAGATAAGGAGGAGCAGATGCCCGACCTAAAGATGACGCCCGAAATAAGAGAGATGCGACAACGAGTCAGTGCCTTCATGGACGAGAACATCTATCCGAACGAGGGCCCTCTTTCGGAGCACAATGGTGAATCAGAAGCGCTAATGAAAGAGCTTCAGAGCAAGGCCAAGGCGATAGGCATCTGGGCGCTGCATCTGCCCGCAGAGGCCGGTGGGCAGGGAATCGGCTTCATGCCGTATGTGTACGTCAACGAGATTCTGGGCCGCAGCCCCTACGCGCCACGCGCGTTCGGGTCGCAGGCGCCGGATTCGGGCAACGCCGAGATCCTCTGGCAGTTCGGTACGGATGAGCAGAAGGCGCGCTGGCTGCGACCACTCGTCAATGGTGACATCCGATCGTGTTTCTCAATGACTGAGCCAGAGGTCTCGGGCGCGGACCCGACCGGACTTCAGACGCGCGCCGTGCGCGACGGTGATGAATGGGTGATCAACGGGCACAAGTGGTTTACGAGCGGCGCCATCGGGGCCTCGTTCGCGATAGTCATGTGCGTCACCGATCCCGATGGTAATCCGCACCGCAGGATGAGCCAGATAATTGTCCCTACCGACGCGCCGGGTTTCGAAATCGTCCGGCCGGTTCCTGTGATGGGGGAAACCGCCGGCGCCCACTGCGAGATTTATTATCGGGATTGCCGGGTGCCCGTCACTTACACCCTGGGCCAGCCGGGAGATGGATTTCTTATTGCGCAGAAACGGCTGGGGCCCGGGCGCATTCATCACTGCATGCGTTGGCTCGGCCAGATGCAGCGCGCGTTCGAATTGATGTGCCGCCGCGCTTTAGACCGGCGCGCGTTCGGCGGCACTCTCGCCGACAAGCAGACGGTACAAAACTGGATCGCCGATTCCATCGCCGAAATCCAGGCGGCGCGCCTGCTCACGGTGCACGCCGCGCAGAAGATCGACAGCGGCGAGGACCCCCGCGTTGAGATATCGGTAATCAAGTTCTTCGGCGCGAAGGTTCTGCACGATGTAATCGACCGCGCGATCCAGGTTCACGGCGCCCTCGGTGTTTCCGGCGACACGCCCCTTGAATCGATGTACCGTCAGGCGCGCGCAGCGCGCATATACGATGGACCTGACGAGGTGCATCGTATGGTCGTCGCGCGCCGGGTTCTGCAGGCATTTTCCCAAGGACTCACCTGGGAATTCGAGTAGAGCGGTCGCAGGAGAGGATAACTAATCGCTGGTCTCTTCGGGTCCTGTCTGCTCGTCTGGAATGGGCTGACTCATGTGGCCGTTCGCACGAATGCAAACGTGCTGATCGGCGTCGATCGACGCGCCGCACAGAGGACACAGCGGTCGCCCTTTCCCTATGATGTCGCTTAACTGTCCGACAAGAAACGCGCACTGATCTGGGGTCAGACGCACGCGCAGATCGGCCTCCGCCTCTTCCTCGTTCCCGAGCTCATAACTGTCCAGGACCACGGTTCGGTCAGAAGAGTCGAATCCCAGCGCAATCTTTCCTACGCGAAAATCGTGCTCCGCCGTTACTGGGAACTCGCCGAGATCAGGCGCGCCCGGCCTTTCCCGGTAGTCCATTTGCCCCAGGAGCTGCGCGAACGCTAGGTTGAGTTGCTGAAATTGCTGTTTCTCCATCCACAACGAGGCCGCATTCGTCCGCCCGCTGAGCACGCGAAGGCGAAAAGTGCGCTGCCCAGGTTCGCCGAACGTCTGCGCGTCTATCGCCCGAGCAATGCCCAGATCAACGGTCACGGCGCCGGTTTGGGGCGCACGGGCACCCGCATTGAACTGCTCAAAACACCGACCTAAACTAACTGGAGCGGGCGATGGGGATCGAACCCACGGCCCTCTGCTTGGAAGGCAGATGCTCTACCACTGAGCTACGCCCGCTCACAAGCATTATAGCGATCCATGCTCCTGTGCCGTGGCTGGTTCTAGAGCATTAGAAAATTGAAAGAATTGTTCCAGAGGTATTGAACCACTATTATCATGCTGCTAATCTAAGGCCGCAATGTTGGATGCAGTGGGAATTGTCCTCGCCCTCTTCTACGGGGGCGTGCTCCTCTGGCTGGCCGTCGGCATTACACGCCACCTCGTGCGTCTTGTGCGACCATCCCGCCCTGCGCACTTTGTGGCACTGCATATGACGGCCGTGTGGAGTGTGGGCACAGCGGCCACCCTGGCTGCTTGCGCCCTCATTCTCTACGCTCTCACCCTCATCGAGAACGTTTCGCGTTCTAGCTAGAGATCGCCGGCCTGGCCCGGCATCAGTGAGGGCGACCGGGGCGTAGGATTGCGTTTTCTCCGCCTAGGCATTCTCTGGTTCGTTCTCTTCCTTCTCGCGGCCTTTGTCTTTTTCGTCGAATTTGTCGCAAAGGTTCCTGGCAATGCCGAGCCGGTCCCCCGGCCAACGCCGCCCATCGGCATGTCTCTGCCGGCCCCCGCTTTTCCAATCCATAGTCAGTTGAGCGATTCTAGCTCGAACACGAGATCGCCGTTGTCGTAACGGACGAGCGTGCGGGCGGCATCATCCGCATACCAGGCTTTCTGCGTTCGTCCACCTGACCGGATCTCCAGGCGCCACGCCTGGAACTTACCGGCCGGCACGTTTACTTCTTCCCTCGACTTCACTGTCAGCACAACCGGCAGAAGGTCTGGCTTCGTGAGCGAGCAAGTCAGGACATCGACATACTTGAGTTCCTCGTCTTCGAAGAATTTGAGAGTTCGCCATAGGAAGAGATCAGACCAGCTGTCGTAATGCTGCGCGGGGACGGTTAGCTGATCCTTCCGATTCTCATCCTTGGCCTGTTGCTCGACCGTAACATCGTTCCCCTGGTAGGTGGCCGTGCAGTCGCGCTTGCCCTCCGGTCCATCGATCGTGCGCTGCACGACTTTCGGGTGGAGGCTCTGGGCATCAGCCTCGACTTGGATAGTATCCGTGATCTTCTGGTCGGGGATGTCGAAGCTCTGGGTCAGCACCAACGCGCCCTCACGAGCCTCGATCCGGAGTTCGCCGCTGCCCTTCGTATCGTCGTCGTGGAGCAAGCGGTAGTGGGCTGTTTCCGGCGCCGACCAAGGGATAGCAGAAAGTACATCTTGCGCCACGAGCTCATCGGAGTCACCGGAGCATGCGCCGATCAGTGCAAGGAAGACGACGAGGGCTAAGCCTGGCCGCACGCGGTCAGACGCTCGCCCGGCGCAGCGGCAGGCCCGCAGCCATGACGGACTGAACGCGGGCCACTGCCTCCTCGACGTCGGCGCGTTGAATTCCGAAATGCGTGACCCAGCGGATCCGGCCGCCTTCATCGAAGCAGAGAACACCGTCCTCGGACAGGCGACGTACAAATGCCGCAAGGTCCCAGCCGTCTACCGTGAAGTACACGAGGTTGGTCTGCGGCGGTGGAGCCAGTTCGATCCCGGGAACCTCGGCGAGTCCTTCGGCGGCGATCCGAGCGTTCTCGTGGTCGTTGGCCAAGCGCTGGACCATGTTCTCGAGCGCGTATACACCTGCCGCCGCGAGCACGCCCGCTTGCCGCATGCCTCCGCCTAGCATCTTGCGGTATCGCCGCGCCTCCGCTATGAAGTCGCGCGAGCCGCTGAGGACCGATCCGACCGGGCAGCCGAGCCCTTTTGAAAGACTGAAGCAGACCGAATCGGCATAGCCGGCGAGGCGAGCGATCGGTACTTTGAGCGCTTCCCCGGCATTGAACAACCTCGCGCCGTCGATGTGCAGAGGGAGATGGTTCCTGTCAGCGATGGCGCGCACGGCAGCGAGGTCTTCTTCGTTGAGAACGGCGCCACCGCAGCGGTTGTGCGTGTTCTCGAGGCAGATCAGGCCGGTGCGCGGAAAATGTTCATTGTCCCCCCGAATCGCGGCCCGCAACTCGAGCATGTCGAGCCGCCCGCCCTCATCGTTTCGAATTGCTCGCAGGCCGAGGCCGCCGACCGCCCAGGCGCCGCCGACCTCGAAGATCAGCGTGTGCGATTCGTCGCCAACGATCACTTCTTCCCCGCGAGAACAGTGGGTGAGCATGGCGGTCAGGTTGCTCTGCGTGCCGCTGGTGGTAAGGAGCGCGGCTTCCTTGCCCAGCAGCTGCGCCGCCATCGCCTGGAGCCGGTTGACGGTCGGGTCTTCGCCGAAGACGTCGTCGCCGAGCTCGGCGTTTGCCATCGCCCTGCGCATCTCGGGCGAAGGCAAGGTTACCGTATCGCTTCTCAGGTCGATGATTTTCACGTCACGCCCGGCCGATCTCAGGTCGAAGTCCCGGCGCGGCCATAGTCGTCTTCCAAGCGCACGACGTCTGTCAATTCAGGCGTGGAGACCTCGAAGAAGCGGGAATCTTCGAGCGCTTCCATGCGGTGGATGGCGCCCGGCGGCAGCATCACGGTGGTGCCCGCCTGGGCGATGACCTCTTCGTACTCGCCCGGCCTGTCGACGCTGCCGAGCGTGTACTTGATACGGCCGGAGTCCACGTACTGGGTCTCGTGCTTTCGCTCGTGGTATTGGAGGCTCAGCCGGTGGCCCTTCTTGAGGACGAGCAGTTTGCCCGCGTAACGCTCGGTGTGGGCGAGCCAGCGCTCCTCGCCCCAGGGCTTTGGGACGACCTTCACGTTTTCGGGGGCGGTGATACGCGCCTTTCGGCCCTCGGATGCGGCATCACCGGGGCGGGCGTCTGACTGCATTCGGACGTGGATACGGGAGCTAGCGGGAACGCTCCCAGAGGGATTGGTAGCCCTCGCCGCCCCTTATCGCTGCGAGGACTTCCGTCTTCTCTTCGCTGATCAGCTCGCCGAAGACCTCGTTGCAGCGCTCGGTCATCGGTTCTCCTCCGAGGCTGACGAGGCGCTGCTCAATGCGGTTCCAGAGGCCCGAGTTGTGGAAGGTCTTCATGTGACGGGGCCACATGAAGGACATGATCTTCTCGGGCAGGGGGAAGCGCGGGCGGAGGCGCTTGAGGCTCTTGAAGCGCTCCTCGACCGAGCCCGCCTTGGGGACTACGCCGATGAAAGGGCCTTCCTTTTCGTTGGTACGGGTATCGACGAGGAGGCGCTTGTCGACGATGGCGAAGCGGACGACCAGGACCTGCGCGCTCTCGATGACCTTGGTGACCTCTTCCATGTCCAGGCCGAAGTCATCCATGGGCAAATTGTAAAGGAGCAAGGAAGATGGAACAAGGAAAAACGACGGGCAATGAGGCGCTTTCGCGCTTGATTGATGCGGGCCTAAGCCTTGATAGCTTTTCGAAAAAAGTCGACTTTGGGTGGGGTCGTGGAGTTGAAGAGGCGGGGAAATTCTTGATTGTTTTGGTCTCGAATGTTTCTTGATTGAGGTGCTTTTAGTGCAGTGCCCATAGATTGTTTGTGGGTGGGCGCAGATTTTGGTTATCGGGCTCCTCCTCCGTTAATCTCAGCGAATTTCGCTTGGGGCGCAGCTCGCCATGGCAGTGGATAGTGGACGTCGTTGCGCCCGGTTTTAGCGTAACGGATTGGGGTGGGAAATCTAAGGGGGAAATGGCATTCTCTGCGAAGTGGCCACGACTCGGCGCCTGAAGGCACCGGGCTACATTCGCGGGTTAACGGCGGGGCGAGTGCCAGGCCGGGACGTCGCAAACATCATCCTAACCGCGCCTCGCTGATAGCTGTTTCAGCTTGGCCCGAGCTGCGCCCGAATCGATCGCCTCTCGCGCCTTCTCGATGCCTTCGGCGATCGAGGCCGCTCGCTCCGCGAGCCAGATGCGCAGGCCAGCGTTGAGGAGGACGAGGTCACGGTGGCCGCCCGGTTCGCCGGAGAGTACAGCTTCTGCGATGCGGGCGTTCGCGGCTGCGTCACCGCCGGCCATCTCTTCAGCGGACGCCGGCTGGAGACCGTAGTCGTCGGGGTTGATCCGCAGTTCGCGTTTCTGTCCCAATTCCCAGAGAAACGCGCGGCAGGGACGCGATGTGGGAGCATCCTCGTTGCCTTCGATACCCTGCACGATCATCACGCGCTTGAAGCCTATCTCGGTCGCCGCAGCGAGCATCTTTTCGGCGTAGGGCAGGTGGCTGAGGCCGAGAAGGCTGTAAGAGGCGCCCGCAAGGTTGTAGATCTTCTCCACGGTGCTGAGGCACGTGCGCAGCGCGATCTCCGTCCGCAGCTCTCGCAGAGCGAAGACCTGCGGCGCGAACCGCGCCTGGCGCATGAAGCCGACGCCTGTCTCTTCGAGCGACCGCTCCACCTCCCGCGGCTCGCGGTCGATGTCGATGCCGAGCGCCTCGAGGACGTCGCCGATGGGCACGCCGAACTTGGGGCCGATGCGCTTCTCGCCGTGCATCACGATCGGCACGCCGGCGGCAGCGGCAACAATCGCTGAAGCCGGGCTGACGACGATGCTCTTCTTGCGCCCGTCGTAGGGGCTGCCGATATCGAGCAGCCCTTCGACGTTCGGCGCGATCGTCCGCGCGGTCGCTCGAACCGCCTCTGCGAAGCCGATCAGCTCGTCGGGCGACTCGCCTTTATAGCGTTGGACGAGGAGCAAGCCGCCGGCCTGGGCCGGCGTCGCCTGCTGCGAGAGGATGAGCGACATCGCTTCGCGGGCCTCGTCTCGCGTGAGGTCGCGCCCGGCGCGAGGGCCCTGGCCGATCTCGCGCAGGAAGAAGCGCATGCGCTCGGTCGCCTCGGGGCCAGGCGAGAGAGGATCGGTTCCGTGTGCCGCCTGGCCTTGCGCAGAGGCAGTATTGCCTGGTTCGGAAGTCTTGGCTCTGGGCTGCTTACCGACGGTCACGAGCTATAGGGTATCAGCCGAAGGACGCGAACGGCCGAGACGCGGCGTGAGTGAAATAGGGCTAAAATGGCGCCGGAATGCTGAATCAGTTCGCCTCAAGGTTACGAGCGCCAATTACGATTGGCCCGGCCATTCATTACGTTGCCTGCGCAATCGCCATTGCCGGCGGCTTGGGCATCCTCAGGTTGGTACTGTCCGCATTCGTCTTCGACGTTGACCCACTATCGCTCTTCTGGCGGATCTCCAGCTCGGTCTTCTTCTTTGGCCTCTTACTGTGGGAACTGATGTATCGGCCGCCTGTTCGGTTAATGTTCGGACTCGGCGTCTTGGCGATGCTGCCCTTCTTGGCGCTATTTCTGTATGGGGTTGGCTGGATTATCGTCCACGTTCTCTGACCGTTAGGGAACTCTGCCCCTCTTGGCGCATCTTGCCTTCTGCGACACCCATTTCCTCGCACCATGCCACGTACGCCAGCGGGGAGATCTCGCTGGGCTTGATCTCGCTGCGGCCGCCCCAGAAGACGTTCGTGTAGGCGACTGGGATGCCCAGCGAGGCGAGGTGGGTGTCGATCGCGGCCTTGTGGGCGAGCACGAGCGATTTGTCGGTGCCGTGCGCGACACCCATGACGTTGACGTTGTTGAACTCAGGTCCGGCTTCGCGCCAGTAGCAGTGGGTGAGGATGTGGTGGCGTCCGACCTCGCGGCCGGCCTCGACCTCGCGGCCCGGCGGGACGGCCCAGTGGAAGAGCGCGTTGTAGCGGGTGACACGCTCGCCGCTGGCCGTCTCCTTGACGTGCTCGAGGAACGTCGAGAAGCGCCCGAGGAGCTTACGCTCGGGCAGCGACTCTGCCACTCGGCAGAACTCATCAAGCGAAACGCCTCACCCGCCCGCGAATTCCACAGCTCGCGGGAGATCTCTTCCGGCGCGAACTCGCGCTTCAGCGCGGTGAGCACGCGCCACTCGAGCTCGCTTAGCTCGACGACGTTCGGGTACATGACTTCGGCCGGCTCGTCCGACTTGCTGCCGGGCTCGATGCCGCGCCGCCGCGTGTGACCGACGCCGAGCACGAAGAGCGCCTTCGCGGGCATGATGCGATACGCGTTTGCGCCGACCTTGGACGCGAGGAAGTCGCAATGCTTCTCGAGGGCGAAGCCTTGGGGGACTTTGAGGGTCGTCCAGAGGCGGTACTTCGAGCCGGTCGTTTCTGAGTCCGTGGTCCGAATTACGACGTGGCCCGAGAACGGGTCGCGCTGGAACATGAAGTCGAATGCGTCGTGAAGACGTTCGTTCGGGACTTGCCAGGCGACGAGCGCGCCGTCGGCGAGGTTGGTCGAGAGGAGAGTCTGACGGACGCGGCGGATCGTGCCGGCGGCGAGGAGCGCTCGGATGCGCTCGATGACGGTCTCGACGGTCACACCGGAGCGGGCGGCGATTTCGCCGAACGGGTCGCGCTGGAAGCCTTCGAGCTTGTCCTCGGAGACAGTGAGGATGGCGGCGTTGATTGGGTCGTCGAGGGCGAGGGGTACGGCAACGGTGGTCATGATCGTACGTGTTTAGTATCCAGAAACAGTCGGTTACGCGCGAATCTTTACCCCACCCAAGATCCCCCCACGGCGGGCAGGCCTTCGCGGAGAAACTCGTGCAGCGTACGAACCTGGT
>Ga0209157_1004006_pt1 | contig 11123 bp, 5 predicted proteins | sample GraSoiAngelo_135_FD_185892 | JGI IMG/M metagenome (GOLD analysis project Ga0209157, IMG submission 185892) | Grasslands soil microbial communities from the Angelo Coastal Reserve, California, USA - 14_0929_05_40cm (SPAdes) (version 2) | ecosystem: Environmental > Terrestrial > Soil > Grasslands ... | reverse complement strand
AACACACCAATGCAGATGATGCGGCCGGTACAGGGATCCAGACCCAGGCTCTCGAGCACTTTACATCGGTCTTCGTCATTTTCGAGATCAAGCAGAATCTCCCGTGCTCGTGCGGGAATCGTCTCCGGATCCTGCCCAACCGTTTCGATGTCGATGACAAGTGTTGCGGGTTGCCCCATGCGCTCATTATCAGTGAGCAACGGACAGGTCAGGACCGCAAGAGAACGAAGAACCACAAAGACACTAAAACACAAAGAAAGCCGCCGTTAACGATCCTTGACGGCGGTTTTCTTTGTGTCTTCGTCTGTTTGTGGTTCCTTAGAAGATCACCTTCAGCGCAAACTGCAGGTTGCGGTTATCGATGCGGCCGTTCTCCACGGTGGCGGAGCTTTGGAAGGTCGTATCGTTACGAATGCCGCGGGTGGCCGTAACGATCGGCGCTCCAGCGAAAGAACCGACGTCGAGATTGCTGTACACGATGTAGAGGTTGGAATGGTTGAAGAGATTGTAGCTCTCTGCGCGGAACTGGACCTTGACGCTCTCCGTCACCGCAAGGTCCTTGTAGACACCCATATTGAATTTCCACACGCCAGGGGTGGTAAACGCGTTCCTGCCGACCATGTTCTTCGGAAAGGGCCCGAAGCTGGAGCTATTCGCAATGGGGTGGACATAGCTACTGTCCGGAGCACCTGATCTAAGATCCACGTAGTTGAACTCGTTCGGATTCGAAGTGCGCGTCTGTGTGTAGCTCGGATGGAATGCTTTACTGAACATCACCCGCGGATTCAGGAACGCATCTGTTGAATTCGTGCTGTCGATAATCGTAAATGGCGTGCCACTGCGTATGGTAAGGATCGGCGCGATGTTCCAACCCCCCGCGATCGCGTTCATGAGTCCCTTTGCCTTAAAGAACTGTTCTTGATAAACCGCCGAAAGCGCAAACCGGTGCCGTACATCGAAATCGGAACTGCCACGATCCAATGCCGGATTCAAAGGATCCAAGGGACCAAGAGCAAAAGAACCGGCGTTGTCGGTACCAAACGTAGAGCTGCTCGTATCGATGCTGTGAGACCAGGTGTAATTGGCTCGCATCGTGAGTCCATACCTTCTGAAGTTCTGCATCTGGATCTTGGCGTTCAAACCGTGATAGATCGAATTCCCGCCATTGGTCCGGAAGTTAAACGAAGAATACTGTGGGTTGATGCGCGAGGTTGTCGGAACCGGACCGGGACCATAAACGCGATTTGAGGAGGCGATGTTCACGCGATCGATAGTGTAGAGGTTCACGCCGCGAGTCCCGCTGTATTCGAGGCCGACGAGGGTATCATCCCGCAGTTGATGTTCGACCGCCCCGCTCCACTGATGGGCATACGCGGTCTTGATGTGGGGATCGATAGCGCGTAGCGTGACAGCAGGTATCGCCTTGCTGCCGCTGCTCCCCGAAAGTGGGCCATTGTTGTCCGTCGTGAGTGGAATTGTCGGCAAATCAACTCCCGCCTGGAGCGCAACATTGGCGTAGCTCGGCACATTCTGAATCATGTTGAAGGTCACGTTATTGAAATTACGTTCATACCCAATACCGTAGCCCCCTCTCACGGAAGTCTTTCCGTTGCCGGAAACATCCCAGGCGAAACCGACTCGCTGAGCGAAGTTCGTCAACTGCCTTTCCCACGCTCCGCCAATCGGACTTTGCGGAACGATGTAGACTTTACCGTTGCCAATTTGCTGCATCAGGTTGGCACCTGATCCAGGATAGAAGTTGGAAGCCTTTTTCGGATCCTTATTCACCGGAGGCCCAAAATATTCCCAACGCATTCCAAGGTTAACTGTCAAGCGTCGCGTCGTTTTCCAGGAATCCTGAACATACAGCGCCGATTGATGATACCGGTTGCTCCGGGTGAAGTCGGGCGGTTGGACCGGCAAGGTTACGGTGCAATCGGGTGTAACCACTCCTGCAATACACGGAAATTTACCTTGTGGGTAAAACGCCACCTGGAAATCGTGTAACAAACCTGTCACCAGGCCATTAACAGCGGTTTCCGAATTGGTTCCCAGCGCTTCTACGGCTTCTTCATAAGCGCCGAACGCACGATTTTCCTGTATATATTCGTACAGCCCTCCGAACCTGAAGGTATGCGCCCCACGAATCCAACTCACATCCTCGTTGACGGAACCAACATTTTGCGGGCCGCCGAAGGGAATCGCGTTCCCGGGAGTAAACGGGGTATAACCGGGATAGACAATCTGAGAGCCCCCGAGTTGGGAAGTAGTGGCCAGCGTTGTGTACAGCGTCGGTCCCACGGGCTTAGCTCCGAGCGGTTGCAAGTCTTTGATGCGGCTAAAGCTCAATTTGCTTTGGCTGACTAGGCTCGGCGAGAAAGTATGTGTCTCGGAAAAAATAAACCCCTGATTCGTTTGGAAGTCCGCCGTATCGAAACCGACATAAGGACTGTTCGTCAGGGTTCCGGCGAATGTGTTCAAGTTATAGCGGGCCATCCGGAAGAACATCTGATCCTTGGGCCCTAAGTTGTAATCAGCGCGTCCAACCAGAGAGTATGTATCCTGAGGGTCGCCTCCTCCAGAGTCGTGGGGAACGGAATAGGATACTTTTTGATAGATCGGTGTGCCGACTGGAATTGCCGTGCAGGCGCCGGTTGTACACACCGCTCCCCGAGTAAATGTCTGCAAATAGGTCAAGTTGGGTTTCGGCGTACCGAAAGCCTGGAAAAACTGCTGCGTATTGGCTGCCGAAGCGGCAATCAGTTGCGCTGTAGGGATCGTAGCCGTTTGCTGCGAGGAACTGCGGACTTTGGTCCATTCCGTGTTTTCGAAGAAGAACAACTTGTCCTTGATAGCAGGCCCGCCCACGGAAAAACCGAACTGATTGCGTGTGAATACGCCCTTGGGAGTCCTATTGGCATTGTTGTCGAAAGTGTTGGAGGCCAATGCGGAGATCCGGTTGAATTCGTACACGGTCCCGTGAAACTGGTTCGAACCTGAGCGCGTGGCCACATTGACGACCCCACCTGCCGCACGGCCATATTCCGCCGTGAAGTCTCCGGTCACCACACTGAATTCTTGAACCGAATCCAACGGAACCTTGATTCCGACCGTCGTGTCAAAGTCATTGTTGTTTGCTACCCCGTCCAGCAAGAGATTCGTTGAGCTGGATCGCAGTCCGTTGATCGCAACACCGGCTCCGCGCCCGCCGGGATCGGCTTCCGACACGTTGCCGACAGATTGTACGAGGTCGTACGGATTTCGCGTCAGGGTCGGGAGCATGAGGACTTCCTGTCCCGTAACCGTTTGGCTGATCGTCTGGGTTTGCACATTGACCATCGCTGCCGGAGCCTCGGTCACTTCAACGGTCGCCGTTACACCGCCGACCGTCATTCGAATGTCTAAACCGACTTTCGACCCAACGGTGACGTCCGCCACCTGCTGCATCGCAGAGAATCCCGGAGCCTCGGCCGTTACGGTGTACCTGCCCGGCTGCAAGTTGGTCACTGCATACGTCCCTGCGCTGGTCGACATCGTTTGGCGTTCCAATCCTGTTGCGACGGATTTGACCGCCACCTTCGCGTTTGGAATAACAGCGCCAGTGGGGTCGAAAACAGTGCCCGTGATCTGTCCGGTTTCGGTTTGTGAAAACGCGTCATGCGCGAACGTGACCAGTACGAAAATCGATAAAACGAAAAGCATTGTTGATCTATGTTCGGAGAACATCAACGCCCCTCCTTTCGAGACTGAAAGACCTCAGAGCATCCACGAAATGGCAATCGGACGAATAATATCAGGAAGCGGGAGTCAGTGAATGTGTGTCGAATTTGCACGTGTCTAGGCCCCGCCAAGGTGAGAGTGCCAGACGATGGAACTGTTCGTTTAAATCATGATTTTATGGCCCGCTGATGTCAACCATTTGCGGTCCGCTTGCAGGTATAGCTGGGGTTTTGCGTAGGGGAAATTCTGTCAAAAGGCGATTAATCCGTGGGGACCTTCGACGGGATTTCCTAGCATTACAACACAGCACGAGCGCTCGGTCCGGCGGGTTGAGGTACAAACCCACAACATCCCAAAACTTCTTTTCGAAGTTCTTATCGTTGGACAGCTGGAAGGTGCGCACCACATGAGGCTTGATCGCATTGGCGCTCCAGATAGCCGGGCCGCAGACGAGCTTGAGACGTATCTAAAGCTCGTGCCTAAAGCTCAGGAGACCGAGAAGGTCCGGCAGACGATCAAGGAACTCCGCAGCAGACTGTAGAAGCCAAGCGCACCCACCAATGAATGCTTGACATTGGACCACCGCGTCATCATAAATTCTCTCATACGTCAGGCTCTACACTACACATTGCCGCCGTGGATTGGAACAAGAGAGGTGGAGTAATGGAACCTATTTCACAGAATATCGCGCGCGTCTCCATTCTGATTCTGTCTTTTCTGTGCATGTCACTACCAGCTCAAGTAACAGTAGGAGATCTCACGGGCCGGATCACCGACGCAACAGGGGCCGTCGTCCCAAATGCGACTGTGACGGCGCATAATCCCGCAACGGGACAGACGCGAACGACACAGAGCAACGCCCTTGGAGATTACACTCTACCTCAATTACCACCCGGCACCTATGAGGTGTCGGCCGAGTTCATGGGCTTTTCCAAGGCCCTTCGCAGAGATGTGGAAGTCAGTGTTGGAACGCGCTCCACGCTCAATTTCGAACTCATGCCAGGGGCAATTACGCAGGAGGTCGAGGTCGCCGCTCCCCCTTTCGCGATTGAAACGACAAAATCGGTAATCGCCGGAATCGTCACTCCCACGGAAATTCAAAACATGCCATTGATCAACCGGACCTTCGCAAATCTTTCGGTGATCATGCCTGAAGCGCGCCCGGTCGGCACCTTCGATCCCACGAAAACGCATGTCGGTAACGTCGCCATGAACGGCGGTGATGGGCGCCAGTTAGATGTCAATGTGGACGGAGGAGACGACAAGGACAACGTGGTGGGCAGCCTGCTTCAGAACTTTGCATATGAATCGATCCAGGAGTTCCAGGTCCTGCAGCATCGCTGGACGGCGGAAAGCGGTCGTGCGGTTGGCGGTGTTGTGAACGTCGTTACGAAGTCGGGAAGCAACGACGTGCACGCATCTTTCTTCTCGAATTTCCGGGATAACGCTCTTCGCCGCCGCGATTTTTTTGAACGGCAGTCAACGGAACCCAAACCGGACTTTAGCCGGCAGGAGTTCGGGGGATCGGTTGGCGGACCGGTCGTCAAGGAGAAGCTGTTTTTCTTTGGAGCTCTCGAACATTTCCGCGAACGGCAGAAGATTCTGGTAAATCCGTCGTTCTTACCACAGCTGGCCGGGATTCCAGGGGTACAGCCGTCACCGGTGATTCCCCTTCCATATGATGACACGATGTATACCGTCAAGCTCGATCAGCCGATCAACTCTCGTCATTCGGTGTTCTACCGGTATTCGCAACAAAACAATTCTTCCCCCAATGACCAGTTCGATGCAACACAGCCATCGGATCCAACAGGCGGCAACACAAACACGAACAAGCTCTATAGCTTCGTTTTCAACCACACCTTCACGTTGAACTCTAGACAACTGAATCAATTCGCATTTCATTTTCAGGACTTCACGAACAAGATCCTCGCCATTACGGACAAACCGAACATCCTCTTTCCATCGGTCCAGACGGGCGCGAATATGAACGTGCCGCAGAAAACGACTCAGCGAAAGTTTCAGTTCCGCGATGACTTTATCTGGCAGTTACCGAAACATAATTTGAAATTCGGGACGAACTATATCCGCACGAGGCTTGGCGGGTTCTTTTTCTTCGGCGCAAAAGGATACCAGATTACGTTCTTCGACGACCCGTTGACGATTCTCAATAACAGGACGAGATATCCTCAGCAGTTCGCTACCCCCGGCGCCGCTGAGGAGATTACTTTCAATGATGGATCGGGCGACACAGCTCAACCGCCATTCCATCAACTGGCGTTGTACTTTCAGGACGACTACAAAGTCACGCCGCGTTTAACATTGAATCTAGGCGTACGTTGGGATGCCAACATCCGCATGCTGCCTGACCAAACGAACAATCGCACGATGCGCATTTTGTCGCAACTGAACGAACCACGGGCTCAGGCTCTTGCAGCCGATCGGTCCAGGTTGAGCAATACGACGCCAAGTTGGGAGGAATTCCAACCCCGTATCGGTTTCGCCTTTGATCCGAACGGACAAGGCAAAACCGTCATTCGGGGAGGATATGGAATCTTCTTCGATCAAATCTTTCAAAACTTGACGCTGTTCTCACTACAGCAGACCAATCCCACGATATACCAGACCGTATTGGATCTATTTAATTCCGACGTTGGCGTTGGTCAGCTGGCGAGCTTCCGGTACGGGATTGACCCGCTACCCGCACCCTCAGGAGCCGCGAGAAACACCAATTTGGAAATTGGTGCGTTCGGCAGGATCAACGACCCCAGAATGAAAGATCCGTACGTGCAGAAAGCGTCATTAGGTTTCGAAACCACAGTGGGCTCGAATTTTGTCATTTCATCGGATTATGTGCACAGTCTTGGCATCCATGAATCGAGGGTGTTGAATATCAATCCTCGCCTGCCGTTTTGTAACCCCGCATTCCCAGGATCGACTCCCGGTTCATTGCGCTGCGTTCGTGGCGCCAGTACGCGCTATTTCGATCGAGCCTTCGTTGAGGCAGGATTAGGGGCGGGCCGGTTAGAACAAACCAACATGTTCGCGATGAATAACCGTTCCATATTCGATAGTTGGACCACACAAGTGCGCCGTCAGACCCGCAATGTGCTATGGTCGGTGAGTTACGTTCTCTCGAACTCGAGATCGTGGGGCGGCCAGCCCACTGCATCCTATTCCGGAAACCTTATAGCAATCACACCAGAGAATCAGTTCAAACCAGAGGAATTCGGTCCGAATCGCATCGACGAACGCCACCGTGTCGTGGCTAGCGGCGTCTTTAAGTTGCCCCTCAATATTCAACTCGCTCCTATTGCGCAAATTGCCAGTGCGCGGCCATATTCACTGACCAGCGGTTTCGATATCGACGGCGACGGCCGATTGGATATCGACCGAATCTGCGAGGGGGTCAGTGTGAGCGATGTTTTCGCGGCCCGAGGCAATTCGGCCGCGCTTCGCGCTCTAAACCCGCCTGGCTGTAAGCAGATTCAAGTCAATAACACTCGCAAGGGTTTTGTCGTCGATTCTTCCGGAGTCCACGAGCGCAGCGGCCGTTATTTCAATATCGACCTGCGCGCGTCGGACACATTTCGTATCGGCGAGAGATTGCGTGTGACGTGCTTCGCAAATTTCTTCAATCTGTTTGACGCCGACAATCTGTCCTTCGCGGAGCGTCGCGGCCGTACCCGTGCGACCTCGGGCGGCGGCTTCATGCAGCCCATTTCGCTTTATGGGCCCGGCTTTGGACCACCGGTGGGCCTTCCTGTCACACTGCAACTCGGTTTCCGTGTTGATTTTTAACAAATCGGCGTGCGAATGTAACTCACTCGCGGCGCCCTATTGGAGGTCCAGCTCCGCGGACGCCGGCAAAAATGAGTCTCGTTCGAAGTCCGGCCCAGTGGGCGCCGGAAAAATGAGTTGACGTTCGAACCGCCGCCGCTAGGCACGGGTCAAATCGACTCTCGAAAAGAAGACCACCCGCAGGTCCGCGCACAGGTCGAGTGACAAATAATCCGCCGCCGAAGGGGGCGGTTCGAAAGGGCTTTCTCCAACTCAGGCGCACAAGTGTCGCACGCTGAGACGAGAGGCGAGAAATGCGCCCCCCGCGGACAGTAGGTTGAACAGGGTCTCAAATTTTCTCGGCTCCGCGGGCATCGTGTTCGACGGCTCTCAAAAATCCTGGGCGCGCCGGTCCAAGTCACAACTGAGCTTCGGATTCATCGCATAGTATGACTTTCTTTCAAGATTTCAGAGCCTCAGCGGCCCAGCTCATCTACGCGCCTTGTTCGTCCGGCTTTTGAGGATGCGGACCACAGGGCTTTGCACAAGAAATACATCGCGGGCGCTCATAGAGCGCCCCTTCTACAGTGCCGAACCCCAACCTGTAGGGGCGGTCTATGACCGCCCAGGGATTTTTGTGCAAAGCCGGACCACAGTCTCATGCGCTTCATCGAGGGCTTTTGCCATCCGGTCAATACTTTCACTGGCTTGATGAACCAGCAGCAGCGCTTCTTCTTCCGAAAGGGCTAGTTCTTTCTCCTCGACATACCTATCGATTGCCACCCGAATCTCTGAAGAGAATGAACTGTTGCGCGCCGCAGCCAGCTTAAATAGCTTCTTGCGCTGGTCTTCATCCAGGTAGATCGTTGTCGGTGACTGCGACATTCTTCGAAAACCCATTTCGTTGATATTTATCATACATATGGCAGAGTTCACGCGTTAGACAGACTGGCAATGCCGTTCGAACCGGTAGTTGAAAGAACCTACCACGCAATTCTTGACATTGACAGGCCATCCCTGCTTAATTCCCAAATGCAATGCCTCTTTGAAGGACAGAGGAAAATAAGACAGACTCTCACCCCCGCTGGACATCGGAACCTCTTCAAGATGGTTTTTCCCTGAAGTCACGATTAAGGAGAAGTCATGGACATAAGGATGCGTCTACGTCTGGTTATCAATTTACTGGCTCTCTCGGTACTTCCGGTTTGTTTGTTCGCCCAGTCCACAACGGGGACAATCTCAGGTTCGGTTGTGGATGCGCAACAAGCAGTCATTCCCGGAGCGATGGTCACAGCGCGAAACGTTGAAACGAATATCAGCCGCTCCGTACTTACAAATGAGGTTGGCCGTTTCCGCATTCCGAATTTGCCGGTTGGTCCCTACGAAGTGTCGGTTGAGCTGAGCGGATTTGCGCGGTATGTCCGTTTGGGCATCATTCTGATCTTGAACCAGGAAGCGGTGCTGGACATCATGCTGCAAACGGCCGGTGTCACTCAGGAAATCACCGTTCAGGAAAATGCGACGGTGTTGAACGTCAGCAATGCCGAAGTCGGCGTGCATTTTGACGCAAGGCGCATTACCGAACTTCCTTTGGGGGCGCCAGCGACAGGTACCGGCGGTTTTCGCAACGTTTTCAATATCGCTTTGTCGGCGCCGGGCGTGAGCCAGATGGCGAGCGGTCAGAGCGAGTTCGCGAATGGCGTCAACTTCTCGGCCAACGGCATGCGGTTCCGCTCGAACAATTTCATGATCGACGGCCAGGACATCAACGAACCTGGGGTTTCCGGCCGCTCGCAATCTATTAACAATCCCGACATCGTACAGGAAATACGGCTGATTACGAACCAGTTCTCGGCCGAATACGGGCGCGCTGGGGGCTCGGTCATGAACGTTGTGACCAGGAGTGGGAGTAACAGCCTCCACGGTACGGCTTTTTGGTTTCACAACGACAATGCTCTGAATGCTCCGAGCAATCTGGATAAGAAAGCGTTCGGCAAGGCTCCGTTCCGCATCGAAAATCAGATCGGCGCCACGGCCGGCGGGCCCATTGTGAAGGACCGTACATTCTTCTTTGGTTCATATCAACGCTGGGCCGACCGCCGCCTTGGTTCCGGATTCACTTTGAATGGTGCGCCGACCGAAGCGGGGCAAAGCATTCTGCAGTCCGCGGTCGGAACCCGCCCACAAGTTGCCGCGTTGTTGAAGTTCTTGCCCGTCGCACAAGTACCACTCCCCAGCCAGTCGGCGACGTTTACGGCAGGCGGCAACACTTATAACGTTCCGCTCGGCTCGCTTACCGGATCCGCGGGGCGGAAAATCGATAACCATCAGTTCTCCACGCGCGTCGACCATCAGTTCACCCAGAGCCACACGCTGAGCGGCCGGTATATGTTCACGGACGACAAGGATGCAGGAGATGGGCAGAAAACTCCCCCAGGATTGACAACACTGGCCCCAACGCGTCAACAGGCCGCCAACGTTTGGTTGACGAGCACTCTTTCCAACACGATGGTCAACGAAGTGCGAACAGCGTATCAGCGATATGCAACCACTACGACCGCGCAAAATACGGCGTCGCAGGAAATCCCCTCGATCGAAATTAATGAACTGGGACTCGCCGGCTTCAATGCCGGCGACCAGCGTACCGCGATCGGTTTGGCCGCGAATCTGCCCCAGTACCGTTTCAACAATATCTATCAAATCCAGGACAACCTATCGTTGATCCGCGGCGCTCATGCACTGAAGTTCGGAGGCGACTTCCGGCGAACGGAGATCAAGACTTTCGCCGTACCCGTAACGCGCGGAAGATTGGCCTATTCGAGTCTGCAGCGTTTCGTCGACGATATCGCGGATCTCGCAGCCACGATCAACCGGCCCCTTCCCGGCGGCCAGACGCTCCAGTATTACAAATGGTACGATCTGTTTTTCTTCGGACAGGACGAGTGGAAGGTCTCTCGCAGTTTCACCCTCAATTATGGGTTGCGTTATGAAGTCCCGGGGAACACGTTCAATGATCTGGTCCCCGTGGACAACCGTATTGTCCAGGCCGCGGGGGGTGATGAGCGTTATCGTTTTGGCCCCGTTCCGAAACGGGATACTAACAATTTCCAACCTCGTTTCGGATTCAACTGGAATCCCCGTACTGGTACAGGCAATCCCATGGGCTGGCTTACGGGTGGAGACAAGTTCGTCCTTCGGGGCGGGTATTCGCGAAACAACGATTATTCGTTTCTCAACATCAACGTGAACATCTTCAGCGCATTCCCATTTGTGGCCTCTGTTCCCCTGCCGACCGTGGCCCTGCCGGGGCCGGCGGGAGGTCGCGGAGCGCTCAACGCCTTCACCTCGTTACCGTCGATCCAGCCGTTTGGTCTGGATCCGCTGCAGCTCACGCGCACAATCGTCGCAGGGGATTTCCGCTCGCCGGCCGCCGACCAATTCGGCGTTGAAATCCAGCGCGAACTCGCTAGAGACCTCGTGTTCAGAGTGGGATACGTCGGCACCAAAGGCACTTCGCTGTTTCAAACCATCGACGGCGACCCACTCGTGCCAAACTGCAATGCGGCAGGGTTCTGCTCAACCTCGACGCAGCGTGTGGACCCGACAATCGGCGTTCGCCGTCT
>Ga0209157_1003996_pt1 | contig 11137 bp, 6 predicted proteins | sample GraSoiAngelo_135_FD_185892 | JGI IMG/M metagenome (GOLD analysis project Ga0209157, IMG submission 185892) | Grasslands soil microbial communities from the Angelo Coastal Reserve, California, USA - 14_0929_05_40cm (SPAdes) (version 2) | ecosystem: Environmental > Terrestrial > Soil > Grasslands ... | reverse complement strand
GTCCGAAGCGCGAACGTCTTCCCCGCCGCGAGGGACCACTTCGCCTCGGAGAGGACGACGTGCCGCAGCGACGCGAGGTCGGCATGGGTCTCCGCGGCGGGGCTGATCGACACGACGCCGAACACCCGCGTGAGGATCGACCGCGCTCGCGCCACGTCGTCGGCGTAGACATACACGCGCGCCTCGTCTGAGTCCGTGATGCACTCGACGCCTTCGGCCGCGAAGAGATCCTGGATGTTCGCGACGAGCCGGTCCCTGAGTTGGCGTCGCACGAACCGACTTTTCAAGGCGATTTCGCCGAATCGCACAAGAAGGACCATATCTCCCAGCCATCCGACCGTAATGCTCCAACCGACGATTCCCGAGGGATTCTTGACACTTTCACGTAACCGGAGCATGCCCTTTTAGTCCTGCGCTACCAAACGAAGTTGTGTGCAGTGTTTCCGATCCTTCGCGTTCGAAATTTCGATCAAGGAGCCACGACTGGAATGGCTGCTACGGGAGTTCCGTCAGCTTGTCAACAAGTCGATTCGGGTCGCGCTGCAACAGAATATTCGATCTCGCGCTCGGCTCGCGCAGGTTGCTTACGCAGGGTTCAGCCGGGAGCACGAAGTCTACAAACAGTATATTCCCTCCGCTTTTGAGGTCGCCCTTGGAGCCTTGAAGGCCCATCGTCGACGCCTTGCCAAGGGCAGGACGAGTTCCGTGCCCTATGTTCGAAAGCTGATGCTCAAGGCCGAGAACCAAACGTATCGCCTCGATCGTGAGACCGGCAGGATCCGCATACCTGTTCGATCTCGAGAATACATAGACTTCGATCTCCCCCTAACTAAATGGCATAGGCGTTACTTCGCGAACCCGGAGTGGAGCCTTGGCTCTCTCACATTGATCCCCGGGAAGGCGATTGTAGTGCTGCGGAAGCAAAGCGATCGGACCTACGAGCCAGGAACGGCCTTGGCTCTCGACACGAATGAGGATTCCCTCGACGGCGCCTTCGCTCGCGGCGGCTCTGCGCATCTCGTGTCTGTGTCGCTTGGGGGAGTTCGGCGAGTGCAAGATATCCACTTTCGTCGCCGGCGCCGAATCGCGCGCGGGAAGGCCCACGACCGAAGAGTGAGTCGATGCCTCCTCGCGCGCGAAGGAGGAAGAGAACGGAATCGGGTTCGACAACGGCTCCACTGCGTCTCGAAGAAACTAGTGGATATCGCTTCGATCGGCCGAATGGCCATCGTCCTCGAAGAGCTTCACATTCAGGGCTCGGGAGTCGGGTCCAGGCACGGAAGTCGTCGTTTGTCCTCATGGCCTCGGCGTGAGATACATCGTCAAATCGAATACAAAGCTCGCCTCGCCGGAGTACCCATAGTCAAAGTCAACCCAGCATGGACATCAAAGACCTGCCCAGTGTGTGGCGCTCGGCGCCGAGATAGGGTGGGCAACGTGTTCGTCTGCTTGATGTGCGACTGGGAGATGGATCGACAGATCAACGCAGGCCTGAACATCCTGAAGACCGCCTTGGCCTCGAACGAGGCCTTGGCAAGGGCTGTACGGTTCCAGCCCGGTGCCCTCCGCCATGATGTGGTGATTCCCCTCTACGAGCTGCCAGCGGTGCTGGCCGCCGCACGGGAGGAGCCGAGCGGAGTGGAGTTGAATTCAGCGTGATCGATGAGAACATGGATTGGTCGCGTCAGGATTCTAACGGAACAGTAATTAATACGGTCTCGCTTCGCGCGTCGTGGACGCCCTCCTGCTGTTGATCCAGGCCGTCCTCATCTTCGGCGTGGCGTTCATCTACTCGAACCTAGGGCTCGGGGGCGGGCTCCTGTTCGTTCCGATGCTCCTGTCGACCGGAGTGCCCGACAAGGATCTGGCGGTTCCGATTTCTCTCACGCTGACGATCGCGACCGCCACATCCTCCGTGATCAACCACCACCGCCACGGCCTCGTGGACTTTCGGCTGGGAGGCGTCCTCCTCGCCGGGGCTCTCCTGGGAGCCGTCGTAGGGACCGTTTTCACATTGAAGGTGTTAGATCAGAGAACGTTCGAGGAGTTCTTCGCGGCCGTGTTGATCGTGTTCGGAATCTACATGGTCCGGGACTGGATGAAGAACGCTCGGTCCGTCGACGAGGACGATGATTCCGCGATGACGCCACCGCGCGTGGCGGCGACCGCGGCGGCGACGACGGGGTCCGGCTTCCTGTCCGGGAGCATGGGGATCGGCGGCGGCTTGCTGAACGTTCCTCTCCTCGTCTATGTTCTCGGCCGGAAGACTCGGAAGGCGATCGGGACGTCGTCGTTGCTCATCATCCCGACCGCCGCGGTGGGTTTCGTCGCGTACGTTGTCGATCTCGCGCTCCGGCCCAGAGGCTTCGCATGGCCCCCTGAGTTCGTCCTCATTCCGATTCTGATGCCCGTCGTCTTTGCGGGCGCGTATATCGGGTCGCGGTGGGGTCTCGAGACATTGAGGACTCGATCCGTCGCGTTGATCTTCATCATCGTTCTGTTCATCGCGGCCGCGAAGCTCGTGTTCGATCTCCTTTGACCGCGGAGGAAAGGCCTTATACGTCGGCGCGAGTGCGCCGCCTCGCCTGAGCCGAAGGGATGGAATGGACCGGGCGGACGGGTCTCATTGGTTCTACTCGTACCTCCCGCAAGGGGTCGCCGGTGGCGCGACGTCGGCCCTGATTCCGCTGTTCGCCTACGCCCTCGGCGGGACGCTTTTCACGGTGGGCATCATTGCCGCGGCGACGAGCCTCGCGTCCGTCCCCGCGTTCATCTTGTGGGGCTCGCTCTCCGATCGATTCGCGCGGCGCAAGGTGTTCCTGCTGATCGGATTCCTCGGGAGCGGGATCGCCCTCCTCGCGATGGCCGTGTCTGGGACCATGTCCCAGTTCTACTTGTCGAATCTCCTTGCGGGCTTCCTGGGTGCCGCGAGCGGTCCCGCCGGGACCGTCCTCTTGATGGAGACGTCGAAGCAATCGGAATGGCCCGCGCGGCTCGCACTCGTCAGCCGCATCGCGGCGATTGGCTGGGTCGCCGGACTGGCCCTCGGGGTCGCATGGCTCGTCATTGGTCCGGGACTGCTCGCCGCGGAGGTCTCGTCGATGCGCGCGCTCTTCGTGATTGGCGCGGCGCTTGGCCTTCTCTCGGGGCTCCTCGCTCAGGTGTGGACTCGCGAACCGGCGGCCCGGGTGGATCGCCGAGAGGTCCACGTCGCCGATGTTCATGCTCGGATCGAGCGGGGCCGCTATCTGCCCATTCGGATCCTGCATTTCTTCAACCCGCTCGACTGGCGAAAGAAGGTCCGACTGCCGCGCACGCTGCGAATCTATCTCGTATGCGTGTTCCTCCTCTTCGGCGGCTTCACCGCTTTCTACGGATTCTTCCCGATTTTCCTGAAGCAATCGTACGGCCTCGGAAGCCCGGAAATCTTCGCCGTGTACATCGCGAGCCAGGCAACGTCGATTGCGGTGTATCCGCGGGTGGGCCGCTGGGTTTCGGCCCGAGGCGACCGGTCGACGCAATTGTACGCGGCCCTCGGTCGATCGATGCTGTTCCCGTCATTCCTGCTCGTCGGGATGGCGGCCCTCCCATACGGTGCGCGCCTCGGGATTGCGATCGCCTTGCACGCAGGCGTCGGACTCTGCTGGGCTCTGATCAACGTCGCGGGCTCCATCCTTGTGTCGCGCCTCGCTCCGGAGAACGGCCGTGCGGAGGCGTTCGGCACGTACAACGCCGTCCAAGGATTCGGATCAATCCTCGGGCCGCTGCTCGGCGGATTCGCCGCACAGTATCTCGGATACGGGATGGCGTTCGGCACGAGCGTCGCCTTGATCCTCGGCGGTTGCACGATCCTCGCCGCAACGCGCCTTTCTGAGATTGGAGCTCCCGACGAAAAAGGTAAATGAAGACCCCGGCTTCCAGCAATTCGCGGTGCTCGTTGAAGGTCCTCATCCTCGGCGGATACGGGGCGATGGCCCAATCCACGGTTCCGGATCTTCTCGCGAGCCCCGGCGTCGAGCGAATCGGGATTGCCGGACGGAGCGCCGCAAAGGCGAAGTCGTTCGCGGCCGCGCAACGGGATGACCGTGCGACGGCGGTCCCTGTCGACGCCCGAGATTCGGCCGTCCTGCTGCGCGAGCTGAAGCGATGGGACTGTGTGATCAACAGCACCTGGTACGACCTCAACGTCCCGATCATGGAGGCGGCGATCGGGGCGGGAATTCACTATTGCGATCTGGGTGGACTCTACCACCAGACCCTTCGCCAACTGAAACTGGACGCGCGTGCGAAGGACGCCGGCGTAACGTGCGTCCTCGGGATTGGCTCCACGCCTGGCACGATGAACGTGATGGGGAGGCACGGCGCGAGCAAGCTCGACAAAGTCGAGAAGGTGCTTCTCCGAAGCAGCGGCGCGGTCGTCGCCGGCGGCGAGCCAGGGAAGTTCGTGCCGCCATACGCGATTCGCACGATCTTCGACGAGTTCTCCCTCGATGCGCCGATCCTCCGCAACGGAAAGATCCAGTTCGTGCCCGCCCTCTCCGGCCTCGAGCGGTCCGAGTTCATGCCGCCGGTCGGGGTCGTCGAAGGATACTACACGATCCATTCCGAGCTCGCGACGATGCCAAAGACGATCGGGAAAGGAGTCCAAGAGATGGACTTCATCGTCGCATTCCCGGCCGCCTTCCGCGAGACAATCGCGACCCTCGTCCGGCTGGGCCTCGCGAGCCGCGAGGAGATTGTCGTCGAGGGGACGAAGGTCCGCCCGCACGACGCCACCGCAACGGTGATCGACGCGCTGCCGAAGCCGAAGGAACCCGAACTCGACGTCGACATCCAGCGCTGCGTCCTCGTGGGCGAGAAGGAAGGGAATCCGATGACCTTGCGGTACGAGGCCGTCACATGGCCCCACAAGAAGTGGAACGTTGGCGGGGGCGTCGTCGACACTGGCGTCCCGCCCTCGATCGCGGCCCAGTGGATGGTGAAGGGGTCAATCAAGCAAAGGGGCGTCATTCCGCCCGAGATCGCATTCGATCCGTTGCCGTACTTCAAGGAACTCTCGGCTCGAGGCCGAGGGATTCAGGTCGTCGAGTACGCGGAAGGCACACGAGGCTTGAACTGATCCCGTGCGAAGCGCCGGCCTTGCGGGTCCCCGAGATCTCCTCGTCCGTGTTCCCAAACTAGAATCCACTCGGCTCGGGAAGACTGCGGACATAAACTCTTAAGTAATGCACACAACCATCCCTTTCGGCTCTCTGGGGAGAGGGCTTCCGAGGGGGGAGGTAGCATGCGATTTTCGAGTGCTCGAGCGTCGCTGTGGCTTGCTGTATTTGTGGCGGTCGTGATGGTGCTTCCTGCGGTGAGCCTGGCCGTCGGTGCGGCCTACACGTATCAGACGAATCTGGCGAAGATCGACTCGGGCGTACTCACGCAGGGGAGTTCGGACACGCCTTCGGCGACATCGACTGCCGGAAGTGGTCCAAACGCGGCTAGCCCTACGACCGCGGTGATCAAGCTCAAGGATTTTGCATCACCATCGTGGGCCTCGAGAGGCCACGATTTCGTCGTCGACTCTCTGGAAGCGGTCGCCACCCGGTCACAGGACCCGATCGCGAATCTTGTCGTGAATCGGGGCGGGACGGTCCTGCATCGCTTTTGGCTGACGAACTCTCTCCTCGTGGCGACCAATGCTGACACTCTGCGCGACATCGCGCAGAATCCGATTGTGGAACGGATTCACGCTAATTTCGCAGTCACTTTGCCGCCGACGGTTGTCGGCCATCCTGAACCAAGGGCTAACCAATCTTACGACTGGAACATCGCGAAAGTCAACGCACCCGGGGCCTGGGCACTCGGCATTCGCGGCGAAGGTGTCCGGGTTTGCGTGACAGACTCCGGAATCGATCCGACGCATCCCGACCTCGCCGGCCGGTTGTATACCACGGACTCATCCGACCCCTCCTATCCGGGCGGTTGGATGGAGTTCGACGGGAGTGGCAACCCGATTTTCTCCACCCCCCATGACACGGAGTTCTTTGGCATCTTCCACGGCACCCATGTTTCTGGCACGATTGCAGGCGACAGCACGAGTGGAAGTGCGATTGGAGTCGCCCCTGGCGCATGGCTGATGATGGGCCTCGCGCTGCCGTTCGGCAGTGGCACTTTCGCGCAAGTGATCGCCGGAATGGAGTGGTGCGTGAGTCCCTTCGACCGCAACGGGAACCCCACTCCTCCAGGAAACGTCCAGTCGATGAGCTGGGGCGGCTATCCCTTGGATCAGAATGCTCTCATCGATCCGGTCAGAAACAGCCTCCTTGCGGGCGTCGTCCCCGTCGCCGCGTCCGGGAACGAAGGTCTCGGAAATGTCCGGAGCCCTGGCGATATCTGGGGAGTCTTCGGCATCGGCGCGACGGACATCAACGACAACATCGCCGACTTCAGCGGCGGCAAGACGATCTCCTGGGCGAGTCCTCCGGCGGACTGGCCATTCTTCCCGCCCTATCCGTCCTCATATGTCAAGCCGGACTTCTCTGCTCCGGGCGTGAACGTTCGCAGCACGCAACCGGGAGGCGGATACGCCTTCCTAAGCGGGACTTCGATGGCCACGCCCCACGTCTCAGCGACGGTCGCATTGATGCTTCAGGCGTCCGGATTCTCTCTCAGCGCCGAACGGGTGTACCAGAACCTGCAGCAGTCGGTGGTCGACCTCGGGGTCCCAGGCCAGGATGATCGATTCGGTTGGGGTCGTCTGGACACGGCCAAGGCCGTGCAGCTTTCCCTGATACTGAACACGGGCGTTCGCGGTGTCGTGTACGACAGCCAGTCCGCCTCACCCGTGGCAAATGTCACGGTGACCGCGCTCGAGCTCGGTGCGTTCACGAAGACCGCGCCGGACGGGAGTTTCAATCTCAGCCTTCCGGAGGGAGCGTATAACATCTTGTTCGCCAAGTTCGGCTACCTCAGCCAGGTCATTGCAGTCGTTGTGAAGCTGTACAATGGGACGATTGCCGGATACGTGACCGACCCGAACCTGAGCCCCATCGCGGGAGCGAATGTGTGGATCGTCCAAGCCAACGTGAACGTCACGACCGATGCGAACGGCTTCTTCACGGCGAGCGTGAAAGCGGGCCACTACGATCTCCTTGCATCCGCCCCCGGTTTCGTGCCGTCGAACACGACTCTTGATCTCAAAGAGAACGAGACGTCATGGGCGAACTTCACCCTGGCGCCGAATATCCCCGGCATCGTGAGCGGCACGGTGACGTACGCGAGCAACGGCACTCCCGCGGCGTCGACCCTCATCTGGGCCGAAGGCCCGGGCAAGTACCAGGCGTTGACGGATGCGACAGGCAGCTATACGTTGCAAATCGACTCCTTCAACGCGGGCGTCTATCGGGTCGGCGCGTTCAAGGGCGGATTCTGGCCGCCATCGCAGAACATTACCGTGGCGCCCGGTTCGTCGTCGACCCTCGATTTCAGCATCGTCGCCTCGAGCAATACGAGCATCGCGGTCTACCAAGATTGGCAAGGCGAGCTCGCGGGGCTCTTGAGCTCGGCCGGCTACACCCCGTACGACTTCCAGGCCCCGGACGCAATTGCGCTCAAGTGGTCTCTCTCCGCGTTCCCCGTCGTCTACTGGTCCGGAGTCTCAAATGACACCGACCTCACGCCGCCGGCGCAGAGCACCTTCACGGACATCTTGTCTCTTGCCAACGCCCTCGGCGTGAGCATCATCTTCGGGGACAGCTACTGGTACTGGCCCTATGGGATCTATCTTTTGTCCGGTTACACGGGTAACCCGCCGAGCCGTACCTTCGATTATGGTGAAGGATCCGTGTACTTCAACATCCTGCAGAGCCACCCGATCTTCACCGGCGTCGGGTCCCCCGGGGACAGCGTGACCGTGATCCTCAACACCAATGGTCTCCTTGATGGGGACCACACCTGGTTCACGAATTTCACGGGGACAACGCTCGCGCGAGTCGGAACGAATATGACTGGCATCCAAGGCGACAGCGTTGCGGTAGAGGCACAATCTGGCGGGACCCAGTGGGTCCTCTTGGGCGGATTGGCGCCGCAGTTCTACACCCATGTCTCGAATGACTGGACGGGCGCCGCCGTGACGATCTTCGATAATTCGGTCGCTTGGGCCGCAAGCTATAGCTGGGCGACCGGGCTTGGGACCGGACTCGCCAAGGTCAAGTCTGATTCGGTGAATGTCGGGTTGTCCACGGCTGGAACGATCTCGCCAATGGCGTTTGTGGACCTGACCGTCTACCTCGTGCAGCTGCCTTCCGGCTCCGTCGCGGGCACGGTCGCGGACACCGACGACTCGCCGATCGGAGGCGTGCAAATCCGTGCGACCGGCACTCCGGTGCAAACGGTCACGGATGCAAGTGGCCAGTACTCGATTGTGCTGCCGGTTGGCAATTGGACGATCACCGCCAAGAAGTTCGGCTACCAATCGGGGCAGGGCACGGCGACGGTCAAAGAGGGCCAGACGACCACGCTCGACTTCGTCCTCGTCGCGCAGCGGCGGGTCGGAATCATGTACGACGATCAGGGCAACCCACTCCAGGCAGTCCTCGATGCTACGGGTCGTTTCGCGGTGGCCCAGTATCAGGGCAATTGGGACGATCTGATCGCCGCAGCGCCCAACCTGGATCTCATCATCCTGAGCGGCAGACCGTTCAACAGTGTGTTCCCCACGGCCGACCAGTTCAACGCCTTGCTGGCCGCGGCGGACGCATCCGGGGCGGGAATCCTGTTCCTGGACAGCTTCTACGGTTTCGCCGCGCCCTATGGGGTCGTCTTGTTGAACCAATTCCGTGGCGATCCGGCGGTTCGGACCGAATCGTGGCCTTGCGCGGGCGACATCTGGCAGGGTGGGGTCGCCGCGCACCCGGTCCTGCGGGGCCGTCCCGTCGGATACTACACCCGGCTGACGAACATGGCGGGCTGCTTCCCGATGGCATGGTTCAGCGGGTTCAGCGGCAAGACGATCGGCGACCTCTGGACCGGTGTGACGTCGGCCACCCAGCGGGTGGGTGACAACTTGGCCGTGAAGGTGACCGATGCAGGCTCCCGCTGGGTCCTGATGGGCGGATACGCGCCGATCTTTGGTTTCGCGAATTTCTACTGGACGCAAGGGATCGCGCAGATCCTCGTGAACGCGTCCCTTTGGGCCAGCACGGAGCGCCTCCAGCTCGCGATCACACCCGGTAGCGGGGCGGTCGGAACGCACATTTCGCTCACCGGCTCCGGAGCTCGGGCGAACGCGAACCTCCAGGAATTGTTCGACCAAGACGTCGTGGGGACGATCGTGGCCAATGGAGCCGGGGCTTTCTCCGGGTCGTTCGATGTCCCAGAGGCCGTGTTCGGTGCGCATTCCGTAGTCGTGCAGACCTTGGACGAGAATTTCGCGGGTGAACGGTCGTTCCAGGTCGCAGCGTCGTTGGTGCTCACGCCAACCAGCGGTCCGCCCGGTTCCGTGGTGGGTGTCGCAGGCCACGGCTGGCCGTCCCGGGTGTACGTTGACCTGTCGTTCGGAAGTTCGTCCAGCGGTCGGGCTCTCAGCGGTGCCGACGGCTCGTTCGGCGCCTTGGTGATCGTGCCCACAGTGGTGGGTGGCGACTACTTCATCTCCGGCTTCAACCTGGACACCGGAGCATCGGCCTCCGCGGCCTTCCGCGTCATCGAGCAGGTCGCGCTGGACGTGCAGGTGAGCGTCGGTACGTTGCACTTCCCTGGCGAGATCGCGGAATTCTATATCCTCGTCACGGCGCAGGGTACCATGCGGGCCGCGATCATCGATGCGAACCTATGGCGCCCGGCCGGAACCTCGGAGGCCCTGGACGTCACGGAGGTCGCGGTCGGGCTCTACAAGGTGACGTACACGTTGCCCGGCACGCTAGGGCCGGGAACCTATGCGCTGGTCGCTCAGGCGAGCGTTTCCGAGACGTTCTTGAGAGGATCGGGTTCGGGCCTTGCCACGTTCCTCGTGAGCCAAACGCTCACCGCGCAGTACAACAAGGTCGTGGCGATCCAGGGTGACATCGCCCAAATCAAAACGGACACCGGGACGATTCGTGTTGACCTGACTGCAGTCAGTGCAAAGCTCGAGTCGATCCAGGGCGACACCGCGACGATCTCGACGAGCATCGGGACCTTGACCGCGAATCTCGCCGCCCTTGACGGAAAGATTACGAGCATCAACGGAAACGTGGCGACCGTCCAGACGACGCTGGGCACCGTCACCGCCACCCTGGAGTCGCTGAATGGAAAGATTACGACCATACAGGGCGATGTCGCGACGATCAAGACGAACGCCGGCACAGCGAACCAACAGCTGTCCTCGCTGCAGTCGAGCGGCGGCCTGCTGGCGATGTCGAGCGCGTCCGTGGCGGCGATCCTGTCTGCGGTCGCAGCGGTCTTTGCGTTGGCGGCGTGGCGGGCAGCTCGGAGGCCCAAGACGTAGGCGAAGCGATTAGAGGCGCAGGATGCCAGAAGGCCGAGCCGGAGCACAGGCTCGGCCCCTTCTCTTTCTTTCCGCTTTGGACGCGATCATCTTCCTCGCGGCAGTCGCCGTGAACCTAGAAACGCTCCCGCTCTCCAGTAGCGACCTGATCCAGACGCTCCTGATCTGGAGCGCCGTCGTGCTGCTCGCCGCGTCTGCGGCCGGATTCGCGGGAGGCTTCTGGCTCGGAAAGGGATCCCCATCGAGGATCGTGGTCACCGCGGCTGCGGTGGTCAACGGAGTTCTCGTCGCAGCGGTCGCGGTCTACTATGCGATCGAAGTGCGATTGTTCGGCGTCCTCGGAGCCGTCTTTCTCCTGTTCGCAGTACCCGGATTCCTCGGCGCTTGGATCGCCTGGCGATCCCTCGCATCGTAGGCCGCAGGATAACGGCAAGAGCCGTCGGCTCACTGCGCTCTCGTCGCGTGTGGGCTCACACACTCGGCGGAGTCGGAGCCTCACCGTAGGCGGCGGCTTGCTCGCTGACCGCTTGGAGTTGGACCGTGGGCGCCTTTTCCTTATGCCGCCGCGCTTCCTTCCCGATTGCAGCGAATGCGTTGTCGGCGACCTCGAGGGCCCACTCGACGTCTTCCTCGGTGTGCTCCGTGCACATGAACGCGCGCTCG
>Ga0209157_1003992_pt1 | contig 11142 bp, 10 predicted proteins | sample GraSoiAngelo_135_FD_185892 | JGI IMG/M metagenome (GOLD analysis project Ga0209157, IMG submission 185892) | Grasslands soil microbial communities from the Angelo Coastal Reserve, California, USA - 14_0929_05_40cm (SPAdes) (version 2) | ecosystem: Environmental > Terrestrial > Soil > Grasslands ... | reverse complement strand
CGGATCTCTTCCTTCATCGCGTCCTTGCCCGCCTCGAAGGCGGTCATGAGCCGCTGCGTCTGCTCCTCGAACACCTCGCGGCTCTTGTCGAGCCAGTCGCCCGCGCGGCCCTGCGCGTCGTTCGCCAACTCCTGGGCGCGCTTCGCGAACTCGCCGCCGTGCTCCAGCAGCTGGTCGCGGATCTCGCGGCCGGCCTTGGGGGCCAGCAGCAGCGCCGAGGCGGCGCCGATGATCCCACCCAGGAAGAACCAGCCCAGATATCCCGCCGCGTCGTTCCGGTCATTGGCCATGGTGATCTCCTTGGTTCTTCGAAAACCGGGACACGAAGACGTCGAGTCCCTTCTTGAGTCCGACCGCCACCCCGATGAGCTGGCCGGCGCGCGTGAGCCCGGCCAGCCCGGTCACGGCCCGGCCCACGCCGTCGGCCACGGCGTTCACGTGTTCCGTCATCTCGCCCACGCGCTCGATCTCCTCCTTCGCCTCGCGGCTGAGCGTTCGCACGTCCTCCGACAGCGCGTGCACCTGGCCGATCAGCGGCCGCAGCTCCTGCTCGACGATGGTCAGCACCGTCTCCGCGCGCCGGGCCATCCGCCGGAGCGCCAGGATGGCGGGGACGGCCGCCGCCGTGAGCACCACCGCGCACCCTACCAACACCGCCTGCGCCCAGGGTTGCATGGAGACTGAGATTATAATCATAGCCATGTCGCCGGACGAGCGTCTCGAGGAGCTGCGGCGCCGCAACCGCGCCGCCGAGCTCGGCGGGGGCGAGGAGCGCATCCGGCGCCAGCACAAGGCCGGCAAGAAGACCGCCCGCGAGCGGCTCGAGCTCCTGCTCGATCCCGGCTCCTTCCTCGAGCTCGACCGCTTCGTCGTCCACCAGACCCACGACTTCGGCATGGCCGAGCAGCGCATCCCGGGCGACGGGGTCGTCACCGGCTCGGGCCGCATCCACGGGCGCCCGGTGTTCGTCTTCGCGCAGGACTTCACCGTCTTCGGCGGCTCGCTCTCCGAGACGTACGCGCGGAAGATCTGCAAGATCATGGACCTCGCGATGAAGACCGGCGTCCCCGTGATCGGCCTGAACGACTCGGGCGGCGCGCGCATCCAGGAGGGCGTCGCCTCGCTGGGAGGATATGCGGACATCTTCTTGCGGAACACGCTTGCCTCGGGTGTCGTCCCACAAATTTCAGCGATCATGGGCCCGTGTGCGGGAGGCGCGGTCTATTCGCCGGCGATCACCGATTTTGTGTTCATGGTGAAGAACACCTCCTACATGTTCGTGACCGGCCCCGACGTCATCAAGGCCGTCACCCACGAGAGTGTCTCCGCCGAGGACCTCGGCGGCGCGACCACGCACGGCACGACGTCGGGCGTCGCCCACTTCGCGTCGGACAGCGAGGAGGAGTGCCTGGCCCTCATCCGCGAGCTGCTGACGTTCCTGCCGCAGAACAACACGGAGGACCCGCCGCTGCGGCCGACGCAGGATCCCGCCGAGCGGCGCGACGAGTCGCTGCAGTCCATCGTGCCCGGGCAGCCGAACAAGCCGTACGACATGAAGGAGATCGTCCGCGCGGTGCTCGACGACCGGTATTTCTTCGAGGTGCAGGCGACGTTCGCGCCGAACATCGTGGTCGGCTTCGGGCGGCTCGGCGGGCGGCCCGTCGGCATCGTGGCCAACCAGCCCGCGCACCTCGCGGGCTGCCTGGACATCGCCGCCTCCGTGAAGGCGGCCCGCTTCGTGCGCTTCTGCGACTGCTTCAACGTGCCGCTGGTGACCTTCGTCGACGTGCCGGGCTTCCTGCCGGGCACCGCGCAGGAGTTCGGCGGCATCATCAAGCACGGCGCCAAGCTGCTCTACGCGTACTGTGAGGCCACCGTGCCCAAGCTCACCGTCATCACGCGCAAGGCGTACGGCGGCGCCTACGACGTCATGGCCTCCAAGCACATCCGCGGCGACGCCAACTTCGCGTTTCCCACCGCCGAGATCGCCGTGATGGGGCCGGAGGGCGCCGTCAACATCCTGTACAAGCGTGAGCTGCAGACGACCGCCGATCCCGGCTTCAGCGAGGCGCGGATCCGCGAGTATCGCGAGAAGTTCGCCAACCCGTACGTGGCCGCCGAGCGCGGCTACGTGGACGAGGTCATCGAGCCGCGCGACACGCGCGCGCGGCTGTGCGCGGCGCTGGCGATTCTCAAGACCAAGCGCGACGCCAACCCGCCGAGGAAGCACGGCAACATCCCGCTGTGAGGAGTCCTCGATGAGCGGCAGCGAGCGCCGGCCCGAGACGTCCTGGGGCGAGCCCGTCCCGCGCGTGTACGGGCCGGCCGACGTCCCCGCCGACGCGGCGCGCGAGGCGCCGGGCGAGTTCCCGTTCACGCGCGGCATCCACCCGAGCGGCTTCCGCTCGCGGCTGTGGACGATGCGCCAGTACGCGGGCTTCGGCTCGGCGGCGGAGACCAACAAGCGCTACCGCTACCTGCTCGAACAGGGGCAGACCGGACTCTCGGTGGCCTTCGACCTTCCGACCCAGATGGGATACGACCCCGGCGATCCGATCGCGCGCGCGGAGGTCGGAAAGGTCGGCGTCTCGATCGCGACGCTGGAGGACATGCAGGACCTGTTCGAGGGCATTCCGCTCGACCGCGTGTCCACCTCGATGACGATCAACGCCACCGCGGCGATTCTCCTCGCCCTCTACGTCGCCGTGGCGCGCCGCCAGGGCGTGAGCCCGACGAAGCTCTCGGGCACCACGCAGAACGACATCCTCAAGGAGTACATCGCGCGCGGCACCTACATCTTCCCGCCCGGCCCGTCGATGCGCCTGATCACCGACGTCTTCGCGTACTGCCGCGAGGCGGTGCCCCGGTGGAACACGATCTCGATCTCGGGCTATCACGTGCGCGAGGCCGGCTGCACCGCGGTGCAGGAGGTCGCGTTCACGCTCGCCAACGGCATCGCCTACGTCGAGGCGGCGCGCCAGGCCGGGCTCGAGGTGGACGCCTTCGCGCCGCAGCTGTCGTTCTTCTTCAACGCCCATAACGACCTGATCGAGGAGGTCGCGAAGTTCCGCGCCGCGCGGCGCCTGTGGGCGCGCATCATGCGCGAGCGCTTCGGCGCGCGCGACCCGCGCTCGCAGACGCTGCGCTTCCACGCGCAGACGGCCGGCAGCATGCTGACCGCGCAGCAGCCCGAGAACAACATCGTGCGCGTCACCGTGCAGGCGCTCGCCGCCGTGCTGGGCGGCTGCCAGTCGCTGCACACCAACTCGATGGACGAGGCGCTGTCGCTGCCCACCGAGCGGGCGGTGCGCATCGCGCTGCGCACGCAGCAGATCCTCGCCCACGAGTCGGGCGTCGCCGACACCGTCGACCCCCTCGGCGGCTCCTACGCCGTCGAGCGCCTCACGCGGGACATCGAGGCGGCGGCGGAGGCCTACATCACGCGGATCGACGCGCAGGGGGGCGCCGTGCAGGCGATCGGCTTCATGCAGCGCGAGATCCAGGAGGCGGCCTACCGCTGGCAGCGCGAGGTCGAGGACAAGCGGCGCGTCGTGGTCGGCGTCAACGAGTTCGTCACCGACCACGAGCCGCCGGCCGCGCGCTTCACGGTCGACCCGGGCGTGAGCGCGGCCCTCGCCGAGCGCGTGGCGCGCGTGCGCAAGACGCGCGACGCCGGCCGCGCCGCGCGCGCCCTCGACGCGCTGGAGACGGGCGCCCGCGGCCGCGCCAACCTCCTGCCGCTGATGGTGGACGCGGTGGAGCAGGCGGCGACGCTCGGCGAGATCTGCGATCGGCTGCGCGCGGTGTTCGGCGCGCACCAGCCTTCGGTGACGTTCTGATGCGGCGCGCGCGCGTGGCGGCCGCCGCGCTCGCCGGAGCCCTGCTCGCGGCGGCCATGGTCGCGGGACTGGCCGCCGCCGGCGCGGCCGACCGCATCGGCGCGACGTTCACGCTGATGGCCGACGAGTTCATCCAGGCCTTCCAGCCTGTCGAGGGCATCGTCGTCTCCCTCGACGGCGACGAGATCTTCCTCGACATCGGCGCCACGCGCGGCGCGCAGGTCGGCCAGGAGTACACGATCTTTCGCAAGGGCGCGCCCTTCCTGCACCCGCTCACCGGCCGGCCGCTCGGCCGCTACGAGGACGTGCTCGGCTGGGCCCAGGTGAAACGTGTGCAGCCGGAGTTCGCGATCGCGGCGTTCGTGCGCGCGCCCGACAAGCCGACGCCGCAACCCGAGGACGGCGCGCGCATCACCCGCGGGCGCATCAAGATCGCCGTCGCGCCCGTGCTCGACATGACGGCGACCGGCGCCGACCTGCGCCGCGTGCCCTACCTGCTCGGCACCGTGCTCGAGCGCAGCAAGCGCTTCCAGGTGGTGGACCCCATCGCCGTCGGCGACATGTTCGCCAGCGGTGGGCTGCGCGTCGAGGAGATGCTCGCGCGCCCCGAGCGTGCCGTGCGCGCGGCGAAGAACCTCGACGTCGCCGGCTGGGTGGTGCCCGTGCTCCTCGAGCGCCGCGGTGGGGTCACCCTCGACGTCACCTACATCTCGGCCATCACGGGCGTGGCGCTCTTCTCGCGGCGCCTGCCGCTCCTGCCGAACAGCGCGGTGGAGGAGCAGCGTTTCCCCTGGGAGCCCCCGGTGGAAGACTGAGCCCCACCTCTGGTAGGACAAGCCGATGTGCGCTATGCTCGCCGCCGCATGAAGACGCGGCACCTCGTCTGGCTGCTCCTGCCGGTCGTCGCCCTCTCCGGTTGCACCACGATGAAGACGATCCTCGGCGTCCGCGATCCCGGCGAGCCGTCGGTCGTCATCAAGTCCGCCGAGACGCGCTGGCTCCTCATCAAGAACCCGCGCTTCGGCGACGTGCCGAGCGAGCCCGAATACGTGTGGGTCGAGGAAGACAAGGTCCCGACGACGATCACCACGCTGCTGCGCGGCCAGTCGGCGATCATCGCGCAGCCGGAGATCGTCGCCAAGTACGGCTCGCCGCCCGGCGGCGGCAAGATCAGCCCGCGGCAGGGCACGATGTACCAGACCGCCGAGGCGGCGAAGACAACCGTCGCGAACAATCGTGGCGGCTCGGCGCTCGCCACCGCGCCCGCGCGCGCCACCGCGTCCACGGCGGCGACGCCCGTGTCCGCGCCGGCGCCCAAGCCGCCCGAGCGCGGCTACGTCGTGTACGTGGACAGCGTTCGCATCGTGATCGACCTCACCAACCTCGACGGCCTCCGGCCCGGCAGCATGCTGAGCCTGCGCCGCGACCGGATCCCGATCGTGCATCCCGTCACCGGTGAGCTGCTGGGCGAGCTCGACGAAGAGGTCGCCACCGCGCGCGTGACGGAGATCCGCGACCGGTTCTCGGTGGCGGAGGTGCAGAGCGTCGCCCCCGGCGCCGAGGTGCAGGTGCGCGACCGCGTCGTCCTGAAGTAGGCGGTGTGTCGACGCCGACGCTCGAGCAGGTCCTCAAGGAGCGCGTCACCGCTCTCGTCGGGGACGACCTCGCCGCCGTCGAGGCGGAGATCCGGCGGGAGCTCGCCTCCCCCGTCGGCCTCATCCAGGAGATGGGCGGCTACATCGCCGGCGCCGGCGGCAAGCGCCTGCGCCCCATCTTGTTGTTGCTCGCGGCGCGCCTCGCCGGCTATCGCGGACCCCGGGCGGTGCGCCTCGCCTGCGGCGTCGAGCTGCTGCACACGGCCACCCTGATCCACGACGACGTGGTGGACCAGGCGCCGCTGCGCCGCGGCCAGCCCTCCGCCAATGCGCAGTGGGGCGACGACGCCTCCGTGCTCGTCGGCGACCACCTGTACTCCAAGTCCTTCGCGCTGCTCGTGCGCGACAACGACCGCGCGATCATGGAGACGCTCGCGCGCGCGACCGTCTCCATGACGGAGGCCGAGGTCTACCAGCTCCAGCTCAAGCGCAGCGGGCTCACCTCCGAAGCGGACTACGTGCGGATCATCACCCAGAAGACCGCCTCCTTCATGTCGGCCTGCTGCCGCATCGGCGCGCTGCTCGGCGACGTCGAGATCGCGCAGCTCGACGCGCTCACGCGCTACGGCCTCGACATCGGCGTCGCCTTCCAGATGTCCGACGACTCCCTGGACTTCGTGGCCGACGAGCGGCGGCTCGGCAAGGCCATCGCCGCCGACCTGCGCGAGGGCAAGCGCACGCTGCCGCTCATCGCCATGCTCGAGCGCGTGGGCGAGGCGGAGGCCGAGCGCGTGCGCGCGATGCTGCGCCGGCGGGCGCTGGAGCCCATGGAGATCGAGGAGATCCGGCGCCTCGTGCTCGAGCACGACGGCGTCGACTATGCGCTCGAGCGCGCGCACGGCTACGCGCGCGACGCCAAGCGCGACCTGGAGGTCTTCGGCCCGTCGGAGGAGCGCGAGCTGCTGACCCTCGTCGCCGACTTCGTGGTCGACCGCGACCGGTGAGCGGGCCGGGGGGTTCGGGGGGAGCGCCGCTCCCCCCGACGTCAATGGTCCCCATCGTCACGCTGACCACCGACTTCGGCGCGCGCGATTCCTACGTCGCCGCGATGAAGGGCGTGATCCTCGGCATCGCGCGCGAGGCCCGGCTGGTGGACGTGAGCCACGAGGTGGCCGCCCACGACGTGACCGAAGCCGCCCTCGCCCTGGAGGCCGCCGCCCCGTTCTTCCCCGCCGGGACCGTGCACCTCGCGGTGGTCGATCCCGGCGTCGGGACGGCCCGCCGCGGCCTCGCGATCGTCACCGACGGCGCGCGCTTCGTGGGCCCCGACAACGGGCTCTTCACGCCGTTCCTCGACGGCCGCAACTGGCGCGCCTTCGAGCTGACGGCGCCGGACTACCGTCTGCGCGCGGTGAGCCGCACGTTCCACGGGCGCGACGTGTTCGCGCCCGCGGCCGCGCACCTGGCGCTCGGCCTGGCGCCCGAGCGGCTCGGCCCGCCCGTCGACGACCCCGTGCGCCTGCACTGGTCGACCGTGCGCGAGGCGCACGGCGCGGTGGCCGGCACGGTGCTCCACGTCGACCGCTTCGGCAATCTCGTGACCTCGATCCGCGCGGAGGCCTTCGAGTCGTTCGGCGCGGTCAGCGTGCGGCTCGCGGGCCGCGCGCTGCCGTTCGTGGGGACCTACGGCGACTTGACGCCGGGACAGGCCGGCGCGCTGGTCGGAGGCAGCGGCCGGCTCGAGATCGCGGTGCGCGAGGGCAGCGCGGCCGCGCGGCTGCGCGCGCGCCGCGGCACGCCCGTGGTCGTCAGTCGTTCTTCGCCGGTGCGGAGGGTGCGGCGGCGCCCGTAGCATTCGAGGCGCTCGAGGTCGACGACGCGGCGTCGCTGCTCTTCGCCGCGGGCTTGTCGGCCGAGCCCTTGTCCGCCGTGCCCTTGTCCGAGCCCCTGTCCGAGCCATTGGCGGCGGGTTTCTCGGCTTCCCTCGCCTTCTTGCGGGACTCCGACGGGTAGTCGGTGACGTACCAGCCCTCGCCCTTGAGGATGAACGGTGCCGGCGACAGCAGGCGCTTGACGTGGCCGCCGCAGACCTCGCAGATGGTCAGCGCGGGCTCGGTGATGCGCTGGCGGATCTCGAAGACCCGCTGACATTTTTCGCACTGGTACTCGTAGGTAGGCACGATGATAGAAAGGTATATGGGAGGGTCCAGGGTGTCAATGAAACGCCGGTTTGGCCTCGTCCTCGCCGCCTCGGTGCTCCTCACCGGGTGCGCCGCCCGCATGACCGAGATGCAGCGGCTGCAGGCGCAGAACTCCTACGAGCGGGCCCTCAGCCAGCTCAACCAGGGCCAGTCGGCGCTGGCGCTGTCCTCGCTGCAGGAGGCCACCACCCTCAATCCCCGCTCCGCGCTCTATCACGACACCCTCGGTCTCGCGCTGCTCGACCTCGGCCGTATCGATCAGGCGCTCGCCGAGCTGACCAAAGCGGTGGACCTCGATCCGAACCGTGGCGACTCCTATTTCCACCTGGGCACGGCGCTCGCCGAAGCCCGACGCTGGGAAGACGCGGTCGCCACCTATCGCAAGGCGATCGTCCTGCCCTCCCTGACCGCGCTGGACCTGGCGCACCAGAACCTGGGCCTGGCCCTGTTCCACCTGGGCCGCTACCGCGAGGCCGAGGAGGCGCTGCGCTTCGCGCTGAGCCTCGACCCCCAGCTCCAGGCCGCCTACTACAACCTGGGCCTCGTCCTGACCGCCGAGAAGCGCCCGGAGGAGGCCAAGGCCCTGTTCCGGCGCGTCCGCCAGATCGCCCCGGAGTCGCCCTTCGGGCAGGCGGCACTCGAGCGCCTCCGAGCCCTGGGAGAGGGCGGTTAGCTCCCTCCGACTAAATGTAATTTCTACTTGACGTTGCAGGCCGTCCACCGTATAACCCACCCGCAGTCCGTAGTCTGCTTCTGTTGTGGCTGTCGGCCCAGGTGGCACACAGCAGTTCGTTGCTGCAGCTCACCTCTCTTTGAGGAGGCTGTAATGAGGAGACTGTTGATTCTCGCAGTCGCCCTCGTGGCCATCCTCGGGGTCCTGGCTCCGCCTGCCCTTGCGCAGGCGCCAGCCCCGAAGGTCACGATCACAGGGCTCATCGACCAGGTCGGCACGTACACGAAGAACATGAGCCAGTACGACGGCAACATAAACATCAACCGCGACAGGCAGCTGTACGGCCGCACACGTGGCCGGTTCGACGTCATCGGCGAGGTCGGCAAGGCCAAGGCCGTGCTCGGTCTCGAGATCGACTCTTACTGGGGCCAGACGGGCTTCACGGACAGCAACAACGGTCCGGGCTGGCAGTGCTCGTCGGTGAACGGCTCGTGCGCGAGCGGCGCCGTCGGCTCCGGCGCCGAGTCCTCGTTCGACCTGAACACTGACACACAGGGCAACATCCAGGTGAAGTGGCTGTACACCGAGTTCCCGTTGCCGCTGGTCCCGCTGAACTCGGTGGTGCGGCTGGGCGCCCAGCCGTTCGGCACGGCCGCGACCTACAAGCTCGCGACGTACGCCAACGGCGACTTCCCGGGCGTGAACCTCGTGGTGGACCTGGCGCCCGGCGCCAAGCTGCTGCTCACCTACGTCGCCGTCGATGAAAGCCTCACCGGCAAGCGCGACTTCTTCCCGTTGACCTTCCCCGGCGCGTCGAGCACAGACGGTAAGTGCACCGGCACCGCCGGTGGTCCTGTGGCCTCGTGCCTTCCCCAGAGCCGCAACGACAACTGGGCCCTCATCGCCAGCTTCGAGATGTCGCCGTTCAAGGGCCTGGACATCAAGCCGATGTACTCCTACTTCGAGGCTGTCGGTCAGACGTCTGCCGCCGCCCGTCAGGGCCGCGGTGGTGTCGTCACCGCGTCGTCGATCAGCGGCGTCACCGGTGGGCAGACCAACTCGCCGTTCAACCCGATCGGCGCCGCTCCCGGCGGCACCAACGTTGGTGCGGCTGGTGCTGCGAGCAACGACGGTGCCGGGACGAACACCCTCGAGACTCGCCACACGCTCGGCGTGGACGCCCGCTTCACGGCGGGGCCGTTCTCGCTGCAGCCGACGGTTCTGTATCAGTTCGGCCACCAGGAGAAGTGGCTGCTCGGTGGCAACAGCGCTCCGTATGGCGCCGTCGGCACCAAGGCACGGGCCGACATCAGCGCCTGGCTCGTCGACGTACGGGCGGGCTTCAACGTCGGGCCGCTGTCGCTCGGCGGTCTCATCGCGTGGACGTCGGGTGACCCGGCGAAGAGCAACCCCTACAGGCACATCGGCTACTTCACTCCGCTCGATACCGATACAGGCTATCTGGCCGACTGGGGCACGCAGATCATGTCCCTCGGTATCGACTACTACCAGGGCTCCCTCAGCCTGAACCAAGCTGGGTTGAGCGAGGGCGTCGCGATCGGCTACGACAAGTACGGCCGCATCGTGACCGGCGCGAAGGCCTCCTATGCGCTGACTCCGGCCCTCACCGTCGGCACCGGCCTGACCCTCACCTGGACGGACAAGTCGGTCGACACCGACGGCTTCCTCGTCACGAACGGCGGTATCCAGCCTAACTTCTTCTGCCGGCAACCGGTCGGGGTCTCAGGCGTCGCCGCCGTCACCGCGCAAAACTGTCGGCCGGAAGGTGACAGCCGCTACCTCGGCACCGAAGTGAACCTGGCTCTGACGTACCGGTTCGCGCCGGGGCTCGCGTTGGACCTCGCCGGCGGGTGGCTATTCGCCGGACCGGCGTTTGGGCACCGGTACACCGCCAACCAGTACGGCGGTGCCTCTGGTACCGCGCCGCAGCAGATGGACCAGGGTGTGAAGGACGTCCTCATCGGAACGGCTCGCGTGCGGTACCAGTTCTAAGCGAGTCGTCACGCAGCAAAGCGGGCCCGGGGGCGACCCCGGGCCCGCTTGTTTTTCAGCGTGGAGGCTCTGATATAGTGGCGGGAATGAAGCGGCTGTCCCTCGTGGTACCGGCCGTCCTCCTCGTCGTCTTCGTCGCCGGCGCCGGTCTTCCGTGGGCCCAGAGTCCGTCGCGCCAGACGCCGTCGGCGTCCTCGGCGCCCCTGCAGGCGATCGTCGGCCAGATCGTCGCGCTCTTTCCGCGCGTGGCGGGCGAGGTGATCGAAGTCCAGGGGACGACGGTCACGCTCTCCATCGGCAAGCGCGAGGGCCTCGTGCCCGGCGCCGAGATGACCCTCTTCCGCGAGGGGCGCGAGCTGCGCCATCCCAAGACCGGCGAGATCCTCGGCAAGACGGAAAAAGAGCTCGGCCGCCTGCGCATCGAGCAGGTCCAGGAGGCGTATTCCACCGGCAGCGTCGCGCCGGGCATCGAGGTCGCGGCCGGCGACGTCGCGCGCATCTCCGCCGGCAAGCAGCGGATCACCGTGACCGCGCTCGTGGCCGGCGTCCGCGACAACGTCGTGGAGGCCGCCCTCACCGAGATCGTCGAGGGTCTGAACCGCAGCGGCCGCTTCCAGGTCGCGATGGGCGATCAGCTCGGGGTGTGGGCGGCGCAGCAGGGGATCAAGCCCGAGCAATTCCTCGAGGGCAAGGGGCTGGTCGAGGCCGCCGCGCGCTTCAAGGTGGACCACCTGCTGGCGCTGCACTTCAAGACGGTGGAGCGCAAGCCGTTCGTGGAGGCTCGATTCTTCACGCCCCCGTCCACGGCCGCGGCGGTCGCG
>Ga0209157_1003990_pt1 | contig 11145 bp, 11 predicted proteins | sample GraSoiAngelo_135_FD_185892 | JGI IMG/M metagenome (GOLD analysis project Ga0209157, IMG submission 185892) | Grasslands soil microbial communities from the Angelo Coastal Reserve, California, USA - 14_0929_05_40cm (SPAdes) (version 2) | ecosystem: Environmental > Terrestrial > Soil > Grasslands ... | reverse complement strand
AGGATGGTTGCAGGATGTGCTGGTCCGCCTAGGAATAATCGGAGTTCAGCGAGGAACGTCTGCCAGCCTGGTTCATTCTCAAGGAGAATATGATTCCTGCTTTCGAAGGGGACGAATCTCGCCTTTGGGATTTGAGTAGCCAGCAATCTTCCTTGTTCGAAAGGAACAACCGAATCATGACGTGCATGAAGCACTAGGGTCGGCACGGAGATCTTTTTGAGAAGTTGAGTGACGTCCACGGTTGAGAAGACAGAGTCGAACCTAGCAGCGTTCTCCGGGGTGCATGAGACTCTTTGGAGTTCGTTGTACCATCTCATTTGCTCGGGGCCTGCTTCAGGTATGAAGAGGCTTGTGAACATCTGTCGAAATGCTGGGTTGTCCTGACCCCAGCCTAAACCTATCAGGTTGCTCATTGCCTCTCGCGTCTTAATAGATCCGGGATCCTGCGATCGTTTTGCCCAGCCGAGAGCATAGGCGCCGTAGAGTACGAGTTGGCTGACTCTTTCGGGATGTCGCGAGGCGTAGGCTATCCCTACTGAGCCGCCCTGAGAGACGCCTAATAGTGCGAATTTCTCCAGGCCCAAGGAATCGACCACAGTCTCTAGATCGCTTACCCATGTGTCAAAAGAGAATTTTACTGGGTTCCAGTCGGATAGGCCGCATCCCCGTTCGTCATATCGTACGTAGGTATTGTACCTGGATAGTTCCCTGATCCAGTGGCGCCAGACGGGGCTTTCGAAGTCGAATTCGAGGTGACTCAGATAATGCGCGGCCCTAACGATGGGGTATCCTTTCCCGGTAACGGCGTATGCGATCTTCGTGTTGTCGTCTGCGGTGCAGAAATGTATCCGTTGTTCTATCTTGGAATCTAACGTCGCCGTGGCCCGATTTGTCTATGCTACGAGCTATCGTAAAAAGTAGGTGATTCATAGTTCTTCTCAGAAATCACACCTGCCGTATCAGTATTAGTTCCCTTAACCATCAAAATGATGGGCGTAGAAGTAAGCTTAGCATGCCCACACTTTTTGAACACTTTATCATCTCTTCCCATTCTGAGACTTGAGAATCGATTCGAGATCTGGTGGTGTCCAGTTTCTCGATTTGAGAATCTTCCCATTTGAGGCACGAACAATCTCGGGATCGCCTTTGCTCATATTAGAGCGATGGACTTCTTGGAAGACGGGTTCGATGTCTATCCCATACGAAACGGCTGTTCCGTAGACGACATATAGCAAGTCTGCTAATGCATCAGCTATCATTGTCATGTCTTGAAGACGTCCAGCCTCCTCGAGTTCTCCAAGCTCCTCTTTGATCAGAGCAATTCGCAAGTCTCTAGTCTTCGGGTCGACCATTCCAGGCGTGGTTCTTACATGAACTCCAAATCGTTCGTGCCAGTCTAAGACCATCTTTTGCTCTCGATTCATTCTCTCACATCATCTTTCGTAGATGACGCGTGATGAGTTACAATGTTAAGGATCTCCTCAACATCTTGCTTGGTCACCTTTCCTTGAGAGTACAAGTATTCCAGCCGTCTTGCTAATGGGTGCAATCCGAACATCGCGGCCCACTCCCACTCTTTCACTCTCCAAGTATTAAACGCGAAGACAAAGCCTCCAACAATCAGCGCAGTCGACACAGGTGTCATAACATAACCCGCCCATACCCAGGCAGCATACACAGGAGAGCTGGGAATGTTCGGTCCAATACACCCTAAATAGCTCGTACACGTATTACCCAGGCTCTGCTGCACTTCGAAACTTCCAATCAGGATAATTAGCCCGAGTATCATCACGAACAGGCCGAAAAGTATTGTAGTTTTGCGAGCCCAGTTTCTCGACCATCTACGTTCCCAGACCCACTCGGGAACGACCTTTTCCGAACTAGCCAACTAAACGATCGAAACAATATCGGTGACCTAGTCTATTTCCCGTTTGCGGACACAAGAGAGAATTCATCCGGTTGCGACGCCTTCCCCGATTCTCGCCACTCAGCCTTCATATATTTCTAGCCATAACCCGTGCGTCCGTTCGGGTGAAACCAGTAGGCTTTGGCCGTAGGTCCCCGTGTAATCGTGATGCTCGACTCCATTCTCGTCTAAAAAGTGCCTAGCCGATGAAAGATCGCCTACCTCTATACTCGCGCCGAGAATACCGCCTTCTCCATGTTGCTTGAGGAACATGGCCGTCTTACCATCATCCTTCGTAGGAGCGAGTAGCAGGATTGTTCCTTGACCTACTTGGAACTCTGTGCCCTTCGCATCCACATGATCTAACTTCACTTGTCGTTTAGCAAGGAGCCCGATCATCTCATACGGTCCCGCTCCGTCCTTCAGATCTTTCGCTATCATCCAAACGGACGCAAGCCTCCTCGCACCATTCGAATGAGAACCCACACTATACTGTTCGGGATGGCGTTTCCTGAAGGCCGCCCTTTCCTGAGTGTATTCGAGGAAGAAGATCGAGTCAGTAATGCTTGTTTTAGCCTTCAAGTCGACCCACTTCCACAATACCGAAGGCACGTCATCAGTATTCTCCAGCTTGATGGTCCCGCTACCCGTCCCAGTTTCTATTCCTCTTGACCGGAGAAAATTGACCGTCGCGTCCGCGGACCCAATATTCAACCCAACTGCACCAGCACCTTCATACTTCTCCAAGAACGCAACCGTATCCGCCGCCTTAGTGGGATCATAGACAGACAATAACTCAAGGTACGTGTCGTCTTGAAAGCGCGCTATACTATTCTCCGTGCCACCAGGATGCTGGCCTATCCCTGAAATATCAAAGCCCAGAAGATCATGGTATTCTTTGGTTGTACTCTGAAGGTCTCTCTGACCAGAACCACTAGATGGTCAATCCCACGACCATCTTGCAATAATGAATTCTGTGTTTGCGACTGCAAAGTGTCGTCAGCCTCCTTGCTTTAACTGAAGTACTAAGGCTTGCCTCGAAAAATCAACCACAATCGGTTATGCTTTATAATCGCACCAAAAAAGTGAATCGAAACAATGCGAAGAACGCGGACACACTTCTCAAAGGAGTTGGGGCTTCGCGATTCAGTTTTGCTCGGTGTCGGCTTCATTATCGGATCGGGAATCTTTCTCTTTCCCATTTTAATGGCAAGCATGGCCGGCACCTACTCCCTTCTCTCGTGGGTGATAGGCGGCATCTACACGATACTAACTGGACTCTGCTTCGCAGAGAACGCGGCCAGAATTCCACGGGCCGGTGGACTATACTCTTACGCACATCAGGAACTCGGTAACACAATCGGCTTCCTTGCAGGCTGGTCATTCTGGATAGGATATTGGCTCACGATATCGACAGAGACTAAAGCTCTCTCGCTATACTCCTCATTCTTCCTACCAGTCACATATTTCAACGAATTGTCAAGACTACTCATTGCAACCGCGATAGTCATTATTCTCACAATCATCAATTACCGTGGTGTGAGAGGCGGAGGGCAGACTCAGGACATCTTCACTGTCGGCAAGATAATTCCTCTCCTCATCTTCATCCTCGTAGGCGTCTTCCTAATCCATCCTCAAAACTACTATCCTCTTCTACCCGCAAACGCAGCCCTCGCACCAGGAGTGGGCTCTGCAATAATCCTCGCATTATGGGCCTACCTTGGAGTAGAGATAATCACAGTTCCCGAAGAAGAGATCAAGGACGCTAAGCATACTGTCCCGCGAGCGATCCTTCTCTCCATCTTCATAGTTATGGCAGTCTACCTTCTCGTTTCCATTACAGCTCTCGGACTGGCTCCCTGGAGCGATTACATAAAATCGAAAACTCCGCTTGCAGACATTTTTCAGAGCGCAACACAGGGCTCGATAGGAAGCCTTGGCGGCATCCTGTTGGCGATCGGAGGATTGATCTCGATCATTGGATCGATCAATGCTGTAATCCTTGGGACGGCACGTGTCTCATACGCGATGGCACGAGATGACCTATTCCCCAACTTCCTGAATCACCTGCATCCGATATTCAAAACGCCAGACAGAGCCATGCTGCTCCAATTCATTCTCGCAATGACCGTCCTATACTTCGTCTCCAACCTCTCAATGCTAGCTTCTCTCACGGTCCTCTTCACAATAATCCCTTACCTACTCAGCTGCGTAGCAACCCTTCAACTCATCAGACGTTCAAACTGGAAGACCCAGATTCTCCGCACACGTTACACGCCCATAATCGCAATAGTCTTCTGTATCGCATTATTCTTCTTTGTCCAAGTATCGGTGCTTCTCCTCGGGCTCGCCTTCATACTAGTGGGCCTTGCAGCATATTACCTGAAGACGAGAACAACGAAACCAAGAAGCAGCTCTCTCTTTGAGAGGTAGGATTCGCGAGCACGGCCAAATAGCCTGCAATCCTTGGCTATACTACGATATCCAGATGTGGATTTGAAGGGTTGTAAAACATGCAAGAGGGAAATTTGAATTTCGAACATGATATATACATGAATGATGGGCACTTGCTAGAACTATGTATAATTCCAAAGTTCTCCTAATCCTGCTCGCATCCCTAACGCTTCTAGCAATTGCAACTGTCCCTGCCCACGCATACGGAAGAGAGCAATGGCAGACCACATTCTCTTTCAACTGCAACGCCTCCATCTCTTTCTGTAGCGGCTTCGGTTTCTGGGGCTGGTGTGCCTTCGGAGGAAGCGCACCTGATGGGCTCAGCGGATCGACGGGTGATTGCCAGATTACACTTTACAATTTCAATGGAAAACTAGGAGAACCCGCTTACGGTCCAACCCACCTCACCGTCGACTATTCACACTGGTTCATTACAACCGGAAGCATGGGCTTCCCCACTAGACCTGATCTCGTTAGCTTCTGGGGAACCGGAACCGTTTCAGCGGTCGGCCCCGGGACAAGCGTACTCTTTCCGGGTGCCAGCTTCCCGGTCGCGTTTGGATGCCCCTCAGGAGCCCTATTCTTCCTCTGCGACACGGGGATCCCAGCGGTGCCTGGACACTATGCCTGGAGCGATATTCCATTCCTTCCATTCATCCCACCACAACCGGGACTCGAATACCACATACAAGTAACCCACATCCCCGCATAACGCGACATACAACCCTCCTCCTCTTTTTCGGACCGCATGCTAGTCCCCTCGCAGGAGGAGCTGGTAAGGCTCCCCCAACGTAGGACACCTTCGACTATTGAATCTGAGCCTGGTATAGTCTCTCTACTATCCCTCTAGCTTCGGGCCTAGTGAAAATCTCCTGGAGAGACCGAGGTTTCTATCCTCAAAGACATGTGATGCATACCATTTTGGGGCGAAAGCGATGAAGTGCAAAAGTATTGGTAGGGTGTCTTCTCCTTTCTCCGTGAGAGACCATCTTACTACCATTGGAGAATTCCGAGGCAGGAAAAAAAAGCGCTAGAAGAAAAAAGTTTTACAGGCATTTTTCAAATTCACCCTAAGAATTGTTATTGATCCCCACCCCCGATTATTTTTCTACAGCCACATACAGAACCAGCTTCACCTTCACGCCCAACTCCTCACTAACTCATCAACCCTCGTCGACCCCATCACAAGCCCCAAGTCCTCAAACCATCCCTAAGCTTAAACCCCAACAACTCCCCACTCTCCAGACAGTTCCATTATGCTAGAAACCAAGTTTACCAAACTAATCGGTTGCAAAGTACCCATACAACAGGCCGGAATGGCAGCTCTTGCAAACCCTGAACTCGCCGCGGCCGTCTCCAAGGCAGGAGCGTTAGGAATGGTTTCCGTCGGAGGATTCCCACCTGAAAAAGTCACCCTAGAACTAGAACAGGTCAAGAAGCTAACATCGAATCCATTCGGAGCCAACTTCCTCATTCCAGGAGAGGCTCATGAAGACCTCGACGAGCTACGCGAGCCGGTCAGAGCCGCCTCCAAACTAGCACGACTAGTCGAGTTCTTCTATCGAGAACCAGACGCTTCACTAATCGAGATCGTACATGGCGAAGGTGCCTTGGCCGCTTGGCAAGTCGGCTCCAAGGAAGAGGCGCAGGCTGCGGTCGACTCCGGATGCGACCTCGTAGTCGCCCAAGGCATAGAAGCAGGAGGCCACATACGAGGAAAGATCGGACTCATCGCATTACTGGACCGAGTCTTATCATCAATCGATGTTCCTGTGATAGCTGCTGGTGGAATCAGCTCTGGCCGAGCCATGGCAGCCGCACTCGCCGCAGGAGCATCAGCGGTTCGTGTAGGCACACGCTTCGCCGCCTCCGAAGAAGCGGGCCCACACCCCATTTACGCAAAAGCAATGATCAATGCAGAGGCCCAGGACACGGTCTTTACAGAAGAATTCTCGACCGGCTGGCCCAACGCACCCCATCGAGTCATACGCGCCAGCCTAGAAGCCGCCAAAGCATTCCAAGGAGACGAAGTTGGACAACGGTACATGAAAGCGGAAGATAAATGGGTCCCAGTCCGTCGACTACAACCCATCGCCGTGACAAAACAAGTAAAGGGCAACATTGAAGCGATGCCACACTGGGCCGGGGAAGGCGTAGGCTCCATAAGGAGGATTCTGCTCGCGGCAGAGATAGTAGACCAGCTGTCAGCAGAAGCGGAGAAGTTGTTGAAACGGTGGACATAACACATTCAGGTACTTCGAATGTCAGCAGCAGGCTCTTGAGGTGTCGTTCTTATTCTTCCATGAGAAAAAAGGAGGAGTTGATCGTCTGCAGCGTATTACACTGATTGTTCTATGTACTTCGAATGTCGCCGTTGTTGCCGCCACGGTCAGGTGAAGCGTTCTTCCAAGTGCGTTCGATAAGCCCTTGGTCAGCAGCCTCGTATGTGAACAGGAAAGTAGTCACGTGGCAACCGGTATCGCTTGGGTAGCTGCAGGTAAGGAAGTGGCTGTTCATGAACGTACTCGTGAAGCAGTCCTCGGCAGGTGGACTCATCATAGTGACCGCATCGCAATGAGGATCCATCGATGTTTGCGAGACCCCAGTAGGAATCGGTATGATGAAGTAACCGCGCAATCCGCCTGTTACACCAGGTGCCACCGTGCCGCCGTTCCCAAATGGTCCCGGTGAGGTGTTGCACGCGCCAGGGCTTTGGTTAGTGTCCGGAGGAGGCGGAGTAGCTGTTGAGGGAGTGAGGAAGCTCCCATCCCTGAATTGTTCAACGACCACGACTGAACCGGCCTTGTTGAATATAGTGAAGTGTCGTTGGAATGTGTCGTCTGCCCAGTTGTTTCCACAAGTCCCAGAGTCGGCTGTGCCGCTTGCATATGGGCCGTAATGCTGTGCCGAGGTGCTCGACGGATCGACCAGCGTGGTCAGGTCAGCTGTCGCAAAATTGTAGTCGCCGATCGTGTTGACGATGGTCAGCATGTTAGAAAGGAGTGGGTTCAGGGTTGATACGTTGGACACAATGTTCTGTGCCTCGGGCGCCGCCCTAGCTGACGCAAAGGAGAACCCAAGGGATAGCATCACGAGAACGATTGTAACTGACAGTGTTCTGATCGTCATCATTTTTCTTCGATATTTGCAGCTTTGCACATAGGTAATAAAATAATAGCACCCGCTACAATATTCTCTAGGCTCGATATTCTCGGGTTCCGATATATCCCGATCACTTAGAAGCAGGAACAGGATTAGCTCTCTGTGGAAAGACTGTCCCAAAAAGGGGTATTCCGATCCTTAGCTGCGTGTTTCTTACTTGCTCTTTGTACGGATGAAGGCAGCAGAGACTGCGACGAGCACGGCCACGAGCGTGAAGGCTCCTCCTATGACAAGCGATACTGCGCTCGCAATCACTTGGTCGCTGGATGAAAGAATCCTTTGCTGGCTAAGGAAGAAAACTCCTACTGCATAGAAGAGTCCTCCAACGATGAACGCTTTGAAATGGTCAAAGACGCCTGGAAACGCTTCGGTCAAAGTACTATTCTCGCCTAATGGTGAAACGCCGAGGTAGATCGCTGCTATGAAAGCGTAGCCTGCAATGACCATTGTTGCCCATCCTTGAAGTGTCTGGCTTGTAGTTAGGAAGCTGTTCGCTGAAGAGACGAGGAAGACGTTCAATCCGAGCAGTACTGCACCAACCGCAAGGTTATGCCAGTTCTTGAAAGCGGTCGTCAATGCGTGCCTATACATTTCTGTAGACATTTTTTCTCAAAGTCGAGCGCCGGTTTGCACGCCTGCTAAAAGCATGATTCTGATCAACTAGTTGAACAGTGGAAACCGTAGTGTAGATACGGAAAAAGATGTTTTTCGGAGGAATAAAGCAGAATCCGTTGAATAGGTAGAAAACGGATTAACCGAAGAGAAAAATAATGGGGATTGGACAGACACCCGTTCTAGAATCTAGGATTGTGAAGTGTGTTTCGCCCTAGCTCTACCCTTCAGCCTCGTCCTCCCAATGACTCCGATTGAGATCGCGATTACGACCAAGAGCCCCAACAGTTCCCAGATAACCAACGGCTGACCCAAAGGCGTCAGAGTTGTACTCGTGCTTGACCGAGGTAATGGTAGTTGTGATCCAAAAGTGTCCAGCGCTCCCGTCTTTCCAGCAGGAGCATCGTTCCAGTCGCCCGCATTCCACACCATATACCCTAGACCCGCCCCATGAAGATCAGTTATCAATCTAGAAAGATACGCCACTGTCTCAGGTGCGTAACCTGCTGAGCCCGGCGCAGTCTGGTCAGGTGGACAACTGTTTGGCATCGCGGGATCTCCACATCCCGTGTCAGCGCCAAACTCTGTCCCGATGAACGGTCTACTCAAAGTGTTCTGAACATCTAGCGCTCCTTGAAACTTCGAATCTGCAAAGCTCTGGGCCGCAGAGATTGTCCATTCACCTGAATGAGGAGCATAGAAGAAGTATTCATGGAAATCATAGAAGACATGGTTTACTGAGTCAGTTACTACCGGGAAAGCAGCTAGATCAGTGCCTCCGCCTGAAGGAGTACAGTCATTGTTGCATCCCAAGACAAACCATCTCGTGTCCCCCATGTTCCTGGCCAGGTTGATGATAGCCTGGTCATCAAAAGCCAAACTACTACAATGCGGCTCATTCTTCGTCTCCCACAGCACATTCGGATAAGTGGACTGAGGAGTATCTTGAAGGACTGGTTGCCAGAAGGACGTGCTGGGACAATCATACTCGTGATCATCTCCTATTACGGTTATTCCATAATGCTGTGCCAATTGGAGAGTTCGATGCCAAGCCCCAGAATTGTACGTGCCAGAGTCTGGCTGGTTCCCAGGGTCGATGATCGAGACCCGTGCCCCATTGTAGCCTCGGGCCTTCAATTCTGCAAAAGTCACCTCGGTATTCGACGCTGTCTCTCCGGGAAAGACCTGGGAAGCCGGGCTTCCGGACGTGATATGATTAGATGCTACAGCCAGAATGCCTCCGTAACCTCGCAGTAATGGCGGTGTATCGGATGCTGCTTTCACAAATTCAACAGAGCGTAATCCAATAGAGGTTGAGACGAGCAAAAGGCATAGTAGCAGTGGGAGTTTTCCCACGTTTCCTAACTTCCCCTCTGCCTCCTCCTCTTTGAGGCAGGCATGATCTTTACGGAGATAAGCACGGCCGCAGCTACGACCGCGACTATAATGAGGAGAACAGGCCAGTATTGAAGAATTCCAACAATACCGCTACCGTTGTAGCCGTTAAAGAACTCAGACATGACCGGAGCACCTGCATCATCAGATGCTAGAGTCGGAAGTCCCCAATTGTCCTCTATCGTATGTAGATAGGAGTAATGAGTGTACGCAGTGTTTGATGTGAATCCCTTCTTGGCCATTGGACCAGTCCAGGACGCATAGACGCAATCCGGGCCTCCGCTTGAACAGGAAACATCATTTCCCTCATCGTAGACTATGAACAAAGCGGCTCGCTGAGTCTTGAATACAGTCGAGCCCATTATCTTCGGAACAATACCTGCAAGGTATGTATCGGCATATCCGATGCTCGTATCATGCGCATCATTAGAAAGGTTAGGCGTTAGCCAGACATAATTCGGCCAGTTGCCCGATGCGTTAAGTGCATCTATTAGTTCCTGATCGCTTGAAGCGGTCGCACCGACAAGATTGTTGCATCTCGACGGGCTATTCGTTATGTCCGAGAAATATATGAATGGAAAATGGTCCGTGTCAATTCCGCCGCCTGCACAGTCACCGGTCGTGAGGTCTTCTGCAAATGCCTTCCACGTTAACCCGTGAGACTCTAAACTGTCCACTAGGTTCTGATGATTATCCTGACCACAACAGAGGCCATCGTCCTTGTTGACTCCGATCTGGCCACTGATCATTGCGGCATAGTTTGGTTCGCTCGGATGGCTTACACCGGAATATCCCTTTGCGAGAGTGTACTGTTGCGCAAGACCTGCTTGGTACTGTCCTTGGGCGAGAACGCTCGGCAGGTCATTGTTCTCCATCAAGATGGTTACGACATGGTCAAAGTATTTCCCTGATGGAGCGGAGGCATGAGCTATGAGCGTAGAAGCTTGGAATACCGATGTGAAAAGTAGGACAGCCAATAGGATGACGTGATATCGTTGCTGTCCATCTCTTCCTATCAATGCCGACCAATCCTCTGTTTTTTTCGGAACCTGAGAAGTCCGGTTCGGCGGTCCTCAACCTGCAGACATGCCGGAGATGAGCCAACCCTTTCTACGAGAACAGGGAAGGTCTCCGGCGATACTAGTATAGACGGGTATCACAGCCATAGGTCGACCTATACCGAGATCGACTGTTCCCGGTTAGACCGATAGGCAGCTTCAATCGAAGAGTACGGCTCTTGAAGCGATAATCCCAACCCGTCCCACGATTTCTTAAACCCCCCATAGGTCGCGAACAGAGATTATGCATCGATACACGACAGACATATACGAAGGAATGCTTGCAGAGACCACGACGGTCCAAGGATTCAACGGGGACATTATCAACGCGTACTTTGCGCGTCCCCTGGGACCCGGCCCTTTTCCAGGAGTTGTTGTGATCCACCACATGCCAGGATGGGATGAGTTGTATCGCGAGATGACGCGAAAGTTCGCCCATCATGGGTATCTTGCCTTCAGCCCGAACATATACTACAGATTCGGCCACGGGAGCCCAGACGATGTGGCGGCAAAGGTACGCGCGTCCGGAGGAGTTGCAGATGACTCGGTCCTCGGAGA
>Ga0209157_1003989_pt1 | contig 11146 bp, 11 predicted proteins | sample GraSoiAngelo_135_FD_185892 | JGI IMG/M metagenome (GOLD analysis project Ga0209157, IMG submission 185892) | Grasslands soil microbial communities from the Angelo Coastal Reserve, California, USA - 14_0929_05_40cm (SPAdes) (version 2) | ecosystem: Environmental > Terrestrial > Soil > Grasslands ... | reverse complement strand
GTTCGATGTGAACCTGACGGGGGCGCGTGAGGATGCATTCCGCAACCCGATGCAGCTCTACGGCCGACTCGCCGCACTGCAGTCGGACATGGCTGAGAACGGGGCGGACTTCGCGCCCACCGCGCAGCAGCTCGCGGTGCACGAGCTGCTGGCCCAACGGCTCGCGGACGCCACGGTGCGCTTCACCGACGTCATGACGAAAGGCGTCCCACAGTTCGCCGCTGAATTGCGGCGGACACCGCTCCGCGACGTGATCAGCAGCGGCCTGGACACGGCGGTGGGAGCGCGGCCATGAAAACTCGGGCCCTCGGCACGACCGGCTACCGCGTCAGCGAGATCGGCTTCGGCGCCTGGGGTATCGGCGGCGAGATGTGGCGGGGCGTGGACGACGCCGAGGGCCGCAAAGCGCTGCACGAGGCGATCGCGCAGGGTATCACCTTTTTCGACACCGCGCTGGCCTACGGCGACGGGCACAGCGAGCGCGTGATCGGTGAAGAGCTGCAGCACGAAATCCGTGCGGGCCGCGCCATCGTCTCGACAAAAATCCCGCCGAGGAATCGGCAGTGGCCCGGGAAGGCGAGTGACACGCTCGGTGACGTCTTCCCGGCCCAGCACATCGCATCCTGCACCGAGCAGTCCCTCAAGAACCTCCGCATGGACGCGCTGCACCTGCAGCAGCTGCACGTCTGGAATGACGCCTGGCTACAGCATCCCGACTGGCAAGCGTCCTACGAGCAGATCGTGCGCCTGAAAGAAGAAGGAAAGGTGCTGCACTGGGGGATCTCGATCAACGATCACGCGCCGGAGACCGCGCTCCGCGTCCTGGCGGACCCGGTGTTCGAAACGGCGCAGGTGATCTACAACATCTACGACCGCTCTCCTGAGAAGGCGCTGTTTGCGCTCGCCAAACAGAAACCGCTGGGCATCATCGCCCGCGTGCCGTTCGATGAAGGCGCGTTGACCGGCCAGATCAAAGCCAATACCGTGTTCCCCGCCGGCGACTGGCGCGCGGAGTACTTCGCGGGCGACCGCAAAGCCGAGGCGGAACGGCGGGCGCGGGCGCTGGCCAGCGTGCTCGATCATCAGGTTGAAACGCTGCCCGAGCTGGCGCTGCGCTTCTGTCTCTCATCGCCCGAGGTATCGACGGTCATTCCCGGGATGCGCCGCCCGGCGCATGTCCGTCAGAATACGATGGCGTCCACGAAAGGCGCGTTGCCCGCGGTGATGCTGGCGAAGCTCAAGCCCCACGCGTGGGAGAAGAACTGGTATCCGGAAGACTGAGCGTCAGAGCTCCTGCAATCGTCGTTCGAGCAGGCGTCGCTCCGGCTCCTCGACGGCCAGTTCGAGCGCCCGTTTGTACGCTGCGGTCGCCTCCGCTTTACGGCCCAGCCGGCGAAAAAGGTCCGCGCGCGCGGCGTGAACCAGGTGATACTCCTGGAGCTCACCGCGCGCCAGAATCGCGTCTATGAGCGCGAGCCCGTGCTCGGGGCCATCGCGCATTGCGACCGCAGCCGCGCGGTTCAGCTCGACGACGGGCGACGGGTCCATCCTGAGCAACACGTCGTACAGTCCCACGATCTCGCTCCAATCGGTTGCGGCGGACGACGGAGCTTCGGCGTGCACCGCCGCGATGGCGGCTTGCAGCGCGTAAGGCCCCGCGCGACGCGCTTCGAACGCGCAGCGCACGAGCGCCACCCCTTCCTTTATCTGTTCCTGGTCCCACTGCGAGCGGTCCTGCTCCTCGAGCGGAATCAGCACACCCGCAGTCGTTGTCCGCGTGACGCGGCGGGCATCGTGCAACAACATCAGCGCCAAGAGACCGATCGCTTCGGGCTCGGGAAGCAGGTCGACCAGCAGCCGGCCGAGTCGAATCGCCTCCGTCGCAAGATCGGCGCGGGTGAAGTAGCCCTGATTGAAGACGAGATAGACAACGTGCAGCACGCTGGCCAGGCGCTCGGGAAGATCGGGGAGGGATGGTACTTCATAGGGGATGCGGGCGTCGCGGATCTTCGACTTCGCGCGGACGATGCGCTGCGCGAGCGTCGGTGCCGTGCTGAGGAATGCGGCGGCCACCTGTTCGGTCGTCAGCCCGCACACCTCTCGGAGCGTCATCGCGACTTGAGCATCGGGATTCAGCGCGGGGTGACAGCAGGTGAAAATCAGCCGCAGCCGGTCGTCTGCGACATCGTAGTCCTCGGGCTCGGAGCTGTCGTTCCCCCTCTCCTGCAAGGAGAGGGGGTCAGGGGGTGAGGACTCGCGGCGCGTCTTGCGCAGCCGGTCGATCGCCTTGAATCGGCCGGTGGAGATGAGCCACGAGCGCGGATTCGCCGGCACGCCTTCGACCGGCCAGCGCTCGAGCGCCGCCGCGAACGCATCCTGCAGCGCCTCCTCGGCGAGGTCGAAGTCGCCGAGGAGGCGGATCAGGGTGGCGAGGACGCGGCGGGATTCGGCGCGGTAGACCGACTCGATCGTGTCTACGGCTGGTTGAACTCCATGATCGGACGGACCTCCACGGTGCCATGCTGCGCGCCCGGAATCCGCGACGCCACCTGGACCGCGTCGTTCAGGTCCTTCGCGTTGATCAGGTAGTAGCCGCCGAGCTGCTCCTTCGTCTCGACGTACGGTCCATCGGTCGTCGACAGCTTGCCGTTCCGAACCCGCACCGACGTCGCGGTCTTGGTGGGCTGCAGCGCTTCACCACCGACGTATTTCCCGCTCTTCTTGATGCTCTCGGTGAAGGCGTTGTAATCGGCCATGCCTTTCTGCATATCGGATTCGGTCGCCTTTTCCCACCACTTCTCGTCTTCGTAAATCAAGCACAGGTAACGCATGATTCCTCCCAGGGTGATTACTTGCCGTTTTCGGACCAGACAGGACGAACTTCGACCGAACCCCACTTCGCCGACGGGATGCGGCTCGCGATTTGGATGGCCTCGGCGCGATCCTTCGCCTCGACGAGGAAGTAGCCACCGAGCTGCTCTTTGGTCTCGGCGAACGGGCCGTCGGTGGTGGAGATTTTGCCGTTGCGGACGCGCACGGTCGTGGCCTGGTCGGTGTGCTGCAGCCCGTGCGACCCCAGGTAATTGCCGGTCTTCTTGATGCCTTCCGCGAATGCCCAATAGTCCTTCTTCGCCTGCTCGATCTGGTCCCGCGGGACGTTCGGTTCTTGCTTTTCTTCCTGGTAAATCAAGCACAAGAATTTCATCGCACCCTCCCAGAAGTTCTGAAATATGCCCGCTTCACCCAATAGTCGTTTAGGGTACGGCGATTTCGACAAGACGCTAACTTTCGGTCATGACACGTTATGCGGCGTTCCTCCGGGGCGTGATGCCGATGAACTGCAAGATGCCGGCGCTGAAAGGGGCGTTCGAGGCGGCAGGCTTTTCTGACGTCAAGACGGTGCTTGCGAGTGGCAACGTGGTGTTCGACGCGCCGAGTGCGTCGGAAACGGCACTGCAACAGCAAGCTGAGGCGGCCATGCAGGACCGCCTCGGCCGGGCCTTCGTGACGATCGTCCGGCCCATCGAGCAGCTGCGGAAGCTTCTCGTATCTGATCCCTACAAACCCTTCAAGCTCAGTCCCAAAGCGAAACGCATTGTCACGTTCCTGCGCGTCAGACCGAAGGGGAAGATCACGCTCCCGGTAGAGATGGACGGTGCGCGGATCCTCGCCATGAAAGACCGCGAGATCTTCAGCGCGTACATGCCGAACCCGAAGGGCCCGGTGTTCATGACGCTGATCCAAAAGACATTCGGCAAAGACGTGACTACGCGCACGTGGGATACGGTCGTGAAGGTCGCGCGCTGATGAATCGGCGCGAGTTCGTTGGCACATCATTGAGTGCCGCGGGCTTGGCGCGATCGACCTTCGTCGAGCTTCCCGTGCCCTACCCCCCGGGCCCCAGCCCGCGTCAGTTGGCCTGGCACGAGCTCGAGTTCTACGGCTTCCTCCACTTCACCATCAACACGTTCACGAACCGCGAATGGGGCGACGGGGACGAATCACCAGCGCTCTTCAATCCAACCGCCTTCGACGCGGACCAGATCGTCGGCGCGGCAAAAGACGGCGGGATGAAAGGGCTGATCCTCACCTGTAAGCACCACGATGGCTTTTGCCTGTGGCCGTCGCGGTACACGGAGCATTCGGTGAAGAACAGCCCGTTTCGTCGCGACGTGGTGAAGGAGATCTCCGCCGCCTGCGCCCGGCAGGGAGTGCGGTTCGGCATCTATCTCTCGCCGTGGGATCGCAACCACAAGGATTACGGCAGGCCAGCGTACCTCGCGTACTATCGGAATCAGCTGCGTGAGCTGCTGACGGAGTATGGGCCGGTGTTCGAGATTTTCTGCGACGGCGCGAACGGGGGCGACGGCTACTACGGCGGCGTCTACGAGCGGCGCGAGATCGACAACCGCACCTACTACGACTGGCCGAATACCTGGCAGCTCGTGCGCGATCTCCAGCCCAGTACGGTGCTGTTCAGCGACGCCGGTCCCGACGTCCGGTGGGTCGGCAATGAGCGCGGCATCGCGGGCGAGACCTGCTGGGCGACACAGAACAGTGCGGACTTCGCGCCGGGGCACGCCGATGTCGAGCGATTGAATCGCGGCGATCGGCCAGGCACCAACTGGGTGCCCGCCGAGTGCGACGTGTCGATCCGGCCGGGCTGGTTCTATCACCAGCATGAAGACGACCAGGTGAAGACGCCGCAGCAGCTCGTTGATCTCTACTATTCGTCAGTCGGCCGCGGCGCGTCGTTCTTGCTCAATCTGCCGCCGGACCGGCGCGGGCGGATTCACGAAAACGATGCGCGGTCCTTGCGCGAATTCCGCCGGATCATTGACGCGACGTTCGCGACCAACCTCGCCGCGGGCGCACGCGTCAGTGCGAGCAACTCGCGGGGCAACGGTCGTGACCGGCGCTTCGTGCCGGGGAATGTGCTCGACGGCAGCCGCCTGACGTACTGGGCGACCGATGATGACGCGAAGACGCCAAGTCTCGCGCTGGACCTTGGCCAGCCCAGGACATTCAATGTCGTGCGCATCCGCGAGTACCTGCCCCTCGGCCAGCGCGTTGAAGCGATAAAGCTCGACAAGTGGGAGAACGCGGAGTGGGTAGAGGTCGCGGGTGCGACGAGCATTGGGAGCTGCCGGTTGATTCGCGGGCCACGCGTGACGACGTCGCGCGTGCGCTTGCGAGTTACGCAGGCGCCGGTGTGTCCAGCAATTTCAGAAGTGGGATTGTTTGCCGAACCTGCTTAATGCCTTAATGCCGCCTGCCGCCCCCCCCGCCCCCCACTGACCGTCCAGAACCACCCCCACGCGAGATGCTGGGTCTGCTCCAACCTCCCGACGCGCGCGGTTGTGGCCGCGAGAAGATGCGGGGGCGGGGAGCGAAATCCCGCGTCCGGACCGGAGACCGTGGCCGCACGGGCACAGGCTCGTAGCGCACCAAAGGAGCCTTCCTGGTGAATACCAGCGGTGTGAATGGCCGATACCGCGTGTATGGGAAGCGCCAGGCGAAACCAAAGCCAAATCGGTACCCATAGGGGTAACCGAAGCCGTAGCCGAATCCGTAGCCAAAACAGCTTGCCCAGCCCCAAAACGGATCAAAGCAGAATGGATTGTAGAAACCGGCGCCGTTGTAGTGCGGATAGCCCCAGCCGTACGCGGAGCCATAGCGCGAGGCCACCCGACTCCCGTTCACCACGTACGTCGCGGCGTCATACTCGAACCGGCCCGCTCCCGCCCCGGTGGAGTCACCGGCCATGCGCTGCACGATGTCGACCAACTTCGCGAGGGGATCGTCGCGCACGCTGCTCGACGGTCCACCCAACGCGCGAAAGTCCCAGTGATCGTTGCGGACGAAGTTGTCGAACCTAAACGGGTCGTTGGCCACCGCGGCGAGCACGGTGCCCGATCCTTCGTCGGACTCGATCTGGAAAGCGTCACGGTCGGCGCGGCCACGAACCTCGAATCGCTTGTCGCCACGAATGAAGTCGTCGTCACTCGGATCGAGCGGGAACAGCACGCGAATGCGGCCTTCCGGATCGGCGTGCAAGACGATGAGATACCCATCTTGCGCCGATTGGACGTAGACACGCGCGCGGTCGCCGCTCGTGAACTGGTCGTGATTGAGCTGCACGGTGACGGGAGACTGGGTGAGTACCAACAGTAGGGCTAGCATCTTGTTCAATATACCTCAGTTTGAAGCCATTCTCACGGTCCTCTTGGTGTCCTTCGCCCTCTCACAAGGTGTGGATTCGATCCCCGCCGAGCGCGTCGCGTCACGCGAATGGTTTCGTGACGCCAAGTTCGGCATGTTCATCCACTGGGGCGTCTACAGCCTGCTCGGTCAGGGTGAATGGGTAATGCAAAATCGCCCGATCGTTGTTCCCGACTACGAGTGGCTGGCCTCCACGTTCAATCCTGCAAAGTTCGACGCTCGCACGTGGGTCGCAGTTGCCAAGAACGCCGGGATGAAGTACATCACGATCACGTCGCGTCACCACGACGGCTTCTCGATGTTCGCCACGCGAGCCACGCGCTACAACATCGTTGATTGGACGCCGTTCCAGCGTGATCCGTTAAAAGAGCTGGCCGACGAATGCCGCCGGCAGGGCATCAAGCTTTTCTTCTATTACTCCCAGCTGGACTGGCACCACCCCGACTATTGGCCCCGGGGCTCGACCGGTCACAAAACGGGACGTCCCGAGAGCGGGGACTGGACCCGCTATCTCGATTTCCTGGACGCGCAGCTGACGGAGCTGCTCACGAACTATGGGCCCGTGGGCGGCATCTGGTTCGACGGGATGTGGGACAAACCGGACGCTAACTGGCGGCTCCCGCAGACGTACGCGCTGATCCATCGGCTGCAGCCCGCGACGCTCATCGTACCGAATCATCACCGTGCGCCGCTGCCGGGCGAGGACGTGCAGACGTTCGAGCAGGATCTGCCCGGCGCCAATACCGCCGGCTTCAACACCCAGACGATCGGCGGGCTACCGCTCGAGACCTCGCTCACGATGAACGATTCGTGGGGCTTCAATCTGACCGACCACAACTACAAGTCGGTGCGCGATCTCATCCACTACCTGGTGAAAGCCGCGGGACAAGGCGCCAATCTGTTGCTCAACATCGGCCCGCGCCCCGACGGCACGATTCCGCCGGAGGCCGAAGAACGTCTGCAAGCGATCGGGAAATGGATAGCGGTGAATGGAAACGCGATCTACGGGACTCGCGCCGGTCCGATCTCCCCGCACAGCTGGGGCGTGACGACGCAGCGCGGTGACACCGTGTTCGTGCACGTGCTCGACTGGAACGACCGTGCGTTGGCGCTGCCGCCACTGCCGGGCAGATGGCGGGCACGCATGTGGCCCAACGGAACGTCAGTGGGCATCATGCCATCCGTTGCTGGATTGACGCTCGTGCTGCCTGCAGCGACCGCGGAGAGTTTCGACCGCATCATCGCTCTCTACCACTAGGAGCCCGTCATGTTGCGTTGCCAGATCGCGCTCGTGTTGCTGACCCTCGCCGCGTGCAATCGCCCGGAAGCTCCGAACGTCGGGGGCTGTAACGATTGCCACACGTCGAAGATTTTCACGGCGACCAGCATGAGTCTCGACACGACGCGATTGCTCGCGGGCTACCCCGCGGCTGCGCCGGTGCCCGCGCTGCCGGCCGGCTTGCCGAACCCCGCGGGATGGGCGGCATTGAGCAACGCGGACGGCACCGCGTGGGCCGGACCGTGGGGAATCAGCTACGCCGCCAACCTCACGCCGCACGAGACCGGGCTCGCCGCCTGGACGCCGGAGTTGTTCGTCCAGACGATGCGGACGGGCAAGCACATGGGGAGTGGACGCGCGGTCCTGCCGCCGATGCCGTGGCAGGATTACGCCCAGATGACGGATGACGATTTGCGGGCGGTGTTCGCCTACCTGCGCTCGCTCAAGCCGGTGGCGAACGCGGTGCCGGCGCCGGTGCCGCCGAAGAGCTGAATGGGATCTGTGGACAACAAAGGGGGGGTGTTACCTCAAATCCTCAGCCCTGAACAGCAATCCCACTGTCCCGCGCGCGACATCCACCTGTTTCCCTAGATCGCGAAATGTTGCCGAACGCCCCGCAGCGTCGGCTCGCACGGTCGAGTTCTCGAACAGCGGATAGTAGCCGATCGCCATCCGCACCGCGCCGGGCGGAATCGTGCAGCCGCACCGCTGCGCGCCCGCGAGCCCGGCATTCACGGTGATCGACAATGGCTGCCCCGTTTCGTTCGTGATCAGCGGCGCAAAATAGGCGCGATGCTCGGGTCGCGCGGTCGCGGCGAGGCGCACGGTGCCGCGCGGGTTGGCGATCGCGATCGTATCGCCGAGCGAGACGCCGAGTCGCGAGACGAGCTGCCAGGAGAGATTGAGCCGGCGACCGCGTTCGAGCTTCAGCTCGAAGGAGCCACCGGGAAGAATCCGGCGCTCCTCACCGGCAACTTGTACCGCGACCATGTCCGTCAGGCGATTCTGGAACACCAGCGTGGGCTGGCGGAAGAACATCGCGCCTGCGCCGAGCGCGAGCACTGGTAGCGCGATTGCGAGGGCGACCCAGCCAACCCGCCGCGGTCTGGCCGTCCGGCCGCCCGGCCGTGCGGCCGTCGCTCGCGTGGTTGCGCCGCTCACCAACAGTTGCGTTGCTTCCTGAGCCGCCGTGGCTCGTGAGCGGACCGTATGCAGCCCCTTGTCGCTCTCGAGTGCCGCGATTACTTCGCCCGCGGAGCGGAACCGGTCGCTCGGCTGCTTCGCGAGCAGGCGCAGGATGACGTCCGACAATTCACGCGGCACGTCGGGGTTGACGTCGTGTGCGGCGGGCGGCGGATCGGCGATGTGCTTCCCGACGATCTGCTGCGACGACTCGCCGTCGAACGGCGGCGCGCCGGTCACCATCTGGAAGAGCACGGCGCCGAGCGAGTAGAGATCCGACGCGGGGCCCAGGTTGGGGTCGCCGAGTGCCTGCTCCGGGCTCATGTAGTGCGGCGTGCCGATGACGAGGCCGGTCTGTGTGATTCCCGCCGGCGCATCACTGTCGAGCCGCCGCGCAATCCCGAAGTCGACGAGCAGTGGGCGGCCGCGCGCGACATCGAGCATGATGTTGTCGGGCTTCATGTCGCGATGGATGAGACCGGCCTTGTGCGCGTGATCGAGCGCATCGAGGATCGGGATGATGATCGCGAGCGCGCGCTCGGGCGGCAGCGCCCCGGAGCGCTTCAGGAGCTCGCCGAGCGACATGCCGTCCACGAACGGCATCGCGTAGTAGGCGAGCGCCTCGCCCTCACCGACGAAGTGGATCGGCAGGATGTTGGGATGCTCGAGCCGGGCGGCCGCGCGGGTCTCGCGCTGGAAGCGTTCGACCGTGCCGGCTGTCCAGGCGACATCGGGCCGCAGCACCTTCACCGCCAGCCGGCGCTCTAAGTCCTTATCCCACACCTCATAGACTTCGGCGAACCCGCCGGAGCCCACCACGCGGCGGACTTCGTATTTCGGCCCTAAGGCGCGAGCGAGCTTGGGGAGCGTGGCTTCCGAAGACGACGTGGCCCCAGACATGGCCGCTACTATGGGGTTACACGGCACGCGGCGCAAAGGGGGCCATGTCGCCCCCTATAAAGTGTCGAAAAGTCACCCACGTGACCTTTCTCACCGCTACGACTCTTTAATAGTCCCATTTTGTACCTCGGCGGCGGGTCCCCCACAACTCGGAACAGCAGTCTTAGGGAGAAGCTCATGAAGGCCGTACGCGCCCTAGCGGTCCTAGTCCTCGTCTTGCTCGTTTCGCCGTCCTGTCGCGAATCACCGACGTCGTCACCCGCCACACCTACTCCCGAAGCATCGCTCATCGGCTCGTTACTCAAGCCGACTGGCCTGCTGAGCTGTTCGAATCTCCCGTACGCCCAGTCGACGGCGACGATCGGCCCGCTGGGCGGCAGCATCAAGGCCGGTCCCCACACGCTGACGATCCCGCCGGGCGCGCTGCTCAGCCCGACTACGATCACGATGACGGCGCCTACGGGACTCGGCGTCAATGCCGTCAAGTTCCAGCCCGAGGGTCTGCGATTCGTCACGCCCGCCGCGCTGACGATGAGCTACTCGAACTGCAGTCTGCTGGGCCTCCTTCTGCCGAAGCAGATTGCGTACACGGACGACAAACTCAACATCATCTCGTACCTCCTGTCGCTCGACAATCTCTTGTCGAAGCGAGTGACGGGTAAGGTCAATCACTTCTCTGCTTACGTGGTCGCGTGGTAAATAGATCGGCAGCCGATCTGCTGCACGACGCGCGCAGCCGCGAACGCGCCGCGTGCATCCCCGAAGCCGTACAGCTCTACGAGGCGGCGATTTCCACTGCCGAACGCTCCGGCGAAAAGGCGATTCTCGCCGAGGCGCTGCGGCGGCTCGCCGTCGTGCTGCATCATCGCAACGAGTCGGCCCGGGCGCGCGACCTCTGTAACCGCAGCTACAAGGTGGCGTGCGCGCTCGGCAACGACGTGCTCGCCGGCGAGGCGCTGAACACCATGGGCGGTCTCGCGCTGCGCACGGGCGCGGTGGAAGAGGCGCGCGGGTACTTCCTCCAGGCGCTCGAGCGCGGCGGCCAGTCCCGCGAGCTCCTCGCACGCGTCGAGCAGAACCTCGGCATTCTCGCGAACATCCGGGGCCAGCTGGTCGAGGCTGTCCGGCATTACGAGCGCGCCGTCGAGAACTATCGCGCCACCAATGACGAGCATGGCTCGGCCAGGGCATACGTCAATCTTGGCATCGCTCATACCGACCTGCGGCAGTACGATTGGGCCGACAGCTATTTCAGCAAGAGTTACGAGATCGCCGAGCGTGCAGGCGACGTGTATTTGCAGGGGATGTGTCTCGCGAATCACGCCGAGGCGTACCTGCTGCGCGAGCGCTACGACCAGGCGCGCCGGATGGCCGAAGCCGCGCTCGCGATCTTCGATCAGCTCGATTTGCGCGCCGACAAGTCGGAAGCCTACAAGCTCATCGGCATGGTCTATCGCGAGACCGGCCGGCCCGCGCTCGGCGAGTCGCGGCTGCGCTCGGCGATCGAGCTGGCCGTGAGCGCCGGCTCCGTGCTGAACGAAGCCGAGGCGGTGCGCGAACTGG
>Ga0209157_1003982_pt1 | contig 11163 bp, 12 predicted proteins | sample GraSoiAngelo_135_FD_185892 | JGI IMG/M metagenome (GOLD analysis project Ga0209157, IMG submission 185892) | Grasslands soil microbial communities from the Angelo Coastal Reserve, California, USA - 14_0929_05_40cm (SPAdes) (version 2) | ecosystem: Environmental > Terrestrial > Soil > Grasslands ... | reverse complement strand
CCCGGTGACGCCGCCGCGCTGCACCGCGCGCTCGCACTGGAAGAATATTTCGACAAGCAGCTCGGCCCGGCGCTGCGCGCGGCCATCGTCACGCCGCTCTTCCGGCACGATCCGGACCTCGCGTTGCGCGTGCTGACGACGGGCATGCCCGACAAGGCCTACCAGACGCTGCGGCCGCTGGTGCGGATCTTCCCGGCGTTCTACCGCTTCCGCCACAAGATCAGCGACTCGAAGCTCGAGGCCGATCGCGCCACCGTGAACGCCGCGCTCGACCGAATCGAGCAGGAGCGGCAGGGCCGCGCGTATCTCGTCGGCGATGCGTTCACGGTCGCAGACCTCACGGCCGCGGCGATGCTGGGGGCGCTGCTGCAGCCACCCGAGATCCAGTACCCGCTGCGCGTCGAGCTGCCGCCGTATCTGTAGGACTACCGCGCCACGCTGCTACGGCATCCGGCCACGCAGTGGGCGGCCGGCGTCTACCGGCTGCATCGCGGCCGCTCCGCGGAAATCTCGCGACGGTCGGCTGCCGCGCAGATGCAGCCGCATCCGTATCCGAACCGTTTTGGCGAGGAGGGTGCAGGCCGAGTGCGGGAGGAGTCTGTGTCCCTGGCGCGTGAAGTCCTCGCGAACATAGTGTCACCAAACTGCCACCGCCGGCGCCCGGCTCTTGGCGGCAGCGCGCTTAGCCGGTGAGCTCGAACAGCTCGATCTCGCCGTCGAAACCCTTGACCCTGGCGGGTGGTAGCGGCGCGCATGCGAACGAGCCCTGCACCGCCGTTCGCACGTCGCTCGATACCACCACGTATCCTGGGCGGGCGAGCTTCACTGCACGCGCGGCCAGGTTGACGATCCGCCCGAAGCAGTCGCCGTCGCGCAGCATCACCGCGCCGCTAGCGATGCCGCCCCGCACGGGTGGCAGCACCGGGTGGGCGCGCAAGGCGTCGGTCAGGGCCAGCGCTACGCGGCAGGCCGCCACGGGATCGGCCACCGAGTACATCACCTCGTCGCCGATCAGCTTGACCACCCGCGCGCCTAAGTCCGTCACGGTGTCGGTGACGATCGCCTCGAACTCGCCGAGGGCCGTGCCGAGTTCGGCGGTCGAGAGCCGCTGGCCAAGGGCGGTGGAGCCGACGAGGTCGACGAAGCCGACCGCGAGCTGCTGGACCTCGACGCCCGCCTGGCGGTCGACGGAGACGAGCGAGCGGCGGGCGGCAAGGAGGTGCCGGCGCAGCAACACCTCGATGCCCCGGAAGAGGATCGGCAGCAGGGTGACGGCTTCGGCGTTGGCCTTGGCCACCGCCAGGTCCACTTGCTCGCCTCCCAGCTGCGGGAGCTCGAGGTTGACCAGGAAGGCCGAGACCGCGGCGTCGGCGATGCGGGCGGTGGCCAGGCCCATCACGCGGGTGAGCTGGAGGACCGCGTCCCGCCCGAAGAGCTTCTCGGCCGCGTCGAGCATGGTGAACACCTCGGCCTCGACCTCGCTCGCCACCGGGACGCCGGGGCCGGGGTCGGGGAAGCCCGCCGCCCGCCAGCGCTGCGTCACCACCTCGACGGGCACGCCCGAGCGCGCCGCCATGTCCGCCAGCGTGAGCGTGGGCCGCCCTCGGCGGCATACTGCGCGAGGTCCTCCTCCGACGCGCCCAGCCCGACGAGGAACGCAATCAACGCCTGACGATCGTCCGCGGCCACGGCATTTGCTCGGTGGCCCGCACCTTCGCACGCGCTCGACACCCTGTCCACCGGAGCGGACTGGCGGCGCGAGTAGATTTCGGACGCGCCTTGCGGGACAAGGCCGCCGTGCCTGCCGCTACGAAGGCCCGAGAGGCTCTCGGACCTTGAGTTTCCCCCACCTCACCGCGCTGACGAAGGGTACGGGCGTCTACCTCAATCCCGGGGACGCCAATCCTACGGTGCAAGACGCTGAGATATGGTCAGATGGTGTGGATCGGAAGGGGTGACGAGGCGGCGGCGACGTCGACGAGCCGGGAGACAAGGCGGCGGGAAACCCTTAGACTTCTGTCGATCCCCGGACGCTATCACCCGTCGCCCGTGGCGGAGCACGGCCCCGACTCGACTCGACTCGATCGACTTCGTCCGCGGGCTGGTCATGGTGATCATGGCCCTCGATCATGTCCGCGAGTTTTTTCATCTCGATGCCCGGCTGTTCGAGCCGACCGATCTCACCCGCACCACGCCGCTTCTCTTCCTTACCCGCTGGATCACCCACCTCTGCGCGCCGAGCTTCGTCTTTCTGGCCGGCACCGGGGCGTATCTCTGGGCGTCGCGCGGGCGAAGCCAGGCGGAGCTGACGCGTTTCCTGGTGAGCCGAGGGCTCTGGCTGGTCGTGGTGGAGTTGTCGCTCGTGACGGTGGGCTGGACCTTCAACTTCACCTGGAGCGCGATCGGCCTCCAGGTGATCTGGGCGATCGGCTGGTCGATGGTGGTGCTGGCCGCGCTCGCCCGGCTGCCGATCCGAGTGGTCGGCGCGATCGGCGTGGTGATGATCGCCGGCCACAATCTGCTGGATGCCATCCACGTCAAGCCGCTCGCCGTGGCGGACCGGTTGTCCCCGGACGCGACCGCCTGGGACTGGGCGTGGAGCGTGCTCCACATCCAGAACCCACCGGTCATATATCCGCTGATTCCGTGGATCGGGGTGATGGCGACGGGTTATGCCTTCGGCGCCCTGGTCAAGGGGTCGGCTGACGAGCGGCGCCGGCTGTTCCTGCGTCTGGGGCTCGCTCTCACGGCCAGCTTCGTCGTCCTGCGCTGGGTCAATATCTACGGCGAGCCGGCCCCGTGGTCAGTCCAGCAGAGCCCGACGTACACCCTGCTGTCGTTCCTCAACACCAGCAAGTATCCGCCGTCGCTCCTGTATCTGCTCATGACCCTTGGGCCCGCGATCACGCTGCTCGCCCTGGTGGACCGGGCTTCCGGCCCAGTGGTGCGGTTCTTCGTGGTCTTCGGCCGGGTCCCGTTCCTCTACTACATCGTTCACCTCTACCTGATTCACGCCCTCGCGCTCGCCGCAGCCGCGGTAACGGGCCAGGTCGCGCCCAGCGCCCTCCGGGTCGGGTTCTGGGCCTTCCCCCAGAACTTCGGCTTCAGCCTCGGCGTCGTGTACGCGATTTGGGTTGGCGTCGTGCTCGCCCTGTATCCGCTGTGCCGGTGGTTCGCAGAACTGAAGGCCCGGCGGAAGGAGGCGTGGCTGAGCTACGTGTGATGGTAAGAGGCAAGAGGTGAGAGGCGCCCTGACGCCTATCTCGGCATCCTTCATCCCGAGGGGGCATCCTGCTCGCCCCGACGACACCCGCAGGACGGTGCCGAGTCATAGCGATCGTACCGGGTGAAGAGGCCGCGTCGTGGATGGTGGCAGATGGAGCCGAACTGCGGCGACGGCTCGGTGAGCGTGACCCACCCTGTGCCGACCTCGCGGTCGAGCGTCGCGGCGGATCGCACCTCTACCGCCTGATCCAACAGCACGCGGAGCGGTACGTCAGCGACGGGCTTGCGCTTATCGGGGACGCTGCGCACGTCACCAATCCCCTCGGCGGTCAGGGCATGAACTGGCCGATAGGACGGCGCCTGTTCTCCGCGAAGCGAACGGCGACACCGCATTGGCGGCTGCCCTTGCGACATACGAGCAACAGCGCCGGCCGATCAATACCCGCGCCCTCCGTGCAGCGAACGGTGGTGCCTGGCTGACGGCGCCTGGCCGCGTCAGGTATGCGTTCGCGAGGGCCGTACTCGCGGCTCTTTCTGCCGCCCCTGCCCTACGGGAGAGAATCCGAGCGCGATTCGGTGGCGCTTGAAGTCTTAGGTCATGTCACCAGACCCGGACCGGGAAACCCAATTCTTCATGAGGCCGAACGTGGTCGAGTGGACCTTCACCCGGTTCTTTGGTTTCCTAGTTGGCACCCTCGGCCTCGGCCGGTCACATCACTACCTGCTTGGGGTGCGCGGCCGTAGGAGCGGTCGCCTGTACTCGACCCCGGTCAACCTCTTAGAGCAGGCGGGAAGGCAATCCCTCATCTCCCCTCGCGGAGAGACGCAGTGGGTTCGCAACGCTCGGGTCGCCGGGTCGGTCACTCTCGTTCAGCGTGGGCGTCGCCAGGCGTTCCACTTGCAGCCGGTTCCCCACGAGGAGAAACCGGAACTGCTCAAGGTGTATTTGGAACGATTTCGGCTATACATCCAGCGTTGCTTCCCCGTGACGGCAGGCGCCCCTGCTGAGGAGTTCGTCCGAATCGCCAACCGGTATCCCGTGTTCGAGCTTATCGCGCTCACGGATGCTGACCGAGATGCCACAGGGCAAGCCCGCATCGGCGTCCCGCCCTTCAACTGCTGCGTTGACCGCCACTCATGACCTGGCAGGAGCACCTCCTCCGACGGGCCGCGGCGCTGGTTCGGCTGCCCTCCGCTCCCGACCGCGTCCCGGAGGTCGGGAGCGGGGGCAGCGGCCTCGAGTGTCCTGTCACGGGAACCGAGTTTCTCTACCACGACGGGATCCTCGACCTCTTACCGAACGACGGCCCCAAGACGCTCAGCCAGCGCTCCCTCGATACAGCCTTCACCGCGTGGCTCTACGACCGCACGCGGGAAGCCATCCTGAGACTCGCCGGGCTGCCCGACTTCGAGACCGAGGTGCGCAACATCGCGGGCCGCCTGCAGCCCGGTCCCGGCGACACGGTCGTCGACCTGGCGTGCGGGCACGGGAACTTCACGATGGAGTGGGCGCGCCTGGTCGGCCCCGACGGGCTCGTGATCGGTCTCGACATCTCCAGGTCCATGCTGGCCCGTGCCGCAGCCCGGATCACCAGATCGCAGGCGACGAACGTTCTCCTCATTCACGGTGATGCCCACCATCTGCCGATCGCGTCGGCTTCCGTGAGAAGGGTGAATTGCTCGGGCGGCTTCCACGCCTTCCCCGACCTTCCGCGCGCCCTGCGGGAGATCGCACGGATCAGCGCCCCGGGCGCGGTCCTCACCGCCAGCATGTTCGCCGAGAATCCTCGGCATCAGCATCCCCGCCTGCGCGAGCTGCTCAGGGTGAAGCTCGGGCTGCACTTCGTTCCGCTGCTCTGGCTCGGTGAGCAGCTCGGGGCCCTGGGCTACACCGACTACGTCTGGTCGGTGCCCAAGGGCGGCTTCAGCTACACCTCGGCGGTCAAGGGGCCAGCGCTCCACTAGACAGCGCGGGAGCGCGACCGGCACCCTCGCGCGGATGGCGTGGCCCGCTCGCTTCCGGATCGGCCCTTAATTGCGCTTGTTGGTCGGACAGGATGCCAACTCGGAAGAGGTTCCAGCCAAGGACTAGCGAGACTCCTGAAAAGGTGACAGCCAGGAGCCTTTCGAGAGCACGCGCCCAATAGAGCACCTGTAGCTCGGTCGCAACGAGAGCGCGTAGGAGAGGAAGAAGAGCGTCGAAGATGCCATGCGCGTCGACTCCCCGGGCCGGCGCGGCTCAGTGCGCTCGCGCGAGGCGAGCGGGCGCGATTCAGGGCCGGATCAGCGTCGCGCCGCGCGGAGGCCCATCCGGGTCATCCGCCACACGAGCAGGTGGTGGAAGGGCCGGATCAGGTTGAAGTACACCCGCCCCGCCCAGTTCTTGTAATGCACCACGGTGACGACGTGGAAGCGGTTTCGCCCCCCGCCCAGCGGCTCGACCACGACGCCGAGGCTGGAGCTCAGATTCCGGTCCTCCACATCGGCCAGCCAGTAGCGGTTCTCCTCCGCCTGCCGCACGGTGAAGATGAACGCCTGCTCGCCCGGCTGCATCGGCACCTGCTCCGGACGCAGCCGCCGCGGCTCGGGGATGGCGCGCTCGTCGAGGCGAAGGGCCCACACCAAGACGACGCGGGCGCGGAAGAGAAAGCGGACCCACGCCGGCATGAAGGTGCTCATGCCGGCGAGGAACTCGCGCAGGCTCGCCTCCCCCTCGACGGTCTTCACGTCGACGTGATCCGCGCCCTCGAGCACTGACGCGACCGCGGGCACCTGCTCGACGAACCTCATGCTCACGCGCTCCGGAGGACGGCCCGCCCGCCGAGGGTGTGGAGGAGCCCGATCCCGAGCGCCATGCTCAACATCGCCCTCCGGGGTTCGCGCCTGGCGGGCTGCTCGAAGCACGAACACCCCGACGGCCACCAGAGTCCAGTTTCCTGAGATCGGCAGCACCGCTGCACCGACGACACCCAGGCCGACGAGATACCAGCCAATGAGGCTCAAAACGGCCGCGTCCCTGCGGTCAAGGGCACGGTTTGCGATTTGACCGAGCAGAAAGACCAAAGGACTGAAGGTCAGGAACCAGAAGACCGCTTGGCGATCAAAGTCTACACCCGGCCTGATCGTGTTGAAGAAGCCCGCAGCCCAGATTGCGCCGAGACTGCCCCGATAGAGGATGAGGCCCACGAGAGCATGCCCGATGGCTACGGTCATCAGGAGGTAGCCGGCGAGGCGGTTCATCGTGTACCCCCTCCCACGCTAGTCCTCACGGCTTACCTCGATTCGAGGAGATGGCCTTGCGCCCTGGGTGGGGCCGGCTCCATGCTGTTCGGAGCGCCCTCAGCCTCGTGGCGTTCGCCTCGTTCCGCATCCTGCTGGCGAGGGGATGAGTTCGAGCGGGTTTCGGGACCCCTTCATGCAGAGCCCGTATCGCGTCTTCACCTCAGCGGCTCGCGGCCGGATAGAACACGAGCATGCCCGCGAGCGCGACGACGAGTTGCAGCGCGTCTCGTAGTTCGAGACGACGAGCACGAGTCGGGATGCGGGCCTCGCCGCCGAAGTAGTACCCGAAGTATCGCAGGACGTGCGTCCCTCCGTGAACGGCGTAGAGCGCGATGGTCGCCCGCAGGACGACGATGTTCCTTCCAGGCTCCAGCGCGCATAGCGCAAGCAGAAGGGCCATCGCAAGGTTGTAGAAGCCGAAGTCCTGCATCACGCCGTGATAGGCCGGCGCATAGGGACGGCCCGCCCGCTCGGCCATGCGTCGCGCCCGGAAGACGTACATGAATCCGGCCATCCCTTCGGCGGCGGCCATCAGCACGAGGACGGTGCGGAGCGCCTTGAGACGCATCGACTCATCGTTCACGGCGAGCCCGGCGGCCACGACGAGCAACAGGAGCGCCACCCACGGCGCCGCGCTCTTTGCCGTTGCGCTGATCGAATCCCTCGCCTCGACCATGGCCTTGCCTCCCTCGTTCGAGGGAGGAGTCTACCCGGCAGTCGAGAGGCCGTCTTGAACGAACGTGCTAGCCCGCCGGAGGGCAGAGGGCGTGAAGCCGAACATCCGCCGGAAGGTCCGGTCGAGGTGCGGAGCGTCCGCAAAGCCGGCAGCGTGGGCGGCCTCGGTGGTCGTCGCACCCCGTGCCATCTCGCGCAGGGCGTCACGCAGCCGCAGCCAGAGGAGGTAGCGGCGGACCGGGAGCCCGAGTTGCGCTCGGAGGAGATGCGCGAGCCGGCTCGAAGACAGCGAGACGGCTGCCGCCAGGTCGGAGAGCTTCAGGCGGCGCATGGGGGCCGCGTGGAGAAGCTCTCGGGCACGCGCCACCCGAAGATCGAGAGGCCCGCTCGGACGCTCGCACGGCGCCAGCACCCGAACCACCTGATCGAGGAGGCTCGTGGCCTGCTGGCCGCCCTGGAGGTTTTTCCCACCACGCACGCAGGTGAGGAACGAGCACGCGGAGCGTGGACGCCTGGATCGCAACGATGGCATGTCGGTCGGGCTCCACGAGCCGCCGCGCCTCTGGAGTTTCTGCATCCAGCCAGAGCGTGACCAGCCGAGCGACGGGCGTGTCGCTCTCGTGCGGCACGTCCGAAGGGATCACCGCTCCGTCGTAGCTCCCCCAGCGCGCTCCCGGAGACGACCGCAGACGAACCGGGCCAGAGAGCGGAAGGCACACCTGCACGGCATGGTGTGCGTGGAGGCCGGCAGCGAGCCCCGGCCCCACGTAGAGCACCTTCTCGTTCCAGAAGTACACCCGGCCCGGCATCGCGAGACAGTTCTAGCCGCCTGAGGATCGCATGCAATCGGGCGACCGCCGACTACCTGATCTCGTCGCCGCTCTTTGGAGCCCGATCTCGTTGCGCGAGAGAGCACCGGCGGAACGGCGTCCAGTCGGGAGATCATGGCCTCGCCCCTCCGGCTCAGCGATGTCGGCCGGTTCCGCGCCCGGCGCTGTCCCGCTGAGCGCCTGCGGTTCGATCCTGCGAACCACCAACGCGCACCTTCGTCGGACCGTTGTTGAAATGCACGTGGACGCTGTGCCCGCATCCGCTCGTGCCGATCATGGCGATTGAGACGAGGACTGCGGTGCACGCCCGACGAATCTGCCGCATGCCGCCCTCCTGACGCTCGGGACGTACTGGACGAGCAATCGCTAACGCGGTTCCGCCTCGTCTTCAACCGCCCACCGTCCTGTGCGTGACTCCATTCTCAGGAGCACGCCCGAGAGTGGTAGCGGGGAGGAGTCTGCCTGAACGCAGAAAACACGCGCCGCCGATCCTCCCTGCCACCGTACTCGACGGAGACTCGAAGACGGCGTGGGTAGAGGGAACGACGGCTCGCGTTCGCCTTCAGTTTCTCGGTTCCGGCGGCGCCTTCGGCTGCGGGGGGCGCTTCACCTCTCGGGGCCGAGCGAGCGTCCTCATCGAGTGCGGGGCTTTCGTCGCTGACGGGTCGAGGCGAGGCTGTCGACATCACGAGACTCATCCCGCGCGACGCGCGCAGCGGCGGGTGTGCCGTCGGGGTGGAGAAGCCCCGCGCGCAGCACGCGCATCGCAGTCTGCACCAGCACCTCTATCGGGACACTCTTCAGGATCTCGTGCGGGAGTTGCTCGTCCAGGATGAGGCCCACAACACCGTGGAGCAGCGACCAGAGAACGAACAGGCGCTCGACGGAGCGGTCTTGCGCGACATCGGCAGCGCCGCTCCAGGCCGCGAGGGCGGCGGCCAGCGCGTCGCCCGCAGCGCTGGCGGCCGAGTGTAGTGCTGGGTAGTCCCGGCCGCGCGGCGTGGGGGCCCACATGAGACGGTAGCGCGCGGGGTGTGTCACCGCGAAGCGGACGTAGGCGGTTGCCACCGCGTCGAGCCTGGAAACCGTATCGCTTGCCTCACTCTCGCGCACCGCTACCTCGCACGCCCGCCGCAGCGCGTGGAAGGAGGCCTCGGCGACCGCCGCGAGGAGCGCCTCCTTGCTCGTGAAGTGGCGATAGGGGGCGGCCTGCGACACTCCGGCCGCGCGAGCCGTCCCTCGGAGCGTGACACCCTGGGGCCCGTGCCGGTCGAGCAGCGCCGTGGCAGCGGCCAGGAGGGCGCGGTGCAGGTCCCCATGGTGGTACGCTCGCCGAGCGCGCGCGGTTCGTGGCACAGCCTCTTCTACGAGGCTATGTTGACATAGTCAACATGGGGATGTTAACAGCGTCAGCATCGGGTCCCCAGCAGACCGGAAGGGAGGTTCCGAATCCATGTCGCCGACTCTCGAGATCGTTCTGTGGTGGGTGGCGTTCGCGGGGTCACATCTCCTCCTCTCGAGCCTGCCCGTGCGCAGCCGACTGGTCGCGGTGATGGGCGAACGTGTGTTCCAGGGACTCTACTCCCTGCTGGTGCTCGGGCTGTTCATCCCGCTGGTGTGGGCCTACTTCGCCCACAAGCACACCGGCCCCCTGCTGTGGTCGATCCCGCCCAGTCTGCTCGTCCGTTGGATCATGTACGTCGGCATCGCCCTGGCCTTCGTGCTCGTCGTGGGCAGCCAGGTGACGCCCAGCCCCGCGAACCTCGTGCCCGGCGAGGCGAGGCCGCGCGGCGTGCTGCGCATCACGCGCCACCCCTTCGTCATGGGGACCGCGCTCTGGGCGCTCATCCATCTCCTGGCCAACGGCACGGCGACGGGGGTGGCCTTTTTCGGCGGCTTCGTCATCTTCGCGCTCGTCGGCGCCAAGCACCAGGATGCCCGCAAGATCGCGACCAACGTCCCCGGCTACCGTGAGTTCTGCGCCGCCACGCCGTTCCTTCCCTTCACAGGGGGCGAGACCCTGCGTGGATTGCGCGAGGCTGCGCCGGCCGCCGTGATCGGCGTCGCCGCGACCGTGGTGGTGCGATACTTTCACGCTGCGTGGTTCGGAGGCTGAGGGTTAGCGAGCCGAATAAGACAAGGATGCTCAAGCACCGCGCCAGCCGAACGGCAGAATTCATGGCCTTGTTCCGCGCACTCGAAAGCTGCCGTCCACCCGGCGTCCGGCTCTTCGAGGACCGCTTCGCCATCGGCTTTCTGAGACCAGCTTTTCGGTTCGTGGTTGACCTGTCGCGGCTGCCGCTCGTTGGTGGGGCAGTGTCTCGGTTCATTGAGTACAGGTGGCCTGGAGCGAGATCGTCGGGCGTCGCTCGCACCCGGCTGATCGATGACCTGTTGGCTGATGAGTTTAAACGCGGTGTCAGTCAGGTCGTGATCCTCGGCGCCGGCTTCGACTCCCGTGCCTACCGGATCGCCGGCATCGAGCAAACCCGGGTGTTCGAAGTCGATCATCCCGCCACCCTGGCTTCGAAGCAGAGGCACCTCGCCCACCTGCTTGGATCACTACCGCCACACGTCATCTTTGTCGCCTGCGACTTCAACCGCCAACGGCTAGCCGACGTGATGCAAGCGTCCGGTCTTCATGCCGACGAGCGCACGTTCTTCATATGGGAAGGCGTCACGAATTACCTGACGGAGGAGGCCGTCGATTCGACTCTACGATACGTGTCAGGCGTCGCTGCACGCGGAAGCAGGATCGTTTTCACGTATGTTCATCGAGGACTTCTGGACGGCTCTGTTCGGTTCGAGGGTACGGAGAGGCTTTTTCGAACGCTTAAGGGGGTAGGAGAACCCTGGACGTTCGGCCTCGATCCGGCTGAGCTTCCCGTCTACCTTGGCACGCGAGGATTCCGCCTGCTCCTCGACCTCGGGGCATCCGACTACCGGCGTCGCTGCATGCAGGATGGGCACGGCATGAAGGGATACGAGTTCTATCGGGTCGCCCTGGCGGAGGCGCTGGGCTCGGTCGCCTGATGCGTTCCTACGGCCGGAGAAGAGGCGACCAGCGGACGCAGACGGCGGCGCAGGCGCGGGGGACCGGGACAGCCTCCGGGGGGTCGAAGGCACGAAGGCGGTGTGGGTAGAAGGAAGG
>Ga0209157_1003980_pt1 | contig 11169 bp, 8 predicted proteins | sample GraSoiAngelo_135_FD_185892 | JGI IMG/M metagenome (GOLD analysis project Ga0209157, IMG submission 185892) | Grasslands soil microbial communities from the Angelo Coastal Reserve, California, USA - 14_0929_05_40cm (SPAdes) (version 2) | ecosystem: Environmental > Terrestrial > Soil > Grasslands ... | reverse complement strand
CCGGCAACACCATCCCCGATCAACAAAGCAACCGGCAAGCCGGGCATGGCCGTGCCCAGTCGCGCGGGCGCCGCCGCCACCCCGCCGTCGAAACATGCCTTTCCGATCGTCGGCATTGGAGCCTCTGCAGGCGGGTTAGAGGCATTCTCCGAGTTGCTGTCGAATCTGCCCGTCGAGCCGACGATGGCCTTCGTGCTGATCCAGCACCTCGACCCGAAGCATCCGAGCATCTTGAGCGACATCCTGTCCAGAACGACCCGGATGTCGGTCGTCGAGGCGAAGCACGGCATGCGCGTCGAGCCCGGCCATGTGTACGTCATGCCGCCGAACGCGCGCATGACCATCGCCGGCGAGGTCCTGCACCTGGGACCGCGGTCCGACGATCGGGGGCCGCAGTTGCCGATCGATCACTTCCTGCGCTCGCTCGCCGAAGACTTGGGGAGCCGGGCGATCGGCGTGATTCTCTCGGGAAGCGCGTCAGATGGCGCGCTTGGGCTGAAGGCGATCAAGGCTGAGGGCGGCACCACGTTCGCGGAGGCCCCACAATCGGCAAAGTTCGACAGCATGCCGCGGAGCGCTGTGGCCTCGGGCGCGGTCGATTTCGTCCTGCCGCCGAAAGCCATCGCGCAGGAGCTGACGAGGATCGGTCGCCATCCCTACCTCGGCCAGACCCGCGCCGCGCCGTCCCCCGAGGCCCCGGCCAGCGGCCCCGACGCCTTCGACGAGATCCTCCGGAAGTTGCGCGAGAAGAGCGGCATCGATTTCATGCTGTATCGGCAGACGACGATCAGACGCCGCATCGCTCGGCGGATGATGATTCACGGTCTCGACACGCTCGAGGGCTACCTCGGCTATCTCGAGGCGCACCCCTCCCAGGTGCACGCGCTGTACAACGACCTGCTCGTGAACGTGACCAGATTTTTCAGGGATCCGGAAGCGTTCCGGGTCCTGCAGCGTAGCGTCTTTCCGCGCATCCTCAAGCAGCGGCCGGCGGACGCGCCGATCCGCGTCTGGGCGCCGGGGTGTTCGACGGGAGAGGAAGCCTACTCGCTGGCCATCGTGTTGCTCGAGTCCCTTGGCGACGCGGACGGCATCGTCCCGATCCAGCTGTTCGGAAGCGATGTCAGTGAAACCGCGGTCGTGAAGGCGCGCGCCGGGATCTACCCGGACAATATCGAGCTCGATGTCGCGGGGGCGCGGCTGCGGCGCTTCTTCGTGAAGGTGGATGGCCAGCATCAAGTCCGCAAGGCGGTGCGCGAGCTCTGCGTCTTCGCGAGGCACAATCTGGCCACCGATCCGCCCTTCTCGAAGATGGACCTCATCGTGTGCCGCAACGTGCTCATCTACCTGGAGCCGGAGTTGCAGAAGCGCGTGTTGTCGATCTTCCACTATGCCCTCAAGGACCCCGGCTTCCTGATGCTCGGGGTGGCGGAGACCGTCGGGCCCTTGGCGGATTTCTTCTCCGTCGTCGACAAAAAGTATCGGGTCTATGCGAAGAAGCCGACCTCGAGGCGGTTCGACCTGGGCTTGACCAGTCTCGAGCAACGCCTCGAGAAGATCGGGATCGGCAGGACCGCGAGGCGTACGGGCGAGGCCGGTGGCGGCCCGTCGGACCTCTTGCAGGAGGTCGACCGGATCCTCCTCAGCAAATACGCCCCCGCCGGCGTCCTCGTCAATGAGGCCACAGAGATCCTTCAATTCCGCGGTCACACGAGCCCATATCTCGAGCCCGCCCCCGGGCAGGCAAGCCTCAACCTCTTGAAGATGGCTCGGGAAGGCCTGCTGATGGAGCTGCGCGTGGCGATCGACAAGGCGCGGAAGCAGAACGCGCCGGTCAGACGCGAGCGGCTCAGCATCAAGCAGGACGGCGGGTTGGCCCAGGTGACGCTTGAAGTCATCCCGGTGAGCGGGCCCGCCCGGGAGCGCAATTACCTCGTGCTCTTCGAGAGTGTTCCCCCGTCGGGGGAGCCGAGAGCACCGGGGCGCGCGGCTCCCAGAGGCCCGAGGCAGCCGGCCGTGGAGCACCAGATCAAGAACCTCCACCAGGAACTCACGGCGACCAAGGAGTTCTTGCAGTCCATCATCCAGGAGCGGGAAGCGGCCAACGAGGAGCTGCAAGCGGCCAACGAGGAGCTCCAATCGAGCAACGAGGAATTGCAGAGCACGAATGAGGAGCTCGAGACCGCGAAGGAGGAGCTCCAGTCGGTCAACGAAGAGCTCACGACCGTGAACGAGGAGCTGCAGCACCGAAATGCCGACCAGTCCCTGCTCAACAACGATCTGAACAACCTGTTCGTCGGCGTCAATATTCCCATCGTCATGCTCGGCAGCGACGGGCGGATCCGGCGGTTTACTCCCATGGCGGGGGAGATGCTCAGCCTCATCCCGGCGGACGTCGGCCGGCCGATCGGGGACATCAGACTGAGTCCGGATCTCCCCGACCTGGAGCAGGTGTGCAAGCACGTGGTCGATACGGCAACCGTCGTCGAGCGCGAGGTGAGAGATCGCGACGGCCGCTGGTATTCGCTGCGGGTTCGGCCCTACACGACGGCGGACGACCAGATCGACGGCACGGTGATCATCCTGACGGACATCACCGCCCTCAAATCGAGTGTCGAGCAGGTCAGCGTCGCACGCGACCACGCCGAGACGATCGTGGACAACGTACCGGTGCCGCTCATAACCCTCGACGCAGCGCTGCGCGTCACGTGGGCCAGCCGCTCGTTCTATGAGACCTTCCGGGTCACGCCTGAGGAGACCATAGAGCACTTCATCTACGAGATGGGGAACGGCCAGTGGAATATCCCGGCGTTGCGGAAGGCGCTCGCGGAGGTGGTCGAGAAAAACGTCGAGTTTCATGAGTTCGAGGTGGAGCACGACCGGGGCCGCGTCGGGGCCAAGACGATGCTGCTGAACGCGCGCCCGATGCACTGGGAGAACGAGGCGGGGCGCATGATCCTCCTCGCCATCGACGACATCACCACGCGGAGAGAGGCAGAGCGGGGACCGCGGCCCCCAGGGTGAGCTTCGGCATGAGCGGCACGGCCGAACGCGTGAATCCACGCTACACCTTCGACACCTTCGTCGTGGGATCATCGAACCAATTCGCCCAGGCGGCCTGTCAGGCCGTCGCGGAGCTCCCGTCGCGCGCGTACAACCCGCTGTTCATCTATGGCGGCGTCGGCCTCGGCAAGACCCACCTGCTCCACGCGATCGGTCACCAGAGCGGTCGCCTGTTTCCCGGCATGGTGGTCGTCTATCTCTCGTCCGAGCACTTCACCAATGAGCTCATCAGTGCAATCCGCTACGGCCGCACGGACGCCTTCCGCACACGACACCGGACGATCGATCTCCTTCTGATCGATGATATTCAGTTCATCGCGGGAAAAGAGCGGACGCAGGAGGAATTCTTCCACACCTTCAACGACCTCTACGAGTCACGAAAGCAGCTCGTCCTCTCGAGCGACTCGTCGCCGAAACATATTCCCGAGCTCGAGGAGCGCCTACGGTCGCGCTTCGAGTGGGGCCTCATCGCCGACATCCAGCCACCGGACTTCGAGACCCGGGTGGCCATCCTCAAGAAGAAGGCGGACCTCAACCAGGTCCGCCTCGCCGACGATGTCGCCTACCTGATTGCGACCCGCGTCAAATCAAACATCCGCGAGCTCGAGGGCTCCCTGACCCGGATGATCGCGTTCTGCGCGATGACCGGTCGCGAGATGAGCGTGGACCTCGCGCAGGAGGCGCTCTCGGATCTCTGGGGCGAAGAAGAGAAGATCCTCACGATCGAGCTGATCCAGCGCGAGGTCTCTAAACTCTTCGGCGTCGCGCTCTCCGACCTGAAGGCCAGGGACCGCACGAAAGCCGTGGCCCTTCCTCGTCAAATCGCGATGTATCTGGCGCGGCAGCTCACGCACGCTTCGCTCGCCGACGTCGGCCGTGCCTTCGGCGGCAAGGACCATACGACGGTCCTGCATGCGGTCAGCAAGATCCAAACCCTACTGCAGGAAGATCCCAAGCTCCGGACGAGCGTCGACAGCATTATCCAAGGCATCAAGTGGTGATCGGTCAGCGCACGAGCTTCTCCGCACGAACCCCGATGAGCCGGAGCTTCTTCTGTCGGGGATTCTCGCGGTGGTCGAGGAACGGCAGCAGGAGCCGGATCGCTCCGGTGTAGAGGGCGTCCTCGCTCGCCAGGTGCGCGCGCGGGGTGTGGGACCGGGTGAGCGTCCGGAAGTCCGCGAAGCGCACGGTCACGGTGACGGTCCGGAAGGCGCGGAACCCCTGGCGATCGAGACGGGCGAAGACGTCCCGCGCCAGCTCCCGTACGCGCTCGAGGACGAACGCGGCGTCGAGCGTATCGACCTCGAACGTCTCTTGTTCCCCGACGGACTTCGGCTCCCACTCGTTCGAGACCGGACTGTCGGAGATGCCTCGTGCCTTGGCATGGAGATCCCCGCCCCAGCGGCCGAACCAGTCGACGAGCTGGAGCGGCTCGACGCCGCGCAGGTCACGGACGGTGCGAATACCCCGCTCGTGGAGCAGACCCTCCGTCTTGGGACCGATGCCAGGAATGACCCGGATGGGCAGAGGATCGAGGAACTCCTGGACCTCCGCCGGCCTGACGACCGTCAGGCCATCGGGCTTCTCGAAGTCGGAGGCGATCTTCGCAACCAGCTTGTTGGGCCCGATGCCGACCGAGCACGTGAGCCCCTCGCGACGGTCGATCTCGCGCTTGAGCGACCGCGCGTGCTCGGCGGCCGCCTCGAAGCTCCCCAGGGATGAGAGATCGAGATAGGCCTCGTCGATGCTGGCCTCCTCGAAGGCGTCGGCGTTCGGGGCCAGGAGCGCCATGATCCGCTCGGAGACCTCCGCGTACAGCTTGCGATTGCCGGGGATGAAGACCGTCGCGGGTTCGCCCCGCCGGCGGGCGGCCTCGGCCAGCCGCCAGGCGCGAGAAATGGGCATCGCCGACCGGATGCCGTAGCGTCGCGCCGCATAGCTGGCGGCGGTCACGACCCCGCGGCCGTTTCCGCCCTTCGGATCGGCGCCGACCACGACCGGCTTGCCGCGCAGATCAGAGTTGTACCGCGCCTCGACGGAGGCGTAAAAGGCGTCCATGTCCACATGCCCGATGATCCGCACGTGGTGATCTTCCCCGCCGAAGGGTAGCACCAGCACAGAACCCACCGGACCACTTGACCGCGCGACAGCAGGACGCTACGCTCTCCCGCGCTTGCTCATCGTCGACGCGCAGGTTCACATCTGGGGTGCCGACACCCCCAACCGACCGTGGCCGCCCGGCCGCGCCCACCAGGCGCAGAAGCCCTACCCTGTCACCAAGGACCTGGTGCTCGAGGGCATGAAGGGCGCGGGTGTCGAGCGGGTCGTCCTCGTGCCGCCCTCGTGGGAAGGAGACCGCAACGACCTCGCCCTGGAGGCGGCACGTTTGCACCCGGACAGGTTTGCCGTGATGGGGCGGCTCGCCCTCGAAAGGCCCGAGAGCCGGGCGCTCGTCGACGGGTGGAAGAAGCCGCCCGGCATGCTCGGTATGCGCTTCACCTTCCACACCGAGCTCCAGAAACCGTGGCTGACCGACGGCACGGCCGACTGGCTCTGGCCGGCCGCCGAGCGCGCCGGCATCCCGCTGATGATCTTCCCGCCCGGGTCGATCACCGCGGTGGACCGCATCGCCGAGCGGCATCCCGGCCTCAAGCTCGTCATCGATCATCTGGCGATCGGCACCGCCAAGAAGGACGCCGAGGCCTTCGCCGGCCTCCCGGAGCTCTGCACGCTGGCGCGTCGGCCCAATGTCGCGGTGAAGGCATCGGCGCTGCCCTGCTATTCCACCGAGGCGTATCCCTTCCGCGGACTTCACGAGCACATCCGACAGGTGTACGACGCCTTCGGCCCGCGGCGGATGTTCTGGGGCACCGACTGGACGCGGCTGACGTGCCCGTGGCGCCAGGCCGTGACGTTGTTCACCGAGGAGCTCCCGTGGCTCTCGGGAGAGGACAAGGAGTGGATCATGGGGCGGTCCATCTGCGAGTGGCTGGGCTGGCGGGGCTAGACCCGGGAGGTCGTCATGGCGAACAACATCATCCGCGTGGGCGACGTAGAGATCATGGCGCTGTCAGACGGGATGCTCGAGTTCGACCTGTGTAACTTCTTCCCGACCATCCCGCACGACGACTGGCGCCCGTACGAGTCGCACCTCACGGAGGCGCACAAGGTTCGCTTCAATCTCGGCTCGTACCTGATACGGTCCGACGGGCGGACGGTCCTCGTCGATACGGGTCTCGGTCCCAAGCCAGCCGACGCGCCTGACGCGCCGTGGGGCCAGCTCATGCATGACTTCCAGGCCAATGGAGTGCGGCCAGAGGACGTCGACACGGTGGTGATGACCCATCTGCACCGCGATCACGTCGGGTGGAACCTGCTGCCGCAAAGTGAGAAGTACGTGCCGACCTTTCCGAATGCTCGCTACTGGATGAGCGCCACGGACTGGGACGTGTGCCATCAGCCGGACGTCCAGCTCCAGCGCTTTCCGAACGCCCCCACGTGTGTCTGGCCGCTGGCCCAGCTCGGCCTCGTGGAGCTGATGAAGGGGGAGCGCAGCATCACGCGCGAGCTGACGGCTCTGCCGACGCCCGGCCACACACCGGGACACATGAGTCTCCTGATCACCTCACGAGGCGAGCGGGCGCTCGTCCTGGGTGATGTGGCACACAACCCGGCGCAGGTGTACGAGACGGACTGGGTGTCCCGAGCCGATATGGACCCGGAGCTGACACGCCAGACCCGACGGGCCCTGATGGAGCGTCTGGAGCGCGAAGAGATCATCGTGGCAGCGGGACATTTCCAGGCGCCCGGCTTCGGGAGGATCGTGCGTCTCGAGGGGCGCCGCTACTGGCAAGGGCTGTAGGGTCGACGTAGTCGAACGAGCCCTTCCTGATGTTCTGGAAGAGCACCTCCGGCAGGCTGAACACCGCTCCCCTGACACCCGCGCTCAGGATCTTGCCCCCGTCGAAGGGAGCCGTCACGAGCCCGACGACGCTCGCCGCCATGCCGGTGATCAGGTTCACCGCTCCGAAGACGGGCCGCGTCAGCACGAGGTCGTCCGTGAAGAATAGGAAGGCGGAGTCGCGGGAGTTTCGCTGGTAGAGGGTCGAGGTGATCGTGTTCGACTCCCGCAGAAAGACGCGAAGGGGGTTCTCCGCCCCGTAGAGCCGGGCGAGGCCGGCCCGGCGGTACGAAAGGATCCGCGAGACCTCCGAGACCCCGTAGCGCTCGTTCACGGTAAGTGCCGCGAGGGCCGGGATGAAGCTCCGCGAGCCGTCTGTCCCGACACGCTCGCCGAGGAGCGCGACGTCGAGCTCGCGGAAGATCTCCGAGACGCAGTTGCGCGTGACGAGGTGGTAGCGGTAGAGGCGCCTCAGGGCCCGGCTGTACGCCTCCTCCCGCTCGAGAGCGGTGGCGAGGCCGGCGGTGAGTGCGGCCGAGGACGGGGCGAGCACGGCCGGGCGCAGGCCACGTCGCGCGGGCAGGCGCAGGTGGCGAGGCATGCGCAGATCGCGTCCCCCGTCGAGCGCGCGCTGGATCTCGGCAACGCGGTTTCCCGCATCCTCGAGGTCCGCGAATTCGCCCTCGCCGAACGCGCCGCCACCACCGAGGCGCGAGACGAGCCGCACGCGGGCCACCTCTAGCTCGGTGCGCGCGTCACGGAGCATGGCGCTGATCACCTCGGAACGCGTCGAAACGTGCGCCCGCTCGATCACCTCGGCGTCCGGAGGGAACGCGTCGAGGAACACCCACTGCCCCGACTCGCGCGTGCGCTCGAGAGCCGCGAGGCGGGCCATGCCGAGGACGAGCGGGAATCCCCAGTCGGGCCGGCGCGAGTCGAGCAGCCGCACGAGGCTGGCGGCGAGCGCGTCGGAGAGCTCCGCGAGCCTCGACGCCTCGTTCTCGCGGAGGCGCAGCTCCTCGCCGGCCGCCGTGATCGTGGCCTCCGGCCTGAGGGGCCGTGCGGTTGCCAGAACCTCGAGGGCGGCGAGCGCGGTGAGCGTGTCACGGTAACGCCGCGGAAACCCGTACGCGGGCGCCGGCGGCTCGTCGAGCGAGACCTCCAGCGTGCGCTCGGGCGCCACCCGCGGATCGAGCGAGGCGAGACGCCGCCGCAGTGCTTCCACGCGCTCTGCCAGGAAGCTCGCTCCGTAGGTGTCGACGACGCGTCGGCGGAGCCCGAGGAGCGCCGGATCGGCCGCGGCGCCCTCGCCGAAGAAGAACCCTGCCCCGTCCAGCTCGACACCGCCCTGCAGCATCTCCTCGAGGATCCGCCGATCGGCCCTCAGCGTGTCGAAGACTTCTAGCTGCCACCGCTGGATGAGGTGCCGCCGTCGAAAGCGCTCGCGCACCGTGGCGAGACGCCGCCGGAGTGCTTGCGCGCGCTCCGCCAGGAAGCTCGCTCCGTAAGTGTCGACGACGCGTCGGCGGAGCCCGAGGAGCGCCGGATCGGCCGCGGCGCCCTCGCCGACGAAGAGCCCTGCCCCGTCCAGCTCGACACCGCCCTGCAGCATCTCCTCGAGGATCCGCCGATCGACCCTCAGCGTGTCGAAGACCTCGAGCTGCCACCGCTGGACGAGGTGCCGCCGTCGGAAGCGCTCGCGCACCAGACGGAAGGTCTCCTCGCTCACCGGGATGCGGCTCGCCTCGATCGTGCGATTCTCGAGACCGGTGTACTCACGGCGGAACTCGTCGAACGTCTCACGCCGGAGGACGAGGATCCCCGGCCGCCGGTACTCGAAGTGGAACACGTCGTCTCCCACACGGAGCCCGGCGTGGCCGCCACTGGAGCCGCCTTCGTTGGCGTCGACGTAGAGGTAATCGATGAAACGGTCCGAGGCCCACGCGGGCACTGTGAGGAGGACCGCGAGCAGCGCCGCGAGGGCGCCCCGCCGGGCGAGGGGACAGATCACTGCCGCGTGTCGTAGCCCAGCTGGATCGCCTGCATCTTGAGGGGATCGGATCGCGAGAGGCTCGTCTTGTACGTCTCGAGCTCGGCCTCGCCCACCGCGGCGTCGCCCAGCCCCTCGCCGACGCCGACGTACGTCGTCTGGTCGTCCTCCCAGTTCGTGAGGCCGTGCCGGCGCGCGAGCTCCCCGAGCTCCTTCGTGAACGCGTCGAACCCTCCGCCCGACCTCACGTAGGCGGCGGTGTAGCTGCGCACGTCCTCACGGTAGCGGCTGTGTCGCTCCTTGCTCGTGCTCGAGCGCGAGCTGCTCTCCGAGGAGTCGAGAACGTCCGATACCATCCGGGAGCTGGTCGAGAGGGAGCAGCCGACGAGAACGAGGAGCGCGCCGATCACCAGGATACGAGGGGAAAAGCGGAGCCATTGCATGTGAGCACTCCGTCGCTCCTTGCTCGTGCTCGAGCGCGAGCTGCTCTCCGAGGAGTCGAGAACGTCCGATACCATCCGGGAGCTGGTCGAGAGGGAGCAGCCGACGAGAACGAGGAGCGCGCCGATCAACAGGATACGAGAGGAAAAGCGGAGCCATTGCATGTGAGCACTCCGTCGGAGCGCGCTGAGGCGCTCGGTCAGCGTGTTGGACGCGATGGAAACGACTTCGATCATGTTCGCGCGCGGAAGCTCGATGCACGGCAAGTGCCAGGCGAAAACGGTGCGTTACGTCAAACTTTTGACGGAGGGACGCGCGTCAGCGTACTCGAAGGCGCACCGGATGGCACGTCAGAATGACACTGACGTGCTGTCCCCGCCTGCCTCGCACACCGCGAGCCTGGCCGTGAGGAACCTCTGCTCGCGCACGTTATCGGCGAGGCTGAGTGCTCGGCGGTACTCGGCGGCCGCCTCCGTCCACCGCCCGAGCCGGCGGAGGAAATCGGCGCGCGCGGCGGGCAAGAGGTGATAGCCGCGCAGCGCCGCGGACTCGATACCGTCGAGTGCAGCGAGGCCGGCCGCCGCTCCGTGCGCCAGGCCGATCGCTACCGCTCGGTTCAGTTCGACCACCGGCGATGGCGCGACGTCGGCGAGCTCCCGGTAAAGGTCGACGATCCTCGGCCAGTCCGTCGCCTCCCACGAGGCCGCGCGCGCGTGACAGGCGGCGATGGCGGCCTGGAGCTGGTAGGGCCCGGCGCCTTCCATGGGCCCCGCGCGATCGAGACAGGTGAGACCGTGGGCGATCCGCGCCTGATCCCAGCGGGACCGATCCTGATCGGCGAGCAGGACGAGATTGCCGTCGGCGTCGGTGCGCGTCGCCGCCCGTGAGGCCTGGAGCTCCATCAGCGCGAGGAGCCCCAGGAGCTCGGGCTCGCGGGGCATCAGCTCGACGAGTAGATGTCCGAGGCGGACGGCCTCCTGGCAGAGCTCGTGGCGCACGAGGGCGTCGCCGGTGTGCGCGGCATAGCCCTCGTTGAAAATCAGATAGACCACGGCGAGCACGGCCGGCAGGCGCGCAGACAGCTCGGCCCCTTCGGGCACCTCGTAGGGAAGTTCGCGATCGCGGATCGTCCGCTTGGCACGCACGAGCCGCTGGGCGATCGTGGGCTCGGGCACGAGAAAGGCTCGCGCGATCTCCGCCGTCGAGAGGCCTCCCACCAGCCTGAGCGTGAGCGCGACGCGGCTGTCGGCCGGCAGACCCGGATGACAGCAGGTAAAGATCAGCCGGAGTCGGTCGTCAGGGATCTCCGCGGGATCGGTCACCTCGAGGCCCTCGTCCATCGCGCCGAGCGCGGCCTCGTAGGCGAGCGCATCAGCGCGCGCCCCCGCACGGCGGGCGTGACGCCCCCGCACGGCGGGCGTGACGGAGGCGATCCAGCGCGCGTCGCCGCGCCGTCGTGAGGAGCCAGGCGCCTGGGCGCTCCGGCGTCCCGTCCGCGGGCCAGCGATCGAGCGCCTGCGCGAACGCCTCCTGGACGACCTCCTCGGCGGTGTCGATGTCGCGCACGATCCGAAGCACGGACGCGACGACGCGCCCGTACTCCAGGCGGAACACCTCGGCCACGCGCGCCTGCACGCCGTCCGACATCTGCCCGCGGTCGTTCGATCCCACGGACAGACATGATACTCGACGCCCTCAGGCGGCGGGTGACCTCACCCGTCGCTCACATCTGCCAGATCGGCCGCACCTCGATGAAGCCACCCTCGCGGAGCGG
>Ga0209157_1003979_pt1 | contig 11171 bp, 8 predicted proteins | sample GraSoiAngelo_135_FD_185892 | JGI IMG/M metagenome (GOLD analysis project Ga0209157, IMG submission 185892) | Grasslands soil microbial communities from the Angelo Coastal Reserve, California, USA - 14_0929_05_40cm (SPAdes) (version 2) | ecosystem: Environmental > Terrestrial > Soil > Grasslands ... | reverse complement strand
CGCCCGCGAGCGAGCGTCCGCGATGGCGAGCGCCCGCGCCTCGGCCTGCGCGGGCTTCGAGTCCTCAAGTCCAAAGCTCACCGAGATGTTGGTCGCGCCGCCTTCTTGCACGATCGCGTCGACCGCCTTGCCGGCCGTGTCCACGTTGTGCCACTTGGCCACGAGCTGCAGGGAAGCGCGGTAGGCCGTGATCGTCTCTCCCGCGGGCGCGTACACGGGCCCGACCCAGTAGCCGGCGGTGCTGAGGTCCTTGTCCGGGACGCCGAGCGATTTGATCCGCGTCACGAGTTTGTTGGTCTTGCCCGCGAGATCGGTCTGGGCTGCCACGGCGGTGCCCGCCTGGGACTGGACGCCGGCGCTGACCATCGCGAGGTCCGGCTTCTTCGAGACCGACGCCTGGCCGCTGGTCAGGATGCCTGCCCCGATCGTCGAGGATGTTGTCGTGGCGGCGGTGACCAGCACGGCCGGCCGGTTGGAGGCGATCACGATCGCGGCCACCGCGACAGTGGCGACGATGCAGAGCGCGACTGACAGAGCGACCACGCGCAGCGATGAGGACAAGTTCAGGGACCTCCTTCTGGCATCCGAAACGACGCCACAGGTGAGGACGTAACACGGTGCCAGCGGCCGACCGGCTCAGCGCGGCGCGGCTCGGCATCGCCGCGGCGCTGTGGCCCCTCGCGCTCGCGGGCCAGGGTGGCGTGGTCGCCGCCGGTCTCGTGCTCGCCGGAGTCACCGACGCGCTGGACGGGTTTTTGGCGAGACGCGCTGGGCAGACCTCCGTGCGGGGCGCGCGGCTGGACGCGATCGCCGACACGGTCCTGCTGCTGTCGGCCGCGGCGTGGATCGGCATCGTCCACCCCGACGTTGTCCGCGACCACGGCGCGCTCCTTCTCGCAGTAGCCATGCTCTACGCCCTCTCTACGGGCGTGACCTGGGTCGCGTTTCGGCGCCTCGTCGACCCTCGGCAGCTTTCGGCGAAGGTCGCCGGCGGACTGCTCTACCTGTTCGCGCTGGTCACGCTGTTCACGGGCGTCGTGGCCGCGGCGCTGCTGGTGCTCGCGCTCGCGGCGCTCACGCTCTCTTGCCTGAAGACGATCGTGACCGCAAGCCACGCCATCCACGCGAGGGCGACGGCCAGCAGCCATCGCTCCCACGCTCCCCAGAACGCAAACGGAGTCGTCAGCAGCACGAGCCCGGCCGCAAGCGTGGTGACCTCCAGCGCGCCAAGCCCGACCGACACGCGACCTTGAGTCGCCAGCGCTGAGATGACCAGACCGGCGACGGCGAGACCCGAGGCGGCTCGATGGGCGGTCGTCGCGACCGCCGACGCGGGGTCAAGGTGGATCACCGAGGCCAGCGCAAATCCGACCCCCGCGACCGCCAGAGCGCCCCGTGCCCTGGAGTGCGCGATGGCCAGCGCGAAGCAGGCGACGGCCACGAGCGCGATCGCGACGTCCACGGCGCCAGCTGCAGGCATGCCCGGCGCTGCGAGGCGGCTGACGGTGCGGGTCAGGGAGTCATAGCCGGGCGAGACCACTTGCGCAACGACGACGATGACGGTCGCGGCGCCCGCCGCGAGAAACGCGAGAACAGCTAGAGGTCGGGCCACGACGGCGGATCGTAGCCGACGTTGGGCACGCTCCCCGTGCGCCAGTACACGCCGCGGCGCCGCTGCATCAGCTCCTCGTCGACGAGGTGGCGGCGCAGGGCTGCGAAGTCAGGGTGCCGCCGGGCGATGATGCGATTGACCTCCGCCTCCTGATACAGGCGTCCAGGCTGGAAGTCCTCGACCAGCCACCGCAGCACGACAAGACGTTTCTTGTGCTGCACGGGGATGCTGGTCAGTCGCCCGGCGACGTCGACGAAGTTCTCCAACACTCGGTCTTCTGCCATCGCGCTGAGAATTCCAAGTTAGCGGGCGCCGCGCGCGGCTACCTGCAGCCGGCGCGCCGCGCCGCCGCGGCCTGGTCGTCGGCGACGTTGAAGGCGCCCCACGCCGGCGCGTAGTCCTTCGCTCCGGCGCACGCCGCGTCGGTGACCTGCTCGCGCAAAACCGGGGCGATCTGTGCGCGCGACGCGAGCAGGGCCGGTGTGGCGTCGCTCGAAAGCTCGGCCAGGTACTGGCTATCGATGCGGTTTGAGGATTGCGCGTGGCTCGTGTTCAGCGCCACCACCACCGCTTCCGGGTTGGCGACGTTCAATCCGAGCAGCACCGTCAGCGCGGTCGCCAGCGTGGCGCCGATGAACCAGCGCCGGTTTCGCCAGACGCCGAGGAAGTCCGCCGCCAGGAGCACGAAGACGGCTCCAAGCCACACCGCGAACACGTGGCTGTACAGGCGCAGCATGGTGAAGCCGTACGCCTCCTCATACAGGCTCAGGCGCCGAAAGGCGACGACGTCGATCATCAATGTCAGCGCGATGGCGCAGCATGCAAGCACCGTGAACGCCCGCCGGGTGTTCGGCTCCGCCAGGTTGCTGACGCGGCCGAAGAGGACGAGCAGGGCGAGCGTGATACCGCTCACCCACAGGAGCTGGAAGAAGCCCGAGCGCGCGTAGTCGGCATAGGTAACCCCGGCGTTACGGAGCGTCTCCGCCGCGGCGCCGGTCGCCGCCAGCACCTGGGCTACCGCGAACGCGGCGAAGACCGCGTCGAGGACGGCGAGCACCACCAGCGCCTCGGTGGCGCCGAGCTTCCACCGCGGCCCGCCGAGCTCTTGCAACGGCTCCGACGCCGCCAGACGCAGGAGCCCGGCGGCGCACCACGACCCGGCGGCAATGAAGAAGACGTCGAGCGTCAGCGTCCCGAGGTCGATGTCGAGCTTGAAGAACGATGCGAAGACCGGGTCCGCCGAGGCGAGCAGCGAGGCCAGCACCGCGGCGACCGGCAGGGCCATGAGCGCGCCACGCAGAAGCGGCGCCACTGCGCCGAGCCTCCCGCGAGAGGCGATTGCGGGGCGCGCGACGAAGCCAAGTCCTGCCGCCACCTGGACGGCGGCGTGGAACGATCGCTCGACGAGCTCGGCCACGCCGAGGTCGGAGACCGAGCCCCGGACCGCGAAAGTCGCGGCCAGTCCGAGCAGCCCGATCGACGCGATCAGGTCGGGCCACAGGAGCCACGGGCTCGCGCGAAAGGTGAGCCACGAGGCGAAGAACGCCGCCGCGGCCACCAATATCCGCGACTCGATGCGCCGCAGGCGTCCGGCCGTGAGCGCGATCACGGCGCCGACGACCAGAGCCAGCGACGCGGCCAGGCCGAAGGTGCCGGTGCGCAGCGACTGGTCAGCCACGAGGCCGAAAACGACCGCACAGGCGAGCGTGATCCAGGTCGCATGCCAGCGAGTCTTCGTGGTCGCCCACGCCGGCAGCGGCGCCGCGACCGGTTGCCACGCGGCGCCATCCCACCGCCAGCGGCCGTCTGGCGAAAGCTGACCCACGTGAGCAGGAGTGACGTCGGCCACCTCGTCGTGTAGCGCGATCCCGGCGCGGAAGGTTACGGGCTAACGTGGAAGGGTCGATGGCCAGGCAGGTTGCCGACCCCGCGCGGATCGAAAAGCTGCTTTCGGTCGTACGCGCGACCCGGCCGCTGCCCGATCCCGACGGCGGGATCTACTTCGCGTCCAACGCTGCGGGCAAAGCCCAGGTCTTCCGGCAGCCGGCGCCCGGCGCGGCGCCCGTGCGCGTGGTGGAGAGCGAGACCCGGATGGTGCCGCATACGCACACTCCGGGCGGCCTCCTCGTCCGCGCCGACCGGGACGGCGACGAGATCTGGCAGGTCGGGCTGATCACCGACACCGGCTACCGGCAGCTCACGACCGACCCGATGGCGATCCATCGCTCGGTCACGCTCCACCCCGACGGGCGGCGCACCGGCCTGAGCTGGAATCCGGGCGGCCAGGCGAACCTGGTCCTTGGCGAGCTCGACCTCGCGTCCGGCGCGATGACCCCATGGGCCGAGCCGGGCGGGTTCTGGGAGTGGGCGGCATGGAGCCCGGACGGCCGGCGGGCGGCGGTGGTCAAGTTGATGGGGACCCCCACCGAGGCCTACGTGCTCGACCGCGACGGCGGGCTCAGGCGATTGCTGCCCGACGCGGTGCGCACTCACCCAGTGGAGTGGTTGGAGGCGGGCATCCTCGCCGTCACGGACCTCGGCCGGGACTTCGTCGGCCTCGCGCTCATCAACCCGGACGTGCCGGACGCGGTGGCGCGCTGGCTCTTCGCCGAGGACCACGACGTCGAGGGCGCAACCGTGGACGCCAATGGCGTCAAGGCCGCGGTGGTGGTGAACGAAGGTGTCCACGATGGCATCCGCATCCTCGACCTTGGCGATGGGCACATGCTCGACCGCGTCCAGCTGCCGGCAGGCGTGGTCGTGAGCGACCACAGCGGCGATGCCGCCTATCACGTCAGCTGGTCACCTGACGGCGGACGGCTGTTCGTGAGCTGGGACCGCGCCACCCAGCCCGCGGAGATCTACGAGTGGCCGGGGGCAACCCGCTGGACGTTCACGTCCGAGCCACCCGCGGGCCTGGTCGAGCCGGTGGAGGTGGAGTACGAGAGCTTCGACGGCCTGCGCGTTCCCGGCCTGCTCTACCGCATCGACGAAGCGCCGAGGCCCACGGTGGTGCAGTTCCACGGCGGGCCGGAGGGACAGGCGCGCGCGAACTTCCTGCCGCAGGCACACCTGCTCAACGCCAGCGGCATCAACCTGTTCCTTCCGAACGTCCGCGGCTCGACCGGTTACGGGCTGAAGTTCCAGAGCCTGGACGACAAGACGCTGCGCTGGAACGGTGTGAAGGACGGGTGCGAGGCGGCGCGATTCCTGAGTCGCACCGGTGTCGCGAGCAAGACCGCCGCCATGGGCGGCTCGTACGGCGGATTCATGACCCTGGCAGTGCTGGTCGAGTGCCTCGGGCTCTGGGATGCAGCGGTCGACGTGGTCGGCATCGCCGACTGGCACACCTTCTTCGCCAACATGCCGCCGTGGCGCGGCGTGCTGCGCATCAACGAGTACGGCGACCCGAACGGCGCCGAGGCCGAGTTCCTGCGTGAGATCAGTCCGATCCACCGCGCCCATCTCATCAAGGCGCCACTGCTGGTGATCCACGGGCGCAACGATCCACGCGTGCCTGTGGAGGAGAGCGAGCAGATCGCGCGGGCGACGGGCGCCGAGCTGATGATCTTCGAGGACGAGGGACACGGCATCGCGGGTGTCGCGAACCAGGTCACCTCGAACCGTCGCATCCTGGAGTTCCTGGCCGAGCACCTTTCGTAGCGACCAGATCCGCTCGACCGTGCGTTGGAGGTATTTGTGACGTGGTGAACTCCGCGTTACCCCTCTCCCGGCATGCGGGAGAGGGCTGCCCATCCGCAGGCCGGCGATTGTGCGCTGTGTCGCCCTACCCGGCGGGTTTTAGGGCGACTCTGCGCACAATCGGCGCCACTATGAGCACGCGATTGGCGGAGGGGGAGGGATTTGAACCCCCGATCGGCTTGCACCGATAACGGTTTTCAAGACCGCCGCCATAAACCGGACTCGGCCACCCCTCCATAGGGAGAACGCGATTATCGCGCCCCGATCAGCTCCACCCCGCCCATGTACGGCTTCAACGCCTCTGGCACCGCGATCATCCCGTCCGACCGCTGGTACGTCTCGATGATCGCGTCGATCGTCCGCGTCAGGGCAAGCCCTGAGCCGTTGATGGTGTGCGCAAACCGGGGCGGGGCGCCTCGCTCCGGACGGTACCGGATGTTCGCTCGCATCGCCTGGAAGTCGTTGAACGTCGAGCACGACGAAACCTCGAGGTAGCGGTCGAGCCCAGGCGCCCAGGCGTTCAGGTCGTACTTCTTGTACTGCGCGAAGCCCATGTCCCCTGTGCACATCAGCATCACGTTGTAGTGCAGCCCTAGTCGCTGCAGGATGTCCTCGGCGTCGCGCGTCAGCCTCTCGAACTCGTCGAGCGACGTCTCCGCGGTCGTGACCTTGACCAGCTCCACCTTCGAGAACTGGTGTAGTCGGATGAAGCCGCGCGTGTCCTTGCCCGCCGCGCCCGCTTCCGTACGCCAGGACGGTGCGTAGCACACGTACTTGATAGGCATCTGGTCGGCGTCGAGGATCTCCTCGCGGTGATAGTTCGTCACCGGCACCTCGGCGGTCGGGATCAGCCAGAGGTCGCGGCCCTCCACCTTGAACAGCTGGTCCGCGAACTTTGGGAGGTTCGCGGTCCCCGTCATCGCGGCGCTGTTCACCAGCAGCGGCGACCACACCTCCGTGTACCCGTGCTCGCGCGTGTGCACGTCGAGCATGAACTGCACGAGCGCCCGCTCGAGCCGCGCCCCTTCGCCGACGAGAAACGCAAACCGCGAGCCCGCGATCTTGACCGCCCGCTCGAAGTCCAGGATTCCGAGCGCCTCGCCCAGGTCGTAGTGGGTGCGCGCGGCAAAACCGAGGTCCGGTTTGCTCCCCCACTCCCTGACCACGACGTTCTCGGCCTCGCTCTCGCCGACCGGCACCGACTCGTGGAACACGTTCGGCACGCGCAACAGCAGATCGTCGAGCTCACGCTTGACCGCGTCGGCCACCGCGAGCTCGCTCTTGGCGGTGTCGGCCATCTGGCGCAGCCGCTCCTTGAGCGACTCGTCGCGCGACTTGGCGAACTGCTTCGAGAGCTCGTTCTGCTCGGCCTTGGTCGTCTCGGCCTTGTGCAGGTGGCCTCGCCACACGCCGTCCAGGCGCAGGATCTCGTCCACAGGCGCGGGCTCGCCTTTCAGCTGCGCCGCGCGCCGCACGGCGTCCGGGTTCTTGCGGATGAACTCCAGCGAGAGCACTAAGTCTCGGCCTTCATCACCGGGAAGAGGATCACGTCGCGGATCGACGGCTGGTCCGTCAGCAGCATCACCAGCCGGTCGATGCCCACGCCCAGGCCGCCGCACGGCGGCAGGCCGTACTCAACCGCGCGCAGGAAGTCCTCGTCCATCGGGTGGGCCTCGACGTTGCCGGCGGCGCGCAGCGCGGCCTGGGCCTCGAAGCGCGCGCGCTGGTCGACCGGATCGGTGAGCTCGGTGAACGCGTTGGCGTACTCGCGACCGAGGATGATGAGCTCAAAGCGCTCGACGAACCGGGGGTCGTCGTCGCGCGGGCGCGCGAGCGGAGAGATCTCGACCGGGTAGTCGAGGACGAACGTAGGCTGCCGCAGCCGCGGCTCGACGTGCTCCTCGAACAGGTCGTTCAGCTCCTCGCCGGCGGCGTGGCGGCCGGTGTGCTCGAGCACGAGGTCGGCCATGCGCTCGCGCCGGAACGGCGGCGTGAGGTCGACCGACTCACCCTGGTACGAGCCCTGCAGCGGGCGACCCGCGCCCATCGCAGCGCAGACGACCAGGTCCTCGACCAGCTGCATCACGTCCTCGTAGTCGGCGTACGCCTGGTAGCACTCCAGGAGCGTGAACTCGGGGTTGTGCCGCGGCGAGAGGCCCTCGTTGCGGAACACGCGCCCGATCTCGTAGACGCGCTCGAAGCCGCCGACCAGCAGGCGCTTGAGGTGCAGCTCGAGGGCGATGCGCAGGAAGAGGTCGCGGTCGAGAGAGTTGTGGTGGGTCATGAACGGCCGCGCGTGGCCGCCCCCTGGAATCTCCTGGAGCACCGGCGTGTCGACGTCGATGAAACCTCTCTCGTCGAAGAGGCCGCGCATGGCCGTGATGATCCTGGTCCGCGCGCGGAAGACCTCGCGCACCTCGGGGTTGGCGATGAGGTCGACGTAGCGCTGGCGGTAGCGGATCTCGACGTCCTTCAGGCCGTGCCACTTCTCGGGCATCGGTCGCAGCGACTTCGTCAGCAGCTGAAACGACTGGACCTCGGCCGTGATCTCGCCGCGCTTGGTCCGGAAGATCGGGCCGGTCACGCCGACGATGTCGCCAAGATCCAGGTCGGCGAAGCGCCCGAACTCCTCCTCGCCGAGGATGTTGCGGCTCGCCATCAGCTGGATGCGGCCCTGGCCGTCCTGCAGGTCGGCGAACACGAGCCCGCCCTGCTGCCTCTTGACCATCAGCCGGCCCGCGACCGAGACCGGAGGCGTGCGCTCGGCGTCGCCAATCAGCTCTTTGGCGGCGACCGAGCTGTGCGTGGGCTTGAACCCGCGCGAGTAGGGATCGACTCCGGACGCGCGCAAGCGTTCGACCTTGGCGAGCCGGTCGTGCAGGAAATCTTCCGTCACGATCGGAAAAGGGTAACTACAGCGCCAGTTCCTGTTCCTCGGCCGCAGGGAAGGAGTTGACGTCCGCGCCGCCCGACGCTCGATGGTTGCCCAGCGCCTGCTCGATCAAGGCATCGACATCGGTGTCGGAATGCAGCGGGTCGTGGTGGAAGAAAGCGAGCTCCTTCACCCCGGCCTGCTCGGCGAGCGACAGCGCCTCCTGGTACGTCGAGTGCCCGAACCCCGTGTGGGTCTTGTACTCCTCTTCGCTGTACTGGGCGTCGTGCACGAGCAGGTCGGAGTCGCGGCACCAGTTGGCCAGGTCCTTCAGCGTCCCGTTGGCGCCATTGGCGAACAGGGCGATCTCGTTGTCGGTGGCGAACGAGAAGCGCGATGTGCCCTCGTCGATGCGATAGCCAAACGTTGGGATGGGGTGCATCAGAAGGTGGGGCGTGATGCGCAGCGCGCCTACCTCAAACGTTTCGCCGGGGTTGCGCTCGATGAACTCCATCTCCGCTGGCATGTGGCTCAGCCGCACCGGGAAGTAAGCGGGGTCGGTCTGGTCGGCGAAGGCGGCCTGCAGCGATTTCGCCGATCCCGCCGGGCCGACGATGGTGAGGTGGGTGCCCGGCACGAAGGCGGGCACAAAGAACGGAAAGCCCTGGATGTGGTCGAGGTGCGTGTGCGTGATCAGGAGGTGCGCCTGCACCGGCTCGCTCGGGCTCAGCGAGCTCCCGAGCTCCGCGATGCCGGAGCCGGAATCGATGATCAGGAGGTTGTCGTCGTTGTCGCGGACCTCGACGCAGGTCGTGTTGCCCCCGTAGCGAAGCGTGCGCCGGCCCGGCGTCGGACGCGTCCCGCGCGTGCCCCAGAACTTGATCCTCACCGCTCGCCAACCGGCTGGAAGATCTTCTTGGCGACGAAGATGTCGAGCAGGTCGTTGTCGAGCTTTCCCTGTCCGGCTTCGTCGTGCAGGATGTCGAGCGCCACCGTGTTCGAGACCGCGCGCTTGTAGGGCCGGTCCTGCGCCGTCAGCGCGTCGTAGATGTCGGAGATGGTCATCATCCGTGCCTGCAGCGGAATCTGCTCGCCGGTCAGGCCGCGCGGATAGCCCGACCCGTCCAGCTTCTCGTGGTGTCCGTACGCGATCTCGGGGATGCCGCGCATCACCGGCGTCCACGGGATCTTGGCCAGGAAGTGGAAGCTGTGGGTCACGTGCGACTCCATCTCCAGGCGCTCCTGTGGGTCGAGCGTGCCCTTGCGGATGGAGAGGAAGCGAAACTCCTGCGGCTCGAGCATCGGGTGCAGGTTGCCGGCGATGTCCTCGTACGTCTGACTCGCCAGAAACTGGATCGTCGACGCCTTGTCCTCGGGCATCACGGTCGGCTCGTTGGCCGCGACGATGCTCTGGGCCCACTCCTCCAGCTGTCGCATCTCCTGCGCCAGCCGCCGGTCGATCTCGTCCAACGCGGTCCCGTTGGCGCCGGCGCGCATCGCCTCGAGCTTCTCGGTCGCGTACTTCACCTGGACAGAACGCTCGATGAACTCAAACCGCGCCTGGATCACCTCGAGCTGGCCCGGAACCAGCTTCTTCGCCTTGACCAGGATGTGCTCCCGCACGCCGACCTTGCCGAAGTCGTGCAGGAGGCACGCGTAGCGCAGCTCCTTCATCTGGTCGTCAGTCAGCTTCACGTCCCTGTACTTGCCGGTCGCGATCTCGTTGACCGCTCGCGCCAGCCCCGTGGTCAGGCCCTCGACCCGGCCCGAGTGGCCGGCGGTGGTCGGATCCCGTTGCTCGATCGCGGTGACGCTGGCCTGAACGAAGCCGTCGAACAGCGCCTGGATCGAGTCGATGAGGTTCTTGTTGTCGATCGCGACCGCGGCCTGGCTGGCGATCGACTCGATCATCTCCACGTCGTCGGGCTGGAAGCTGATGACCTCGCTGTCGACGTTGTCGACGGTGAGCCGCGTCTCGAACTGCCGCTTGGCGTTGATGAGCTGGACCGCGCCGACCACCTCGTTGTTGTAGTTGCGCATCGGCACCGTGAGCATCGACTTCGTCCGGTAGCCGAACTGGCTGTCGAAGCTCTTGCCGCCGACGGGCTTGCCGGGCGGCGGGTTGTACGCGTCCTCGTAGATCTGGCTCGAGCCAATCGACACCGCGTAGCCAACGACCGTCTTCTCGTTGACGGGCACGGTGAACGCCTCGTAGGTGTTCTTGTCGATCGAGTGGTTCTGGCTCGAGGCGAGGAAGAGTTTCGGGACGCCGTCCTCCTCCATCTTCAGCCACAGGCTCGCGCCGTCGGCGTGCGTGAGCTGGCGCATCGTCGTGAGAATGAAAGACTGCAGGCGGTCGATGTCCTTCTCCGCCGACAGGGCGATCCCGATCCTGTTCAGCTCCCGGAACTGGCTGTGGCGGCGGTGCGCCTCGCCCTCGAGCTGGGTGACCTGCTGTTTCAGGGCGACGTTCTCCATCGCCACCCGCACGATCTCCCGGACCGCAGACGCAGGGGCGTCCGACGGCAGCTCGATCGAGATCGACTCCAGCTCCGGGGGCGGCTTCTGCCCACGGGCAAGGAGCACCAGGGCGGGCTGTACGACCTGCGCCGGATCATCCAGGCGCTCCGTCTCCAGCCCGGTCGCCTCGAGACCGGCCGGTTCGTCGCCGTTGAGCACGTAGAGGTGGAACGTGGGCGCGGTCTTCATGGGCGGCCTTTTATCTAGCACCCCCGTCGGAGTTTTGAGCGTAGATAAGCCGCAACCCCTCGAGGGTCAGCAGCGGGTCCGTGGCCTCGATCACGCTGGTCAGCCCGGCGACCAGCGGCGCCTGGCCGCCGGTGGCGATCACCCTCGCCTTGCCCCCAAGCTCGTCAACCATCCGCTTGACCATGCCCTCGACCTGGGCGACGAAGCCCCAGACCAGGCCGGACTGGATCGAGTTGATCGTGTTCCGGCCGATGATCGAGTCTGGGGCCACAGCTT
>Ga0209157_1003971_pt1 | contig 11179 bp, 12 predicted proteins | sample GraSoiAngelo_135_FD_185892 | JGI IMG/M metagenome (GOLD analysis project Ga0209157, IMG submission 185892) | Grasslands soil microbial communities from the Angelo Coastal Reserve, California, USA - 14_0929_05_40cm (SPAdes) (version 2) | ecosystem: Environmental > Terrestrial > Soil > Grasslands ... | reverse complement strand
CCCACTCGTACGGTGTCGTCGTCCTTCAGCGGCGCGTACTCGAAGGAGACGCGATCCGTCGCGGGAAGACAAAGCATCGCCCCGGTGTCGGCTGCCAGAGCGCGGGCGCGGGACAGGTGGTCGGCATGCACGTGCGTTTCGAGAACCGTGCGGATGTGCCAGCCGTGTGTGTCGGCCACGCGTTGGTACACGTGGGGATCGAGCGACGCATCGATCACAGCGGCAGCACCGTTCGAGCCGATGAGATAGGAGAGGCATCCCTTCCCAGTGCGGCGCAGCTGCACGATCCCTGCGGCGCTTCCCGGAAACAGAAGCTCGGCGGTGTTCCAGGCCAGGCTCCAGGCGCGCATCCCGCCCTCGAGCGACACCGCGTCCAGGCCGCGCGCGCGCAACTGCTCAGCCGCGAGCATGCTCGTCTTCCCTGCAGCGCACACGGTCACGACACGGCCGCCATTCGTGGGGTGGAAGTCGGCGAGAGCAGTCGGGTCACCGCGGCGCAACGCAGCGTACGCGTCGACGTGCACGCTGCCGGGAATGGCCCATTCGGCGTGCTCGGCGAGCGGTCGCACGTCGAGCACCGTAACCGGCGCCCCCTGCTCGAGTAGCTCCCGCAGGGCTTCGGTGGAGATGGTCGGCGCGGTCATGGCCACGTCCCTAGCGTGCGTGCTTCTGTGCCGTGAACAGCACCGCCTTCACGCCGTAAGCTTCGGCGGCGTCCCGCGTTGATTCCTTGCGGAACGCGAAGCCTGGGACCACGGTCGAGCGTACCCGGTTGAACCCCGCGTCCTCGAGCAACGCAAACACCTCTCCCTCCGGGAGAGCACCGCCGATTCAGCTGGCCCAGAGCTTGGGGTCGTTGACGATGGACTGCGAGAGTTGCTTCGCGCTGACGATGTCGGTGATGGAGACCCGGCCGCCGGGCTTGAGTACGCGAAACAGCTCGTGGATCACGCGACGCTTGCGGAAGGACAGGTTGATGACGCCGTTCGAAATGACGACGTCCACGCTGCCGTCGGGGAGGGGAATGTCCTCCATCCGCCCCTCGTGGCACGCTATCCGCACGCCTGAGGCCGCGGCGTGCGCTTCAGCCTTGCGACACATGGTCGGGTTCAAATCGAGGCCGATCACGCGGCCCAGAGGACCCACCTGCCATGCGGCGATGATGCCGTCGAGCCCCGCCCCGCTCCCGAGGTCCAGCACCGTCTCGCCGGGCTGGAGCCGGCTGCGCAAGTGCGGGTTGCCCACGCCGGCAAACGACGCCACGGCACCGGGCGGCGCGCGGTCGAGCCAGTCGCGCTCGTAGCCGAACAGCTCGGCTGCCTGGCGGCCGTGGTAGAAGTGGAACTCACCCTCCGGGTGCTCGGCCACTTCCTGGTACATCCGCACGACCTCGCCCGTGATCACTCCCTCGAGCGGGGCCTGCTGTTCGGCGGGAAGGACTACGCTCTCGGTCATGTCCCGGAACTCCTCTCGCTCGGGCGGGGCGGAACCGGACTCCTGAGGTGAAGTCTGGCCAGACTTGCGAAATAGGACAATTACGAGATGTTGATGGAAGAGATAGGGGATACCTTATGGCAAAGCCTGGTCTCACCCTGCACCGCTTGGAATTGTTCCTCGCCGTCCTCGACCACGGGGGCGTGAGCCGGGCGGCCAAGTCCCGCAACATCAGCCAACCCGCGGTGTCCGAACACTTGCACGGTCTCGGGGCGCACTTCGGCGTGGCGCTGCTGGAGCGTCACGGGCGACGCGTCCGCCCGACGCCCGCGGCGCGCCTGCTCGAACCATACGCCCGCCAGGCGGTGGGGCTGCTGCGCGGCGCAGAGCGGGCCGCGGGCGAGTGGCGTGGCCTGCGCAGCGGCGCACTCACCGTCGGGGCGAGCACGACGCCCGGCACCTACCTCCTCCCGGCCGCGCTCGGTCGGTTCCACGCGGCTCATCCCGGCATCGCCCTGAGCCTGCAGATCAGCGATACCGGGGAGATCGAGCGCTGGGTGGCGGCGGGGCAAGTGGAGTTGGGAGTGATCGGCGAAGCGCCGCTCGTACCCGGGCTCGAGGCGGAGCGGTGGGTACAGGACGAACTGGTGTTGATCGTCCCGCGCGGTCATCCGTTTGCTGGGCAGCGTGCCGTACGCGCGCGTGCGATCGCGGGCGAACCGTACATCGCCCGCGAAGAAGGCTCGAGCACCCGCGGGGTGGCGGAGCGCTATCTCGGCCAGCTGGGGGTTACGCTTACGCCGGCGATGCAACTGGGGAGCACCGAGGCGATTCGGGAAGCGGTCGCCGCGGGACTCGGGGTCGCGCTCGTGTCACGTCACGCGGTCCTCACTCGGGATCGGCGCATCGTGGCCGTGCGGGTCGCCGGGTCACGCTGGACTCGCGATCTGCTGATTGTGCAACGCGCCGGAACGCCGCTCGGGCCCGCCGCCGCTCGGTTCCGGAGCCAGCTCCTCGAAGCCCGAGCCTGAAGCTACCGGGTTGGGCTCAGCGGTTCGGGAGCGCTGCCGAGAGCGTGCGCAGCCAGGCGCCGAGGAGCGGATCTCCCGGGCTCACCGCCTGCTCGGTGCGCAACGCCTCCCGCACGACGCGCCGCAGCCCGTCGGGGAGGACGACGGGTGCGACCGGCCCGGACTCCGATCCGGACAAGAGCGTGACCGTTGCCGCGTACGCCTGAGCCGGCTCGAGCCGCAGGGCCAGCCGGGCGCTGAACGCTGCGAGCGCCGCCCGCACGCGCCCGAAGTCTCCCGCTGCGGCGAACAAATTCGTGGCCCAGGCATAGGCTTCGGTCATGGCGGGTACCGTGGCGAACAGCTCCCCTCCGAAATAATGCACGCCCCACAGGGAGTCCGCGATCCGCCGCGCGTCATCCAATCGTCCGAGCTTCCCCAGCAGGATCATCCGTCGTGCCGCCACGGCCTCGGCTTCCGCTTCGACGCCGAGCGAGTCTGCGATGTCGAGCTCGCGGAGCGCGGCCTGGTAATTGCCCTCCAGCTCGAGCACCCGCGCCATCATGCGGTGCGCTTCGGCCTCGGCCGGGCCGGCGACGAGCCAGCGCCGGGCCCACGCCCTAGCCGCGGCCCGCGCGCGGGCGCGCGAGGCGGTCAACGACTCCGCCGGAAGTGCCGACAGGGACTCGGGCGGAACCAGCTCGAGCGAGTCGCGCAGCAGGGGCACGAGCATGCGGTCAGGGCCGGCGAACTGCAGGGCCAGCGCCGAATCGCGCCCGGGGCCGGGCGGCTGCCCAGCCAGGCCGAGCTCAAAGTCGCAGCTGCACCAGGCACGGACCGAGCTCCGCACCGGACGCGGCAGTTCGTGGCGGTAGCCCGCCACGGCGCCTGGCGGCTGCCCGGCCGCGAGCGAGTAGATGACCACCAATCCCTGGTAGGCGCCATGCCGGGTGGGGTCGAGATCGAGCACGCGCCGGGACAGCCGAGTAGCCGCGTTGAGAGACCCGCGGCGTCGCTCTCCGGTCGGCGTCGCCACGAGCAGAGGGTCGAGAAACTCGAGGCCCGCGAGGTCCTCGAGCGCGTCGACGTCGTTGGAGTCCTGGGCGACGAGACCCGCCAACTCCATGCGCGCCGCGGTGAAGTCGGCGTTCAGCAGGCTGCGCAGCGCGCGCACGTGACTGGCCGCCCGCGGCGGCAGCCGGTTGCTGAGCGCCGCGGCGCGCTCGGCGTACCCGTACGCCGGATGGTCGGGATCCAGCACCGAGAACGCGAGCAGGGAGACCTCTGCGAGCTTGCCGTATGCCTGCGCGAAGAGGCTGTCGATGCGGACGGCATCCAGCAACGCTTCACGGGCCTGCCGGTACTCCGCCCGGTTGAGATGCGCCACACCGCGCAGGTACGCCCGATACGCGTCCAGGGAGTGCGTAGTGGCCGTGCCCAGGTCCGCCGAGGCCTGCTCGAGCCCAGCGGCGCGTAACAACACCGTCGCGATCTGGTCGTAGGCCTGCCGAACGTCGTCCGTGGCCCGTCCTTCGAACGTCGTACGGGCCACCTGGCGCCGGGTCACGACGTCGTAGGCCCGGGCACTCACCTGCAGCCGTTCGCCGGTCACGATGATTTCGCCCGTCACCGCCGTCCACCCGCCGGTCTCGGCTGCCACACGGCGGAGGCTCGCGAGGTCCATCACCTCTCCGGGCTGCAGCTCGTGTCGGCGCAGCGCCGGATACAGCCGCTCGTCGGGGACGACCGTCAACTCCGTCCACTGCCCCAGCGCGTCCGCCAGCATCGTGGGAGACGCTTCGACCAGCCATTGATAGTCGGGGATGCGCGACAAGTTGCGAAACGGGAGGATGAGAAACGTGCGGGCGCGGTCGCGCTCGGCAGGAGGCGGGGATGTGGCGGCCGCTCCGGGCGCTCCCCGCCTACATGGCGGAGCCGTACCGTCGGGGCACTGGGCTCCGGCGGACCTCACGACCAGCGCTGCGAGCAACGCTCCAGCGACGGCACCGTGGCGGATGGGCGACATACAGTTGGACGAACATCGCGCGGCCGCTCGGATCCAGCAAGACGGGAGGCGGACGCCCACGTAAGTCGGCAGGACCGGCTTGCCGTTTCACGGCCGCCAACGGAGTATTCGTCGCGTGTGCCCGATCGAGCGGACAGCTGCGGTGCGGCGGCGGCAGCTCTTCAGGTGACGGTCGAGATTCTCCGCAGCGCAACGAGCCGCGCGCGCCTCGCGTCACTCGCGGAAGCGCAGTTCGGTGACATGGTCAAGGCCGTCGTCGACGTTCGACGACGCCTGATGGCCATCGGCGGCGAGCTGCACTCGGACGAGGAGGCGGCCCTGATCGAGGACGGGTCCGCGCAGGCGGACCTGTGGGGCATCAACCTGTATCCCGCCGAGCAGGGGGAGGCGTGGCTCGAGTTCGATTCGATGATCAATGTCCGTCCGTCGCAGGGGAATCGTTCCCGGAACGTCGAGGATGGAGCACTGCGGGAGCTCATTCGTCAGGTCGTCACCGCCCTCGTGACGGGATGACGTGACGGGATGGCGACTCATGCGGGCCTTGCCGAGGGGCGGTGGGAGGGGCTGACCCTCGCCGAGCAGCTCGCTCATGTGGGGAGCGAGGTCGATCGCGCCATCGCGGCTTGGGAAGCGCAGCGCCGCGACCGGTTCGAGCGGGCTCTGGGGCGGGCCCTGGAGCTGTTTGACCTGACCGCTCGCGACGACCGCTGGCGGGGTCACCGGCGCCGCGAGATCCTCCGCGCGCGGGAGGAGTTCTGTCGGCTCTTTTTCGACGAGCACCCGCAGCCCGGCGGCGCCAGTACCCTCAGAAGTTATTTTCTGCGTTTCGCCGTGCTCGCACGACGACGGCCAAGTTAGGAACGGCGTAGTCCACCCCTCCGGCTTGACCGGTAGCCTCGCACGACGTTGATTGCGCGCCATGCCGGAGCCGTCGATGCGACAACGCGTCTTCCCGCAACTGCGCATGACCAACTGGAAGCGCACGCGCGCCTTCTACGTCGATGGCCTCGGTTTCAGCGTGGATTGGGAGCACCGGTTCGAGCCCGGTTTGCCCGTGTTTGCGCAGCTGACTCGCGACGGGTTGTCGCTCTTCCTGACCGAGCACGCGGGCGACTGCCAGGTTGGCGGTGCCGCCTATCTCGTGGTTGACGACGTCGATGCGCTGTTTCGCGAGATTGGCCGCCGTGGGATACAGCCCGCAGAGCCGCCGGGCGACACCGAGTGGCAGGCCCGTGAGATGACGGTGGTCGATCCCGACGGGAACAGACTCCGGTTCAGCACGGCGGTGACCGAGTAGCTGCCGAAAGGCAGCGTTCACGCCGCGCAGCACGACAGTTTCTCGACGTCCTTCGTAAACGCCTGGCTGGCGAGCTTGATCCCCTCCGAGAGCGTCAGGTACGGGTGGACAGCCGAAACGAGATCCTCGATCGTCAGCCCGAACTTGATCGCGAGCGTCGGCTCTGTGATCATCTCACCCGCCTCGGCGGCGAGGACGTGCGCGCCGATGATCTTCTTGGTGCCGGCGTCCGCCACCAGCTTGACGAATCCCCGGGTGTCATGCGCCGCGAGCGCCCTCGGCACGTGCTCAAGCGGCAGCTTGGACACGAGCGGCTCGATCCCCCGAGCTCGTGCCTGATTCTCAGTGAACCCTACCGACGCGACTGCCGGGTCGGTGAACGTGACCTTGGGCAGCGCGGTGAGGTCGTAGCGCCGCGCGTTGCCCGTGAGTGCGTTCTCGGCCGCGAGCGCACCACCGTAGGCAGCGACGTACACGAACATCGGGTCACCGATCACGTCACCAGCGGCGTAGACATCTCGGTTCGTCGCCTGCAGAAACTCGTTGACGACGATCTCTCCCTTCGTGCCGAGGGTGACGCCGACTCCTTCGAGCCCGAACCCGGCCGTATTGGCTCGGCGACCTGTAGCGACGAGAAGCTGGTTCGCACGAACGGTCCGCGTCTCCCGGCCGGCGTGGAACTGGACCGTGTAGCCGTCGTTAGCGCGCTGTACCCGGTCGATCCGGATGTCAGTGTGTAGCTCAAGCCCTTCCGATCGTAAATAGTTGCCGAGGGCGTTGCCGATATCCGCGTCCTCCGCGGGCACGACGCGGGGCAGCGCCTCGAGGACCGTGACACGAGCGCCGAGCCGGGCGAACATCTGCGCTAATTCCAAACCGACGGAACTCGCGCCGATTACGACGAGTGACTCCGGGCGGTGCTCCAACGCCATGGCTGTCGCGTTGTCCAGGTAACCGGCCTCGCCAAGCCCGGGGATCGGCGGCGCCCAAGGGGAGGCGCCGCTGGTGACGACGATCTTGCCGCCGGTGAGCGTGCGACCGCTTGCCAGGCGGACCTGGTGTCCTGAAACGAGAGTGGCGCGCTCCTGGAACAGGGTGATCGAGGGGTAGGCCCGCAGCACGTTCCAGTACTTGCTCTGACGCAGCTCCGCTACGAGCGCATCTTTCTCGGCGCGCACCGTCGGCCAGGCGGGCCACCCATCGGTTGTGGGGACTCCCCGAAATCCGTGATGGACCCTGCGGTGCTGCGCCTCGGCTGCGCGGATGAGAGTCTTCGACGGCACGCAGCCAACGTTCACGCAGGTTCCGCCGAGCGTGCCCGCCTCGACGAGGGCGACCCGAGCGCCCAGCTCGGCCCCCTTGATCGCGGCGGCGAATCCCGCCGAGCCGCCACCCACGATCGCGATGTCGAGCGCGCCGTGTTGCACGCTCACTTCCCTTGGACCGTCGCCCCGAAGCCCGTGAGCCGGGTCAGATGGGCGGCGATTTGGTCGGGGGTGACCTGGCGCGGGTCGTAGCGTACGACGCCGAGGCTGTCGTCCAGCGTGACCGTGGCACCGTAGACCCCTGGCAGCTTCTTAAGGGCAAGGCGCGCCGTCGTGGGGCAGCTCCCGCACGTCATCCGTGAGATATGCAGCCGCACGGTGGCGGTGTCCGGAGCTTGGGCGGCGCCCGGCGCGTTCTGGGCGCCCGCCGTCTGGATTCCCCCGCCGCACAACGGGCAGAGGAACGCCGTGCCGCTCAGTCCAGCGGCGAGCAACAACCCAGCCTTCACTGATGGCAACATGTTCAACCTCCTTCCGGACGAATCCGGGTGACTTATCTCACGCAGCTCCTAGCCAAGCACAAACCTCGACCACCACGGGAATGTGAGCAGCGGGATCGCGATGATCGTCGCCATCCACAGCGCCCACTTCATGCGACGGCGAACCACGGGCGAGGCGCAGAGGGTCCCTGGCTCGCACGCCCTGCGCTCCTCGCGGTGCATCACTACAAAGCCGAAGCCGAGAGCCAGCACCGTTCCGGCCACGAAGTAGGGTCTGAGCGGCTCGAACGTCGCCGCGAGCCCGGCGCCGCTCAGACCGATGGCGACGGCGACGAGCGGCCCGGCGCAGCAGAGCGTTGACACGACAGCGGCGACGACTCCGCCGGTCGCCGCGAGCACCGTCTTAGTGGCTGACGTCGCCATGATCTTCTAATGCCTCCAGGATCGGGCAGGCGTCCGTGGGCCGTCGGGCGGCGCACGCCACGGCCAGACGCTCCAGCGTGCGCTTCATTCGCCGGAGATCGGCGATCTTCTGCTGGACGAGCTCAATCTTTTCTCTGGTTTTCCGCTCGACCGCTTCGCACGCAGCAGTGTGACGGACCCGCAGTCCGAGCAATCCCTGGATCTCATTCAGCGAGAAGCCCAGCTCCTGCGCGTGCTTGATGAAGCGGAGGCGCGCGACCGCGTCGTCCGCGTACTGGCGGTAGCCGGCCGGCGTGCGCCGAGGGGTCGGGAACAGGCCTCGCCGCTCGTAATAACGGATCGTCTGGATGTTCACGTCGGCCGCCGCGGCGACCTGGCCGATAGTCAACGGCATGCCCTTGACCCTCCGATTCAGTATTCAGATTACACTATGTACCCAGGTACATGGTCAAGAGGGCGTCAGGGCTGTCCCAACGGGCCATCACGACGCTCATGGGCCGGTTGTATATTGGAGAGCACATATGAAAGTCTCGGTCATCCGAGTAATCTCCACGCTGCTGCTGAGCGGCCAGATGTTGCCGATTGGCCTGCCGCTCCTGTGTGACCAAGTCCAACGAGCAACGCCGGCGAACTGCGACCAACAGATGGCGTCCCACCCGTCTGGGCCGGCCGTGGATGCTACGACCCACGCTACCCCGTGCGCCAATTCAGCGTTCTGCGCGATCACGGCGCCCGCAGTGGTTGCGCTTGGCGGAGCAGTTTCCGTTTCAGCAGGAGAATCTCACATCGTCGTCTCGGGCGTCTCGACGTTCGCACCAGCTGATCCCCAAGCACCGCTCCCTCCACCTCCTCAAGCCTAGCCTCTCCCAAGCGTAGTGTGCCCTGGCGCGCCGCCTTGAGCGGCGCGGGCTCCGGCGCGTTCCGCCGGAAACTGATTGGCGAGGAGAGGTATGCAAGTCCGACAACTGATTCTAGCCGCGAGCTCGCTCGTTATCGCGGGCGCCAGTCCTGCATTCGGGCAGGGCTCGCCGGTGTCCGTCGTTGGCGACTCGAGTCTAGAGTCACTGGTCGCTGAAGCCCTCGCGCGCAACCCGACAGTCGCGCAGCGGCAAGCAGCAGTTCGAGCCGCCACGCTCCGCATCCGGCCAGCCGGCACGCTGCCGGATCCGATGCTGACGCTAGGCGTGATGGATCTGGTGCTGCCGCACTTCCAGTTCAACCAAAGCGACTTCACCGAGGCGGACGTGGAGCTGAGCCAGGAGATTCCTTGGCCCGGCGCGTTAGGCGCGCGCTCGGGGGTTGTGCGCGCGGCCGCCGCCGACGCTAGGGCGGAAGAAGGCTCCCTACGCCGGGACGTTACGACCGCGATGGCGGTCGCCTACTACCGACTCGGATACACGGCGACGGCGCTGGAGACGCTGCGCCACCAGCGGGACCTGCTCGAAGCGGCCGTCCAACTCAGCACGACGCGCTATGCGACGGGCGCCGCGCCGCAAAGCGATCCCCTCCAGGCAAAGCTGGCCCGCGATCGCCTGCGGTCCGAGGCGTTCGCATTGGAGAGCGAGCGAATCGCCGCGCTCGCGGCGGTGAATGCGCTGCGGAACCGCGCACCCGGAGACACGGTCCCGGTCATACGGATCGACCCGGCTGCAGTGCATGCCGGGGTTGTGCCCCAGCTTGCCACCGACTCGCTCGTGGCCCTGGCCCTCGCAACCCATCCCCGGCTCGCCGCTCGCCGGGCGGCAGTCGACGCGGCCACGCGCACAATTCAGGTCGAGCGTCTCGGCGCCCGACCCGACTTCACCTTGACGCTGCGCTACGGTTACCGACCACGGGCGTTCAACTTCAACTTTCCGGACTTCTTCTCCGCCTTCGTCGGCCTGCGCCTTCCGGTGTGGGCGTGGCGCAAACAGAACCGGCTGGCCGACGCCGCGCGCGCGGATTCAAATGGGGCCGTGGCTGGGCTGCGCGACGCGGAGCTGCAGCTCAGTCGCGAGGTCACTGAAGCCGCTGCCCGAGTCCAGGCGTCACAGCAGCGCCTTGCGCTCCTCGTGGACGGCGTCTTGCCCAACGCGCGAGGGACAGTCGAATCGGTGCTGCGGAGCTATGAGGTGGGTCGCGCCGAATTCTTGACGTTGCTGTCGGTCGAAGACGCTGGGTATCGGGCCGAGCTGGAAGCGGTCGCGGTGGCGGCGGACTACCAGTCTCAACTTGTCATGCTGCGGCAGTTGACCGCAGGGGAGACGCAGCCGTGAAACGAATCTTCATTAGCCTGGTCGTCGCCGCCGTGACGCTGACCGGATGCCAGAGAAAGCCGGCTCGAAGCGACGAGTTGGCAGGCATGAAGGACATGCAGGGAATGCCAGGGATGCCGGCGGCCGGCGCTGACACGTCGGGCGTTCCGGTGAACCGCACCGAAGCCGAGCGACTTGGCATCACGTTCGCGCGGGCGAGTGACCGGCCGGTCCGGTCCTCCATCCGAGCGGTGGGCGTGCTCAAGTACGCCGAGCCAAACCTCGTCTACGTCAACGCGCGAGTCGGCGGTTGGGTCGAGCGCCTGTACGCGGACTACGTCGGCAAGCGCGTGCAGCAGGGAGAGCCGCTGCTTGCGCTCTATTCGCCCGACCTCGTGAGTGCGCAAGAAGAGTATCTGTTGGCGCGGCGGCTGAAGGACGACACGCTCGCGGCCAGCGCCCGGCGCCGTCTCGCCCTGTGGGACGTCCCCGTCGATCAAATCGACAGCCTGGAGACGAGAGCGAGCGTGACGCGCACGCTGTTGTTGCGCGCCCCGCGGAGCGGCGCGGTTACCGAGAAGATGGTCATTGAAGGCCAAGCGGTGAGGGCGGGGGACAACCTGTTCCAGATCGCCGACGCCCGAGTGCTGTGGGTGGACGTCGCGATCTTCGAGCAGGACGCTCGAGCCGTCCGAGTCGGGACGCCGGCGACGATCACCGTGGACGCGCTCTCCGGACGGACGTTTCGCGGTAGCGTGACGTTCATCTACCCGCAGCTCGACGAGAAGACCCGCACGCTGACGGCCCGCGTGGCGGTAGAGAACGGCGACGGCGCCTTGCGCCCGGGAATGTACGCGACGGCAGCGCTCGCGACGGCGGGCCGGCGGGGTGTGAGTGTCCCGCTCGAGGCGGTGCTGCCCACGGGGACGAAGGACATCGTCTTCGTGAACCGCGGCGACGGCCGGTTCATGCCCCGGGATGTTCGCGTGG
>Ga0209157_1003970_pt1 | contig 11182 bp, 7 predicted proteins | sample GraSoiAngelo_135_FD_185892 | JGI IMG/M metagenome (GOLD analysis project Ga0209157, IMG submission 185892) | Grasslands soil microbial communities from the Angelo Coastal Reserve, California, USA - 14_0929_05_40cm (SPAdes) (version 2) | ecosystem: Environmental > Terrestrial > Soil > Grasslands ... | reverse complement strand
GGCCCACGGCACCATCGCCTGCAGAAAGGGCGCCCCCGGCATATCTTCGTGTTTCGCGAGCCAGGCTTCAAGACGGCCGGCTATTCCCGACGCGCTAGGCATCCCGCCCACGCCGGGTGGCAGGTCGAGCACGCGCTTGCTCTCAGTAACTGCGAACTGCCCGAGGAGGAAGAACGCTTCGCGCGGCTCAGTGGCGACCCAGTTTGGGTTGCCACGACCGGCGTTCAGGTACGACAGGGAATTTTCCAGCGCCGTTTTCGATGCCACTTTTTGGACGAAATCCTTGATCTCGAACGGACCGAGTTTCTCGAACTCTTTCAGTCTCGCATTATCTGATAATTTGCGACTGCCACGATGAGGTTGTCCCTTAGCCTTTCCAGTCCGAGAGGGTTTGCGTGTTGTTGTCATAGTTTTTTTTGCTGTTGAATCATGTCCGGAAAATGTGTTCTCACGACAGCAACATGATGATGATCATGCCCCAGATGGTGAGCAAAGTATTGCCCACCGCGTAGGTGACGGTGTAGCCGAGCGCCGGGATCTGGCTCTTGGCCTGGTCGCAGACCAGACCGAGCGATGCCGTCGTCGTCCGCGACCCGGAAATGATTCCGAGGTTGAGCGCGTCGTGGAAGCGGAACACGTACTTGGCGGTGAACATGCCGAGAATCAGGGGGACCGTGGTGGCGAGCGCGCCCCACAGGAAGAGACCGACGCCCTGCGTTTTAAGACCGTTGACGAAGCCCGGACCGGCCGAGATGCCGACGATGGCGATGAAGATGTTGAGGCCGACCGAGTTCATGAACCAGACGGTGGGCGTCGGAATGCGTCCAAAGGACGGGCGCACCGAGCGCAGCCATCCGCCGATGATCCCGGCGATCAGCGCTCCGCCGGCGGTCGACAGCGTCAGCGGCACGCCGGCCACCTTGAAAACCAGCGCGCCGATCAGCGCGCCGACCACGATCGCCGCGCCGACGAACGCCATATCGGTGACATCGGTCAGACGGTCGGCGACCCCCAGCATCTTGGTGGCGGCGGCAACATCTTGCGTGCGGCCGACGAGGGTGAGCAAGTCGCCGCGATTGACCTCGGTGCTCGGCAGGATGGGGATATCGGTGGCGGTAGCGCCGCGCGTGATCTTGCGCAGGAACACGCCGCGCGCCGCCGGGCGCGTCGCCAGCTCCTCGAGCGTCTTGCCGTCGACCTCCTTGTTCGTCACCAGGACGTCGACGCCCTCCACCGGCACGGCGAGCAGTTCGCGGTCCTCGACTTCGACCGCCGCTCCGAGCACATTCACCAGTACGTCACGCGGACCCACCACCGCAACGACGTCGCCCTCTCGCAGCACGGTGTCGGAGGTCGCCTCCTCGATCTGCCCGTTTCGGCGGATGCGTAGAATGAAGACACGCGCGTCGGGCACCAGCGACTCAGCTTCGGCGACGCGCAGACCGGCGGCCTTGCCACCCGGCTGCACCTTGTAGGCGCGCACCGCCCAGCGTGTCCAGGCCGTGCCCGGACCGCCCAGCTCCTTCTTGCCGCCCCCATGCTTCTCCTCGTAGTCCTTGCAGGCGGCAACGAGATTGATGCCCAGCAGCTTCGGGCCGATGATGGCGATCACGATCGCCGAGCCCATTGTGCCGAACATGTAGGTCACGGCATAAGCGATCGGCATCGAGTCGAGCAGGGCCTTGGCTTGATCGGGAGGCAGCCCCAGCCGGTTGATGGCGTCGGTCGAGAGCCCCATCGCGGCAGAGATCGTCTGCGAGCCCGAGTAGAGTCCGGCCGCGTAGCCGAGGTCGTAGCCGGCGAATTTTGCGACCACCACGCAGGCGACCAGGCTGAATACGCACTGCACCACCGAGAAGATCGCCTGCGGCAGGCCGCTGGTGGCAATCCCGCGCACGAACTGCGGCCCGACGGCGTAGCCGACGGCGAACAGGAACATGAGGAACGAAAATGCCTTGAGCGGCTGGTTCACCGTGATCCCGATCTGCCCGATCACGACGGCGGCGATCAGGGTGGCGGTCACCGATCCGAGACCGATTCCCTTGTAGGTGAACTTGCCGAAGTAGTAACCTAAGGAGAGCGCGAAAAAAATCGCGATTTCCGGGTAGGTCTTAAGCGTCGTGAAGAACCAGTCAATCATGTTATGCTCCGTTTTTGGTTGGGTAGGCTCGGTGTTACGATTTTAAGGGTGATCAATTTCGCTAAGGAGTGTCAAGCGCGAATCAGCCTACTTCCTTACTTTCTTTTTGGCTCCGCCAAGCTTCTCCAGCTTGATGAGTTTCAAGCCCGAGGCTGCGTGGTAGCCGTGGATCTCCTTCACATCGAGCTTGCGCATAAACTCAATGGTCTCAGCCGTGATAACCTGGCCGGGGACCAGGATAGGGAAGCCGGGTGGATAGGGAATCACGAAATTTGCCGATACGGCCTGGCCGCGCCTCACCAGATCGTCGATCTCCTTGCTGTTCAGCTTTACATGTGTGCAGTTATCCTCTTCGTAGGCGAGAAAGAAGGGTGTGCGCATGTCGCCTTCGTTCGTCTTGCTCCGCGGATTGTCGCGGAAGGCGTCATGGAAGCGGCTGAAGTTTGGAAGGTCGGGCACGTCAGTGATGAGGCTCTTGACGCGCTGGTCAAACGCCGCCTTCTCATCGGGATCCTTCGAGAGCGTGCGATCTAATTCACGGGAGATATCCGCCAGCACTTTGATGAGGTAGGCGATGTCACTACGGGTGTTATTGATGTTGGTCTGAAGAAGGATGCTGTTGCGCGATGTCTTGTTGAGCTGGATGTCAAACTTGCTTGCGAGCATCCCCTTGAACGATGTGCCATCAAAGCCGGCGGAACCGCAAAGCAGGGTGACGCGAGTGGGATCCAGGACGAACTCGTCGGTCGCCCAGGCGTCATAGATGGTTTTCCAGCTCACACCATCGGCATGGAAATCCTCGAATCCACTGGCCCGGTATTCTTTCGGCACCATCTGGGAATTGGTGGCAATGGTGAAGTATTTGGAGATGAGCGGATGCTTGTTTACCTCGCGACGCAGGATCAGGGAGAGTTCGATGGCGCGGCCGACGAGCTCATACCCTTCCAGCTCCGCCTGGCGACGGGCCACGTCGAGGGAGGCGATTAGTTGCAGATTCGGCGAGGTGCTGGTGTGCGTGAAGAATGCCTCTTTGAACGGCCCCTGTGTGCTCTCCCAGCAATCGTCGTTCACCATGATATAGGAACCCTGGCGGAAGCAGGACAGCGACTTGTGCGTCGAGGTCGTGGCATAGACCCGCAGCTTCACCGCGTCAGGATCCGGAAGCAGGTGCGTGTCGAGGAGTTTCGCGCTTTTTGGATCGAGCTTGCCGCGCTTCTTCTTGAACTCGGCATACTCAGCTCGGTAGGCGGCGCTGGCATAGCGCTCTCGCAACGCTTCGCAGGCACCCATGGCTGAACGCATGCGATGGAATTGAGAGAAGCGGCTGTAGGCATACCATGCCTCGTCCCATAAAAAGACGATGTCTGGTTTGATTGCGAGGACCTCTTCCATGAAGCGCTGCACGTCGTAAACGTGGCCGTCGAACGTGCAATTGGTGAGGAGCAGCATGCGCACGCGGTCGAGCTTGCCTTCCGCCTTTAGGTCCAGCAGCGCTTTCTTAATCGTGCGCAGCGGCACCGCGCCATACATGGAATACTCTGTCAACGGATAGGCCTCGACATATAACGGCTGCCCGCCGGAAAGCACCAAACCATAATGGTGGGACTTGTGACAGTTTCGGTCCACCAGCACGATGTCTCCCGGCCGGACAAGGGCCTGGACCGCGATCTTGTTCGAGGTTGAAGTGCCGTTCGTTCCAAAAAACAGCTCTCTGCATCCAAATGCCCTTGCTGCCTTTTCCTGGGCCACCCTGATGTTGCCCGTAGGTTCGAGCAGCGAATCCAAACCACCGGTCGTGGCGGAAGATTCAGCCAGAAAGATGTTGGCTCCATAAAAGTGGCCGAAGTCTCGAATCCAGTGGGAGTTGAAGATGGACTTGCCTCGGGCAACCGGAAGAGCGTGGAATGTGCCGATCGGACGGCGCGCGTAGTTTTTGAGGTTATTGAAATACGGTGTGTCGTAGCGCTGGTTCACGCCCTCGAGGAGAGCGAGATGGATTTCCATCAGGTCTTCGAGCCCGTAAAAAATGCGCCGGATGTTTTTGGAATCGAGGTGGCTCGCCACCTTTTCCGCTGCCCCATCCACGATAAGATAGACGTCCAGTTCAGGGCGGATCTTCCCGATGGCTCGTGCGAGAGCCACTCCGTAATCCTTTGGTTCCAGCGAACCGGGCTCCAGCGAGAGATGTTGCTCCAGATAAGTGCGCAGCAGCGGTGCGTCGAATTGGGATTTGAAGCGGAAGTTGTCCCTAATGACAACCGCCTGCACATCAGCATTCATCACTACGCCAATCACGCCCTCTTCGAAACTCGGCACCGTGACCGCCTCGTACACAAACGGGTCCTCCGGACGACGAAGCTGCCGTAGTTCAACACGTCCCTGGCGTACCTGTTCCGGAGTTGGGTCATCGCTGACAATCAGCACCTCAAAGTAGGGCTTGGTCAGGTCACCCGTATCAAAGTAATCTTTCAGGAGACGATCAGTCAGTTCCGTCTCTCCTTCCTCGCCCAGCTTCCAGGCACTCACGGAACGACGATAGGAGCCCGTGATGATGGCTTTGGCGATGCGGCTCGTTAGTCTCGAGAAACCGGAATAGTCACTCCGGGCCAGCGCCTCTTTCAGCGCACTCATCATGGCTTCCCCCGGATAAGCGCGAAAGGTCTCCAGAACGCCGAGCGGTGCGAGCAGGGCTTCCACTTTGGCGAGTGTTTCTTTCGTGGAAGCGCCGGAGGAGGATTGGGCGACAAGGGTCTGGGCCGCATGAGCCAGATCCTGCCAGCGATCACAGCGAGCCTCGCCGGCGCTAAACATACCGACGGAATAACGGGATGGGGACTTGGATGTTTTTGACGATTGGATGGACATGGTTTTTGTGGATGAATTAGTGATCAAAAGATGTATGAGCGAGAAATTAGAACATCGATTTTCGATCTGGATATTGGAGCAAAGTCCTACGCGAGGCCGTCGGAGCGCAGCGCTCTATTGCCTCGATCAGGACGGACTCGTCGAGAGGTTTGAGCAGGTAGTCTGCGGCCCCGAGGTCGCGAACTCGCTCAGCGTTGCCGGGCTCGTCGTGGCCGGTAATGACAATGATCGGCACTCCGACGCGCATGGAAAACATCGACTCAAGCACATCGAACCCCGTTGTTCGGGGCATGTGAAGGTCCAGCAGCATGCAGTCCGGACGATCAGACTCGACCGCTTTTAGAAAATCATCGCCCGACTCAAAAGGCGCAACGTCATAGCCGTGAGTTTTGAGCAGACGCGCCAGCGCCAGGCGCATCTTCGCTTCGTCATCCAGAACGGCGATGACTTTCTTGCGGTCTGTCATTCCGCAGTGACAGTGGCGGGCGGGGTGCCCCTCGGTCAATTATACCTTGGTTAAACGCCTGGGGATACTAACGAACAAATTCAACTTTCGATTCGTTAGTCTTCTTTCCTGCCGATCCCGAGTTTTTCAGCGATGCGCACCAGGTCGGCAACAGACTCCAATCCCATTTTATGCATCATGCGTCCACGATGGATCTTGATGTTCTGCTCTCCCGTTCCGAGGTCGAAGGCGATCTGCTTGTTCAGTTTTCCAGCAATCACATGCTCCATCACTTCCCGTTCACGCGGCGTGAGGCGGGTGAGACGCGCTGAGATGGTGGCCGCTTCGCGTTGTTCCGCAGCACGCGCAAGCGCTGCCCTGACTGCGCGCAGAAGATCGACGTCCTTAACCGGCTTGGTGAGAAAATCCACGGCTCCTGCCTTCATCGCGCGGACGCTCATGGGGATGTCGCCATGACCGGTGAGAAAGACGATTGGCAGAAGAATGCCCTTGTGTGTGAGCCGTCTTTGAAGATGGAGGCCATCCAGCTCAGGCATGGCCACATCGAGAATCAGGCAACTGTCTGATTCCGGACGGTAAGCCTCGAGAAAGCTGGCTGGCGACGTGAATCCATGCACCTCAAATCCCCTGGCCCGCAGCAAACGCGTGACCGCCTTGACCATGCCAAGCTCGTCATCCAGCAGATAAACGATGCCAGTGGGATTGCTCATAAAACAGAGTGCGCGACGATTTGGAGTTCCATGTGAAGGGCGGTGCCGCGTCCGTCGTTAGGCTCCGCCCAAAGGCGTCCATCATGCGCCGCGATGATCGACCGGCAAATGGACAGCCCGATGCCCAAGCCATGACTCTTCGTGGTGAAGAAAGGCTGGAAAATCTGGCTGACATCGCCATCCGGCAACCCGCGGCCCTGATCCGCTATCGACACACGCACCGCGTCCGACTGCAGGTTGGTGGAAATCCGGAGTATTCGATCCTTTGGGGAATTCTCAGCCATCGCATCACAGGCATTGGTGATGATGTTGAGCAGAACTTGTTGAAGTTGCACCTCGTCAACCGGCACCTCGGGCAGCCCTTCGGCTAGCCTAGTCTGAGCAGTCACTCCACGTGCGACAAGGTCGCTTCGAAGCAAGTGCAATACATCCTCGATCACCTCATTGAGTGCCAGTGGAAGAAGCCGTGTTTCCCCGCGCTTGAGCAGGGCGCGCAATCGCGTGATCACCTCTCCGGCCCGGAGATTCTCGCCGACGATGTCGGCCAGAATCTCTCGCAGCTCCGGGATGTCCGGGGCATCCCCGGCCAGCATGTGTTGGGCTGCCTGCGCATTGCTCAAGATAATGCCTAGAGGTTGGTTTAACTCATGCGCGAGGGAACCGGACAGCTGGCCAAGTGTCGCCACGCGTGAGAGGTGAAACAGTTCATCGCGCTGCTCCATCGCCTCCTTCTCGGCTCGCTTGCGCTCAGTGACGTCCATTGAAACCCCCAGAAGCCGGGTTGATCTCCCGTCGCCATCGCTCATACAACGCGCGCGCCCGCTGATCCAGCGCACCGTTCCATCCTGCAGCAGGACGCGGTACTCAATTTCGTAGCTGCCCTTTGTTTCGATCGCGCGCTTTATCGCGGAATTATGCAATGGCTGATCATCCGGATACACCCGCTCTTGGAATGCCGCGTAATCGACGTCTGTTCCGGGAGTGATTTGAAACAAATCGCGCAGTTCGTCCGAGACCCAGACCTCATTCGTCGCTGGGTCGAGCTCCCACACTCCTAAATGAGCCGCATCAGCCGCGAGAGCCACGCGACCTTCGCTTGCGACCAAAGAGCGTTCAGCGAGCCGGCGTTTCGCCAGATTCGCGAGCAACCCAAAGATAAGAACCGCTTGAACAAAACAAAACGAGACCCCGGCTATGATCCAACCCCCGTAATTATCCCAAACCGTCGGTTCGCGGAACGAGACCACGCTGCCGGGTGGCAAACGTTCCTCGTTGATTTTCCAGCGCTTCAACTCCCGCCAGTCATACCGGGGAGACATGGGGCCCACAATCTCAGGCGGGAAACTCGAGGCCGGTTCGCCATGCAAAATGCGAACTGCGATACGCGCCGATTCGATTCCTTCATGCTCGGCCTGATAGAGCCGGCCGCCGACAATTCCCAAGCCGAGTTGATGCTGAAAGATGCTGTTGATCGGCGCATTCGCGACCGCATGAATCCGTTGCAGTGCCTCATCCGCATTGTGCGTCACTCCGGTGGCATCGCGCAGAAGCAGGATAAGGAAAATGAAGGAATCCGGAGGCAATGCTCTGGTCTTCTCCAGCATCTGATCCAATGACAGGTCATTGAGCCAGATGAAATTGATGCGATTCGCATACGACTCAAACTCCTTGCGAAATGCGGCTGCCCAATACTGCTCAACCTGCGACGCGCCGATCACGACCGCGATGTTCTTGGTCGCCGGCGCGATTTGGAGAATGTCCTCGACGAAACCGGGCAGATCAAAATTTTCCCCAATGAAAGCGGCGTTTTTCTCTAGCGCATCGGGAGGTAAACGCCGTCGATCCATTCCAGTGTAGAGGATGGGAGTTTTCGGAAACAGGCGGTCCCGGTATTGCGCCACAAAGACGCCCGCGGGTGAACCGATTGGCACCACCAAGTCCGGTTGCCAATGTGACTGCCGCTTTTGCAGGTATTCAACCAGGGCCTCTTGCAAGGTTGAATCTGCGTAGCGCGCCATATCCAGCGAGACTTCGTCGAGATCAACGCGTTTTCCCATCTTCTCGACCAGTTCGGTCTCAAAAGCGATGGAATGAGTGGTGAACGGCGGCGCGACGCTTCCGAAAGAATGAACGACGAGGACGCGCTTCGGCTCACTTCCCGCCGCGCAGACCGCGGTCAGCACAACGAAAACGGCCACCAGAGAGCAGGCCATTCTGGGGCCGCGAACGACCCGGTGGCCCTTCCCATGAGATAGGCGCGTGGTTCGACATCCGTTCCCCCGCGTCACAGGACTCTGATTATCAGACACGCGCATGCCACGGAAGCCGTAACGAGAGTGACGGATGGAATTGGGTGCGGGCTTGGATTACCATGTGACAGATACGTTACTTAGGAGGAGCAAGAGGGTAATCGCGGAAATAATGGCGTGGGAGGACATACTACGAAAGTCTAATAGTTTTTACTTAGACAACTGTCATGATCTGCCCAACTGTGACGGCTAGTTTTTACTCAAGACCAATTGATACAACGTGAAACCACAAAATTCCACCATCCTATCCACCGATAGCCCGCGACGGCCTCGCGGCAGACGCTTCGTTCTGTTCATTGCTTTAACGTTCCTCGCAGTGCCGTCGCGCGCTCATGCTTCGATGTTTCACGGTGAGACGCTCGATTCAGTCGCGAACGTCATTGCGTGGTTCGCGCTCATCATCGCCCCGATCGTCTTGATCACGGTTTTCCTGATGCTCCATATCCTCCCCGAAAAGGTTGCCCATAAGCGGGGCCATCCGCAGCTCGGGGCTATCAAGTGCCTGTGTTTACTCTCGCTTGTCTTCGGCGGACTCCTTTGGCCAATTGCGTGGCTTTGGGCTTACACCAAGCCGGTTTTACACAAGATGGCCTACGGCACGGATGTCGATCACCCGCACGAGCCGACGGGTGGGGAAGAATCCGCCACCACTGAACTCGAACAACTCCGCGCCCGCGTCGCGGAACTCGAAGCGCAGATCAAAGGAAGGAAGGTGTAATGGAAATCATCCTGCTTGGTATCTACGCGTTCTTCGCCTGGCTCGTTTTCTTTAAATTCAAATGGCTGCCCTGGAACTTTACCAGCCAGGTCATCACTATCACGCTGCCCATCGTGGGACTCATGGTTCTTTTCCTTCTTCTGAACATTGCCGCGCCCGCGACAAATGACGTGCGGGCAATGAACTACGTGATCCCGATAGTTCCGCGCATAACCGGTCAGGTGACCGAGGTGCCGATTCAACCAAACCGGCCGATTAAGAAAGGCGACGTGCTTTTCAAGATTGACCCGGTGCCGTTCGAGGCGGCGGTGAAGGCTGCCGAGGCCACCCTGCGTGGACTGGAAGATCAGCTCAAAAACGCGACGGCCAAAAAAGCGGCGCTGACCCCGCGGATCGACCTGGCAAAAAAGCGCGTCGAGCAATTCTCCGCGCTCGCCACGACCGGGGCCGGAAGGCGGGCTGACCTCGAGCAGGCGCAAAGCGACCTCGGCAATCTTGAAAGCGAATACCTTGCTGCCGACGCCACGGAAGCGCAGGCCAAAGCGCAGATCATCAAGTCGGAAGCCGATCTCCGCAGTGCGAAATACGACCTCGAAGGCTGCGTCCACCTTGCTCCCGCCAACGGTCGCGTTGCCAACCTTGCCCTGCAACCCGGCGTGCGCGCGACCCAGTTCGCGACAATGCCCGTGATGAGCTTCATCCAGGAGGACGATCCGTGGCTGCTAGCCTTCTACCGGCAAAACGAGCTGCGCTTCGTCAAATCCGGCGAGGAAGCGGAAATCTTCATGAAGGTGTATCCGGGCCGCATCATCAAGTGCAAGGTCGATTCCATCCTTTGGGCGACGGCACAAGGCCAGTTGCCGATCAGCGGGAATCTGCCGAACACGCAGCCGATGGTCGCACCCGAACAGCGAATCGCAGTGCGACTCCTCACAGACGGGAAGGATAAAGACGTCTTTCTCGCCACTGGCGCCCGCGGTCAGGGAGCAATCTACACGGAGGAGCATCAGATGATCCAGCTCGTCCGCCGCGTGATCGTCCGCATCCAGGCGAAGCTCGATTGGTTCGTCATCAAACACCTCTCCGCTCTCTTTGGCGGACACTAGGAATTAGGATGAAACGGATAGACGCCCTGCGGTCCACTGTGCTTCTTGCTATCGCCAGCAGCGTCATGCTTGCGGGCTGCGCTTTGAAAAATCCGCCCTTTGGCGCGGACATCATGCCTGAATCGGCACGTGCGAAAATCCCGGGAAGCTGGGCCGGCCCGCACCGTAGAGGAGCGGTTGTTCCGAACTGGATTCGCACCTTTGGCGACCCGGAGCTGACCGCACTCGTTGCCGACGCCGTCGAACGGAATCCCGATCTCAAGGCTGCCGCCGCGCGCGTGGAAGCATCGCGCGCTGCCGTGCGCATCGCCGCATCATCACTCTACCCACGGATCGCGATGAAGGGACTGGGCGAGCGCCAGGGGCAGAGACTTAGCGGCGACATCGGTCGCAACATTAACCCGCCGGACTTCGGGAGCTCGGGAACGGAGAACAGCGGCGGCGCCGGCCTCGACACGAGCGCGGATGAAACATCGCAGCGTTGGGTGTATGGCATCGCCGCAGGCGCCGCATGGGAGGCCGACGTCTGGGGCCGGATTCGCTCGAAAAAAGCTGCCGCAAAAGCTGAAAGCGGCGCGCTGGAAGCCGACTACGAATTTGCCCGACAATCACTCGCCGCTGCAGTGACGCGCGCGTACTTCTCTACCATCGAGGCCGCGCAACAGGAAGCCAACGCCCAGGAAACTCTCGATCTGTACCAGGAGTATTCGAAGCTCACCGACGTGCGCAAACAGCAGGGGTTCGCGAGCGACTTTGATGTTGCGCAGATCAGGTCGCGCACCGCCAGCGCGCAGGAGGCACTCTACACCGCGCAGCAGGCACGGGCGCAGACAATCCGCGCGATCGAGGTCGTCACGAGTCGCTATCC
>Ga0209157_1003967_pt1 | contig 11183 bp, 11 predicted proteins | sample GraSoiAngelo_135_FD_185892 | JGI IMG/M metagenome (GOLD analysis project Ga0209157, IMG submission 185892) | Grasslands soil microbial communities from the Angelo Coastal Reserve, California, USA - 14_0929_05_40cm (SPAdes) (version 2) | ecosystem: Environmental > Terrestrial > Soil > Grasslands ... | reverse complement strand
CCCGCTCTTCGAACGAACGCTCCCGCCACGCGACGAAGGCGTCCTGCGCCTCGTCGAGCGCGTGATCGACCTCGTCCTGCGTGAACGGGTCGAATCGCGCGAGGACCTCACCGGTCGCGGGGTTGATGCTCGTGATCGGCGACAGGGTCGCGCTCATCAGCGCACGTTGGCCTTCAGGAACGGAAGGATCTTGGTCCAAGCGTCTTTCGCGTCGTCGGGCCGATAGGCGTCCTTGCGCTGCTCGTTAAGGAACGCGTGGTCGGCCTCCGGGTACGTGTACTTCGTGAAGGGCACCCCGTTCTCCTTCGCGACCCTCTCGAGGGCGGCGAACTCGGCCGCGGAATGGTCCTTGCCGCCGAAGATGCCGAGGACCGGGATGCCCCGTAGCGGCTTCAAGTCCGGCATGCGCTGCCCCACGCCGTAGCAATCAACGACCGCGCCGACCTTGTCGGGGGCGACGCTGCCAACCAAGAGCGCAAGGAAGCCCCCCATGCAGAACCCGATCACGCCAACCTTGGTGCTTGTGACCGCAGGATGTTTCGCGAGATATTCGGCCGCACCCTTCGCATCCTTGGTCGCGGTATTCGCTTGGAAGAACTCCATCATCAGCTTCTGAGCCTTGTCGGGCTCACCGATCTTGGCGCCCTTGCCGTGATAAAAATCCGGCGCGAGCGCGACGAACCCCTCGCGCGCGAACATGTCGGCGACGCCTTTCACCTGATCCGTGAGGCCCCACCACTCCTGGATGACGATCACCCCAGGCCCCTTGCCCGCGGCAGGGGTCGCGACATAGCCATCCGCGGTGGCGCCGTTCGCCGGGAACTTCACCATCTGACCGGGCATCTACGTCCTCCCCTGAACACGATTCCGTAACACCCCTATTCCCTCGATCTCGACCTCGACTGCGTCGCCGAGCCTCAGGAATTCGGGTGGCTTGCGCGCGAAGCCGACGCCCTCGGGTGTCCCCGTGATCATGATGTCACCGGCTTCGAGTCGGCAGCCTGCCGAGAACTCGCTGATCAGGCGCGGGATCTTGAAGACCATGAAGCGCGTGTTCGAATCCTGTTTGGTCACACCGTTCACGCGCGTCTGCACGCGGAGCTTGGACGGATCGACGTCGTCGGCGGTCACGATCCACGGGCCCATCGGGAGGTGTGTATCGAAGTTCTTGCCTTTGAACCACTGGCCGCCGTGCCGCCGCTGCACGTCACGCACCGAGACGTCGTTCGCGCAGGTGTAACCGAAGACATGCGCCATCGCGTCCGCTTCGCTGATATCGCGACCGGGTCGGCCGACGATTACGGCGAGCTCGACCTCCCAGTCGAGCTGATCCGAATGCGGCGCAGGGAACAGCACACCGGCATCGGGGCCGGTCACCGTCGCGGGATTCTTCGAGAAGAGCGCTGGATGCTGCGGGATCTCCTGCTGGCCCGGCGCGCCCTGGCCGGCGCGAAGATTCGCGCCCTCCTGGAAGTGCTCCGCGTAATTCCAGCCAACGCAGAAGACGTTGCGTCGGGGCACGGGGATCGGCGCGAGCAGCTTCGCCTTCGTTGGATCGACGCCGCCGCGGGCGCGCCTGGCGGCATCTCCGATGCCCTTGCGGAATCCCTCGAATTGTTCGATCACGCGCAGCATGTCGATCGGCCCGCCCGGCACGAGATCGCGGATCGCCATGATCGTGCCGTCCGAGACGAACGTCCCGGCACGCGGACCGTCGTCGGAGAGGAACGTGAGAAGTCGCATGCGGGAAGCCTAGAGTTTGCGCTCGTGCGCGCGCAGGACGCGCCGGGCGCGGTCCACGACCGGTGCGTCGAGCATCTGTCCGTCGAGGGCGACCGCGCCATTGCCGCGACCGAGCGCCTCATCGAACGCTCGCACGACGCGGCGCGCCTCGTCGACCTCGACGTCGCTCGGGCTGAAGACCTCGTTCACCACCGCGATCTGCCCGGGATGGATGAGCGTCTTGCCCGCGAACCCGAGCCGACGCGCGCGAAGACTGTCGGCGCGGAGGCCGGCGGCGTCGTCGATGTCGGGCCAGATGCCATCGAACGCGAACTTCCCGGCGGACGCGGCGGCAACGACGGTCGCCGAGCGTGCGTAGAGCATCTCCGCGGCCTCGCCTTCGCGCTTCGTGGGAAGTCCGAGGTCCAGGGCGAAGTCCTCCGACCCGAACGCCAGACCGATGACGCGCTCGGACGCCGCAGCGATGCGCGGCGCGTCCAGCAGCGCGGCCGCGCTCTCGATCGAGGCGACGATGCGGATCGCGCCGGGGGCGATCGTCATCCGGCGCTCGCGCGTCTCGAGCGCGTCGGCCAGCCACGCCATCTCCTCGGCCCGACGCACCTTCGGCGCGACGATGCCGTCCAGGCCGGAGCGCACGACGGCGTCGAGGTCGGCCTCGCCGGCGTCGCTCAACGCGCGCTGGATGCGCGCGAAACGGAGCGGTCCTCCCTGTGAAGGGCGAGCCAGCACGTCCGCGATCGCGCGTCTCGCCACGTCCTTCGACGCTGACGGAACACCGTCCTCGAGGTCGAGGATCGCGACGTCGAGCGCGCTCGGACCGAACTCGGCGAGCCCGAACGCCCGCGCGACCATTCGCGCACGGTGCGCGGGGACGAACATGAGCGACCGCATCGGTCGGGGTGCGTCCATCAATAGGACCGCGGCATCCCGAGAACGTGCTGACCGATGTACGCGAGGACGAGGTTGTTGCTGATCGGGGCGACCAGCAGCAGCCGCGTCTCGCGGAACTTGCGCTCGACATCGAACTCGCGCGCGAAGCCGTAGCCGCCGTACGTGTCGATGGCCGCGTTGGCGGCGTCCCATGCCGCCTGCGACGCGAGGAGCTTTGCCATGTTCGCTTCGGCGCCGCATTTGCGGTCGTGGTCGAACAGCCACGCCGCCTTGTCGCGCATCAGCGTCGCCGCCTCGAGACGAGCGTGCGCCTGCGCGAGCGGGAACTGCACACCCTGATTCGAGCCGATCGGCTTGCCGAAGACGACGCGCCCGGAGGCGTACGCCGCGGCGCGCTCGACGAACCATCGCCCGTCGCCCAGCGACTCCGACGCGATCAGGATCCGCTCGGCGTTCCAGCTGTCGATGATGTGGCGGAAGCCCTGACCTTCGGTGCCGATGAGATCGGAGGCGGGAACTTCGAGCTCGTCGATGAACATCTCCGTGGTGTGATGGTTGAACATCGTCTCGATCGGACGCACGACGATGCGCTTCCGCTCGATCGCGCCTTTCAGGTCGACGAGAAAGACCGAGAGGCCCTGCGTCTTGTCGGTGAGGTCGTCATACGGCCTCGTGCGCGCGAGCAGCAGCAGCAGGTCGGAGTGTTGCGCACGCGAGATGAAGATCTTTTTTCCGTTGATGACGTAGCGGTCGCCCCGTTTCGTGGCCAGCGTCTTGATGCGCGTCGTGTCCGACCCGGCCTCCGGCTCGGTGACGCCGAACGCCTGCAGCCGCAGCTCGCCCATCGCGAGGCGTGGCAGGTAGCGCCGCTTCTGGTCTTCACTGCCGTGCCGCAGGAGCGTGCCAATCGTGTACATCTGCGCGTGCGCGACGGCGGCGTTTCCACCCGAGGCGTTGATCTCCTCGATGATGAGCGAGCCTTCCGCGAGACGCAGCCCGGCACCGCCGTACTCGGTGGGGATGAGGGCGCCGAGCCAACCGGCGTCGGTGAGCGCACGGACGAACCGCTCGGGGTATTCGCTCGCTCGGTCGAGCTCGCGCCAGTACTCATCCGGGAACTGGGCGCAGAGCGAGCGCACCGCCGAGCGGATCGACTCCTGCTCGTCGGTCCGGCCGAACTCCACCGTTACTCGCGCGGCTCGGGGAAGTGCGGCTTCGGCGCGTTCGCGCGCGTCGGGACCATGAAGATCCGCTTGGCGATCAGGACGACCGTGCCGTCCTGTTTGATGCCGCGCTGGCGTACGGTGACGATGCCCCACCCCGGACGCGAGCGCGACGCGCGCGCCTCGATCACCTCGGTGTCGGCATAGAGCGTGTCGCCTTCGAAGAGCGGATTCGGCAGCGTGACCTCACCCACCCCGAGCGCGAACCCCCAGCGGCTCGTCTCGGGGACCATCATCCCCGCGACCGTCGCGAGCGTGAGGAAGCTGTTCACCAGCGGACGTTTGAACTCGGTCTGCGCGGCGTAGTGCGCGTTGATGTGGATCTCGTTCGCATTGTTCGTGAGCAGCGAGAACTGGACGTTGTCGGCCTGGGTGATGGTGCGACCGATCGATGAGCGGAACGTCGCGCCCACGGAGAGATCCTCGAAGAACGGGCCGTCCACGGCGGCGATAGTGCCACGCGGACGGGCGCTAGGCGGCGTACCTCGCAGCTTCTGCAGCCAGGCCGAGGAGCGTGCGTCGAATTTCGCGAGCGCCAGCGTGTACCTCGCGATGGCAGTTCGCACAGAGCATCACGCATTTCTCGAGCTCGGCGACGATCTTCTCCCAGCTCCGTGGGATACCGTCTTGGCCGATCCCGAAACCTTTGTCCTTTGCGTCTATGTGATGGAAGTCGAACAGGGCTGGTGGACCAGTCCGCTCGCAGCCCGCGCAACGACCGCCCATGTAGTCAACAGCGCGGACCTTTGATCGGCGACGGTAGTCCACCACCGCGCCGCCTTTTGCCTTGAGGTCCTCTGCGGCGTGGTGAACCCGGTGACAGTTCGCGCAAAGCATGTCGCACTTTTCAGCTTCAGCCCACAGCGCCTTCCACGTGCCGTTGAAGGTGCCGATCGCGAACCGCTTGGAGGTCGGATCGCGATGATGGAAATCGAACGCCGCCGCCGGGCCGGAATAACTGCAGCCGGAACATTGACCTCCGCGAATCGCGACGAGCTGCGCCTTCAACTGTCGACGACGCTTCTTCAAGTACCGGTATGTCTTGGCGTTGCGACGTTTCCGGCGATGTTCGAGCAGCTCGTCAGCACGGAGATCGCCCGGTGGTCGGCCCGAAGTGTTGTGGATCCCGAACGGCGAGCAACTGAGGCAGAACCGTCGTCGGTACAGACTTCGGACCTTGCCGTCGATCATCTGTTTGGCCGCGAAGAGCCTTCCGCAAGCCTCGCAGCGAAGCTGCCTTGACTGACGTGCCGCCACGAAGCTCGGGCTGTGACGCGGTCGGAATGGCAGACACTCCAGACACTGCTTTCGACCGTGGAGATGGCGCTCTTTCCCGAAGATGGTCGGCCGATCTGAGAACGATTTCCCGCACGTTTCACAGATCAGCAGCACGCTAGAACATTAGTTCTAATTGGCTAAGCCGTCAACTCTCCGGCTTGGCTAAGCACGCACAAGACGGGACGCATTAGCGGCGCGAATGAGTGTTTCGCTTGGATCTGGCTGCTCCCTGGGGAGGATTCGAACCTCCGACCTGGCGGTTACACAGAACCCCGCGGTTTCCCGCGGGCGTGGACTATCTCTTCGCCATAGCCCTGTAGGCCTTAGGCGCCGGGCGCATAGTCTCTGAACCTTCCCAGACCTTCGTCCGGGCTTGGCTGCGGATTGCCGTGGCGACAACACGCCGTAGGTTCCCCGCAATTCACCCAGTAACACCCCTGAGTTTCCCCAAAGGGCTGCCCTTGACCACGGAGCCGCTCGCTCTACCACTGAGCTACCAGGGAGTAAATGCCTTCGCGATTCTAGGCCATCGCCACCGGCACGAACAGCGAGCGATACGGAGAAATAGATGCGCCTCTAGCGTATTGATGACGTGAGTGCGAGCGCGATCACAGCGGTGGAACCGGTGCGCGAAGACGCTGGCCTCGCGACCGCTTATCGGCTTCTTTGGCTCGCCGTCGTCTTCGACCTCCTCGCGTTCGGCATCGGTTTCGATTGGGACCGACGCTGGCACGCGACGCACGCGTTCGAAGACTTCTTCTCGCCGCCGCATCTCTTCATCTACTCCATGCATTTCTGCGCGACGATCACGCTCGCATACATCGCGTTCACCCCGGACCTGCGGCGCTGGTTCGGGCCGACCTTCCGCCTGCCAGGCATTCCGTTCCCGATGCCCGGCGCGATCGGCCTCGCGGGCGCGGGCTTCGCGGTCGTCGCGCTCGCCGGCATGTTCGACGCGATCTGGCACACCACCTTCGGCCTCGACGAGACGGGCTGGTCGTTGCCCCACTCGATGCTCGGCTGGGGTCTCTTCGTCGCCTTCCTCGGTATCAGGTCGTGTCGCGTCGCGCTGCGCCCGTGGCGCCCGATCGGATGGCCGAGCGCGGCCGTGTTCGGATTCCTGATCGCGGCGACGTCGGCGGAGCGCTTCGCGGGTCCGTTCGCGACGAACCTGTCGCCGGAGGTGATCCAGTACGTCTCTCGCATCCCGGTCCTCGCGAACGAACCGGCCTTTCAACACACGACGCGTATGTACCTCGTCGCGGGCATCGATCGGTCGAACGGTCTGTTCGTCCCGCTCATCTCGCTGTCGGCTGGGATGATGCTCGGCCTGCTGCATTCTTTTGGCGCGCGGCGCTGGCTCACGATCGGTCTCGCGACGCTGCTGAGCTGGACGAGCACCCTCATCCCGTTCGTGATCCCGGCCCTCATCGTGGCGATCGGCGGCGACCGGCGCGGCAGTCCCGCGGTCTGGTTTCTCGCTGCCGTCGGCTTCGCGTTCACCGCGGCGGCGATCTGGGAAGGCATTCCACTTGGAGCGCTCGCAGGCGTTCCGCTGTTCATCGTTGGCTCACTGGTCGCCAACGTGATCTGGGGTGTCGTCGCCGTGCCGACGCGCCGCGGCGTGCTCGCGCTCACAGCGCTCGCGGGTTTCGCCATGCCCGCTCTGACCGGGATCGTGGACCTCGCGCTGCGCGCGCGGATCCCCTGATGCAGTCCGCCGAGTGCCTACGGCGCGTGCGTCCGCTCGTCCGCGAGCGCGTTCCCGCCGAGCTTCGTGCGTTCCAGTGGGAGTCGTTCTCGTTCCAGAGCAAGCTCTGGTACGGGAACAAAGCGCTGCACTACGAGATCTGGCGTCGCGAGAAGCTGGGCTCGATCGAGATCGGGCTCCACTTCGAAGCCGATCCCCTCACGAACGCGCGGCTCCTCGCGGCGTTCGCGGCGAACGCGAAGGCGATACGGCGCGCCCTCGCACGTGCGCGGATCGAGGAGTGGGACCGCGGGTGGGCACGAGTGTGGGAGCCATTGCCGCATCGGAAACCGGACGCAGGGCTCGCGAGCGAGCTCGCGGAACGGATCGCCGCCTATGTGATCGCGCTCGAGCCGATCCTGCGCCGAGAGCTGCCGAGCGATGTCGCGTGGACCGAACCCGAGACGCGTCCGGCGCGCGTTAAGGCCGCGGCGAAGTCCCGAACAACGTCAGCAGCCCGATGATGAAGATCGTCACGAGGAAGATCGGTATCGCGAGCAGCGCGTAGACCTTGTGCTCTTCGAGGCGTCGCTCCTCACGGACCGGCCGGTGCTCCGACACGTGACCTCCTCGCGCGTTGTCGTTCGCGCTCACATTACCTGAACGCCCTTCGATCTCATTGTCCCGCGTTGCCGGGGATGACCGAATCGTCGCCAATACGCAGCCGATCCGCGAGGACGCGTGAACGAAGACCGAGCGGGCCTGGCGCTCCAGCAGTTAGTCAGCGCGGGCGGCGCGGTCAACGATGTCGGTGCAGTTGGTCGGCCACCGCTGACGCGTCTGATCGGAGAGAGCCGCGTTGGCTCGTGTGAGGATCGAGAGAGCTGAGGTCTCAACGCCCCGAGCCGCGGACGCGTCGTGCGCTGCGAGAACGGCCCTCGCCAACGCGAGCCGATCCTCCTTGCATTTGGGCGCCAGCTGATCGAGAAGACTCCTGAGCTGCTGGACGACGGCATCACTGGGCGGGGGAACTTCCCCGACCCGGAGCGTCTGAAGCGCGAGGAGATACTCGGGTGTTGTGGGGTCGGACGTCGGCTGCACGATGCCCGCTGCCCTGAGCGGCGCCATCAGCGCTTGGCCGAGGGCTTCCCGATCACCGAGGGCGACATACAACAACATGAGCGCGAGCGCCGACAAGAGGAGCGTGCCGAGGACGATCGATGCGGCGGAAGCGTGCTTGCGCAGCGGTGGGGACGAGCCACTCGAAACCACGTCGTCCGGCGCGCCGCTCCATTCGCCCCACTGCCATCGAGTCGGCCCGTAGAGCTCTTCGATCTGCTTAACGAACCGCAGATCATCAGGCGGGAGCGACCCCTTGGACGGCCGCCGGCGCCGCTCGCGCACGAGCTCAGTCTATGCAGTGCTGGGATGCCGCGCCGCACCTCCGTGGGGTGCGCGATTACGCGATCTGCAGGACGGCGACAGCGGCGGCGGCGCGGTTCGGAACCTGGAGCCGTCGCAGGACGTTCGTGACGTGCTTCTGCGCCGTCGTCGTGGCGATCCCGAGCACGCTCGCGATCTCCCTGTCCGAATGCCCGCTCGCGATGAGTGCCACGACTTCGCGCTGGCGAGGCGTCAGCTCGCTGGCACGGGACGCTCCGAGCACGTTCGCCTCGAGCTGCGAACGGAGATGCCGTCCGATCGCGGCTCGGGAGTACGCCGGTTCGCCGCGCAGTGCGCCGAGGACGGCGCGGCGGAGCGCGGCCGGCCCGAACTCGAGGTCGAGGTAGCCGAACGCGCCCGCCGAAAGGGCTCTCTCCACGTCGGCAGGTCTGTGCGTCGCGGAGATGACCACGGTCGCTGAACGGCGAGCGAGCGGGACCAGGGCGTCCCAGTCGGCCGTCGTGTAGGCCGCGAGGATCACGAGGCTCTCACCGGTGGTCAGCTCACGTCGGGACCGCACGGTCCGGAATGCGATCCCCGGGCAGGCGCGGCGGAGCACCGCGACGATCGTCCCAACGCGATCAACGACCGCCGCCTGCGGTCCACCGTTCCGGCCCGCCATCACCTGCTCCCACCTTTGCCCGGCCGCCGCCCAATGGCCGTCGAGGCGCAAATTTAGCAACCTGCGCAAGCCCGCGCAGCCTTCTTTCGAGGGTTGACAGGCGATCGGGCGAAATCGTCACGCGCGTACCTAGTTCTAAGTACGCCAGGCCTCACGCATGGTGCGCTTTCGGTATCGACCGACGACCGGAACGGAGCCAGATTGCGGGCTTCGCCGCCGGGTCGGCAAGTCCGTTCCGCGCGCCCGCCGGAGGGGGAGGCCGGAGCGCCGCCGTCGGCATCTCCGCGGACTCAAAAGAAAAAGAGAGGCACGCGATGATCCATTTCAAGCGGCCGACGGCCGGCCGGCGACCAAGCCGCGCTCTCGTGGTGCTCGTCCTCACGGCGCTGGTGTCGATGCTGCTAGCGCCAGGCCTCGCGCTCGCGGTGCACGACCTCGCGATGCAGCTCGACGGCGACGTCAGCGCGAGCACGACGACGAACGTCGGCGGCACTACGCAGGCGATCGACTGGGACAGCCTGTTCGACTCCAACGGGGCCCCCAAAACCAAGCCCGCGGGCTTCACCGCGACAGGTTTTGACCCCGACTTCGTGACGAACTCGAATGGTTCGTTCAACACCTCGGACCAGACGACCTACTCGACGGGTAGCAAGGACACGCTGCCCATCTCGGGATGGCAGTGCAACTTCGATAACAACGTCAACAGCAAGATCGATGTCATGAATGCATACGCCGCGGCGTACCTCGCCGCGAACGGCGACTCGATCATCTACTTCGCGCTCGAGCGGAACGCCAACACCGGCGATGCGAATGTCGGGTTCTGGTTCCTGCAGGACGACGTGGGGTGCGTCTCGACCGGCCCCAGCCAGACCTTCAGCGGGAACCACACCGATGGCGACCTGCTCATCGTCTCCGCGTTCACCAAAGGCGGAGGCGTCAGCACGATCGACGTCTACCGCTGGAACGGTGGCGCAGGCGGATCACTCGGTGCGACATCAGTAGCCCACGGAGCCGACTGCAAAGGTACGGCGGGCGGCGACGACGTCTGCGCGACCACGAACACGGGCGCGCCGATCACCGGCCCGATCACGACCCCGTGGAAGACCTCGAACAAGACGGACGGCGTGGGGAACACCCTCCAAGAGGCCGAGTTCTTCGAAGGTGGCCTCAACCTCACGCGGACGAATCTTGGTGGCAAATGCTTCAACGTGTTCATCGGTGACACGCGCTCTTCCCAGTCTCTGACCGCGACGCTGTTCGACTTCGCCCGCGGCAAGCTGGGGGAGTGCACCGCGAGCACGACTACGACACCGTCGATCAGCGGCTCCGCCCAGATCCCGCAGTCCGGCACCCTCAGCGTCACGGACAGCGCGACGCTGACGGTCACCGGCATTTCGACCTGGAGCGGGACCTACGAGTTCCACCTGTGCTTCATCGGTACGGACATCACGTCCACGGCCACATGCACCAGCGGCGGCACCCTTGTCGACTCGCAGTCGGTCAATCAGGCGACCCCGGTGCCGCTGACCTCGGCAGCGGCAACCATCACGTCCGCGGGTCGGTACTGCTGGCGGGGCAACTTCATCTCCGCCACCGATCCGAACCCTCCGAGCGCAAAGGACGACACCGCGGGTGAGTGCTTCAACGTCACGCCGCGGACACCGACACTGACGACCCAGGCGGGCGCCGGCCCGGTCGACTTCGGGAATCCGGTCACCGACACCGCCACCCTCGGCAACACAGCGAACAAGCCTGGGACACCGGTCATCAACCCGACGACAGCGGGCCTCGCCGCGGGAGGAACGATCACGTTCTTCCTCTACGGTCCGGACCAGTGCACCACTCTCGCGACCGGATTCCCCTCAGCCGGAATCTCGGTGAGCGTGAGCGGCGACGGCACGTACGGCCCGGTCCAGTACACACCGACCGCACCTGGTCAGTACACATGGGTCGCGAACTACAGTGGCGATCTACCCAACACGCTCGCCAAGAGCGGCGCTGCGTGTGGTACTGATCCAAAGGAAGCGGTCACCGTCAGGCAGATCCCAACGGAGATCTCGACCGCTCAGAAGACATACCCGCAGGACTCCGCGACGATCACGTCGTCCATCCTGGGCGACAACCTTCCGAGCGGCGGGACCGTGACCTTCAGGCTCTACGGTGCCGCAGGAGGCAACACCGCGCTGCAGAACTGCCAAGCGCACACCGATACCCTCGGCAGCGGCGGGCTCGTCTACAAGCAGACCTTCACGCCCGTCGGCGGTAGCCACAGCGTGACGGTCAACACGACCAA
>Ga0209157_1003966_pt1 | contig 11185 bp, 7 predicted proteins | sample GraSoiAngelo_135_FD_185892 | JGI IMG/M metagenome (GOLD analysis project Ga0209157, IMG submission 185892) | Grasslands soil microbial communities from the Angelo Coastal Reserve, California, USA - 14_0929_05_40cm (SPAdes) (version 2) | ecosystem: Environmental > Terrestrial > Soil > Grasslands ... | reverse complement strand
TCGACATCCGGGAGAGCGTCTTGCGCGTCGCCCGGCGTGCAGCCGACGACAGCGCCGTCGCTGACCGCTGTCTGTTCGCATCGCGGAGCGACGGGCGGGCGGACGCGATTCTGACCATCGACGGATTCGAGCACTTCAGCGACCCCGCAGGCGTCCTGGATCTGATGAGTACGCTGCTTGAGCGCTCCGGACGCGTGTACGCGGCGTTCGGGCCTCCGTGGTATCACCCCTTGGGCGGGCATCTCTTTTCGGTGTTCCCGTGGGCCCATCTCCTCTTCACTGAGAGCGCGCTCATCCGGTGGCGCTCCGACTTCAAGCACGACGGCGCCCGGCGCTTCCACGAAGTCGAGGGCGGTCTGAATCTCATGACGGTGCGGCGCTTCGAGCGACTGGTGGAGCGGAGTCCGTTTCGGTTTGAGCGTTTCGAGGCCGTACCGATCCGCCGGCTCCGGTGGCTCTCGACGCCTGCGACTCGAGAGTTCTGCACAGCGATTGTCCGATGTGCGCTCGTGCTCCGATGAGCAACCCCCAAGGACTGCTTCAGACACGGCCGCCGCACAGAGGCCGAAGCGTTGCCGAGCTGCGCGAGCGTGCGAAACAGTGGATGGCCACCTGGTCGGAGCGGATGCGCATCTCGAGCCAGGCCCGAATTCCGGACGACGCCGCGTTCGCACGCGAGCTGTGTCCGACGTGGGCGGCGAGCACCGGCGCGGCCCTTGACCGGTTCCGCGCGCGCAGCACCCCCCGGTTCTTCGCGGCATTTGGCGGGCCGGCGCAGGTCGTAGCGGCGCTCCGCACGCGCTGGCCGGAGTTCGAAGAGCGTGTCGTCGCGACGGCGGATCGCATTCGATGCGGGCAGTTCGACCTACTTGGACATCGACTCGATTTCGGTTCTCCGATCGATTGGCACTACGACCCCGTGTCTGGCGCGCGGCCGGGAGGCGGACGCGGCGTGGTGCACTGGAGTCGTATCGCTTATCTGAACCCGCAGGTCGCGGGGGACTACAAGCGGATCTGGGAGCTCAACCGGCATCAGTACTTCACGACGCTCGGGAAGGCGTACTGGTACACGGGCGACGAGGGCTACGCCTCGACGTTGGTCGAGCACCTGATGGCCTGGATGGACGCGAATCCACCCACGCGGGGGATCAACTGGGCGAGCAGTCTCGAGGTGGCATTCCGCGCCGTGTCGTGGATCTGGGGACTCTACTTCCTCAAGACGTCGTCCCGCTTGACCCCGAGCGCATTTCTGCGCGTGCTCAAGTTCCTTTACTTACACGGCCGACACATCGAGACGTTCTTGTCGACGTACTACAGTCCCAACACGCACCTGACGGGTGAAGCGCTGGGGTTGGTGTACCTGGGCACGCTCTTTCCCGAGTTTCGCTGCGCCGCACGGTGGCGGCGCGTCGGGTGGGCGATCCTGGTCGACCAGCTGGGCAAGCAAGTCTTGTCGGACGGGACCTACTTCGAGCAATCCACATACTACCATCGCTACACCACGGATTTCTGTTTGCACCTGAGCATTCTCGGTCAGCTGAACGATCCGCCAGTCGCGAGCGCCATCCGTGGGACTCTGCGGGCGCTCCTCGATCACCTGATGCACATCACGCAGCCGGACGGATCGACGCCCCTCGTTGGAGATGATGACGGTGGGAGGACGCTGGTCCTGGACGGTCGCGCCCCACACGACTTTCGCGCCGCCCTGGCGACGGGTGCCGTCCTCTTTCAGCGGCGGGACTATCGCTTTGTGGCCGGGGAGGCCGCCGAAGAGACCCTCTGGCTGCTCGGTGTCGAGGGTCTTCGTGCATTCGACGCGCTCGAGGCGGTACCGCCGTCGGGCATGAGTCGGGCTTTTCCCGATGGTGGCTACTACGTGATGCGAGACGGGTGGCACCGCGACGCCAGCACGATGCTCATCGATGGGGGCCGGCACGGCGCCATGAATTGTGGGCACGCGCACGCCGATGCGCTGGGGTTCACACTCGTCGTGGGCGGCAGGGCGGTGTTCGTGGACCCCGGGACGTACACGTACACGGCGCCCGCGGCGCAGCGAGATCGGTTTCGATCCTCCGCCGCGCACAACACCGTGACCGTAGCCGGCGAGTCCTCGTCGGTTCCGCGCGGGCCGTTCAAATGGCAGCACATCGGGCACGCGGCGGTAACGGCGTGGGAGGCCGGCCTGCGCTGCGACGCCTTCGCCGCCGTGCACGACGGGTATGCGCGTCTGCAGCCCCCCGCTCTCCATCGTCGTGCGGTGCTCTTCTTGAAGGGGGACTACTGGATTGTGCGGGACCGTATCGTGACCGACGGCGATCACGACGTCACTCTGCACCTGCACTTCGCGCCGGGGATCGCAGTGCACATCCCGTCGCCCACCCGCGCCGTGGGCCTGTGGGGTCGGGACTCCCGATGCGAAGCTCTCGATGTCGCTGTGTTCAGCGAGGCGGGGACAGGAGTGATGCGTGGGGGCACCGATTGGGTGTCGACGTCCTACGGCTCGGTCAGCTCCGCCCACGCGTGTGCGTTCACGGCGGGCGGGGCCGGGCCGCGGGACCTCGTGACGTTTCTGGTGCCACGGGAGGCGGCAGACGACCCCGTCGAGATCCAGGAGCAGCCGGCGAGCAACGGTCGCGCCTTCAGGGTCGTCCGCGATGGTATCGAGGACCTCTTGCTGCTGGGTGGAGACGGGGACGTCGCGAGCGGGGACGTCTGTACGGATGCCGCTTGGGCGTGGGTCCGGAAGGCGCCTGGCGAGGCGCTGCCCCGCGAGTTCGGGCTCATCCAAGGGCAGTCGCTGCGATGGCGCGGTCACGCGCTCGTACAGGCGCACGCCACGGTGACCCGCCTCGCGGCCCGACTCGAGGGTTCGGACCTGCATGTCGAGGTGCCGCCATTGCGCCGATGCGTGGTGGACTCACTGGGCGCCGACCGCGTTGTCGTGAATGGTGTCGTGGCTGTAGGGGCGTCGCTCACCGCGGTGGCCGGCTGCGCCACGGCTCCCGTCACTGTGAGCTGCGACTGATGTGTGGGATCTGCGGTATCGTACTGCCGACGACGTCGCGACGTCAGGTGAATGTCCAGGACCTGATCCGGATGCGGGATGTGATGACCCACCGGGGCCCCGACGGTTCCGGCCTGTTCAGCGAGGCGCGCGCGGGACTGGCGCATCGTCGCTTGGCGATCATCGACGTGGAGAGTGGGCAGCAGCCGATGCACGACGAGACCGGATCGCTCCACATCGTGTACAACGGCGAGATCTACAACCACCTCGACCTTCGCGCCGCCCTGGAGCGACGCGGCCACCGCTACCGCACCCGCTGTGACACCGAGACCGTCCTTCGCTTGTATCAGGAGGAGGGTCCCGGCGCGGTGGACAGGCTGCGAGGCATGTTTGCATTCGCGATCTGGGACAGCCGCAAGCAGGAGCTGTTTCTGGCGCGCGATCGCCTCGGCGTCAAGCCGCTGTACTACGTGCACGCGCCAGACGGGTCGTTGTACTTCGCATCGGAAATCAAGGCCCTTCTGGAGGTCGGCGCCGTGGCGCCGGCGCTCAACTACGAGACGCTGCCGGACTATCTCGCGAATCACGCCACCTCCGGAGCCGCGACCTTGTTTGCCGGAGTGCAGCGCCTCCTCCCCGGGCATATCTTGCGGTGGCGGGATGGCGCGCTGGATATCCGGCAGTACTGGGACCTCAGCTTCAGTGGCTCCAGCGGCCATCGGTCAGACGCGGAGCTCATCGGGGAATTCGGCGAGCGCTTCAGCGCTGCCGTCCAGATGCGGTTGATGTCGGACGTTCCCCTGGGAGCGTTCCTGTCCGGCGGTATCGACTCAGCGTCCATCGTGGCGATCATGAGCCGGCTCGTAGATGAGCCGGTCAAGACCTTTTCCGTGGGGTTCGCCGAGCGCGACGCGAACGAGCTTGCCTACGCCCGCATGGTCGCCGATGTCTACCGGACGGAACATCGCGAGGTGGTGGTGAGCGCCGAGGCGTTCTTCGACGCCTTGCCCGCGATGGTGTGGCACGAAGACGAGCCCCTCGCGCACCCGTCCAGCGTGGCGCTGTACTTCGTGGCGCGCCTCGCGACCGACCACGCGAAAGTCGTGCTGACGGGTGAAGGAAGCGACGAGATGCTGGCCGGCTACGGACGGTACGCGAAGACCCTGTACAACGTCCGCTTGGGGACCGCCTACCACCGGGTCGTGCCGGTAGGCATCCTTCCTGTGCGTGGCGCCCGATCTGACGAGCCTCTACTTCGACAACTTCGCCGTGTTTCCACGCCGGCTGCAGGCGCGGCTCCTGACCGCGAGGACGGTCGAGCGGGTGGGAGCAGTTGATCCGTATGGGGTGGTGGCGGAGTTCCTCGAAGGGTCCGACGCCCACACGCTGCTCGATCGCCTTTTGTATGCTGACAGCAAGACGTACCTGCACGAGCTCCTGATGAAGCAGGACCAGATGAGCATGGCCGCATCGGTTGAAAGTCGTGTGCCGTTCCTCGACCACCCGCTGGTCGAATTCGTGGCGGGTCTACCCGACCGGCTCAAACTGCGCGGGTTCACCACCAAACGGATCCTGCGTGAGAGCATGAAGGGCGTGCTGCCACCGAGCATCCTCGCCCGGCGTAAGATGGGCTTTCCGGTTCCGGTGGGCTCGTGGTTCCGGGGTCGGTGGCGCGACCTCCTCACGGAGTTTGTGCTGGGGGACCGGGCGAGGGAGCGGGGCATTTTCGATGCCGACGAGGTCGGCCGGCTGGTTGGCGAGCACGTCGCGGGGCGCGCCGAGCACGGCGCCCGGCTGTGGGCCCTCCTCAACTTCGAACTGTGGCAACGCCGATTCCTGGACGGAGAAGACGAGGTCCCGGCCGTGCGGCGACTCTCCGGGGCAGGCGTGCGCTCGTGAACATTCTGTGGGTGAAGACCGAGCTTCTCCATCCGCTGGACAAGGGCGGCAAGATCCGCACGTTCCAGATGCTGCGAGAGTTGAAGCGCGAGCATCACATCACGTACGTGACGCTGGACGACGGCAGCGCGGCTGCCGATGCGCTCGAAGCCGCGGCCGAGTATTGCCACAACGTCGTGCCCATCTCTTTTCGTGTGCGGGCGAAGCGATCGGGAGCATTCTTCGCCGACCTGGCGGTCAACCTGCTATCGCCACTGCCGTACGCCGTGGCGAAGTACCGGTCGAACGACCAGCGGCGCGAGATCGGCGGGCGGGCGGCCTCGAATGCCGTGGACCTTGTGGTCTGTGACTTCCTCTTCCCGTCCGTCAACGTGCCGGTCGGGCTTCCGTGTCCCGCAGTCTTGTTCGAGCACAACGTCGAAGCCGTCATCTGGCAGCGACATCACGAGCTTGCGCGCAATCCCCTGCTGAAAGCCTATTTGCGGAGGCAATGGCGCAGGATGCGCGCGTTCGAACGTGCCGAGTGCCGCCGCTACGATCACGTGATCGTGGTCTCGCCGGAGGATCGCGAGACCGTGTCTCGGGAGTACGGGGTAGCGCGCGTTTCCGACGTGCCGACCGGCGTCGACACGTCCTATTTTCGCCCGAACGGCGGGCACGCCCGCGAGGCGCACGGCATGGTGTTCACGGGTTCCCTCGATTGGATCCCGAACGATGACGCGGTTCGTTTCTGCGTCAGAGAGATTCTGCCGCGGGTTCGGCAGGCCGTTCCCGACGCGACCCTCACGGTGGTGGGCCGCAACCCCTCTCCCAGCCTCAGGGCGCTGGCCGCTCAGGAGCCGGGCGTCGTGGTGACCGGCGGCGTCCCTGACGTGCGTCCCTACATGGAGCGTGCCGCGGTATACGTGGTACCGCTGCGGATCGGCGGGGGCACGCGGCTCAAGATTTTTGAGGCGATGGCGATGGGCTTACCCGTCGTGTCGACGCACGTCGGCGCCGAGGGCCTGCCACTCCGAGACGGGCAGGAGATCATCCTCGCCGATTCACCCGAGCGGTTCGCGGCCGCGGCAATTCGTCTGCTCACCGAGGAACACAGGGCCCGCACGCTGGGCCAACAGGGTGCCCGCACTGTGCGCGCGCGATTCGGTTGGGATCACGCTGCCGCGGCGTTCAGCACGATTTGCGAGCGCGTGGTGGCGGAACGCACCGCATTTGCGGGGCGAGCATGACACCCACCATCGGTGTCTTCGGGCTGGGGTACGTGGGCTGCGTCTCGGCCGCCTGCCTGGCGAAGGCCGGATACGGCGTCATCGGGGTGGATGTCAACGACACGAAAGTCGACCTGATCAATCGGGGCTGCAGCCCGGTGGTCGAGCCGGGGCTCGCCGCGCTCGTCCGCGAGGTCGTCGCCGCCGGCCGGTTGCGCGCGACGACCGATGCGGCCGCTGCGGTGGGTGAGGCGGCCTTCTCCCTGATATGCGTCGGCACCCCGAGCAAGCTGAACGGCGCCCTGGATCTCACATATCTCGAGCGCGTATGCGAGGACATCGGCCGTGCGCTCCGGGGACGGCGCACACCTCACGTGGTCGTCGTGCGGAGCACGGTCCTGCCCGGGACCACGAGCACCGTGGTGACGCCGATCCTGGAGCGCGCGTCGGAGCGCACCGTCGGTGATACGATTAACGTATGTGTCAATCCGGAATTCCTGCGTGAAGCGACCTCCCTCCAAGACTTTTTCGATCCGCCGTTCACACTGATCGGCGGTGACAATCCGCGCGCGGCGCGCGACGTCGCGGCGCTCTATGCCGGCGTGGCCGCCCCCCTTCACATCGTGGATACCAAGGCCGCGGAGATCGTGAAGTACGCGTGCAATGCGTTTCATGGCTTGAAGGTCACATTTGCCAATGAGATCGGCAGCATCTGCCGGGCCCTCGAGATCGATAGTCGGGAAGTGATGCGCGTATTCTGCGAGGATACCAAGCTGAACCTATCGGCGTATTACTTGAAGCCAGGCTTCGCCTTCGGCGGGTCCTGTCTGCCCAAGGATCTACGCGCGCTGGTGTATCAGGCGCGCCAGCTCGACGTTGTAACGCCCGTCCTCGCGGCCATTCTCCCCAGCAATCGGCTGCAGATCGAGCGCGCCGTCGACATGGTGCTGCAGACAGGGAAGCGACGCGTCGGGATGTTGGGCCTGAGCTTCAAGCCGGGCACCGACGACTTGCGAGAATCGCCGCTCGTAACACTCGCCGAGACCCTGCTGGGCAAGGGGATGGACCTCGCCATCTACGATCCGGATGTGTCGGCCGCCCATGTAATGGGAGCGAATCGTGCCTATATCGAGCGGGAGATCCCGCACATCTGGTCGCTCATGCGTCAGTCCGTGGACGATGTCGTGCGACACGCGGATACGATCGTGATCGGGAACAGGCTCAAGGAGTACCAGCAGGTCACGTCGTCGCGGCACAACGGCCAAGTCGTGATCGACCTCGTCCGGATGTTCGACCAGCGCACGAGCGCCGACGGGCGCTATCAGGGCATCTGCTGGTAAAGGCTACGCCGCCGGGGGAAAACATGGCTGACGCCGTGCACCCACCCTTCGAATTCCAAGTCCGAGAGGGCATGAGAGTCTACCAGCCGAGGGAGTAGGAGCGCGCGGGTCCGCGTGTTGGCGAGACCGGTATCGCACGTCGTTGCCGACTGAACGCCGAGCGCGGCTAACCAAGGCAGGAACCGGTCTCCGTAGACGCCGCTCGGGTAACAGAAGTGGTTAGCCGATAGCTGACCGACGCCCGCTAGGAAGCGGCGGTTGTCCTCGATTTCGCGAACGAAACGGGCGCGGTCCGTGGGCATGCGGTGCCGATGCGTGTGCAGCTGCACATCGACGCCGTCCCGGATTAAGGCCTGCAATTCGTCCGGATTCATTAGATGTAAGAGCCGCTTCGCGCGGATGAACCCCGAATCCACGTCCAGCGACGCGGCCAGGCGCTCGAGGAGCTCGTCTTTCGTCGCCGCCGACAAGCGGTTCCGATTGGCAGTCTCTCGAACCAGGCTGGACGCGGACGCACGGCCTTCCTCGGTGGTCAGGTCGAGCACCCCGGGAATCCCCGTGAACGCCGTGCCGTCAAGTGTCTTACCGGCGCCCTTCCAGAGAACGTACGAACATGCCACATCGAATACCGGCCGGTTGAACGTGCAATAATAGGACGTCTGATAGACCGTCACCGGGAATCGGAAGGCACGGATGACCGGATACGCCCGGACGAAGAAGTCATAGTTGCCGTCGTCGAAGGTGATGGCGACGGACCTGGGTGGGAGATCGTTCCTGGCGAGTCTGCGCAATCCTTCTTCAAGCGACAATACCGCACAGTCGTTCTGAACGAGCAGCTCCATGCGATGCCGGAGCACATCCTGCGATACATAGAGATTCGGGTTCCACAGATGCTCATCGTGCTGGGACACGCCGTGATAACACAGAATGAGAAGGCGCCGGGCCCGCCACGGGCTGTGCCCGACCGCGGAAAGAAGGCCCGTCCGCTTAGAGGCCTTTAGAACCGCACGCTTGATCGTTTGGATGCGCATGTATGCGTCGACCGGGCCGCAAGGGGTGTGCCCCCCGCCGGCCCCTTAGTGATCTATGCAGTGCCAGCAGGTCAGCGGCACGTGTCAGCGACCGTCAACGACCCGACCCCTCCCTTGTGGGCAAGAAGTGTCACTACCGACGCCGCGGCGGTCTTGGCTGGCGCGCAGGACCCTCGGTCTGTAGTGTGGAACTCGTTGCAGGAACGAGGATTAGGAGTATCGTAGTCTCTCTCGCGACAATGAGTCCGGGGGTACGCCCGTTGCGCCCGCTCATTCCCCGTGAGTCCCCTCGAGCGCACGGAATGAGCCTAGGGTTCTTGGCGGGGGGCGCCCTGCTCGCCCTGGGCGCCGTCCACCTGCTTTACACCTACGTCGTGTACCCGTGCATGATCGGCCTGCTGCCTCGTCGTGCGCCTATGCCGGGAGGAGGGATGCCCCCGCGCCTGGTATCGGTGGTGATCGCGGCTCGAGTGGGAGAGGAGGGCATCGTCAGGAAGGTGAAGAACCTCCTCGAGACGATCCGTCTCCCGTGTGAGATCGTCGTCGTCCTGGACGGGGCAGACTCGCAGGACACCGCCGACCTGATCGCGCTACGCGACGACAGGCTCAAGGTGAAGACGATGTGGAAGCGGCAGGGAAAAGCCGTCGCCCTGAACCATGCCGTCGCGATGACTCATGGCGAGATCGTCGTCTTCACCGACGTGCGACAGGACGTCGCGGCGGGCGCCGTGGAGTGTCTTGTGGCAGACCTCGCATCGCCCGACATGGGAGCCGTTTCCGGCTCGTTGACCCTGACCTCCGCGCCGCATAGCGAGAGCCTGTACGAGCGCTATTGGCTGTTCGAGCGCTGGCTCCGCTCGCGCGAGGCGGAGTGGGACAGCGCCGTCGGCGTCACTGGCGCGCTGTACGCGCTCAAGCGCGAACTGTGGCGCCCTCTGCCGCCAGGCCTGCTGCTCGACGACGTCTGGGTGCCATTCCTCGTGGTGCGTGCGGGCAAGCGCGTGGGGTTCGCGCCCCGCGCCGTCACGACCGACGCCGGATCACGCTCCGACGCAACCGAGCTCGCTCGGAAAGTGCGCACGCTCACCGGGAACTATCAGCTGATCGCGTGGATGCCTTGGCTGCTTCATCCGTTGAAGAACCGAATCTGGTGGCAGTTCATCTCTCACAAAGTGCTCCGGCTGCTCACGCCCTTGGCAGTGGGCTGTATCGTGGCGGGTACCGTGGTGCTCTCGGGACGGTGGGGTGGAATCGTCGCAGCGCTGGCCGGGCTTGGCCTGGGCACGGTTTGGGTGGCGCGCCCTGCGCAGGGGGGAGGTCCACTGGGCACGGGCCTGCTCGGCACCGTCCGCAGTGGACTGGCGCTGTTCACCGCCCTGATGGTTGCCGCGCTCAATGCGGTACGCGGGCGATGGGACGTCTGGGTGGATCCGGCACACTCGACGCTCGCCGGACCCCGCCGACCCTGACGTCCCGCACCCGGCGCTCCTCCTCCCTCCGCCCTCTCCCCGCTGTGTGCGCCTACTGGTCTACGCCATTCGTCCAGGACAGAAGGGCGGCGAAATCAGCGCCGGGGTCGGTGCCGCCGGTCGCCGTCCCCTTGTAGGGACTGCTCGCCGCGAGGCGGTAGTCTCCCCCGCCGTAGTTGACAAAGCCCACCGCGCTCGCTGAGGCCGGGTAGGAGTTCCCGGTCGGATAGCTCGCGGTCGGTGCGGCGATCACCAGGCTGCTGGCAAAGAGCCATCCCGGCGTGTGGCGGTCGAGCGCCGGCACCCCCTCGGCGGCGTCATCGGCGTGGATGCCGTAGGCGCCACGGGCCGCGATGTTGTCGCCGAACTCGAACTGTTGCGTCGTGCCGCTGACGAGCGTGAACAGGGTGCCGTCGCTGAAGCCCGTCTGGTGGTAGAACTTGATCGCGCGCAGCGCATTGGTGTTGCTGGCTACCTGGAACAGGCGGCCGTCACCGCCCCAGGTGGCGCCGTTGATGTCCTCCCACAGGTTGTTGTCGAAGCGCACGCGCTGCGTGGTCGAGCTCGGGTTATCGTAGCGGTCGGTGAGTTGCAGACCACTGGCCGCATGGCGCACGATGTTCTCCCGGAACCAGATATCCTCCGTCACCGACCAGGTGGCGCCGCCATCCTGGTTCACCGACCAGATCACGATCGCGAAGCCCGCTTGCGCGGCGGCCCAGGAGTTCTCGAAGATGTTGCCCTGAATCAGCACGCGCCGCCCGAGCTTCAACTCGAGCAGGTTCTTCACCGTCCAGGCGCCGCTGGCGCGCCAGGCGAGCGGCTTGAAGAAGTAGTTGCGCCGGATCTCGATATCGGAGGGGATGAGGTTGGGGATCGAGGGATCGGCGCCGCCGAACATCACGTTCTCCCCCGAGGCTTCGAGGTAATTGTTGACGATCTTGAAGGGGCCAGGCCCGTTCCAGCCCCCGATCGCCTGCGCGTCCTGGCCATTGGCGTGACACGCGCTCAAGTAGGAGTCGATCACGGCGCTGGCGGCGCTGTTGAACCCCACACAGCGACTCACATTGCCCGTCGCGTTGCCGTGAATGTAGGTGCGGTCGAAGATCAGGTCGTGCGGTACCTCGGCCATCGTATTCTGCGCACCAGAGCCGTCGCCCAATAGCACGAGGCCGTAGTTGAGGTTCGAGGTCGTGGTGATCTCGACGCCGATGAAACGATAGTGATGGGCGCC